>Ga0265780_10000240_pt1 | contig 87801 bp, 96 predicted proteins | sample P1T30metagenome_FD_192432 | JGI IMG/M metagenome (GOLD analysis project Ga0265780, IMG submission 192432) | Plant litter microbial communities from East Loma Ridge, Irvine, California - P1 T30 | ecosystem: Environmental > Terrestrial > Plant litter > Unclassified | place: USA: California...
TGCAGCTCGTGACGTTCGGTCTTCCCGCCGCCCTGCTACTACTGCGAATGCGATCGTCTCGCTTCTTGCCAGAGACGAGGGCGTTCCGCCTCCCGTCTGCTTTTGGGTGGCTGGCCAACGCTTGTACGGTCGGATTCTCTCTGCTGTGCTTTGTGTGTTACAACCTGCCTTCGGTGCTTCCGGTCCAGCCCTCCAACATGAGTGAGTTGCGCATCCCGAGAAGTCATACTTGTGGCAACGCTGATGCAGTTCAGATTACTCGATCGCTGTCATTGGCGTGATGGGGGTGGCTGTTGTTGTCAACTGGTTTGTTTGGGCTAGGACGCATTACACCGGGCCTCTCCTGGAGGTTTTGGAAGGGATCTGAAGTCCCTGTTGGGTACTTGACTTGTCGATGTCGTTTGTCAGCAGCAATCTTTCTGTGCCGGATCTCGTCAGCTAGGTTGTCTATCACATATGTTCAGGCTCTGTCTATATTTTGAGTTTGCGGGTCAGGAAGCCTCCCTTGTTCTTTCCCCATACCGTTCGTCACGTCCAAGTGTCCTTAGCGGTTGTTCGTTCGCTGACAACGGAACATGCTGTCTCCGAGATTGCTACCTATCTGACCTACCTGATTTGATTTTTTTCGCAGCAAGAGTACACGGACAAAGGTGAATTACGGCCGAATTGTAGTTTGAAATGTGATCTACAACACAATGTGACATTTCGTCCAAGACAAGTTATTCATGTCGCACTCGATAGTAGGTCCGAATACCACCACATAAAAACAGTGTGATAGGCTGCCAAGATGAAACGCAAATAACCCACCAAGCCTTCTCTCGACTCCGTGACGAGAGACTAGCAACCCTGACTACCTGACTACGACACACACACTACGGTGCGGATCGCGGAGGTCTAGTCCGATCTCCCTCCCAGAGGGGGGAAAAGCTGACAGGTTCGGCGAGATTTCGACGACCGTTGACTGGGGACTCTCCGACCTGCCGGAAACTCGGAGGTCGGCGAAAGATGTCACGGGCGTTGTGCGTAGTGAGCCCCCTTCTCGCCTGTAGACGAACGAAGGATGGCGTAGAGCGTTCAAAAGCAAGAGGAAGATTTTCGGCAGGTGTGTGTGAGTGTGAAGGTTGAGGGCTTGTGGCGCAATTTGCAGATCTTCCGGCCATCTCCCGTAACGATCCTCCACAATGATGACTCTCGCCCGGGGGCAAGACCAAGACCATCTCATCGTCGTGTTGTAGTACGATCTCATCGGTGTTGGTCATGACACTACTGCTGGTCTAATCTACAATTGTAACATGGCACGAAAATCACCGTTCAAAGATACTGACATGCATTTGACACAGATAAGCCTCGCCATTCGAACTTGACAGCCCGGCACTCAAATACTGACAACGGCAAGGCTGACTCGTCACCACTTTTCACCCACCACCAATGACCCGGTTGAGATTCCTGGCCTTGCGCCGAAACGTCCACCAAGGAACACTCCTTTAGGGTTGACTCCCCGACTCGGCACCGACTCGTTCACATGCCCGCTATGAAGACCCTAGCACTGCTCTGGAAACTCTGCGCACCATCTCCTGAGTCGCAGCGTGGCAGCCTGTCACTCTGACTTTTGCATACATATCGCGACTGTTGTCGCGTGTCGCCCTTCTGTGTCGCTGCTGCCACTTTACACGCATAAACGATCGTTTAGCTTTCTTTCCCTCAATCCTCGTTTCATCATGGCTGGACCGGAGGGACGCGGTTATGAGATCATGGCCGTGTTTTTGTTCTTCCTTGCCACCACCACCATCTCTACTGCGGCTCGAGTCTACTGCCGTGTCTACATCCAGAAAGCCTTTGGATGGGACGATCGATTCGCATTACTCTCCTGGGTATGTCCGCCTACAATATCGAGGTCGCTTACATAAAACAAAGAGCTTCGAACTGACCATGTCCATAGGCATGCCTTACTGTCTTTACTGCATTGTGCCTTACGGGTATCTTCCACGGCACTGGGCAGCATAATGCCGAGATCGTTCCTCAGACCGATGTTCCCATCGCGTTGAAGGTATGTTACAATCCAACATGGCCACTTGTTTCTCCATCAAATCTCGAAACTGACACTGCGTAGTTCTGGTGGCTCTGCGAGCCCCTCTTCATCATATCCAGCATGGCCATCAAAGCCAGCATCGGTATTATGCTGTTGCGCCTGGCCGTTGTCAGGACACACCAGATCGTTCTTTACGTCAACCTCGCCGTCACGGAGCTATACAGTGTTTTCTTCTTCTTCATCTTCATCTTCCAGTGCTACCCATCGTCCTACTTCTGGACCCGATGGACCGGCGGCGAGGGCACTTGCATGAACCCCGTCATCGTTGTCGCTTCTTTCTACGCCTACTCGGCGGTCGCCGTCATCACAGACTGGGTCTTCAACATCCTGCCCATCTTCCTCGTTTGGAAGCTCAACATGGGCCGCCGGGAGAAGGTGTCTGTCATCGCTATTCTGGCGACCGGCGCTCTGTAAGTCACCATGTCTTCAACGCCGAACACCATTTGGAATATTGTCCACTAACCATCCCCTCAACAGAGCCTCCATGGCAACCATCATCCGCGTCCCCTACGTCAAATCTCTCAACAACACCGACGACTTCCTCTACGCCACCATCGAAGTCGCAATCTGGTCCTCATGCGAGCTTGGCCTCGGAATGACCGCCGCCAACTGCGCGACCCTGCGCCCCTTGTTCCGCCGCCTCCTCCCCTCCCTCGGCTTCCAGTCCTCGGGCGGGCGCTCAAAGGACGCCTCAAACGTGCACTACCTTGCAACCGCAGACGCGAAAGCCACCAAGAAAAGCCAAAACCGCAGCTCAAGCCGGAATGATGAGCTGGAGTTGGGCGGCATGGAGCCCAAGGGGTTCGGCACTTCGACTTCGGCGTGGCACCACGATGAGGCGGCTTCTGATAAGGAGGACGATCAAGGAAGCAATCATTCGCAGACGATGATTATCAACACCAAGACTTCGATCTATCGTTCGGAGGAGAATAGTTCGCCGGGCGGGGGGAAGTATTGGAAGGAGGATCGTAAGTCGTGAATGATGTGAGAGCGAGACATATGGGTAGCTGCTTGTCTCTCTCTTTATCTGTATGAAGGTCATTTCGGTAAAACTCAGTTAATTGGAAATGTTCTCCTCATGATGCTTTCGCTTTCACAGTGGTTTAGAACCCCTGACTTCAACAGGGAGACCTAGGTGTTAATATTCATAGCTCAACGCTTCGGAATCTCAAGAGAGCGTTTTCCAAGCACAACACCGGCCTCATTCGTACAACAACAACACAGTATCTATCCGCATCGACCCAGCACCACGGCCGCCTTTCAGGAGAAATCAACCATCGGGCACCGCCGTCCCGATAACGCGCTTCGAGAGTTTCGCAACCGTACCAGCAAATTATTTACCACCCCGTTGTTCCGCTCAAGAACATCATCTAATTAATTGATCTTCCGGCCAAGACCCTTTCTCTCATCGATCACAACAGCAAAGCCCCAAGCATGGTAAGAACAACGAGACCAGCGAACACAGTCCACGCCATCTGAGCAGGAACGTACACGCCGTTCGCCGCACCCATGTAAGGCGAAGGGATAGCTGAGGAAGAGGCATTCGCGGCGTTGGTGGTATCGTTGCCAGCGGGTGAAAGCGTGCCATTAGTTCCATCACCATCACCATCACCACCACTTCCCAAAATCGGCACACTGATGTTGAACTTCCGGCAGACGTCTTGAAAGAGGGTCGTGAAAACTAGGTACAGCAATTCACCATCAGTTGTAATCAATTAGTGCAACCAGGAAAACGAGTTCAAATGAGCAGTGACCATTGACGGAGTAATCAATCAAGAAACCAGATCACCCCTTTTAGCAGATTGGGAACAAGAGACGTACCGAAAAGATCCTTCGCCGGCTCCTCACAGCTACTCTCCGCACAAGCAGAGATGTTCGTCAGAATCCCATCCTGGCGCACGCAGTGGCAGTATTGGTCCTCGAGCGTGCAGTTGACGGAGGCGATGGCCGGGGGGTCGCAGGTTTTCTGCTCGTCACACCCAATGACAATTTAGTGGGTTGGAGACTTTGCTTCGAAGACTTGGGCTAGTATAACGTACGACGCAAGGTGGGATCAGAGCAGCCTGGGGTCCTGTTTGGGCGGTGGCGAGAGGGATTGTGCAAATGGCTGTTGCCAGAATCGCGAGGAGGAGGGGGAAGCCGGGGGTTGTGGCTGGTGACATCTTGAGTGTAATAATGTGGTGGTTAATGTGGTGGTTGATCAAAATCAGATAGATGGTTAGAGACGGAGATGGTCGATGGCCTTGCCTTGTCTGTTCGGTATATGGACGTCGCTCGCGCCAAGAATACCGTTGTGTGAGACCGGCTCCCCATTGACACCCGTTTTGCGGTTGTGGTAATGATAGACATCTGTACTACCGTTGGACGAAGAGCGGGGTGTTCGATCTCATGGGGGAGTACATAACAGCAACACAAACTGAAGGAGGCAGCCTAAGCGATTTTAAGTTGTAATTTGTATTAACCATTAACATTCGTTATCCGATCTCTTTTTAGCAGGATCCAGGATTTCCTCTATAATTTTATCAAACGTCAAAAAGAGGTATCGACGAAGAAAAGTGAAAAAACGAAAAAAACGAAACCAAAGCCACTCGTGCTTTTTCCCCCTACTCGGCCTTCTTCGACGCCTTCGTCCTAACCTTCATAAGCGCGTAAACCAACGCATACCCGGAAAACGCAAAAAGCACACAAATCGCCGCGTCTCGCCATCCATAGTAATAATCCTTCAAATTGACAGTGTAGAGGTAGTCGCTGCCGCGAGTGTACTGGCAGACCCTGCACTCCTCGAACGCATCCGGGTTGACGAGGTTGTTGCGGGAGCCTGGGCCCGCGAGGTAGGGAGCCAGATATTCGGCGCAGGATTGGCCGCTGGGGGGGTTGAAAATGGCGAATTCGGATTCTTTGCATTGGATGTCGCGGTCGAAGTCGACGAAGACCAACAGTGCACCCATGAGGTAGTTGAAAGGATTGAGGTAGTAGAGCTGTTTGATGTTGTTAGTCGATGGCATTGAGATGGATGGATGGATGGGGGAGTGGGGAAATCTTACCCAGTAGCGCCAGAAGGCTTGGATTTGTGCGTAGGGAACGAGAACACCACAGAATGAGACCAGAGTTCCGATAAGGAGGGGATTGATGAGGGAGGCGAAGACTGCGTTGGGAGCGGGAGCGGCGACGAACTGTCCGATGCCGGTGTAGATGAACTCGTAGACGAGCATGACAAAGAAGACGGCGCCGGCCTTGTTAGAGGCGGAGGGGAAGCCGACGGTGTAGTAGAATGGCAGGAAGTAGGCGATGGCGCAGATGACGAGGTAGGGGACTTCGGAGACGATGAGTGCTGTGGTGAAGGGGAACCAGTGGTACATCTTGCTCTTCTTCTCGCGCGTTTCGTAGATGTCACGGCGTTCGATGAAGAGGGGCTGCAATTGGGCGATCACGCCGGGGGCGACGAAGATGAAGTTGAAGCAAGCGAAGAGAACTTCCTGCTGCTTGGTGACGCCGTTGCCGATCATCCAGAAGGTGAAGCCGTTAAACAAAGCAGATCCAATGTGCAGCGCGACCTTGTTGTTGACGTAGTCGACGTTGCGGTAGAGAGCCTTGTTCATGCGCCTGGTGACCAGACGGACTTGCTCGCTCATGGGAGTAGCAAACTCATGGCCATCGTCGACGGTGCCGGGGGGCTTGGATGCGGCATCCGAGATGAGGTGATCGAGCTCCTGCTTTTGATGACTGGCTTCAGGCGAGTCGAGCCAGACTTGGTGCCAGTCTTTGCCTTTTGAAAGGCTTCCGTTGACGACGTCGATCATGTGCTCCGCAGGGTTGGCGTCTTCAGGGCAGGGGCAGCCATGTCTTCCAAAGTAATCCTTAATGGAATTCGCATTCTTGCCGATGTCGCCAAAGTAGACCGTCTTACCTCCCTTCGCGAGAAGCAGCAGGGTGTCAAATTGTGCGAAGAGCTGTGCCGAAGGCTGGTGAATAGTGACAAGGACAGCTTGGCCGACATCAGCCAGCTTGCGCAAAAATTGCACAGTGCTGAAAGCAGCCTGACCGTCAAGTCCGGAAGTCGGTTCGTCGAGGAAGATCAGAATCGAAGGCTTAGAGACGAGCTCGACACCAATTGTAACCCGCTTGCGCTGCTCAACGCTGAGTCCAGCGCCGACCTTGCCAATGAGAGTGTGTTCCATGTCGCGGAGTTGCAAGAGATCGATGATGGTGTCCACGTAAGCCAACTTTTCCTCACGGGGAGTCTCGCGGCTTTGACGGAGAAGAGCAGAGAACTCGAGAGCCTCACGGACAGTGGCGTACGGCTCGTGTACATCAAGCTGCTCGCAGTACCCAGCGGACCTTTGGAAGGAAACAGGGAGAGGGCGGCCGTCGACCATGATCTCACCGTGAATAGTACCATCGGTCTTACGTTGAGCCAGCACATCGAGCAAAGTCGTCTTACCAGCACCACTAGATCCCATCAACGCGCCCAACATTCCTGGCTTTACGTAGCCGTCGATGTTATCCAGCAAGACACGGTCTCCGTCGGGGGTCTTGACGGTGTAAGTGAGGTTCCTCCAGGTAAAGACCGAAGTGTTCCTGACCAATTTCGCACCGGTAGACTCTTGAGCAGGCTTCTCAGTCGAGTCTCCATCCATGCTAGGAGTCCTCGTAGCCACAGCGCTGTTCGTCGGGGTCGAGTCGGAAGAGCTGCTGGGCTGCCTGGGAGCCTTCTCAGGTTGAGATTCCTCATCGACTCGCTGGAAAGAGACCTGGTCCTGGCACTCACGCGGCACGACCATGTTTACACCAGCTCCAGAAGCGTTGTCCCAGCGGAGAGTGAAGTAGATGGTCACGCCAACGTAAAGGGCCCACCAGGCGAAGAGGATACCCACATTTCGCCAAAGGTGCGAATGCGAGTATGACAAGCTGTCCAGGTAGTCGTCGCCATTCACAATAGTAGCGAAGGGAGCTGCGCCGCGTACTCCAGAGCACGCCTGTGAATCGGTGTTCTCGTACTGAGGGAGGAAATTTGGGATCAGGTTGTTATTCACACACGGTATGCTCCTGCCGGCAAACTCGTTACCCATGAGAGATTCGAAGCCGTAGCTCAGCGGGTTAATCCAGTAGATCCACACGAACCAGGGGTGCATATCAGGCTTAGGTTGTTGATATCCGATGAAGGTGATCAAAGCATTTATCGCGAAACCTGATACTTTTGAAGCCGCGTCGAAATTCGGGAATGCAGCACCACACATGCGGAAGAACGCCGTCATAGCGAACGTAGTGACGTACGTGACGAACCAGTAAGTGAAGAAGGCAGCAGCCGTCGGTCGGAGGCCAGTCATCCAGTAGAGGATCAAGTCAAAAACGGTGATTTGAACGAAAAGAATCGGGATATCGGCTGCAATCTGAGCAATGCAAAAGGCGGCAGGGTTGTACAAAGCGAACGCCTTGTGTTTGGCGAGAACAGGACGGCCGGAGAAAGAGTCGGTGACCTCCGACATGGCGAGAAGAGCATGGTAGAGAAGGGCCAAGAAAAGAGAGCCGCCCTTGATGAAGAGGCCGTTGGAGTCATCTGGGGCATTGTAGAACAGACTTCCACCAATGAGAGCCTGGATGATTGTGGCGACCTGCTTGATGATGAAGGTAGACTTGTCGCCCCAGAGAATCTGATATTGGCGGACAACACAAGTCTTGACTTGGTCGACGAAAGAGACCGTCAAAGGCGATTTCTTGCCAAGTTGACCCGACTTCTCCATCTGCACCGACTCGGCGAAAGCTTTTGTCAAGGCCTCTGCTTCAGGTGTATTCGGGAAAGAAAGCTCCTCATCCATGCGCGCCTTGATCGGTGACGCTTCGTAGGCTTGTCTGAGTTCGGGAGCATTGCGAGGGAAACGCGATTCAAATCCGGGAAGGATCTCTCGCTCGTTGGGAACCGTGACGCCGGTGAGGTAGTCTCCCACGTTCGCGCCAGGGCCGCACAGGAATCCTTGAGATTCCATGAAAGGACGCGCCTCTTCGCGAGTGCCGTAGAAGACCTGCTCACCCTCGTCGAGAACAAGCACCTTATCGAACAAATCGTAAATTCCGTTACCAGCTTGGTAGAGAGTGACGATAGTAGTCAACTTCCACTCGTCGGTCATAGCCCTGAGCGCCCGAGTGTATTCCAGAGCTGTCGAAGCGTCCAATCCACGGGTAGAATTATCCCAGCAAGCAACGCTACTCCTCGTAGCAAGAGTCTCAATGATAGAAACACGCTTTCGCTCGCCGCCAGAAACACCTCGAATAAACTCGTTGCCGACTTTGGTTCCTTCGGTGTGTGCAATCCCCATCGACTCCATAAGGAACTGCTTGTACTTCAGACGGTACTCCTCGCGGTTCTCCGCATCCTTGGGCAGAGTCTCGGGGACCTTCATGCGAGTGGCGAAATCCATCGTACGGCCGACGGTAAGCGAAGGGAAGAAAACCTCCTCCTCGTTGTTGATGACAATCTGGCCGCGGTACTGCTCGGCCTGCTTGTGGTCCATCGAGCCGTACTTGACGTCGCCGGAAATCTCCACGTACCCCTTCCGTTGGTTGGCCAGGATCTTGAGCAGAGTGGTGCATCCAGAGCCGGGTCTGCCCAGGACGAGGAGCATTTCGCCGGGCTTGACGCATCCGGAGCTTTTGTTGAGGATGGTGCGCAATTTCTTGGGTCCTCGGGATTCTTTTGATTGTTTGACGACGTTGAACTGGCTCAGGACGTTTTCCTGCATCACGGCACCAGCGCTCATTCCAGTGACTGTGAGGTCGTTCCAAGTCACGCCGAGTGCCTTTCCAGGAGTAGTGTCGTTTGCGGCCATTTGTTGAACATCGGGGAGCAGGCTCCAGCCAGCGGCTTCGCCATTCGAGTGGTCGCCATCTTTCTCAGTCCTTGCAACTTCCTCCGCGCCCGAGTTTCTTGAAACAGTGTGAGAGAGCCTCTGGCCAATGTGCTCGCCGGCATCAGCACCGACTGCCGGAGCAAAACTTTCAGGCCCAGTCGAAGCCATCATGCACGAAAGTGTAAGTAGCACAAAGAAAGCAGAAGCCACATGGGAAAGATCTAGTCAAGTATAATAAAGACAAAGGAACGAAAAGCAAATGAAGGCAGCGCTACGCTACCGCCACGCCATCGACTCACACCGGGCCGGATGAAGCACGCAAGTACCGAGACCTGGAAAACGGATCTACGCAGGCAGCAGGGCCGTCAGGGCAAAGAACGAGAGATTCCATCGGAAAGCGTTCGTCCATGGACCGAGAAGAAACGCACGATCCCGGCCTAGCAAAGGCGGGAGCAGCGCCCTACAGCAGGCGAGATGAGGTCGGTGGCCGTGAGTGGGCGTAGGTGGGATCTGGCGACGAGCCCTAGCCGGGAAACGGGCCCTGGGCGCATCCGAGTCTCTATCTGGGCCATCAAAGCCCCCCATGTCTAGCGCAGGCCTGTCGGTAAGTGGCTCGGCGTCGTCGTCCAAAATCACCACTCATCGGAACACCGCAAGCCAGCTGTCATGTCAAGTGAGTTCCAAGATCGCAAAGCACGCCAGATGACGGCCACTTCTCACTAAGCAATCGGGATTTCGGGTGCAGCCCTAATCCCGACTCGAGCAGTCAACTACCAGACCAGTGGAACAGTGTGGAAGTACTGGAGTTGGACGACGTTTGAGTGAGCCCGTTTTATCAAATAGGGCAGGCCATCACTGCGGCGAAGGCTCGTGAGAGTGGATCCATGCCTTTTGTTGTTGATCAATAATCGTGATGATTAGGAAACAGAAAGGAAAAGTCTAGGCTTCCTCTGCAGCAGATAATGTGACCGAACAATAACAACGGGCGTCAGCTTTGACTTTCCACTACCGAATCTCTCTCGAGAGAGAAACGCACGCAACGGTCGCGAATCGGAGACTAAACTTCCAACACCAACCCGCCATCGGTCTCGCATACAAAGCACCCCGTTCCTGCATACCCGTATATCACAAAGTATCCCACCAACCACCAAAACCCTCAATGGTGATCTCACCTAGTCGTCGCCTTCGCCGCCGCCGCAGCAGCAGAGCGAAAGCGAAGGATTTGTAGGTACCTAAAGAAAAACAGCGAGAGAAACAGAGAGATCTGACGGACACCCATCCAAAATTAGCCTAGCCCACACGTGGCTTGAGCATGGGTTCGCGGCGCCCGGACGAGGGAAGAAAAACGTAGTTCCGTATGCTTTTTGCTTACCTGCCCAAACCCCGTAAATCCGCGCGCGCGGGAGAAGCCATGGGATCTGAAACTCTCTTTCTCCCTTGCCCTTGTTTCGTTTTCCGGAAGCAGGCAAGTCCCAGGTTCCGGGAATCTGATCTGATAATGGTAGCGTAATCAGACTGGCGATTACTACGGTACTTGTCCTTTGTACCTCTTGGAGTAAGATTGATTGATAATAATCGTGATGACGACTGCATTGTCCGTTGTTCATCGCCTAGCATAGTTTCGTCAAGGAGACTTGGTGAGTGGTGGTCGTAGGTACTCGATGACTTCAACGAAAAGCGATAAAAGTCATTCTCGGCAAGCTGGAAGGCTGGGCACATACAAACATCGCCAACCACGCACGAACGCTCATACGGGGTATAGAAGTAAGAAAGAGAAAGGAAAAGAAAAAGAAAAAGAAAGAGAAACCGCAACAACTGACAGCCAGCCAATCTTCCGCCCAAGAACGCCCAACCAATCAGTCAATCAGCCAGGCACTCGCATTCGCAATCTCGTCATCCAAATCGTGAGCTAATCAACACAGTCCAACATGAGCTGGTGGTTCTTGCTCTCCAATTCTCGCAGGAAGTGGGCTTTTTTCAACAAAGCATTAATGCCGCTCAAGAAGCCCGATACTGATCATGCCGGCTAATCATACTCTGCACCGGCTCCATCTGCGCAAACGGCGCATCGATCGTATCCTTGGTATCGAGCCTCTGCAACTGCTCGTCCAGACTCGCCACCGTCACAGGGGCTTCCGACGGCGTAGCCGAACTCGAAGCCAAAGGCGAAGACCCAGACGGTCCGGCTGACGCAGGCGATCCGATGGCAGCGGACGACGGGGAAGGGTGAGAGAAAGGCGACCCCATACTCGTCGACAGACTCTTGCTGCGAACACGCTCGAGACTCTCGGTCGGCGGGGGAGAGAGGCCGGTCTGCGGGCCTGCGTCTGAGAGACTGCGGTCTGGATCCGGAGTGGGCTCGATTTCGCTTGTGGACTTGCCGCGATCGCGACGCTGTTGTTGCTGTTGCTGTTGCTGTTGCTGCTGATGTTTTTGTTGGGCGTGCGAGGACTTGGGGACTTCTTCTTTGGACTTGCTGCGGAAGGATTTGAAGAGGCCGCCGAACATTTTGGGGCGTTTGGGTTGAGTTTGGGCGCCATTGTTGGTGGTGGCACCGTTGGATTTTGGGGTCTTGGGTGAGGAGGTGGCGTTGGGGGTAGTGGGGGGTTTCGACTCTGGTTTAGGAGTTGAGGGTGCTGCGTACGGGTTGTAGCTGAACGAGCCCCCCGAGAGACCGCTGTTCTCACGATTTTCCCGGGAGATGTTGTCAAGTGCCTGCTGGGTGGCAATAATGTACTGCGGGTAGTCGTCCTTGCAGGCATCTTGGATAAGCCTGAGCTTGCTGACGTCCTGGGCAATGCGAGCTCTATCGGCGGTCAAATGCCAGCCAAAATTACGAATGTCCATGCGCATGGCGCGGTCGACCCTATCGCCAACAGCCATGGAATCGACGAGAAAATCAATTTTCTCCTGCGTCAGGCGGATGAAAGAGGCGAATTTGCCACGGTCGACAATGGTCCAGTTTTGCATGACGATACTGTTGGTGCGACGCGAGTTGATGCGGGCATAGCTTTCGGCGACTTCTTTGAGCAGTTCGTACTTTTCCCTAAAAGCTTCAAGGCGTGTAGTGTCAAGAGCGGGCTGGAAGTCGGGTGTGAAGCGTTTGGGAGGCTTGAGGCCGAATTTCTCCATCATCTCGTCGCGGGTGGTGTGGGCTGAGCGGTCGACGATGGAGCTCAAGGCGTCTTCGATCTGCTGCCGAACACTCGGCTCGTCGAGGCGTGCATCACGAGGTGCGAAAAACGTCGGCTCCTTCAAGTCGGGATATGCGGCGCTGGGGTGTTTGGGCACAGCTTGGTTGGTGACGGATGGTGGTGGCGACGAGACACCAAGGATATCGCCCCAGATAAGCAGACGAGCTTGCTGGATGCCCAGTCGTGACAGTAGCAGCTGCTCTTCTCTTTCCCATCGCTGCGAGGCGCGGATCAAGCCAAAGGCTTCGACTGTGTTACTGAAGAGGTTGGCGAGGGCCATGACTCCAGGTAGGAGAGCTTCATGCTCGGGCTTGGGCTCAGGTAGGCCTTCATTATGTTCTGCGCCGGCCTTGGAATCCATTTTCGCGGCGATGTCTCCTTCCCTTCTTGGGAGAATATCGATGCGAGGATCGGTAGTGTGTGTCTGCTGTATTCGTATGGATGCGAGTAAATTGTGAGTATCAGGTGGGTTGGTGGGTAGGTACTGTAGGTGCTGTTAGGTGACAAGACAAGCTACCTAGGTAGGTAGTACAGTAAATAGGAAAGTGGCATGCAAAAGTCAGTCGATGTGACGAGGCAAGACAAGAACAACTTCCACAGACAAATCCTTCGGGGATGTCAGTCAGCGACGTCTGCGTTGTGTGTGAAGGCAAAGGGTAGAAGGGCGCAAGCACCTTCCTTCCCAGCCGCCATGCTTTTTCTCTTTTTCCCTCTCGTTTGTGACGCTGCTGGTCGAGGTCGGTTTTACCCCACTCAACGACGACGCCTCATCGCCTCATTCGGTGCATTGCTCGGCGGCAGGCGCGTCACGAGACTCTAGATGGTTGACTTGTATTTCGTGCATGCCATGATTAGTTAATCCATGTAATAAGACAAGACCTCAGAGCGCCAAGGTCTGGGCTGTTTGTGGAGGTGTTCGATATGCACCACGAAAGGTAAGGCATACAAAGTGATCAACGTTGTTGGTGGTCGAGTGTGAAATTGGTGATGGGAGTTGAGAACGACGTAAGGCTCAAATGTCCCGCTAAGGTTGAGACCATGGAAGGGGTGGAGCGGTCTACGATAGCGTTGCGCGATGTGCATCATACATGCATACATTCGTACACGTTTCACCACCATGCGAGCAGACTGTTGCTACAGACAGATATGACGATCAAATGAGAAAGAGAGAGATATATAGAGGCAGGTCAACGTGCAATCCGTGAGCTGTCAAAGCCATGCCGTTCATTATTACGTTCTTCTCCTTTTCCCAGACCCTCCACAACGATGCTTGCGCTATCCAAGTACTGTATGTATGTACAGTGCAAAGCAAAGCAAAGCAGAGTAGATCCTAGAATAGCCCGACCGGATTCCCAAAATGGCGCCTTCCGTTGCCTTCCCATGCCACGCTCATGCCCACGCCATTAGTTACAAGACTGGAAGAAAACAGAAACAACACTCTCAAGCCCTTTACGCTGCTGCTGGCGGTCCAGACTCGCCATTAGGAGCACCATCAGTGCCAGACTCAGCCGTCGCCTCGACAGGAGCAGGGTCAACATTGCTGTCCACCGCCGTCGCGGCATCCTCAGCTGGGACTTCAGATTCGTTGCTTGACGCTTCTTCTTCAGGCGCAACATCAGCACCAGCAGCATCGGCCTCGCCCTGGGCCTGTGTCTCCGCTTCGGCAGGCGGTGCAAGAGCGGCGGCGGCGGCGGCAGCCTCTCTCTCCGCTCTGTCCCTCTCCCTCTGCGCGACACGTTCGTAGTTCTCCTTCCGCGCCCTCTCCTCCTTCACCAACCTGAGGCGCTCGACCTCTTCCACGCCACCACTCTTCTTCAACTTGCCCTCTTCGACGAAATTGCCAAGCTCCTTCTGGAATTCGCCTCCACGACGGCTCTCAAGCTCACGCTGACGAGCGCGCTCCGCACGCTCGATGGCTTCCAGCCTAGACTCGTGGTTCGGCTGCAGAGCGCGGACTTCGCCAAGCACGCCGTCTTTGGCTTTCTGCGGGTCGGCGTCCTGAGCCTCGGCGAAAGGTCGCAGGGTGCGGGAAGACGAGCGGACGGTCTTTGTCTGGCCATGAGGGTCGTCTGCCGCGCGTGGGTTGGCCAGGTTCTGCTGCTTGGTGGCCTCTTCAACGAGGGCGAAAGTGGCGGCCGCCTTCTCGAGGTCGTCTTCGAGATCCGCCGCGAGCTCTTCTTGCATGGTGAGCAGGTCGCGGTCGTCGCACACGACTTGCAGCTCCTTCTCCCAGATCTTGGTCCACACGGGTTTCTCGCGCTTGAGGAATTCTTTGAGTTTCCGCAGGTCTGCAGTTGCTGTGCTGATATCTTTGCTGACGTCTTCGAGTTGGCGCGGGATCGGTCGCACGCCACGGGTGACGACGTCCTTGCGCAAGTCTTCGACGGTATCTTGAAGGTCGTCCACGCGGTTGACAATTTTCTCGCTGTCGTCTGATAGCGTCTTCTTGCCCCCGTTGACGTACGCACGCCCAGAGTTTGGATCCAGCTCCGGTACAGCAGCTTTTGTGGCTGCAGGGCCAATGGAGGCAGCCTTGGTGCGAATCGTCGCCATGTTGGCTTTGATGTCGTCTACGAATGTGGTGTACGTCTGTCGTACAACAGCAAGATCGCGACGGAGAGACTGAACTTCATCGAGCTGGCCAGTCTTGTCTTTGATCGAGACAGTGCGGGACGGCGTGGTTGAGGATGTGGTGGAGGCCGCCTGGCTGACGGTCGCTGCAGGAGGTGCTGCGGCGATGTTGGCGATCTCTTTGGCAGATTCCTGCTGGCGCTCCGAGATTCGCTGAATCGCAGCCTGTTGATCATCCACGCTGCTTCGCACGCCCTCAATCATGCGGCGCAGTCCTCCGATTCCATCGTCGATGTGGCGCTTCACTTCGTCGAGCTGCTCGACGTTGAGGACTAAGACGCTTCGTTCTTTGATGTCGGAGAGATCTTCGACCTCATGCCTGACGCCAGAGACCGGGTCTTGGATGTAGATTTCGGGCAGATCGACACCGTTGTTGTGTGTATTCCATGCGAACTTCTCAATGAATGCCAGCTGCAGCCGCGGCACGGTGAGATCGGCACCATCCGAGAGAACAAACTTCTTGATCTTGCTTTTGTACTGCAAGAACAGCGTGAGTTCCTTCCCTGGCTGTGGCGAACTCTCGCCTATGAACTGTGATTGCGGTGGAGTCCGTTGAGGGGGGTGACTGAGTCTGGATGATGTGCGCCGGACAATGGATTTTCGCTCTGCTATTGGTGTGGCTGGTTGTGTCGACAGTTCTTGGGGCGTCATTTCACCCGGCGGGCCAAAGTGATCCTCCACCGGGCCATTGACCGTCGCACCAAGCCCCTCACGCTGGTCCTTAGTTATGTCCGGGAATGGGTACGCAGGGCCAAGTTTATCTTCAGGAGTCTTGACGACCGGACTGTCAGGCTCGCCTTTCCCAGCGAATGGTGGTTGCGGTGGATCAGTTTCTGATGTTTCCGATATCCTTCTGACCTCGTGTTGAAGCCTGGAAGGAGATGGCTCGTAGCCTTCGCGGTCATTCCGTGACTTCGTACGGTTGTGTTGCAGGACACTGCGCCGGGAGCGGACAGCATTCATAGACTCTCGCGCATCGCGACCTCTATTCGGGATGGGTGAATTCTGTGCGGGTGGAATAGTCCCAATGCCGTTGACTGATGTGCCCAGATGCTTCTGTATCTGGTATGCCGAGAACCGGCGGGACGCCCTGCGCTCCAGCTCGCCACCCCTCTGCAGCGCCTGTAGCGCATCGTTCTGCTTTGGTGGCGGAGGCGGTGGTTCCGGCGAATTCTGCTCGCGCTGTTCAAAGCCCTGGTTTGTGGGCATCGTATCGTTTTCCGGGTAAGGCGCAATGACGGGTATGTTCTGCATCGTGTTGCTCGAGAGAGTGGAGTCCGACGTGTCCCTGCTTGGAAGCTGTTGCTGGTGCATACTGGTAGGCGGACTGAGGTTCTGTCGTCGTGGAGAGGTCCGTCCCTGAGTGCTGGTAGTCCTTGGAGGGAGATCGGGCCCGCCGAACTCGTTGCTACCCTGCCTTTGGGCAAAAGACCGGTGACTGGAAGCTCGCGAAGGGACGTCCTCGAGTTGCTGTGTCAGATTCGATTCGATGCTTGCATTACTGGCAGTCGACGATTGTCTCGGTGGCCGCGCATCTGCTCCATCCTTTCCATTCCGCTGCCGCAGTCTCTGCTGTTTCTTCTTGAGTCCATGCAGCAGATTGATGATGATGTCCCTGATGCGCGGAAGATATTTGTCCAAGCTCGCCTGGTTCGCCTCTTGACTGAGTGTGTCCTCCAGTATCGCTCGGAGCAGGTCGGGGACGGGTCCAAGATCTGTAGTATCTACGCCGATCGCGTTGAATGCCCGACATGCTATGTTGAACTCGTAGCCCAACCGTACGTAGACGTCGGACACTTCGCTTTCCGCGGCGCTACCTCTCGACCACAGGGTCAGGGTCTCCAGAAGCTGTTTGGTAGCGACCAAGAGGTGGGTGACTGATTTCTCTATCGTCGACAGCTGCTGTTGGGGCTGCGGCGCATTAGTAAGGCCTCCTGCTTGTCCGATGGGTTCGCCGCCTCGCTGGGGAGGACCTACATTCTGCCTCCGACTGCTCCCTGAGGAGCGGCCAGCAGAGCTCCCGCTCGCCCTCTGCGAGTCTTCGGCCGAAGCCATATTGCGCCGTGTCGTCTACTGGTGTCGTTGAGGGTAGGAGTCGGTGTAGGAGAGTTTGAGAGTCGGTTCACAGTAAGCAAGAGCAATGTCTGAAGGCGCGATCGGAGAGTAGGGTGGGTGGAGTTGTACGTGTAAATGCGCGGCGGGATCAGTGGCGGCGATGGGAGAAGAAGGTAGTAGTAGTGTCTGGTAGCGAGAGTATGTACTATTGTAGCGAAGGTCAAGTAGCGGTGCGCGTGAGCCGGACGGGTCTTGTACTGTAGGCCCAGTAGTGGTGGCAGGCCAGCGTTGCGCGGATGTCTGGGCGCGCTTCTTCAGAGAGCGAGACGAGATCAGGCAAGAAAGCAAGCAAGCACGGTCGTCGTCGATGGCGGTGAGATTGGCCACGCAAGTTTCAGTGTGCTCGACGACAATGAACAGTAAAGCGACGCGGTCTTGGGTTGACGGTAATTATAGCAGACACACTGTGAACACATACACTGCGCACGTCTCCGAATTGCCTGGCGGAGTTGTTGTTTACCGCGGTCATCACACTATTGAGTTTATGCTTCACTCGTGTAAAGCCCTGGCCGACAGATCGGCGTACATCCAAGCACGCTGTCGAACCCGTCGTACTGTTCCTTCTACATCACCATGCACCTAACAGTATATGCGAGATCGGCCACCTATATAGGTATGAGATGCCGCTGATATCGTAGCACCGCTCACTGCTTGCCGACTTCCTTTCCACATCGCTCCCAAACATCAAGCCCGGTCAACACACTGGTGACCAACATGATGATTGCCACACTACTTCTGGAAGCAGGAATCCAACCGATAACACTACCTGGTAGAGCCATATCCAATACGCAGGCAACCATTTTCCTCGTCAGCCGACGACCCTGTGCACTCTTCAACGAGGACTGAGATCTTTCCTTTTCCATCTTTACATTCTCCTTCTCGTCAATCGTCGTGCCCTTCTGCGTGACTTTGTCGGGAACGGTCCTGGCCGGTGTGTGATCTTGCAGCCTTGAAAGACGCAACATGCAAGCCAGTGCTCCGGCAACAAGTGCAAACAACCAACATCGCTGAGACTCGACCTTAAGCACGGATTCGAGCTCGGTGCCCCAAACGGCGAGTCCTGGAATCCTCAACGCGTCGACCAGCGTCACCGCCTCGAGCAGCAAATACAAGCCATTGAACGTTCCAGCGAGTCCTTCCATGGTCTTCTCTAGATAGGCACTAGTCGGCTGACCATCCTTGCTGGGGGAAGTGAAGACATTGTATGAAGCCGAAAAGGCATCGAGGAAGCGGAAGAAGCGAAGGAAGCGTCGAACCAGGCCAAGACGGCCAGATAGCTCGGCCAGAGGTTGATGCAAATGGTTGTTGTTGTTGAGTACACTCGATAGCAACAACGTGTCGTATAGAACCGGTGGGCTGACTAACAAGGATACCGCGATCTGGAGAGAGGCTTGCAGGAATCGAAGCAGCCTTTCAAGTCCGTCTGGTTGAAGATAGGCATGTGTCAGATCGGATAAATCAGGTTGCACCAATTGGCATTGGCATTGGCCTTGGCGGCACTGGTTGACTTACAGGCGTCTGTACTGAAACGTCGAAACTGATCAAAGGTCGTTGCTGGCATATTTGTGTTGCGTCTATATCACAGTAGTATCAAGAGAAACATGCCTTTGAAGATACGCATGTCGCTTGACCACAGGGTTAGGGTTGGGGCATGGTTGTGTTTCGTGTACTGCGGGCTGTGGCTCTCAAAGTCTCAAAGGCGCTAAAGGAAAGCTTCCACCTTTCGAGGCGACCAAGGACCCTGACTGACTGTCTGTCTGCCTGTGAGCTTCGACGACGAGACGAGAGAGGTTCAGGAGATTAGACGAAGACGACGACACGGCCAGCAAATACCCGCCAGATATCACCACCACCGCTATCATCGGCGGAACTTCACCCTCCCACCCACCTCCCCCGTCTACGCCGGCACAAATAGTGAAACACGCTTGCTGGTTGCTTGCTCACCCTGTCCTGGCTGTTGCTGGCGTGTTCTGTCCCCCGGACCCGCCCACCGCGGCTTGAGCCTTGAGCAGCAGCAGCGTTCGCAGACCACCGTGCTCCACCTCGACGCCAGCGAGCACGTCGCTTTGCTACAGTAGTACACCCTCGACTCTCGACTCTCGACCTCAACACCTCCTCCGCTCCTCGGACCCCTCCCCCCCTCCATCCTTCCCGCCACGCGAGCTGCCATGTCGACGGCCACTGCGAACGGTGACGCCTCTTCCAAGGGCGCGCAGCCTGCCAGCAAGCAGTTCAAGCCCAGTGCCGCCGGGAAAGCACTCGACGGCGCGCGTAAGCAGGCCGGCAGCCCTGTCGATGCTCAGAACAGGTCAGTCGCCCCAACACGAACTGGTGCAACGACCACGGCGACCTCCTCATGTGCCCGCGCCGCCCTCGCCTCTCCCCGCCCTGTCCTCGCGCCCTACAATTGCCTGCTTGTTTGCCTCGAGCCATTTATATACTTTCCTCACGCATTGACCCTGCTCCGCAACGCATCCCAACATACTCCAGACGCTGACAATGCTCTCCAACAGGAAACAAACACCTACACCACAGAGGGCCTGGACTGGTACCAACCCCATCACACAGCGACCGACCAACTCGCCCAGCCTCGCCAATGGCTCCGACAAGTCCCAACCCAAGTTCCCGTCTCAATCACAGTCGTCTTCCGACAAGCAAGCCAGCGAGCGCCTATCGTACCTACTCGCACACTGCACAGTAAGATCGACACCCAACTACATCATTACATATACACCTGTTGAACCATTCGCTGACATCAACATCGACATCCAGGGCACCGACGCAACCTTGACACTAAAGAATGGCGAACAGTTCGCCGGCGTATTCAGTGGGTCTTCTACCGATTCTTCGTCCAAGAATGTATACACACTCAAGATGGTGAAGAGGACGAGACTCGCGAGTCACCCGCAAACGAACGGGAACACGGAGCTTTCGGACGAGTATACCGGCGAGGGTGATGATCATATCATGCACTTCGATGTGCAGGATACTGCCGACCTGTCGGTAGCCAATGTTGTCACTGCCAATGCACACGCGGCCCAGAATGGTACGCCGAGATCGAGTCGACATAGTCCGTCTTACACTCACTGACACTGCGCAGGCTCCGCGACTTCGTCCTTCCGTACCGACACAGAGATCTCTCGTGATTCTAGGATGCCTCGGGAGCGTGAATTGAAGAAGTGGGATGGCGGCATGGACATGAGTCTGGACGACATGGCACTGGAGAGCACAGGCAAGCACGGCACAACTGGATGGGACCAGTTTGCTGTCAACGAGCAGAACTTTGGCGCGCGCACCACATACAACGAGGACGACTACACCACATCCATCGACCGCAGCAACCCAGAGTATAAGCGTCGCGCGGCCGAAGCAGAGAGAATCGCTCGCGAAATCGAGGGCTCTGCGCCAGCCAACTCGCACGTGCTCGAGGAACGCCACCAGAATGCAAACAACGACGATGGCATGGACGAGGAGGAGAAGTACTCTGGTGTCCGCCGCGAGAATGCAATGGCACCTCTTAGTAAGGGTGGGGCTGGCTCATACGTCCCGCCTTCTCGAAGGCCCATTACAAGCCAGCCGACAATCTCTGGAGCACCCTTTGACCCCGCCATCATCTCCCTCTCCAAGCCGGTGCCGGCTCCCACAGCTCAGCCTGCTGCGGTTCCCGAGAAGGCACCTGAGCTAGAGGTACCGGCTGAGGCCTCTGCAAAGACCGGTACCATCCAGACTGCTGGAGCCGACGATGCTACCAAGCCGCCTACCACAGCTCCTGCGGCCTCGCAACCCAAGAAGACGACCGAGGATCACCTGCGCGGCACGGCTGATGCGTTCAAGCAGTTTGCTAACAACGAAAAGCTTAGACTGCGCGCAGCACAGGAGGCCAAGCGAACCAACGCTCGTCACGAGAAGAATGTCAAATTGAACGACCTCAAGAAGTTCGCCGAGAACTTCAGGCTCAAGAGTCGTGTCCCTGACGATCTCGTGCCCATTCTTGCCAAGGACCACGAAAAGCAACTGGAGATCAAGCGCAAAGCAGAGGAGTCTGCTCGCTATGATGAGGAGAAGCGCAAGGATCATGACAAGGAGGGAACTGCGGCGACACCGACAAAGAGTGCTCCTTCACAAGCCACTACACCTTCCGATGCACGTGCGCATGCACAGCAAACGCAGTCACAGACGCGCAACCGCGTGTCGCAGAACCTGCGCGGAGGCATGCAGATGTCTTCACCGCGTGCACCTCTTCAGCAACGCCACAACCTTCCTTTCATGAACCAAGCACGTGGTGGCGTACCTCCCCCTCAACCGCTTCCCACCGACCTTCGTATTCCCACCGGTCCGACATCAACACGTGAGGCAGAATTACTCAGTCCTACCGCAGCTAACAACGCACGCCTGAACGTCAACGCAAAGGAATTCAAGTTCACTCCTGGTGCGAGCAGCTTCACACCGACCGGCGCTTCTCCCAGTCCCCAAAGAATGCCTGCCCAACCTCCTGTCGAGGCGCCTGTTGCCTCATTCTTCGATGCCACGGAGAAGAAGAGCAGCGATGTCAAGAAAGATGTCAACACGCACTGCGACACCCTCAGGCGCATGAGAGAGGCGGAATATCCTGCGGAGTGGAAGAAGGGGATTTCCGAGAATGGAGGCATCCCACACTCTTTCCGTACTCCTCCCACTTGGACCGTCCCTACTGAACGTCAGAACATCAAGTATCAGAGTACTTTCCCAGAGCCTAGATCTCACAGCCAGGGCCCGTCTCCGATGCACACACCGAACCCTGCAACCGGTCCCATGCCACACGCGCACCAGCTCCCCACTCACCTGCAGGGACCTCATCTGCCCAACCCAGGCCCACACCAGCGCTTCCCTAACATGGGCCAGTATGGCGTGCAGCATGGCCACGCCCCAAACTTCGACCCCAGGATGCAGTTCCCCGGTGGTCCAGGTAACAGCGTGCAGAACAGCCCTCGCTATGCACCTGCGCAGATGGCTGGTGGCTACAACAGCCAAATGGGACAGATGCCAATGCCTCAGTTCGCCGGCCAGCCCATGCAAGGCTATGGCATGAGTCCAAGCATGGGATACAGGCAGATGCAGGGACCTGGCGGACCGATGATGATGCAACCCAATCAGCCTCACCCGCAGATGAACCAGATGCGTCCCAACTATCCTCCAGGCCCTGGCTACGGTCCTAACATGCCGCAGATGGGCGGAGGTGCGCCGATGATGACCCAGAACCCGTCCTCGAGCGGCTTCATGCCTCCCCAGAACCAGGGCTACTCCCCTATGCCGCCACAGGCACAGCCGCAGATGCCACACATGGGTCAACAAGGTGCGGGCCCCAACGGCTACGCTGGATCACCTCGTCCTGGCCCTCACATGATGGCGCACTCTGGCTCGCACCAGGGATACGCACCGCACATGCAACAGCAGCACAGTCAGCATGGTCCTCCGTTCGCCCCGCCTTTCCACGGCCAGCAACAGCCTCAGCAGGGACAAAGGCACCCTAGCAATGGAGGCTTCGTGCAGATGACTCCACGCTCCCAGCAGGCCATGCCTTCTGCCCAGCAATCGCAGGGTCATGTGCCGAGTCCTGGCATGAGTGGGCAGGCTCCTGCCCATGGTGACGAGCGCAAATGAGCAAACGTGTCTGATCGCGAGCGAGCATCTGCATCTGCATCTGCAGTCAGGTAGTCAGGTTAGACAAGCTTTAGAGAGCGCCTTCCCTACCACATCAAACTTCACGCGACTTGATACACGGAGGGAAGCTGAGGCACAGATTCGTTCAAGCCTCACCTCTGCTACTGAAAGACCGCGGCGACCGGACACCTGCTGCTCTGTGGTACGAGCAGAACGAACGGCACACAGCATACCCAACAGCATTATCGAGCATTACATCAATCCACCCACACCCTCCGGGTCGCAACCCATCTCGTTAGCAATGAGAAACCCACATCTCACTCTTCAGGCGAAAAAAAGCAGAAATACGCGATCGAAAAAACGAGAAAATGTATGTGAACAGCGCGACAACGTCAAATTTGCCTGGAACGTGCGGCTAACATGGCGAGCAGCAAACCTCACGAGAATGAAGGCTAGATTCTCAAAAAGGGCGAAGGGCGGGACATCACTATCACTGTCGAAGTGCGGCGAGTGCTTCGCACACGTGTGCAAGCTAGCACTTGCTCGCTGGGAGAGTAATAAGCTGGGCAGAACCTTCGCTCGCTGATCTCTTCCTTGGCTGCCTCGATATTTCTGGCGAGCAGGAGAAAGGGCGCTGGAAGCGAGCTCTATGGAGGATCGGTTTTGGGGACTGGGCTAGGCCAGGCCAGGCCTGATTGCTGGATGTGGAGAGGACGTTTAGGGTAGGCTGGCTCTCACTCAAGTAGGCAGGGCAGGGCAGGGCAGGGTAGGGTAGGGTAGGGTAGGGTAGGGTAGGGTAGGCAAAGCTGTATGTAACGCACAGGGCGGGTCTTGTCCTTGAATAACTACCACTGCCTCTTGCCACGACAGTAATTACCCTCTGAAGACATCACCTTGGGCTGTCTTGGGCTGTTGTGTAATAGTCAAGAAGACGGACACGACGATGGTGGTGTCAAGGACCTTGTAATGAAGTTCCGGCAGTAGGTACATGTACTTTTCAAACACGACATTGGAAGAGTTCACGAGGTCAGAGATGTTTTTTTTTCTTCTTCGATGACCGATCGTTCGGCTACTTGGGCTACTACATGTACTACTACTACTACTACTACTACTACTACTACCATTACTACTACTATTTAAATCATGAAACACGGGGCATGACTCTCGCTGCCGTTGAGAAGGCGATGTTCTTCTTTTCTTCTTCATCTCTTCTCGAAGCTTGGGTCTTTGACAGGGCTGCTGCGACGGGGGGGTTTTTTTTTCTTGCGATTTTTATTTGTTTACTTGACGACGATTGGTGGTGAGCTGTTATCGGAGATGGAGATGGGGACACCTTTGGACGGCGTGTGATGACATCTGGTGGTGTTGACGATGCGTGCAGTTTGTGGTTGATTGAATTGAAGGGATCTAAAGTGAAGGAGCTGAGGTATCTGGTCTTTCGGTCACAAGGGTTTGTTTTGTTTTATTTACAAGACGATGACGATGACGCTAACGGTGATGGCGACGGCCATAGTTATGATGAACCCGTTATGCTGAAGAGGGCAGATGGTGGAATCGATCGATGAATTTGGACGACAAAAGGCGTGTGGTTCGATGTTTTCGATGCGAGGTACCTACCGCCATCTAATTTCCCATTTCCCATTTTCGGTGAGATCCGATGCGCTGGAGTCTGGAGAGGGAGGGAGGACTGCCATGGGTAGGTAAGGTAAGGTATATTAGAAAGAACTCGGGTTAGGTCGGTCGGGACACTCGGTCAATTTTGTTGAAGGAACAACAAAATAATACGTGCTCAACTGATATCTCAAGACGCGCATGCAGATGTGGCTTCTTCCTCTTATCGCCGCCGCATCCACCCACTCGCTTGCTTGTGCTTTGACAGGCGGTCAAAAGGGTTTCGCTTCGTTGTCAAAGCGCACCGCAGAGCGTGAAGCGATGCCATGGAGCTTTGGCTTATATCTGCCCTACGTTCCTGTGGTCGGACGGGTACCTTGGCTAGTGTGGTACTTGTCACCCTGCGTGAGACGACTAGACTGTTACTAGTGACTGCTGCAGGCCCGGCGTGCATACCAAGCAGGAAGAGGCATTTATAGGTTATGGGGGGCTGTACTACTACTACTATGGATGTGTTGATATCTGTCCTTTGATGACCTGATCTAAGTGTTTCAAGCTTTCGGTAGTTTGGAGACTGGACTGGACTGGACTGGTCAGATTATTACCGCGGGATAATACTACTACTACTGCAGAGGATCACGAGACTACTACTTGTTGTCGATACTACTGTAGCATGGCGCCGCCGTTCGTGTGTGAATCGTGGGAACACGGACGGAGTTGTCTGCGGCACTAGCCTTGGCAACGGTTGCTGGGGGATGTTTTCCGGGTCGGCCTTCTTCATCTTGTCTTGAACGGTAGTACTGTTGGTGGAAGTGAAGTGGTTTCACGTGATGTGCAGATATGACAGTACCAGGTACCTGGTGGTATAGCGGCGTGGTTGGATAGGAGTACACACACACACTCACGATTGTAGAAGACAGATTTGGTAAACCATAAGCATCTTGAAATGCACTTGCCAAACAACAACAATAACAAATGGCACACGGCAATCAGAGAGACTCCCTCCTTTTGGCGGGAGCATGGACTTGATGGCCTAGAACCCCATGTGCAATTCCAAGCGGCCCAGTATTTCCGGGCGTTCGCGTAGCCGCTAGCTTGCACACCAGCGCGCGCGCCTGCCTCTCGCCGTCCTCGCCTCTCCTTCCAGCCGCACCTGCTGCTCTCTGCTGCGAAGCCCTCTCCCGTCGTTCCGTCTCTGTTGTCTGTCCGCCTGTTGTCTGTCTGTCTGTCTGCAACCTCGACCTCACTTCACTTCACCCTCCCCTCCACACACCGCCGCCGCCGCCTTCTCCGCCGTCACCACCGCTCCACTCGACTCCATCCCTCCCTCCATTACCCATACATTCCCACACGCAATCATCTGCTCAATCTTCACCGAAGAAGCGGTGGCAGGGCTCGACCTGCGCCCTTCTCTCTCGCCCGACAAATCGCGTCTCGTATCGCGATACACCGCTCTCATTCCTTCTATACTCGACACGACCCGCTACGCCTCATAGTCAGCCATGGCCTCGAGTAGCAGCAATGTCGTCGGCGTACACTACCGCGTCGGCAAGAAGATCGGCGAGGGCAGCTTCGGCGTTATCTTCGAGGGGACAAACTTGCTCAACAACACCCAAGTGGCCATCAAGTTCGAGCCCCGGAAGAGCGATGCACCGCAGCTGAGGGACGAATACAGGACCTACAAGATTCTTGTTGGATGCCGTAAGTATCTTGACCTCCTATCTTGTTTGTTTGGGTTGCATCGGGACTTTTGTCATGGATGCCTGGCACAACACATGGAATACATGTACTAACAACATCTTTCAGCTGGCATCCCCAATGTCTATTACTTTGGCCAGGAAGGCCTCCACAACATCCTTGTCATTGACCTGCTCGGACCCTCGCTCGAGGATCTCTTCGACCACTGCGGACGCCGCTTCTCCATCAAGACCGTAGTCATGGTCGCCAAGCAGATGCTGTCTCGCGTCCAGACCATCCACGAGAAGAACCTCATCTACCGCGACATCAAGCCCGACAACTTCCTGATCGGACGGCCCAACAGCAAAACCGCCAACGTTATCCACGTTGTTGATTTTGGCATGGCCAAGCAGTACCGTGACCCGAAAACCAAGCAGCACATCCCTTACCGTGAGAGGAAGTCGCTTTCTGGTACCGCAAGATACATGAGCATCAACACCCATCTCGGTAGGGAACAGTCCCGTCGTGATGACCTCGAGGCCCTCGGCCACGTCTTCATGTACTTCCTCCGTGGAGGCCTCCCCTGGCAAGGCCTGAAGGCTGCTACGAACAAGCAGAAGTACGAAAAGATTGGAGAGAAGAAGCAGACGACTCCCATCAAGGATCTCTGTGACAGCTACCCGGAAGAGTTCAACAAGTACCTTTCCTACGTTCGCAACCTGGGCTTCGAGGACCAACCCGATTATGACCACCTCCGCGAACTCTTCACCACCGCGCTGAAGAACACTGGCGAGGTCGAGGATGGCGAATACGACTGGATGAAGCTGAACGGCGGCAAGGGCTGGGACATGCCGAGGTCTTCTGCTGCTGTCAGGGACGGCGAGCGCGGACATGCCTCTGCTGCTGACCTTCGCCGACAAGACATGAACCGCGCGTCGAAGACTCCGATCGCACCCGAACGTCTGAACGCCGACCTCCCGAAGCCCGGCGCGGCTCGGGCTCCTCCTCAATCTGCCGCCCAGCGCCAACAACAGCAACAGCGTGCTGCTCGTCACCGCAACTCACAAGATCTTAGTGCTGCTGGCAAAAGGGCTTCGCAGCTCGAGCCGCCTGAGGCGGGCAGCACTACGGCGCAGTTCGCGACTAGCACGCCCAACCTGGCCGGCCAACAGAGGATGAGCAACCAGAACCTACCTAGACAACCGAGCGGCACTGCGGCGCAAACACGCCTACAATCGCAGCCTCAAGCACAGCCTGAAGAGCAGCGTGAAAGCGGCGGCTTTGGCAACAAGCTCATGAAGGCCCTCTGCTGCGGTTAGTTGAAACGGCGTTGCACAAGCATGCAGTAACAAAACACTGGTCTCCACTCGACCCTGGTCAATAGCAAGGATCATCAATTCCGCTATGGCAAAGAAGCGAGTGGTCTGTATTAATTCACTATAGTTCGGGAACATGGGGAGGGTCCTTGGAAGCGGCAGGCATTTTTATCGCAGCCCGATTACGCGTTACAACGACACTGGAAACACTTCGCTCGAAACGGCGGGCTGCGCATATAATCACTAGGACTCTGGCGATGCCAACGGTCGCTCCCCGGCTGGCGGCGCGATGCTCTGCGGTTGTGCACATATAGTGCCCAGCTATAGCAGTGCAATGCCACCAGTGGTCGCTAATGCGTCGATCCTTCCAAGGCGACGGCACTTTGACTTCAACCCGCCCGACTTGGTGAGCCATCCGCAGAACCGATCGAATCCTCTTCCCTTTGTAAACGCACCAAAATCCCAACAAGCAGGAAAAGGCGATGGCACAGGCACGGGTCACAGGGGTCGGAATCGGGGAATGGCAACGTGGAAAAGGGCATAATCATCATCATCATCATCATCATCACCATCACCACCATCAACATCGCGTAACGGCGTCTAGCTCCGGCGGAGAGGGAGCAGGTGTCTATCTGAAGTTGACATGGAAAAAACCAACTTTCAGACGGGCTAGTCGATCGATTACAGCGCGAAAGACCCAAAGCAAGGGTTGTTTTCTCCTCTAACTCTATCAATTTCTTCTGTAATTTTGGCGTCTCAAATCTCTGGTTCCATTCTGTTACATCTGCGCTCTGTTTCTGTTTCTGTTTCTGTTTCTCCTGCCTGCCTGCCTGCCTGCCTGCATGACTCTCTTGTTCTTGTTCTTGTTCTTCTTTTGTGTTTCATCTCATCTCCTCTTTGGTCGATTTATTTTGTAGCGATGGCGTTTCGATGAATATCCATTGCTATTACTATTTACTACTAAATCGACTTTCGTGCTTGGGAAGCGGTGTGGACTCTGATGGGATTAGATTTTCATGAAAGGCTCAGTAGTTACGCGGGAACAGAAAATAAAGCAGAAAAAGGAGAGGTTTTGGTTTTGGGTTCTTCTGGTTGAGTTTACTCAGAAATCGACAAAGGACTTTGCTTCTTTTTTCTTCTTCCTCTTCTTCTTCTTCTGCTGCATCTGCTCTATCTCACCATCGTCTCCTGTCCCTCTCTACCCTTCGCCATTCGATCCATGTTTTTCGATTTAAGTCACGCCAGTCTCCTCGTCTTTTTTTCCTATTGTACTTTTTCTACCTTTTGTCTCATCCCGAGTATTTTGCATTCACGGTTAGGTATGGCATTAGACGTGTACTCGCTAGTATATGTACGCATATGCTTTAATATGTCAACCAACATCCCTCTCGATTCGCCCACAAGACTTGTATGTCAAACCGTCTTTCTTGGTTTTTTTCGCTGGTGCTGCTGTTGAACATCAAGGCTGGATGTCTCCTCGCATTTGGAGATTTGGGAATACTGAACGTAGTATTTTGGTCTCGTGTAGGTATAAGCCTATACCCGGACTGACTTGGTACTCGAGACGAAAGTAGTGATTTTTTTTTTTGGGGAAGGAAGATCCTCGAGAGGACTCTTGTGGATGGATTCTCTGACTGCAAATAATGGATGCCACTCTGTCCTACCGTTTTCGATTTCGATGGATCTATGTGACAGAAGAGAAGTTGGCCGTGGACAATTGGCAGGTGTAGAGGGAGGAGATAGAGAGAGAAGGGCGTCCGTTATCAAACGGCGATGATGATCATGATGATGGCTAGGGGGGTATCATTGTTCTTTGCGTTTGCTTTTTTGCTTTTTACGTTTATAAAGCCGTTTTCCTTCTTTCCCGCCTGTTCTGTCTGTCTATCAGTACTACCCAAGGGCAGAAAAAAAAACCCCCATTCGAATCATGCAATGCATTCTATGCAGCTCGTCACGTCGTCCATCCGATTCTGCCTCCTCGGAACCCGAAAACCAGAGGGCTTGTGTCAAACACCCCTGCGTTTCGCCCAGGGAACTTCGGTCCTATCCATGCCTTCTGATCCGATTTTCTTGAACAAAAGCAAGCGGGAGGCGAGAGAGAGAGCATCTGACATTCGCCATCGTTTCCAGCGACCAGCACCCGCCGCCGCAACCGATTCAATCGACATGTCATTGCCCACCGCCAACATCAGGCTTAACAACAGCCTCCCGACAAAGCACAGCAATGCTCTTGAACAGCCTCCTCCAACCAATCGGGTCCCCCTTGGCCTTGACAAACCGCACCATCAGAATCCGGTCATCCCCGGACTTCTCGACAATGACGCTGCCGTGTAAAGGCTGTTGCCGCGAATCCAGAGTCTTCACCCTGATACTGAAAGCCCCTTCGGGGTTCGCGAGGGGACTCGCCAGCACCGGGGCTGGCACAGGCGCTACGGGGATGCTGAGGCGGTGCAGGGAGGTGAGAAGCAGGTTCGTGAGAGCCGTGGCGGGCAGGTGCGAGTAGAAGCGGGTGAGCGAGTGCGAGGGCATGATGTCGCGGAACTGGCGGGCGGCTTGCGTTAGGGTCAGGGGCACTGTGGGCGTTGCTGTGAATTGGGACATGGTCGGGTCTTCGCTGATTTGGGCAAGGAAGTTGGCGGAGAGGGGGTGGACGGCGCTGGTGGGCACGGCGGAGTCGGCGGTGGTGGGTTGCGAGAGGGAGGCTAGACCTGGGCGAGGCGGAGCTTCCCAGTCGAGAGCAGCCTCGGAAATGGGAGTTTCGGGTTGGGTGGAAGCGAGCGCCGACCATTCTTTGGAGGATGTCGCTGCTGCTGTCGCTGCTGCTGTCGCTGCTGCTGCTGGTTCCGCCGAGGGCGGCTGTGTAGGCTGGGAGAAGTCGATGGCGCTGGCGGGTTCGGGCTGCGAGGCCGGGACGTCTTTTTCGAAATCGATTCGCAGGCGCTCGAGCATCTGGGTCGCCAAACCGACGGGATCCGCAGCGCGCCCTTTGGCATCCATTTGAGGGTTCGTGCGCGTGTACCACGGATGTTGCTTCACGGCTTCCAGGCTCATGCGCTCTGCCGGCAGTACTTTCAGCATACCACGCACCAAGCTCAAACAGTCCTGCGGCACTTTCTCCCATAGCTCGTCCTCTGACCGTCCCTTGCTGCGTAGGTACTCTGCAAACTCCCAGCTCTCCTCTTCCACCGGGCAGTCCCAGGGTGTGTTGCCCGCGAGTAGTACGAACAGCACGATCGCGCAGCTCCACACGTCCGAAGCGTCGGGCGAGTAGCCAGCCTTGTCTTCGTCCGCCTTGCGCTTCAGGTTCGTTTGGCCGCACTTGAGGATTTCCGGAGCAATGTACGGCGGGCTGCCGCACACCATGCCGCAAGTCTTGCGATCGCCCGTCCTCGGCTGGAAGAACTGTGTCGCGAGCCCAAAGTCCGCCAGTTTCAAGTCTCCCCGATCGCTCAGCAGCATGTTTTCCGGCTTGATGTCCCTATGCGCAATGCCCTTGCCGTGGCACCAGCCAATCGCCTCGATCAGCTGTGTGAAGTACAGATGTGCAACATCCACACCAACGCCCTCATCCGCCTCGATTTTGTCGAACAAGTCCCCGCCCTCGGCCAGCTCCAGCGCAAGCCATATCCATGCGTCGTCCTGGCCGTTATGCAGGAATCGTATGATGTTGGCGTGGTGGCCTAGGCTGCGGTGCAGGGAGACTTCCAGCTCGATCTGCTTGGGCTTCAAACGGCCGGTTCGGAAGGCATGGTCTTTGTTTATGAATTTGATCGCGATGACGGGACCCGGCGCGGTTGGGGGGATTGCTTTGCGGATGCTGTGGGAGTTCGCAAAGTGGAAATCAGCCAAGCTGTTGACGAGGTGTGAGGATGAGGACGGACGTACGAGGCGTAGGCGCCGGAGCCGATGGTCTTGGACACGATGCGGAAGGGGAGGTCGCTGGGCAGAGGAGCGACTTGCGACTACACATGTGCGCACGAGTTAGTGTTGGCTATCTGTTTGGACCTGACACAAGGATGCGCTCGGATCGCAATGCACGTACACCTGGCGGGGCGCCCATGTTGTGTTCTTTGCTGAGATTCCACAGTCGCCGAGAGAAGGTTCGTGACTATGCAGGTGCAATTGGTTGCAGAGGGAGAGTAGTGTGTAGGACTACGCACATGTTCAAGGGTGTAATGTTGTTGCAGTCGCGGTCGCGCCAAGTTGATATCGATACGGCGCGTTTCTACACAAGACAATCTCAAGGCAACGATTCATCAATCCGCCTCGGCCCAGGCAGACAACATTGGAGCCGCGCCTGAGTGTTTGATTGTGAAGACGTAAGCCATGCACAATTCGCACAAACGTACTATGAGAGTGAAACATTGGACTGATTTTTAACATCTTTTTGTGGTATCTTTGTGGCGGTCTATCACCGCAGGTACTGTACACGCTTCTCGGGTCGCAAAGCTAGTACTACTGTAGAGCTACATCTAGCCATCGCCTGTTCGATTCGCCCACTTGCAGACGCATCTCGAGCATGCTCACCAGAGGCCCAATGCCAAACGCTTGTCCATAGCCAGCTCCGGAGCTTCGACGAGCTTTCCGATCGCAGCCATTGAAAAATAAAAAGGAAAAAGTCATGTCAGGTGGGTATGTTTCGAAAGCAAGGAAATATGACAGGCCGTGGATCTAGGCGACTGGGGGCGCATGCTCGCTCGCATGTGCCTTCCCCTTTCGCCGCTCGAAGCGCCATGCAGCCCCAGCAACCGCGTCCGCGCCATGTCGCGTGGCACAAGATCGCACACGATGCAGAGCGTAACCGCCCGGAACAAGATCGATAGGCGATATGCGTGTAGGACACTCGTGGGCCTTCGAGTGCGGCGGCTGCTGAGGCAAGGAAACGCGAGATTAATAGGATGGCTTCGAAGCAAAGCCTGAAACAGCCTCTGGACTAGATCGATCTCGACCGCAATAGTGTCGGCAGATAAATTGCGACTTCGATCTCCGAGGCCACCAGTCTCGCCAGCGTAGAGCCGGAGCGGCGTTTTGGAGCAAAAAGTCTTGTGGGGAGCGCGAGCTCGTGCGCCGAGCTTCGCGCGACGCAGACTCTGGCGCTAGGGTGATGGTTCGCCGCCGCTGACGCCCTGCGACACTCGCCATGTCGATCGCGGAACTCAAGCTGCCGGCTTGCCGTAGGAAGAGGGTGGAGCTTGGGTATCGCAGGTAGGTATGCAAAGAAGTGAGTGACGAGCTTGTCGAGTCTACTCCAGATTGCTTGCGGCGAATTGGTTGATCATGCCTTCGAGGTTGCGCTCCTTCAGGACCGAGGCGTACTTGGGTTCGCGCGAGAACTTGGGCACCGAGTCTGAAGCCATCAGCTTGAACACGCTGCTCTGCGCTTGGTCGAAGAGTGTGGCGACCTCGTCCAGACTCCTGACCATTTGCTCGTCCTCGCCGACCGCCCTGGTCATGCGGCCTGCAAGCGCGTTGCGGAGATTGTGGTCGATGTTCAGTTCACAGGGAGAGCCAGGTGCCAAGAAGGCGTTGTACAAGCCTGAAAATATGTTAGTAAGATGATGACCTGGCAATCCAGCTTTGCAATGACTTACTGTACGCCGACGCGAGCGTCTCACGGATAATATCAAGACGCGGTGACGGGCCAGTCTTCTTCGCATGCTCATAGTCTGCAAGGAACGCCTGGACATCCACATAGAAGGCCAGGTTCTCTTCGCAGTGAGTCTCCCGAAGGTATTCGCGGAAGAGGAGTCTGAGTGCCGGATCGCGGATGATCACCGTCATGCGGTTTGTGTTCGAGTCGCGGCTGACACCGTTGGGAGTGCGTTGCGTCACGGTGGCCTCACTGTTAATTTGTCCACTCGGGGTAGTGATCCAACCGGCAGCACGCATGCCCTTTTGAGTTACGGCGTATTGGATGTTCTTCGAAGGGTTGTACTTGATAGGCTGGCCCGGGTTCGGTGGGTTTCGCTCATCGTTCACAGGCTCGATATGACCGTGGACCAGGAACATCGTCGCAATATCGTACACTTCCCTCTTGTCGACCACAGTGCAGCAATTCATGAGCCAGTCGTAACCGGTCTTGCCAGTGAAGCAGTACGGGGCATCCTTGTCGCCACGGCGGGAGCGCTGCATCTTTACACCAACCATGCCAGTGGCGTACTCGCTAACCGAGTCGGAGTCGGAAGAAGCCGAATGAGTCTTGAGGTTTGGGCCAGTGTCGCCAGCGAATCGTCTGAAGATGACACTGAGGGTGGCGTCGTCGCAGTTAACTTTGTCGGTCTCGGTCTCGCGCTCTAGGATGACGAGCTGCATCATGTTGCGGGGAGAGTCGAGCAGCTCGTTAACGTGCCTTTGGTGGATGCCATTGCGTTGGCAGAAGCGAGCGAGGACGTGCATGCCCTTCGGCGTCAGTTGCCATACAGAGCTCTTGCTGAGGAAATCCGTCTTTCCCTCCACCGACTCCACGAATCTTGCCTCGAGGAACCTTTGGCACACAGAGCGAGCCATTTCCTTTGCCATTGAGAAAGTTGTCGTGGTAGTGGTCGTCACTATTCTCGTGGGATCCTTCGGGTCGGGCATGCGATTTGATTGAGAAAACTTGAGAGATCCCAGATTTGTGAGAGCCTCGTCGGTGGTGAAAGTGTGATCATGGCGGGAGAAGCGGACGCGGTGTGAGTTCAACGGCAAGCTGACCATAAGCGTGGAGAACAAATCCTTGAAATCCTGCAAACATGTTAGATGACGAACCGGAAACGACGAAGCGAACGTAAGCCTGGCCTGGCGGTCCCAGCAGAATATGAGAGGCATAGGAAGGATGAGGTAAAATACGCCAATCTGCAGAGGCACGGGTGGGCGATCGCTCCGGATACCTTCATATTTCCATTGCGCCTATGTTACGCAAGTGCAACAAGAGAAACCGAACTGCTGGGACTTGTGTTCGTGTACAAAGAAAAGTGTCACTTACTCTTGTGAAAGGACGGTCGTCCTCCGTCATGCGGAGCAACCGTGATGAAGTTTGGTGCATCATGCGTGAGCGGCTCGCGACGAGCCTGTGATATTGTTCGGTGGGATCGACCGGATATTCGTCGAGCTTGCTTCGTTGCTCTACGGAAGAGTTGCGTTGTGTGCCACGGGCAATGGGCTGTTGGCGCGACTCTTCGAACGACTTTGTATCGTAGTATTTCTCGTCCGAGAGCGTGGTCTCAGAAGACTGGTAAGACGCGGTCGAGGGCTCGGATCGCTTGTGAGAGCCTGCAATGGAAGGTCTGGGAAGTGCTGGAACCGGTTCGATGGGTGAAAGTGGTTCAGGGTCAAGCGTGTCTCGATCAGCGGGCAGCTGGAGTCCACGAGGGCGTATCCGGCCAAAAGATACTAGGCGGGAGTGCGCGCGCGACTTGACGGTTCCCGCAATGGACTTCGGTTTGGAATCCACTTTGTCTATGGTTGGGAGGGCGGTGCGAGGGCGTTGCTCGCTGCGTGCCGAAAAGGTCGGCGAGGCAGACCTTGCGAGAGGTGAGGGTGGAGGGTGATGTTGCGGCGATGGCGGCGGCGGTGCCTGTAAAGGATTCGCGGCGGCTACGTCAGGACTGGGGCGATGAGCATGTGGTCGTCGCGTGGCAGCACGTGAGGAGTGAGTCGGGCTCAGAGGAGGAGGAGGGTGAGATGTTGTTTCGGAGGCAGGAATGCTGCGAATAGAGGGAGGAATGCGGGCGATTCTGGCACCGTGGGAGGCGGCGGGCGATGATGAGGAGGACGGCATAGGTATAGCATGGCAAAGGACAGTACTAAGTGAGCGAGCGAGTGGGTCTTGCTGGACTGCTGCTAAACCAGGCCGGGGCCAGGGTTCGTGCGTGCACCGGTGCGGTCAGACTGGTGCTGATCGATTCGAGTGCCAGTGCCAGAGCCAGAGCCAGTTCAACTCTCTACTACTTTGTACTAGTCCCCACCAGAAGAAGAAGCCTTGAGCCTGAGCCTGAGCCTGAGCCTGAGCATGCCTGATCCACTACTGCCAGCATACAGCACAAGAGAGGAGAGAGAGGGAGAGCGCCGGTGTCAAAGGTCGCGGTGAGTGAGTGAGGCAATAATAACTACCTACCCATCTACATAACATAAACGACGATTGCGGACTCCGATGGCCTGCCACCTACGAGACCGCTACATACGTGCAGTCCATCCATCCATCCATGATGCCCATGCCTTTGTCCAAGCCGCCGTACGCTAGGCCCAGCCGCGAGACGGGCATGACACATGGCATGCTCCTCCTCCCATGCCGCCGACCCCCTGTTTGCCGTTGCCGCCTGTCCCAAAGAGGCTGATACATGTATATTCTGGTCCTGTCTTGCTCGTCTGGAGCCAATGTACATGTAGCAGTGCAGCGCAGTATGGTCGTCTGTTCCTTCTTGTATAGAAGATCACCAAGGTATGTCTACACGTATATCATATCCCGTCCTCCTCTTTCTACACACATGCATAGCACGGGCGGTATATGTACATGTATCAGATAGCCGCCGCCGTGATAGGCCCTCGCAGCACCCTCCACGTGCCAGCAGTCGCATGTCCACTATTTCCACCCATCGTGCACGGAGCCCGCGGCCACGATGAGCTAAACGTGTCTATACCGTATGCCGTGTGTGATGAATCTGGTGATCGTCCAGTCCCCTCCAAAGGCTCATCAGACTCTCAGTAGTGCTCACCATCTCAGAACATCACATGCAACGCGCAATAGTTAGTGATACCGGCCGGCTCTCAGCATGAGTGACTTGCCGTGCCTATCCGCAAACAACGCCATACTTGCATGGCTACATCGGTAACAGGTCAGTCTGCAGGCCATGCTACTCTGCTGCTGCTTGCTGCTTGCTGCTTGCCACACTTGCACACACCCGTCGACTCCACCAGCCCTCGTATCACCGTCACACCGTGGCACAGTTTCATCTAGAGACGGAACATTCTTCGAAGCCGTCTCAACCAAGGGTATCCCAGCGGCTACAGGCCCATCAGGATGAGATGATCTACGGCCCACGCACCTACGCTTCCCTCGTGGCCAATACTTTCCACGAGCCTTCACCCCTGGGAATAATAGCAATGTAGGCGAAATCAAATACCATCACATCTTTGCTTCGCTCGCGTCGTCGATCGCGGTGTCAATCCCGCACTCTCGCCGCATGCGGTTTCTTTGTGTGCAACACCAACGATGTCCATAGGGCAAGGCAAGACGCTCGGACGGGCTGCCTCGATACCTTCCGGTAGCAGATAGCCACGCTGTCTCGACTTATGTCCGCCGCTTCAGCCACCCATCTGCCGGGAAATCCTTGTGGGCGACACGTGTGTGGCTGGCCGCGCACGCACGGCGGCGGATACCATCCATATTCCAATGCTGCTGCCATGCATATCCGCTTCACTAGGTACTGTTAGGTACTCTGCAGGCCGGCCAGAGCTGACGGGGAAGGTCCGCTGTTGCTTTGCTGCAATAGCAATAACGGAGCTTCGCTTCAGACCTGTCGTCCAGCAAAGCCATAATAATCTATTGTGCCTGGGTCGACCTGCCTGCCGCGGCCAATGGGCCGTTGTCCGTGGTCTTGCCTATCGACCATCGGCGCTAGAAGGTCAAAAAATTCGATTGCACAGGGGTGCATCCACCGCCATCACCACCAAAGACCATGCTTTCGCAGCAAGCCCGAGTGATCGACTCATGTAGCTTTTCGTGAGATCCGCCAGAGTCAATCTCGGCTGCTCTGCGCTCGTCCGTTTCATTGGGGGGAGAAGTTTCGGGTGGGCCCTTTTGTGAAGACGCCCCAAGCCTCAAGCCCTCAACTGGCGACCTCGGGAGTGTCGAAACGCTCCTCCACCCACTCGACGTCCATCCCATCCCTTCAGCCCGGCGCTGTGGTGAGAAGAGGCAAAACCTCACGGAATCTCACGACATCCAGGCCGGCCTCTGGCACGCCTTGCAGGAGTGTGAACATGCTTTGCGTGGACGTGTAATCGTTGCTAGCCTACCAGACGAATACGGCAGTCGTCTCCGCTTCCCCTCTCCATTCTTTGCTGTGATCGCCGGCTTTCCGTCATGTAAGCAGCAGGCGAGCTGCGAGTGAAATCCTTCGACACGTTGTTTGCACACCCTCGCACCGCTGCGGCGCCGCAGGATTGCCTCGTGTTTGATATTGACCGCATACACGTGTGCAGCACCAAGAGCTCGTGGCTACATGTACCCTACTTATTGCACGCTGCGGCAGCGCGAGCCGCCGTTCACGTCCCACGGCTTGCTGTCTTGCCAGTGTTATCGCCTGCAGTATCTGTACAGGATGTTGCTGCATGCAGACATCATCGCATTATCGTACCCATCTCGATGACACGCTTCGTCTTGGCGCGAGCATGTCCGGCTGTGCGGTGCCCGAACAACGTGGCACATTATCGCCCGTTGGTAGTTCGTGGTCGGCTGTTGAACTATCGAGTGATGAATAATGGGATCCGAGTCCTGGGTTTGGCCATGTGATTCAGAACCACGTGGGTCGCTACTGTAGATTCACCTGCGGGCGGAAGGAGTGAGCCCTTGAACGGAAGAATAACATTATTATCGATATCATCATGTTCGCCTATATCCTACGGCTGACAACCATGGCGATAGCGGACAGGTCACGTAGAGCGCCAGCTCAGCAGCACCCCTGCCAGATCTTAACTGCCGGTCACGTCTCACCGTATCGAACATGTAGCCTGCGAAACATGGTCGCCTACGTTCGCCTCGTCTACGCAGGCAAACCATATGGCTCGCGCTTTTGCCCACGCAGAGACGAGCTGGGACCCACACCGGGCCTCCCACGCTTCTGACTCTTTTGGCCCAAAAGTCCCACGCTAGAATACGCGGCTGGACGTCTGCAGACCGCCAGAACGGCAAGCCACACATGCCCACTGCTCAGTAACTTGGATGCAAAGGCGCCAAAAGCTTGATCGCAACATGTGCGAGAATGGACCGGAAAGCGGTATGGCATGCTCCATGTCGCGGCGCCGCCGCATGTGGACCGTCAAACACGTGGCATGAGAGAGCTTGTTGCCGCCACGCCTCGCACGTCTCAGGCTGAGGTGTGAGGGTTGACGATGACGGGGCTCTCGAACTGGAATCTTTCCTTGCTGGACAGGGAGACGCCCTGAAGAAGCCCTGTCCTGGCCAGGCCGGCGATGAAACGAGTCCAGGATTGCAACGTGGCGCCCATGTGTTCGGCTTCACCCCCGACAATACTCATACTCGTCTTCCGATGTGCTCCTGCTCGCAAACTGACGGGCCGCCTCTGGAACACCGTGCTTCCTCTTCACCAGCAGAATCGGAGACTCCACGCGGCTCTGAGGTCACGGTCACGGCATGCCGAAGAATCTTCCACAGATCATAGCGGGAGCGGTAGGCCCGTTGACTGTGCAATCTATCTACACCCGTCCTCGGACATCTCTCGCGACCCGTCACAATGCACGGACACACATTCCACCGACTTCTCTCTATGTGAAGCGCTCAAACAAGATGCACCGTGGATATCACCCCATACAGCAGCAACAACATTCTTTTGTAAACTTGGTACGCAGACGCACACAAAACTGTTGCAACAACCAAACAGCAAGGATCAAGTTGTCATCCTCGCAACTTCTGCATCGATGCATCACCGCATGAGAGGCTTGCAGTTGCAGCAAACCACATGGCAAAACGCAAGATACCGTACCACAAGAGCCGATATCTCCGTGTACTCTCCTAAAGAGTGACTATGTACATGTCATCGATACGCTGGCATGGATGCCTCGTCAGCCTCGTATATCCTCTCTATCCGCGACACCCATCCAAGCCCTGGAACCAACCCTGAAACGAATCTCGCTCTTTATCTGCACGCTGATACGACAACACCACTGGACTTTTGATTATCACGATCATCAGGATGATTTTCGTCCTCAGCTGTCGCGTGTCAAAGCCTCATCATGAGACTTTCGGCACCAGAAGCTTCAATAATGCTGTCGATCATACCGCTGCCTCGGAGACCCTCCCTTGGCAACCAACGCTTTCCTACATCTGGCATGAAAACGCAAAAGTCGTGGTCGCTTGCGCTGCGACTACTCACCTCGATGCATACAAGCAAGACTTGGTTGCTGGCGCTGAGGATCAGTAGGTCTCATGGTAACAACGGAGCAGCCTCCGACAACCAATCAGGCCCTAGCAATTTTCCGTTCGACCTCCGACCCCTAACAAATCTTGGGATTCCCAAGGTGGAATATACAGGCCTATCTATGCGCATCTCTAGTAGTTGCGGGACTTGCAGTAGTAAGCGCGGCTTGCATATTGCTAATGACATGAATGACAGCAGTTCACTGCTGCAACTCCTCGCCGCACAGGAACCAATGGTCCTCCAGCGTTCCCCCATCCGCTTCCGAATATCATACGCTAGCTGCGCTACCTGGCAACGTCTTTCGATAGTGCTTACACAAGGCCTTTTAGGAGAGGTTCGTCAGTGGACTGATAATTTCTCAGCGACACGAATAGTGATGGTTTCCTGGTTTGAACACAGATATCTCGTGGGCTCGGCTCGCCTTGTACCACAAAGTCGGGAAGTCGTGGCCGGAGTATCGATCGTCAAAGTAGATCAATCCTTACTCTATGGACAAGCGGCTGGGCGTGCAGTTACTGCTTCTGGTTAGGGAGACCCTATTCGGAATCGAAGCCTTCAAGCCGGCAGAAGCAACGCCACTCGAGATGCTTCTATACCATGAGTTCGGATCGACGAGCCGCAAAGCATATTGAGTCTTGAAGACTGCCGTTCTGTGCATGAACGAGGAGCAGTCCCGTAGATGTCTTTGATCGAAAGATCGACCTGTCAACTATTGATCGTCAGGCAAGTCGACACGCGTCTTGGGACTATCGATCTGAAGGGCAGGGAGACTTTATGGCGTTGTCGATGGCGGCAAAGTGAATGCAATTAGCTGACTCACACATATAGCTCAGATGCCTGGAGCATGACAAGTGAGGACCTCGTCGGTCTTGCTTTGTGCCATTGTGCTTTGGAGGAACGCTGCGTATTATCATTCTCACGACTCGCGGCGTCGATTTCCTTGGTGCTTTCAAGATTTCGTCTGTGCCGATATAGCTGCATGCAGCTCTGAGACTCCAGACACCGACTGGAATATTCTCGCCACTATGCATACTGTATTGCACGCGTTCGCCCTGATCATATACAACGAGGTCGGCCATTGACGAGAACTAATATGTATCAAGCAGCTGCAGTGGTTCCTCTCGTTGACCATGGCGTCGTAGACACTTTGTCCGAGACCGCCATACTACTGAGTACTAGTCCTCACTATAGCGAATGCCATTAGTGAACACTGAGGTCAACATGTCGTGTTCAGAAAACCGCCTCCGGTCTACTCAGACACTCCAACCAAAAAAGAACGCAAAAGGAGACCACTTCTGGATAGTCGTCACTACGTGCCCATCAACAGTCGATTCATTGACTATGACTATCAATCGCTAACGGGACAAATCTCGCTATTGTTAGCAGCAGCATGATGGACTCCAATAAGTTCCAAACGCAGACCAACGCCTTGAGGGTGCAAAATCTGTCATGCCCAGCACAATAGATACAACGTCAACAATAGCAGCTAAACTGACGAGAACGTCTATTGTTACCACCAATTATCCGATTTCAGACTGAAGAACAATCGAGAAAGGATCTATCGACCCCCTCTTTATCACGAGCAACAATAAACAACCAACATTTGACAATAAGACTATTATGCGTCACCAGTACTTTGTTCACATGCTGACTATGGCCGCGCCTCTACCATTGCATCTTCACCGGTCCATCACACCATATCCTGAGCCTCAATTGAGCCTGCCTGGCTTTCACATCCACATCCACTTCAATCAAGCCTGCCTGTCGTCCAGATAAAACTCCAAACCCAACACCAAACTTGCAATGCAACTCCAAAGCCTCATCACCCAGCCTGAGCTCGAGCCTTCCATGGCCAAGTCCGAGGTCGTCGTCCGCTACGTCGGTGGCCAAGAGCTAGACCCAGAGACGATCGAGTGCAATATCTGTCGCATGCATGCGTGAGTAGCAACGCCAACGGCCAACCTCTCACATCTTCACGATCAATCTAACTCTCAAACATAGCCTCTCGCTCTCCAAAGCCGACATCTCGCCCAACCTTAGCGTCTCCGTCAAAGATGGCAAATACATACTGTTCCAGAAGCTCCAAGCAATCCAACAGAGCAACGACCCAAACGCCGCCGCCAAACAGTGCGAGCAAACCGACAACATCTCCAACCCGACCGACGACTCCGACAACCAAGGCATCAATTCCAACCCTGATTCCAACCTCCCCGGCAACACCACCAAACAAGACGCCCCCAAGAAGAAGAAGACCAAGACAATCCTCACCCTCCCCACCGAAATCCGCCTGATGATCTACGGCTACGTCTTCACCTCCCTCACCGAGTCCTCCCTCAGCCGCCAAAACACCTACCCGCTCCCGCCCCTGCTGCGCGCCAACTCCACCCTGCGCAACGAAAGCCTGCAAGAATGGGGCTCGCACCTCGAGCGCATGCTCGAGCAGCACAAGCAAGTGCAGCAGCGCAACCAGGCCGAGCGCAAGGACCTGGTGCAGCGCAAGTGGGACATGGCGCGCTTGCGGACGGGCAACAGGATCAAGATCGAGGCCTGTATTGCGGCCAACGAGGGCCGGAATCTCGCCATCGTCAAGCGGATTGACAAGCTGAGGCTGTTGCAGGCGCCTCAAATGCTTGCTGTGAGCGGGGGGTCGCTTGCTGCTGGCGGGTCGGGGAATCGCTGGAGGGATGGGAGGGTTTGATGGGGGAGGGTGTTGGGAGTCCTTTCACCTATTACTACGATGGTGCGAACAGATGGGAGCAAGACCTTGGCTCCAAGACGTGCTACTTGCTTGGAGCATTTATTAATTGGAAGGTTTGGTTAGGATGGCTGAGAGATGCGGTATTGTATTGCTTGGGACCGGACAGTCGAGGCATTGCTTATGGTGAAGGATGTCGGCAATTGGCAGCTGATAGCAAGCCTGCTGGATAAGGTAGTGACTCCGAGCTTACTCGGGAGAGCGGCGAGCAAATAGCCCTGCGTGGTATGATGAACGAATGAATGAACAGATTGCTTCCAACCTGTCCTGTCGTGTTAGCATATCTCGTCTGTCCATTTGACCATTCTGTTCATTTAAGAGAAACCCATGAATTATCAGAGTTGCGGTTCAAGATTGATTTTAGAAGAACTACCTATGTGAAACACTGCCACCAGTCTCATTTGATTTGACAGCAGCGGTTACCCGTCCATGTGGCATGCCACACAGTATCGAAACCAAACGCCTAGCGCCACGCTTGAAAATGATTTTTGGGCGAACTCCGCCCAGCCCAATCCGTCCTGAAGGTCATGCTGGTTGTGCATCTTGCAAGCCGAGTATTGTCTCGATTCAAGCCTCTTCATGAGAAGTTTACCTCTTGCCCTTCTCCCTTGGCTTGCACTCGTCGCCCTGCACCGGATGCAACATGATCTTGTTGGGGTAGTCTGCCCTGTTGCTCTGGTGACCCTTGCTCCAGTCGTAGCTGACTGCGTACGCGAAGATGTTACCAGTCCTGCTGAAGTCCGTCGCAGTGATGCTGCCGCCAACGTCAGGGTAGCCTTTCAATCTGTGCTTGGCGTCCTTGTCCCAGAAGTGGAATGTGCCGTCCGCGCCGGCCGTGGAGAATGTGCCGTGGACAGGGTGGAACGAGATGGCGTTGACCGAGAAGACGTTTGAGGTGTTCCGGTCTGTTGGCGAGGTGACGCGATGGCACTTGAAACTGAAGTTGTTGGTCTGCTTGTCCTCGGGAATGTACTGGATCGCGCAGCGACCCTCAATGCTGCCGATCGCATAGCCAGAGGCATCGTTGAAGGTACGGACAGTGCGTGTTTGCCATTTAAGAGGAGACTGAATTGACTTGAAGAAGGTTCCAGGGTTCTTAAGGTCGACGACGTTGATCCATCGTTCGGCAGTAGCGACGACCAAGAGATCGGTGTTGTTCGTGGTCGCGTTGTGTCTGACATCCATGCTGTATACACGATCTTGGCAGGTGATAGAGGCCACGGCCGACTGTTGGCGAAGATCCCAGTACTTCACAGTCTTGTCCCAGCTGCCGGTGACGAGCATGTGCTGGCCATTCACGAAGATGCTCTCGACACACTTGATGGGTTCGTCGTGCGCCGCGACCTGCTGAGCGGTGGTACCACCAGCGCCGAGGTCAAGCATGCGCGCAGCTTTGTCCGCGCCAGCACCAAAGACCTTCTGTCCATCCTTGGACCAGCAGCAAGAGAGCACTGGACCCTCGTGCTCAAACATGGCCTTGCCTTGGCTTTGTCCGCTCGCATCGATCTCGTAGATGCGGACCTTCTTGTCCCAGCTTGCAACCGCGAGGTGATCGCTCTGCGGCGAGAAGCTCATGTCGGAGATGCTGTCCTCGGGTGGGTTGGCAAGTGGTACATCCTTGCTAAGATCGCCTTGGGTGGGGTTTGCGCTCGAGGCCGCAGACGCGTTGCCGAAGAGACCAGCCATGTTGACGGAGCGAAAGGAGTCGGAGGAGGCGCGAGGGGAGTTTGCGGTGGCGCGTAGACCAGGAGGAGCGTTGCGCGGTGCCTGTGATGTGTTAGAGCTTCTGTAGCTGCTGGGGAACGACATATTTGCTTTTGTTGTCGCATTGGTGGATGGGTGGGTGAGGGTTTGTGCTGACCTTGGATGGCTACAACTCAGTGGATTGTATGAAGGGTGGAACACGAGTCTCGTGACAAACTCGCGACAGCAGTGAATGGTCTTCACTCAGAGTTGCGTGTTCACGCTGACTTATTAAGCGCTTCTGCTGCCTGCGAAGTGAAGTGAGCGCCTGCACAGCACGCGGATGCCTCAGTAGAGCTTGCTCGCGCCTGGAGTCCGAGCTCACGCCAAGCCAGGCAGCGGCGTCTCTCCCGAGCGGGCGTCTACAAAAAGTTCTGCGCGCTGTGTGCACTCTTCTTTCTGCAACTCTTCGCTCAACAAATCGCAATCAAAGCTTCCAGACAGACTGCCTCGTGCTCGTCACCACACACAGCTTTGGGAGAAAGTCCCCGGACATCCTTACCATGTAAGGACTCGCCGAAAGGCGCCGCCACAGAAGCATTTCGCGGCTTACTCTTCGCGCGACCTCCATCCCTCTTTGGCCTTGGCCCGCCGTTCGCACTCTCACTCAGAACCTGTCCAGCTCGGATCTATTGTTCGAGAGACCGGCTCATCAGGGCTGCCTCGAAAGAGGAGACGAGGATACGAGTCTGCGCTCTTGTTCAGCAGGTTTTGCTGTCGGCATTGGAAGGGTTGGGAGGAGGCGAGTCGATGGTTCAGAGAGCAAGTTGGACTCAAGGTATGTGCGAGGGCCATTCGTCGCGGTCAATAGACATGCGGTTGCTTGTCTTCGGTCTTCGAACTGAAGGCACGTTACTCGATGGGGCTTATTCTTGACGCGAAGAGTTCTCTTCACACTTTGGGTCTGTCGGGCAGTGTCACTGCGCCTATGTTGTGTCAAAGCAACCAGACTCCGTTAACATGCAACGCATTACAGGGACCGAGAAGTTTTGGTGATGACACCACAAATAGAGTCAAGCACTGAAAAACGGTTTGCGGTGTGCCCTTCACTGGGTGCATTTGCGGCTTTCATTGATGCGAAACATTTGCCTACGACGGTATCTGATAAACTTCTCGAGTCTCTGCTTGCTAGCATCAGAACTTAGCACCAACAAAATACAAAGAATTTGATCAAGCCTCGCTTCTCATCCTCACTCATACACTGCATGGTCGGTCCTGACAACCTGCTTCTTTTCTATCCTCATGGTACGTCTTCACTCTGTCTCTTCACTTCTCCATCAAAGGATGAAACCTTTTTAACCCTGAGCTTCGGCGCCGAGGATAAACCAAACAACAACAACTTTAATAATTTTCTTTCTGAAATACGATCATCCAACCGCATGTCTTGAACATTACATTACAGAGAACTCGACTAACAGTCTCTTGTCCAGATGTACCATGTCCTAACTTCCACTTCGCACGCCTGTAATGATCAGAATAGCACTCGAACATGACTCAATCTCGATACTATCCTCTCAATCTCTCACATTGCGATCACTACCGTATCGTTGTCTGCCATGGTGCGCCAACTCAACATCCCGTGCCAGGCAGGCAAACGTCAGAACCTGCAAGCAATGCGGCGGTCTTACTTGCGTCAGCTTCGCGAGAGATAGTCAGGAGGTATTTTGGAGCTGCCACCGTCAGCACAATAATACATCACTTGCAACCAGCGTACCTGTACCTGATCACATCCCCATCTGTCGGCTCGCGATATGTTCGCACAACCTTGTCCAACAGAGGTCAAATCAGAGTACATGTGCCGTAATCAAACCAAAACCCAGAAAGTGACATCCTGAAATTAACATTGAGATTTAACATTTGGTCATCCACAGGTCCCTACAGTAAGTAAACGCTGACACAGTCAAGCCGGTGAATCGCGCTGCGCGATATGGAACTGGAAACGCGGTAGTAGCAACGACCTTCGCACGCCCGCCACGGACTCGCCTATCGCACTGTCTGAGATACCCAGCATCCATCAGCATCCATTGGTATCTTCATCGTCGGCAGCTTCGTACTCGGGATTCTCTACCGCCGGCTAGTTCTTGCCCTGTCCGCCGACATCCAATAAGTCTACTACAAACAAGAGAGACCTCCTACCAGCAGATACGATCGGACACATCGGCTGTTTCTGAGCAGGGCTAGGGAGTTGACTTGGATTAGACTGATACTGATTCATTCGGTCGTTCCCATCAGGCATGAGTTCGATAGTCTCTTCTACTCCAGTCACAAATCGGTGAAAAATGCTGTGCGTTACGTACGACCTGAGAACGATCACAAAAGTAATTCTTAGCCCTGGGGCCTTAACCAAGAGCCCATGGATCATCTCAAACTCAGTAAGGAATGCCAATCCTCAAGGCACAGTTTGATGTGCTGGAGGCGTGATGGGTGCTTGCCTTTGCCCAGCCATGCGCAAGAATCGCTGCGTTCCGCCTGGAGTTGCAAGGAAGTAGGTTGAGTAGTGGTGTCCTTCGAATGATGTGGATCTCGCACCTCGATGGTAGGTAGGCTTACGCCACCTCCTCCTCCTCAAACCCCAGCCGTTACACTACAGGGAGGAAGCAACAGAATAGTGGGGACCTTGTCGAAGGATTCGTGCTTTTGCGTGCTTTGCGTTCGGGACACAGGAGGAGATCGAGGATCCGATCCGATCCCAAAAGGCAAGACCCAGAAGCAGCAACGGCACCTGAATCATGTTTCCATGCTGATCGCCTTCTTCTCCATCTTGCCGCAGGTGTCACAAATCTGCGCCACGGTGGGAGACACTGTGACTGTGTAGTCGTACAGAGGTAGCTGCTCGCAGAAGATCGACAATCGACATCCATTCTGCAGCAAAGGGACCCATCGCTGTGGTCCACGTCTGCAAGCATACGCACGCACGCACACACAAGCAGGTGGCAGGGAGGCATACCCAAACATCCTTGTGTACGTACACAGCAGCGGCCCACAAGAGCTACAGCTCCCGAAACGCCTCATCGTCGCAGACTACAGTACACGTTGACGAAACCAGACCCCGCTTTCTTCTTCTCCCGCTCCTCTTCCCAATCTACGGCCTATCATGCTTGCATCACGTATCGCAAGCCACCGACGGACTGAGCGCCTACAGTGGGTAGCAGGTAGTTGTGATACTACTCTTGAACTTGCCACCTAGGAAGTGTGCAGCATTCCGAGTAGCGGACGGACGCGGCCGCTGCTCCACTAGGTTCCTGCCTCTCAATATACATGGCACAATAAAGGTACTGTATGATGCTTACCTGCAGACGGGCGTGGTTTCGCGTCATGGGTACTATAGTCGGGTCGGGGGACGATCGCGACGTGCCTCTATGTCGATGCAGTCAGGTGTCAACATATGAGGGGGAGAGGCTGGGTGTTGCTAAGAGGTGGAGATTCTAGGGTGATCACCGCGTGGGATGGATGCGAAGGATTCGGGAATTGATCGTCTATGAAGGACACTGTACAAGTCGGACCTTAGTACAATAGCTGGAATTGAAGAATGTCCAGGTGGATGTCGTACACGATCGGGAAAGGTGAGGGAAGAAAGGAACTGCGACTTGAACTCTTTCCCTTCTGTCCATGTACTGTACAGACCTCCATTATCAAATACGTCGTGAGCATTCACACATACTTGCATTCACATGAACGATGTTGAGACAACACAAGGCAGATAACTATGTACAGCTCCACTCCATTCTGATATCAGAGTTAACACCCAGCACTGTGATCCTCTCATATGAGAATCCAGAGCTTATCTCATATAACATACCTCACAGGCACAGTAGCTCCGACCCTGCAGAGAGTTGGTTCCGAAGCAACCGAGATCCTGCCTGTCCAAAGCCCCGATGATAAAAATGATAACAAAACTCCTACCTTCCATTCTCGGCATTCGATAGACTAAAGATCCCGATAACTTGCCTGTTAGCAGCACAACATCAAACGGGCATCAATGACACGCGTCTCACCCGCTACCCCATCTCTACTGTAGACATACATGCAGCACGACGACGACGAACGCGATGACGACTACCGACATGGGAGATCAAAAACGAGAAAAGCATCATCGCACCGCAAGAAACCACACGCGAACGTCATGGACCTATACGATCGCTAGGTATACGCAGCCTTTTGAGGAGTCCCGCATGATACAAACAACGTGTTCGTATCAAACCCGCCTGCGTGCATGCATACCTGCCGACAGAAGATACATGCACGAGGATAGTAGAGCTCATGCCGGATTGCCCGTTCATGACGATGTCAGTGAAACAAGACATGGGAGTAGGCGCTTGAAGATGTTTGTATCATAGCAGAAAGCGAGGTAACTTTTGGAACAGAGGCCATCGATTGGACGGAGATCCAAGACACGGAGCGCCTGGCTGAGCTGAGCTACCCTGCTATAACAATAGTTAGGTGGGAGAGAAGGGAGGCACGAGGCACACCTCGAGAGCATTAAGAATGTCCAATGTGACTAGTACCGGGTAGGCGATCGGTGGCAAAGACACTCCGTGAGTCGTAGGTGTTGATGTGATGTGCGGTGCGGCGGTGTTGCTTCACTGCTGCAGGTGAGATGGTTGTTGGTTATCGCCTTTCCTCTCATCTTCGCGCTCTGCCTTATCTGCTAGGTTCTGCTATTTGTGGCGTGGTCGTCTTATAGGCAGGGAAGTGATAAGGCAGGGCAGGCGCGAAGGAGGAGGAGGGAGGGCACACTTGGCTACAGGGCTGGGGGGCAAGCTAACTACTGCTCACTAGGCGCGCGTGAAGACTTTTGGATTTTCTCGGTAGCGGCGCCGAAGAAAAGGATCGTCGGCCGGGTAGTGGAATGAGATATCAGCTAGCTAGTGTTAGTGATGGTGTGAGTGGGTTTGTGTGATAAGGAAGCGAGAGAGACGTGGGAGAGGGTCGAGCAGTTAGTTAGCGGCTTTCGGTCTTGCAATCGTGGCAGGCAGTGGCAGGGCCTGAAGAGAGAGAGAGGGGGACTACTACTGCTGCTGTGGATACATACTACTGCGACTGCTATCTGTGACTACAGCACGGGAGGAATAGGCGAGATTGTTTCATTATCGCCGGCACAAGGGTGTACAGAATGGCGATGAGGATGCTGTGACCAGATATCAAGATGATTAAGAGTGACACAAAGTGGAGATCGAGAAAGAAGGAGATGCAAGTGTGGTAGTGTGAAGGTGACACGACGAGCGTGTCATCGTGGTTCTCGTTCAGATGCTATTTGAAAATGATGGATCTATAGAAGCTGCCGGAGCAGAGGATTTGCTGCGCGCCCATGGCGATCGAACACACCAGGTGTTGCAGAAATGCAATGCAGACGATGAGAAAAATGAAAGGCATCCGCCATGCTTTCGTGAGAGCCCAGAGTAGAGAGATGTGGCTCTTCCCATAAAAAGAAAATCCCACGGTCGTACATCAACAAATGTGTAAAGCAGGGTATCCTCCAGATGCAAGACTGATTGCAGAGTAGCGTCGATAATGCAGAGACTGCGACTCCGAAACCGTTTCCTTCCTTCCATAAACGCCGTGCCGTGGACTGTTGAGACAGAGCAGTCCCAGCGTGCCGTTCCCGAAAAAGCAGACCCCAAGGTCAAGACCATAGACTTTTTAGTACAATATGCGTGGTGGCAATCGTGCCGAAAATGCGTGAGCGAAAGAAGTGATCGCAAAAAATCCAGAGTGTAGATGGAGAGCTTGGCTCCCATGCTGTCAATCTGGGGCTTTTATTTGGTGTTGTGAGATGATGAATTCGTGAAATGTGGCCGGTGGAAGCGACCAACGTGGAAAGATGATGGTTGCTCATCGGAGGCTGGAGCGACGCTTGGCGGCACGAGTCTGGTCGAATGAGCTGAAGTAGTCTTCGAGAGCCTCGCGAGCCTGCTTGCTGAGGCCGGTGCTGGATGGTGATGAGCCTGATGCGGATGAGAGCGACGTTCGTGATGACGAGGGAGTCAGGCCGCGGGCAGTAGAAGAGGATGATGAGGATGATGAAGTCGAAAGCCTCTTCTCGTCACGCTCGGTGAAGTTGTAGGCAGGCGTCAGAACGTAGCCGGGCTGTGTTGATTCCCACGAGTGCTCGGAGGCGTGTGAGAGTGGCGAGGCCGAGCCGGAGCAGGGAGCCTTTTCGAGGTCTGCGAGACGGCAAAATTGCGAGCAGTAAGAGCCTTCACACTGCTTGTCGCAGGCGAGGCAGAAGTCTTGGAAGCAGTCCATGGTTGGTGATGTGTTGGTGATGTGTTGGTGGTGTTGTTATTTTGGTTGGTGGCGTTGAAGTGTTGGTGTTTAGTTCAGATGTCGATGAGACTTGGCGAAGATTGAAGGCGTGTGTTGATTGATGTCGAGTAGATGTCGTCGAGGGAATGCGACCTTGATAGTAATTTGTATGCTGAAGAAATGTCTTTGGACCCGATGACTGTGATGTGGAAGGCGGTAGATATGGTTAGGCACCGTGATGAATCATACGGTGCACGGATTGCGTGCTAGGCGAAGCGCGATGGAGGAAGATTGAAGTTGCAAGGTTGGTGTTCCGCGTGATGTCGTTGTGGATGATGCAAGTTGTTTGAGGGAAGGTGTGATGTATTGAGGTTATTATGTCGATATGCAGAAAGAGGGGGGGAATGGATGGGTGTGGTGCGAGGGAGAGGGCGATTGCGTATATATGCGATGGGGATGGGAGGATATGTAGTGCAGGCCAGGCGAGGCGAGGCGATTGTTGGCTGCTGCTCAGCACCTCAGGCACGATGGCGGTGCAGAGCCAATCAGCGAGACCCGTGGCGTGGATAAAGTGGGGGTGCTTGGCTTGCACTTGTGAGCTGCACGCTGGGCCGAGACGATCATATGCGCAAGAGCTGCAACAGGCGAGAAAAGCTGCCTGCTAGCGCCAGACGGTCGTGCGCGTGGGATGTGCAGCCTCTCGTTACTCGCTAGCACTCGCTATTCGCCGGGTGCCGCTCAAGAAAACTCCCACAGTCCCCTCTCAAGGCCCCAGTCGGTCCCCATCGCTCCCGAGCCCTCCACGCTGTACTGTATTTGCTGTGGCTGTAGGTAGGTAGGTATGCTCCCATGTATCCACTCCACCCCATCCTCCTACTCCCGTGCGCCACCTCACTTCGAATCTGCCTCCCGTCGGCCCTGATGTCGGCCGCTTCCCAGCGACGAGCCCCACTGCTCTCTTGTTACAGGACGCCCGCTGTGCGCTGGGAAGCCCTGCAGCAGCCGGAGTGTCTTGCTGGGCTCACCCTCAGGACGTGCCCGGGCCTGGAGTGCTGACTGCTGGCTGCTGACTGACTGACTGGAAGAATACGCGAGCCCAGGCGAGGCAGACAATTTTCGATAGCCGCCGCCCGAACACGGACCTCCAAACTCGCCCGGTGGTGACAATTGGAAGAGTGCGCAGCCAACTCCGTCACTTGGTACTCACTACTCTGCCTCTTGTGTGGAGGACGGTACGCTCGGCTCCATCATTCCCAAACAAGTCCGCGAACTAGTATGTGGCCCACCGTGGCATTAGTCAAGAGACAGAACCCGTGAGAGCAAGTGTCATCAAGTGATGGGACGCACGTTTCTGGCTGGCGTGATTTGTGATTTCCCGAAATGTGATCAGCACGGAGGTTGTGAAAATCCCATTTCCTTTCTCCCCAGGCACGCAATTCCATGCTCAGCTGCTTTGACCAGCTGACCCTCTCTCTCTGATTCAGCACACAGTAGTGATTATGCCATCTCCTACTTGACGCCACTCGTATACAGAGAAACACTTGCTTCGTGACCCAGCAGTTAGGACCTTGCTGCAAGTATGCCTTCATTCCTGTTCCCGTCGCACAGACAGCATCAATGCATCAAACTGCCTACTCGACGCATAACTGTGCGTTTCGGAGACTGAAAGATCCACCTTTCGCATCCGAAGCAACAAACAACATGAGACGTGCCTTGCGCGCCATGCGTGTCTGGAGAAACGTGCGCAATAACATCGACGACCTAATCATGCAGCAAAGAGATGCCAATTCGCTCTGCGCATGCACCCTCGACGAACTCAAACCCCCCAACACTACCGCTATCGCGTAATATCAACAAAAGTACCTCTGGTACCTACATGGTACGTCTCACAGCACTGCCTTGCAATTCGCCAAAGGCCCAGGGCCTGGCTGAAGAGGCAGGGTGCAACGTGCCGAGCGTGTGCCAAATCCTGTACTCGCGAACCATCGTGCCGAGTCGCGCACACACATCATGACTTTTTGGACATCACCTATTTCTCCTCCCCCACGCCGCTAGCAGCAGCAGTTGGTAGATCGATGCTTAGCCTCGTGCGGAGGCTCCAATAGATTCGGGTACCCTACTATCTACAGTACCGCCGTATCTGACGCCTACGCCTCACTGCAAGTATAGTAGAGGCAGTCCTGTGGCTTTCGCTGAACCCTTATCTTTTCCTCTTCCATACCTATAGTTTGAGTTGATACTCTGCTTGCTTGCTGTTGTTCATGCAGGAGCAACAAAGGCGCAACACGGCGCTAGCCGTTAGCTGATCAATGCTCGTTCTCTCTCATCCTCATCCTCTTCGCCTCTCTCTCTCTTTGGTGGCTGCTCAGATTCCATGACCAGCTGGTACCTCCTGGTCGCTGAGGTACGTGCGTACATGCATATCCCATCGCTCGGCAAGCTGCTGCGAGCGTGCGTGCGTGCCGTGCGTCAACGGGAAAAAAGATACTTTGCAGGGCTGCGTCTCACGACAGTAGCAGCAGCGGCCTCGTCGTCGTCGTCGTCGTCGTAGGCTCCATGATCACTCCTGGCAGGGAACTACCCGTCTAAATCCGAAGCACACAATGATCAAGTATGTGCCGCAGTACAAGGACGCCTACATACACCTGATATCTAGGTAGGCACTCCACCGATCAATCCAGCCTCCCGCGAAAGGCCCCAAGCCAATAAATCCTTCCTCTTCTCTACCCTGATGAGCAAAATACACAAAACTGGAAAAAGGCACCACACACGCAAACCTCCGTCCCGCAACGGCACGACGGCGCCTGGCGGCCAGGGCTCGAGTGGACGCCCGCAGATACTGGAATAATAATAATGCACACAGGCAGGCAGGCCTGGGTACGCCATCCCCACACTTCCACCTTGTTGTGCCGCCTTTTTACCTGTGCTCGCTCAACTGCTGCGGCGCGGCCGCAGACGTGGATCGCCTCTCTCCCGTGCACAGACGGTAGGTACCAATGGTCGGTTCTGGGACCTGGCGAGGCGCGACTGGCATTTTCGAGGGGACTGAGACTGGCTTGATGGGGATCCTGTTCTATTCTCGCTTTCTCCGTGGAAAACCGGTGGCGGTCTCGGTCCCTCTTGTTGTCTTGCCGTGTTGTTGAGTTGAGGCTGGACGATGGACGATAGACTCATTCGCAACAAGAAAGAATCTGGAATTTTGGTTCTTGTCTCTCAATCTCTTGGGTGTTTGCTTGCGTCTTGGAAAACTGCACCCTGCTTGATCAAGCGCGGCCACTCTGCTAGCCAAGTGAACTAGCAAGATGGGCACATAGGAGTGAGCAGAGGCAAGAGTCGCATCGATCGGTAACGATAGCGATTCGCCCGCTCTGCGTACCGATCGCTATTACAGTATACCGGTGGTTTTCCCTGGTGGACTCCACTTTACCGCATGGCCTGCCTTTGCTGTGCCTTACTGCCACTCTTGAATACTACTGCACACTACCACTGACGCGCATGTCTTCGTCCAGGATCGAATGTCTGTCTTTCTCATCAAAGGCACAGCGAACGGTGCGCCTCCCTTCTCTACATTCCTTCCATTGTTCCTTCCCTGCCTTCCACGACGCTGCCCAAAGCTTCGAGTCTCACTCACAGCGTCCGCACGCAGAGCCGTTGTCGCCTAGCTAATGGCTACTGGCGCCTTGTCGCTGATGAAAGACCCAACGGGCGTAAATAAGACCCGCCCTGGAACTGGCACTGTCCACTCTCCGCGCCGCCAACGCGTGCGTGCATAATGTACGAACATGCATGCATGCATGGCAGCAGCACTGCAGTAGCATTCAGCGCTCGGTCCGCACCGCAGTAGTGGTGGAAGGCAGAGCCAGGCAGGCAGATGCGCAGGGCAAGACGATTCAGGCAAACGCCCGTCGTCAGCTCTGCGCTCGCTCGATTGATGACCATCACGATCGAGAGAGACATATCTCCCTATGCTCCCTTTTTCTTTTTGTCCCCTTGCGGCATACGTCCAAAGCAGGCAGAGCTGCAATTCGACTCAAGCAAGCGCATGTGTAGTAGCGAGTATGGTCGAAATGCCCGCCCCGCACGCATACTTGCATATACTACTGAGCCTGGCTGATTGGCGGCGCAGGTACCACGGCGCGTTCTTACAGCTTGCCTCCCGCGAAGCATCAACGTGATATGATGTAGGCTTCTATAACGACGAAAAGTAGGTTTCACTTCTACGACGACCGTGTGTCGTGTCGTGTCTCTCGTTTAGCAAACATTTCCATCACGGCGTTCTTGGTCTTTGTGGCTTGATACACGTGCGTGGCTCTTCGACGCCCGTTGTTTACTATCGCTCCATCGGCGATTGAGGGAATAGATGTCGTGGAAGCTGTGGTTCTGTCTGGTTTGCTGGCTGGTGGAAGCATTGAATCGAAGCCTCTTTCCACTTCTTTCCTTTCTTCTTTTTGTCGTGAGACATGCATACACAAGTACCTTTGGATGCCTGTGCTGAATCCAGCTCCGCGTGGCAGTAAGTCTCTTGATTTGTTCCTTTTGTTCCAGGGGATTTGCCGTTGCTCCATCGAGTTTGTCTGTTCGTGTCGTGCTGCTATGATAGCGGTCAAAGTCCTGCGTTTCCCGTCGAAGGATTGTACCTGGGATCGGACATCTTAATCCCATTGGACTGGTTTCATCAGTAAGGCAATGGGCTGGCTGCTGATTGCCTACCGAGAAGCCATTTGGGTGTTACACCACATGCAACTATGCAAGCCTTCTTGCGCCTCTACTCGGCAGATCTTGTGGAAGCATGTCAGCCAGGCACTATCAACATGCTCAATGATTTCCAAAGGATGGATTAGTGAAGCCATACGGCTTACAGCCCTCTGAAAGTGCCATCGAATTACTGTAGCTGGCTTCATCGGTCTCTGTGCCCTCGGGGATGCGTTTTTCTTCATACAAGCGATTGAATACACCTTGCGCGGAGCTCATCGTTATACCGCGATTCAACTGTAGTAGTTTGCAAGTATGGGTCACGAAGGTAGGCAGAAGTATCCAGGTCTGTTGACTCCTTGTATTAGATCCGGCATCAGTTGTCCTATAGATCACGATAGTGACCAGAATGATCTATCGGAGGAGTCTGGTCCTAGGAGCACCCATTTGATCCAATCGCATTTGTCAACTTGCAGGACCCCTCTCCGGCTCGAAAAATTACCTCGGACTATCGTGTTCGGTGGTCAAGGTTCATGAGATGATTGTATCCATCGACATGGTGAATTGTATCCTGGCAGGCGTACACTCGCATCAATCATCCTACCATCCGGTGGGCGTCCGGTGCTTCGGCGTCGAGTTGTGGTGTATTTGAAGTGCGAAAAGGGCATTTCAAGCCTATGGGGATATGCACTTTTTGTTTGAGATCGAAGGAGTCCTCATCGTCTTTGGTTTTTCCAAGCTGCTTTGGAATCGACTTTGAACATTCTGGAGATGGTGGATGAGAATGGAGCATAATCAGTGACCAAGCAGACTGGCAAGAGTGGCATAGTCGCAGAGCTCCATGTCAGCCATGATTCTTATGATATACCTACTCACTGTTTTCTTCCCATGATACAATACAGGCTCCCGTCCAAGATGACCGAACTCATGAAGGCTGTGCACATAGTTCATGCCACATGCAGGCCTTGACATGGAACTATGTAGATAAGCATAGACGATGTCATGAGCGAGAGTGCTCGCTCACGTCTATTGGTGAGTACCGTACTGACTATTGCCTTCCGGTCGGTGTTTCTCTAAAATCACTGTCAGTCGTCAAATGTGTGCTTCGAATGTGACCCGTTAGAGGTGCAAACGCGAATCACGACAAAGGTTCCAGACTGATGCAGTAGGCATGCTCTCGTGACTAAACATCGTCAGTGCATTTCCTTGTTAGTCAGGTACATACCTATGTCTGGCAAGCGACTGTCGTTGTCGATGGAGCGAAGCCAGCCCGCCGGCCTTGGCGCCTGAAGTCGTCCGAGTTGGGATGAACACGTCCCTGAACGTAGGGCATCTCGAAACGCCAGGAAAAGGTATCGCCGTTTACCAGAACTCACATACACCCGCGCGATCATGTGGCCCTCGTTACTAGCCGGCCTGGCATTGATGGCCACCCAGGCACAAGCCCTGTACTTCTACATCGACGGTCCTTCGCAGAAGTGCTTCTTCGAAGAGCTCCCAAAGGACACGCTGGTCGTTGGTATGGATGAACCACTCGCGACCCAATCGCATGTCTACAGGCCATAACCCACAGGTGACTAACTGAACGATAGGTCACTTCACAGCCACGCAATGGAACGAGCAGGCCAAAGCATACATGCCTAATCCTGAAATGGTACAATCTCCTCCCAACACAAACCAATCCGCCCTATAGACCTTTCTGTCCAAGTGCCACTCTAACCACGCACCCTTCTTACAGGGCGTCTTCATTACCGTCGACGAAACCTTCGACAACGATCACCGCGTCGTCTCCCAGCGCTCCTCCTCCAGCGGCAAATTCATCTTCACAGCCGCCGACGCCGGCGACCACCGCCTCTGCTTCACGCCCACCAATGTGCCCGCAACGTCCGGCTTCCTCTTCCACGGCTCGCAAGTCGGCGGGATCAAGTTCGAGCTCGACATGGCCATCGGCGACACCTCCAAGATCGAGAGCTCGGACAAGGACAAGATCGAGGACGTGGTCAAGAAGGTCCGCGACCTGAACGCCCGCCTGCAAGACGTCAAGCGTGAGCAGGTCTTCCAGAGAGAGCGCGAGGCCGAGTTTAGAGATATCAGCGAGAGCGTCAACGGTAGGGTCGTGAGGTGGACACTGCTGCAGCTTGCGGTCTTGGGCGTCACGTGCGCGTGGCAGTTGAGCTATCTGCGGGCTTTCTTCATCAAGCAGAAGCTCACATAGACGCTGCTGTGTTGGAAAACAAAACGAAAATACGACGAATGGCATACGAAAGGACAAAATCGAAGAGAATACGCATAGATGGGATCTTTGGTGTAAAACTTTCTGTGTTGCCGCTTTACTTCGAATATTGCTTGCTATTCGGTTACGTGCATGGTCATCACTTCGTCTCATCTGGCAGGGTGTTCTTGCACAACTCTCAACTCAGCCGTGAACAACAACACCACCGTTGGCATGAATGACCTGCCCACTGATCTGGGTGCTGTCCGTACTGGCAAGGAAAACAAAGACAGTCGCGATCTCGCTCGGCTGAGCGCCACGGCCAATGGGTCCGCTGAAGGCCTTTTGCGAATCCTCCGTCATGGTCGAGACAACCAACGGGGTCCAAACCGGACCAGGAGCCACAGCGTTCACACGGATGCCCTTGGACACCCACTGGTTGCTGAGGCCGTAGGTGAAAGCGGTGATAGCACCCTTGGTGCTCGTGTAGTCGAGCAGGTCTGGGCGGCCGATATAGGCGTTCACGCTGGCGTCGTTGATGATTGTGTCGCCCTTTGTCATGTGCGGGAGGGTGTACTTGGAGAGGTAGAAGAAGGCTGTGATGGTTGTGTCAGTCATGCCTTGCGGCAATTATCGTGGCAGATCGGCTTACCGTGGATGTTGGTGTCGAACGTCTTGACCCATTGGTCCTCGGGAATGTCCAGAATGGTGTCCTGCATCATCTGGAACGCATGGTTGTTGACCAGAATGTTGATCGCACCCATGTTCTCCAACGCCTTCTCCACAGTCTTCTTGCACGTCTCCGCCGATCGGAGATCCGCCTTGTACAGATGGATCTTGCCGCCGCGGTCTTCGACCATCTTCTTCGTCTGGTCGGCGTCTGATTGCTCTTGAGGGAGGTATGTGATCATGACTTCGGCGCCCTCCATGGCGTAAAGTACTGCGATGGAACGGCCGATGCCAGAGTCGCCACCGGTGATCAATGCTTTGCGGCCTTGCAGTTTACCAGCAGCCTTGTACGTTTGCATGCCGCCATCGTAGGTCGGGACCTGGTCGACTTCGGGAAGAGGATCCATGCTAGACTCCAGGCCGGGATGGTTTTGGCTCTGGGGCGCTGGGGGCTTCCAGCCTGTTTGGTCGTGGTGTTAGATGTCTGATTCATTGGTGTGGTCATGTGAGATCTGACTACTTACCAATGTCGAACGGGGACTTGGGCTGTTGCTCAGGCATGTTTGCGGTAGACTTGATCTTTTTGGGGTTGTGTAGTGTAATAAGTTGATTGGTGTTTGGTTGCGAGTATGCAAAGCTCTGATGAAGAGGTAATTGTGAGACGGAGACTAACAGGCGGGGCAGATTCCATATATCTGTTATATATCTACTCCTAACTGCACCTCACCATCCGACAGCACGTTCAATCGTCACGATTGCTTGTCTTTTGGTGATGTCAGAGTGACCCACTGAAGGTGTGTTGGGCGAGCCTATGACTTTCCGCATCATAGCATCTGTTCTTGGTCCGTCTCCGCGATTGACCCCACTGTCATCGACTGGGGTTGTGGCTGAGGACTCGTTTAAACGATGTTGTCCGTTCACTATATCAACAAGTGAAGGAAGTTGAGCTGGCGTTGTTGTGAGGTGGTGGAAGATCTGCATCACTGTGGCAATTCCGCCGGAGCCGCACTAACGCCACCCACGACTTCCTTCCTTCAAGAAGTGAGAGGGCAATGATACAATTTCAATCCATGACATTGAAAGAAGAGGAAGAACCACGTAGTGTGGGGATCACCCAGATGGATACAAAATAGATGGGAATATATCACGTCTCACATGTATGTACGATGGGAACTCAGATTCTGCGGTTCTGCGACCAATTACTGCTTTCGAGGTAATCACCTAATCCAAACTTCTCAGTCCATCGTCGGGAAAGCGACATTCGCCTTGTTCGCTACTGTGTCCTTCGAACTCCAGAAGGATGTCACAGTCTTGAGCTGGGTATAGAAGTTGACGCCAGGCTTGCCATAAAACGTGTTGGCACCACCACCGGCAATACTCTTCTTGTTGCCAGTAAAGGAGAACATTGGCAAAGGTACAGGAATGGGGACGTTGATTCCCACCTGACCGGCCTCAATTCGCTTGCGGTAATGTTCAGCCGTGGCTCCGGATCGGGTGAAAACAGCTGTGCCGTTTCCATACTCGTTCTTGTTAACGAGCTCAATGGCCTCATCGACCGTGTCTACATGGAGACAAATCAGGACTGGACCAAAGATCTCTTCCTTGTAGCAGGTCATGTCGGTTTTGACATCTGAGATGACGGTCGGACCGACCCAGTTGCCGTTGGGGTATTTGCCGCTGCGAGGTTTCTGGCCGCGGCCATCGAGAAGGATGGAAGCACCTTCCTGTTCGGCGCTTGCGATGAGCTTCTCTATGCGCTCTTTGCTGTGGGGGGAGATGACTGGCCCGAGTTCGGAACCTTCTTCGAATCCACCATCCATTTTGAGCTTGCTGGCCTACTACAGTCAGCGGGATTGTCTCAAGGGTTGTGAAGAATTGTTAGGCTTACCCGCTCAACGATATCGGGGAGCCACTCCTTGGTTTCGGGCCCGACAGTAACAAGAGTGGTCAGAGCCATGCAGCGCTGACCAGCAGCGCCAAACGCGGCTCCAACAACGCTGTTGAGGAAATCGTTCTTGTTGGCATCGGGAAGGACGGTCGCGTGGTTCTTAGCACCGAGATTGGCCTGAACTCGCTTGCCATTCGCTGACCCGCGCTCATAGATGTATTCGCCAGCTTTGTTACCACCAACAAAGCTAATTGCTCTGATTCTAGGCTCGTCAATGATGAAGTTCACCGAGCGGTGCGTGCCATGGATCACGTTGACCACGCCGTTTGGGAATCCGGCCTTCTCAATCAGCTCCATCAATATCATGGCTGCGCCGGGATCCCGTTCAGAGGGCTTGAGAATCATGGTGTTACCAGTGATGGTGGCGATGGGGATGCACCACAAGGGTACCATGGCGGGAAAGTCTAACACGTGGTTGGCGTTGGTATTTCTGCAAAGAGATGGGACGTGGTGATGGTGATCCAAACTCACTAAAAGGGCAAATTGCAGACACTACACCCAAAGGCTCGCGATACGTGCGTGTCTCCATATCCTTGGCCACTTCAAGCAGCTCGCCTTTCAAGAACTCCGGGGCCGCCACAGCAGCCTCAGCAACCTGGAGACCACGAAGAACATCTCCCCGAGCATCAGCCAGAGTCTTTCCTTGTTCGATCGTGCAACTAGCGGCGAGCCTTTCGGAGTTCTCGCGGATGAGCTGAACGAAACGGAACATGATCTGCTGGCGCTTGAGAACAGAGGTCTGACTCCAGTCTTTGAAGGCTCTCTCTGCGCTATCAACAGCCGCCGTCATTTCGGCATCCGTGTTTTCGGGGATCCTAGTGATGAGGTTGTTGGTGGCGGGATCGTGAAGATCGACATAGCTTTTTGTGCTTGACGTTAAGAACTGATTGTCGACGAAGTAGGGGGTGTCGACAGGCTCGACTTTGTTGTGGTTACTCGGATAGTTGGTGGTTGTCGAGCTCAAGGAGATCGATTGGAGGTTTCTTGCAGTGATGTGAAAACGTCGGACGCTCACAGGTGCTGTAAGAGAGCATCGCACGTTTTCTCTCACGACGCTTCGGCCTGTATGGAACGGAGTCGAGGCTTGAGTCTTAGAGGCTGCCTTCAGGCCCCTCAGCGTTGCCCGACGCATGGTGATTAATGCGAAATTGAATCCGGTGTCGAGGTTTTTGACGATCAAACAAGAATGCGAGGCCGGATGTTGAATTCCAAGTAAGGACTTGTGCATTCATAAAGACATCGACCTATCCTATACCTCCGACAGTCGGCCTCCAGGCCCTCAACGATCTGGCGGCATTTGAGGATAACATACAGTATTCTGACAGCTCGAATGCTCTCGTCCACCAATCACGCAAGCCATTACATACTCGTTTTGACTATGACAACTTCCCCTCCATCGTGAATCAACGTTAAGTGGAACTTGTAATACGCCATTCAGAGCGTAAACGGCGTGAATGTTCTGTCGTGTCACCAGCTAGAGAGGAGTGTAAGCTCTTGGTATTGATCTCCACCGGAAAATGTGTGTCGTCGGAGAGAAGATCTGGGGTAGTTACGGAGTTGGAGCTGGAGCGCGTAAACAGCGTAAATCTTGTGGGTCGGACGATAAGCCCACGTGGACTCCTGGTGAGCCAGCATGCTCCCGATTGGCGCCATCCACACCATCTGCCGAGTTTCTTCGGTTCTTGATAAGAATGTTACGAAATCAAGTGCCCAACATGGGGATATCCAGACCAAAAGGAGCCCGCATGACCGATATAGGATTGATGCGGACTCGAGCTTGAACTCCGCATGCGACCCTTGGGACTCAGCGTATCACGACCTTGAGCAATGCGTGTTATCGCAGAATTAATGGCTGAATTGTCCCTTCCCTGAGCATGCTGGTCCTTAGCCATCTATTCTCTCGAGTCTGCCACTCCAACGGGCTTTTTGGGGTCGACCAGGACTAAGACTTTCGAATCAGCTTTACTTCCATTGACCGAGCTTCACACACAACCATGATGGCCTCAGCCTCAGCTGGACAATTGCGAGTGCTTCTTCGTCATGCTGGCAAGTCGTCTGTCACAGTCCGTTCGAACACTCTCCAAAGAGGCCGCCAAAGCTTCACAAGACACTATGCTGCCGCAGCAACAGCAGAAGTCAGCCACCATCCAACGATGCCGGACATCATCGAGAAATCACCATTGGGGTTTGCAACAGAGTCCAGCGCAGTTCTCCATCGTACATTGAAGTCAAACCCATGGCAAGTCGTGGCAGCCACGGGAACTAATGTCACATTCTCCAACGGTCAGACAATGGAGGACACGACTTGTGGCGCAGGAGTGGCTTGCATCGGCTACAACAACGAGAGAGTCAAGAACGCCATGGTCGAGCAGATTGACAAGTTTGCTTACTGCAACTCCATGTTCTTCGGAACCCCAATCGGCGAGCAGCTGGCTGCAAATCTGATTGAAGGCACCAATGGGGAGATGTCCAAGGCATACATCATGTGCTCAGGTAAGTGTTCGGATCAGTGAAACAAGCACAAATCTCTGACTTTGCTCAGGATCCGAGGCCATGGAGTCAGCTATGAAGATGGCGAGGCAGTACTATTACGAGCTCAGCCCCAAGCAGACCAAGCGCGTCAACTTTATTGCACGTGAAGGGTCTTACCACGGAACAACTCTGGGATCTCTCTCAATGAGTGGCCACGTCGGAAGGAGAAACATGTTCCATGAACTGCTCATGAACAACATCTTCCGAGTTTCACCTGCCAACGAATATCGCGGGAAGGCTGATGGACAGACGACGGAGCAGTACGTGCAGCAATTGGCAGATGAACTCGATCGGAAGTTCGAGGAGGTTGGGCCTGAGACTGTTTGCGCGTTTGTTGCAGAGCCTGTGGTTGGAGCGGTTGGTCGATGTCCAAGTTCAGAATTCGGGGCTTCGCTAATCATTCAACAGACAATCGGAACGGTTCCGGCTCCCGAAGGCTACTTCAAGGCCATGAAGAAGGTTTGCGAGAAGCATGGGGCTCTCTTGATCTTAGATGGTGTGCAACTCACTCGCTCGGCATATTGATCAGCAAGTACTGACATATAAGCAGAGGTCATGTCTGGGATGGGCCGATGTGGCACGCTTCATGCGTGGCAACACGAAGGCGTTGTACCTGACATCCAAACCATCGCCAAGGGCCTTGGAGGTGGATATGCCCCAGTTGCCGGCATGCTCATCAACCACCGTGTAGCAGATGCGTTGAAGAACGGAAGCGGGTAAGATCACATCATTCACATTTTGCCTATTTTCGTTCTTTGGATCGGAGTCTAATTGGACTAGTGCCTTCTCCCACGGACACACCTACCAGGGCCATCCTGTAGGCTGTGCCGCCGCATTGGAAGTCCAGAAGATCATGAAAGAAGAGAACCTGATCGAGAACGTCCGCATAAACGGGCAGTACCTGGGAGAGCTTCTACACAAGCACCTCGACAGCCACCCGAATGTCGGCAACATCAGAGGCAGGGGCTTCTTTTGGTCGGTAAGTCTGATCTAGCACACATTCCGATCACTTGAAGGGGGTGAAACTGACACGAAGGTAGCTTGAGTTCGTCGCCGACAAAGCGACGAAAGAACCCTTCCCGCCATCGGCTGGTATTGCAGGCAAGGTTCACTCGACCGCCTTGAACGACGTGGGAATTAGTTTGTATCCGGGGACCGGCACCAAAGATGGTGTCAACGGGGATCACGCATTGCTGGCTCCTGCTTACACCAGCACAAAGGAGGACATTGAGAGGATAGTACAGAAGGTCAAACAGGCCGTGGTTGGAACATTTGAGAAGATCTGAGTGGAGATGTTTATTTTCAACAATTATCACGATTGGCGGCGTTAGCGTTCATATCCAGAAAGTGGTCAAAGTAACGATTCTATCAATTCTCGGTGTGATGGACTTCATCGTGGAACTGTTGGAACGATCGGAGTGACTTGAACGACATAAACCATCACCATCGGGCAACGAACAGCTCGATCGCACAGTTACTTTACCTTGAACAACAGCTCTCAAGATATACCAACTTGTTAATACAACCAGCTCCGTCCCTTGATCCTACAATGTCCGCATCATCCAAGTCGATGCCAAGTCCCTGCTGTAGTCGACCGAGACGAATATATCCCGCGACACACAGATACATCCGATCCCTTCTAGACTATTTCCTCTTCAAGCCATCCTTATCGGAGGCACTGGATCTGATTGGTCGGCAGACTCATACATCAATAAACTTCACGTCGAGATAGGCCAAGATAGGTAGCCTTGCCGTCGGCGCAGGGGCAGAGAAACCCCAGGCATGCGCGAAGGATTTGGCGTAACTGGCGTGAATGGCATTGGCGGTGCCCAAGCAACGATAACTCCCGCTCTACATCAGATCGCTTTGAGTAAGATCCATCATTGAAAGTGTTGATTACACTGGAACAGCACTCACTGATTACCGATATCGTGAGTCAGCGGCACAACTCGTAAGGTCGAAAGGTTAAAGTCCTCTGATAGATGGGTGCCAAGTTGCTTCGTTCTAGATTGTACCGATAGAGGCTACACGATGCGTGTAGTAGACTCGGGTAACTACACAGCCGCAGGTTGCGACAACGTCTTGGTATCCGATCGTTATTCAATAACTAGTCTTCACTCTTACTCTGCCAGCCTACAAAGACCCAAACACTACTTGATATCGTACTTGTCTACAACAACCCCCAATTTTGGCACTCTGCTCTCGGGGACTGCGACCACACGCCATTCCCCCACCACCTCCCAACATGACCAGCCTTGACAACATGAAGGCGTCCGAGGAGCCCGACACCAAGCCAGTGGCCGTCAACGGCGAAACCGAGATTTTCATCGATCCAGTAATGGAGAAGAGAGTCATTCGGAAGTTCGACATGTTCGCCCTGACGCAGTATATCGTCATTATAATACTTGCTTACCTAGACCGCACCAACATAGGTGGCTATGCCTGCTGTACTCTCGGTTGATGTGCCCTTTGTGTTAACAAATCCGCACAGGCAACGCCCGCATCTTCGGCTTCGAAGAAGATCTCGGACTCAAAGGGAACGAATTCGCCAACCTCTCATCCCTGTTCTACGTCAGCTACGTGATCTTCGAACTCCCCTGGGTGCTCGCCGTGCAGAAATACGGAGCGAATTTGGTTCTAGCAATTGCAATCATCGGTTGGAGCGCCGTCACGATCGGGACGGGATTCTGCCATAACTATGGACAACTGGTCGCTTGTCGCTTGTTGCTTGGGTTCCTGGAAGCAGGACTATTCCCAGCTTTGACTTTCTTGCTGTCGACGACATACCCGCGCAACAGCCAGGGAAAGCGAGTCGCCGCCCTCTACGGAGCGACAGCCATTTCCGGGGCGTTTGGCGGTCTCATCGCCTACGGAATCCAGCTCATGGGCGAAAGGCAGGGCCTCGAAGCATGGAGGTGGTTGTTCATCATCGAAGGAGGGATTTCCTTGTTCCTTGGCCTGGTCGCCATGCTGACTCTTCCCAAGAGCGCTTCCAGTGCTTGGTTCTTGACCAAGGAGGAGACTCTGCTCATCGAGCAAAGGCTGAAGCGAGACGTTGCCTACGCCGGGGAAGACCACGGCTTCTCCATGTCATATGTCTGGATGGCTCTCAACGACGTTGTCGTCTGGGTCAGCGCACTGAGCATCTTTTGCGCGGGGATCCCTCTTTTCGGCTTTGGGATCTTTTTGCCGACGATTATTCGAGGCATGGGGTGAGTCAAATTTAGTTGACCGTATTGTCGTTCTCGTGGTACTAACTTGAGTGTCTCCTAGCTTCGAGTCGCTCCAAGTCAACTACCTCACAATCCCTGTCTACGTAGTTGCCTGTATCTTCCTCGGGGCGGTGACTTGGCTGTCTGATCGTCTCGGCAAGAGGGCCCACGTTGCGATTTTCGTTCCGATGGTAGTCATTACCGGCTACGCGATTGTAATCGGTACAGACAATGTCGGAGCCGGGTATTTCGCCATGATTCTCTGTTCCGGAGGTCAGTATCTCATTATCAAGTAGGAGAGCACCGGCTGACGATCCACATCAGTCTACACCTACAACACCTTGGTCCTGGCCTGGGTGTCGAACAACATCAAGCCAGATCGTAAGCGCGGCGCCGCCCTGCCCATCGTCCTATCGATCGCCAATCTGTCTGGCATAGCGGCAAGTCAGGTCTATCCTAACAACACGGCACCTCGGTAAGTCGGGACGGACCAATGCATATGATCATCAGCGTTGTCTTCGTTTTGGCTAACATCCTTTCAGCTTCATCATGGGAAACGCTATCAGTCTGTCCATGGAGTTTGTGGCTGGTATCGGTGTTGTCATCATCTACTTCATTCTCAGGAGGCGCAACCAATTCAAGGCCAAGCAGCGAGCTGAGGGCATTCAAGACAATGGACAGGTGGGAGACAAGTCTCTCGACTTTGAGTACATTCTCTGAAAAGCGCAGGAGGGATGGAAGATGTCTGGAAGATTGTTTTCATGTCAACGTTCGATCGGTAATAATTCGCTGTCATTCATTCATGTCAGAAGAAGCTGTTTGCCATGCTCATCGAGAACGTCCGTCCAGTCGAGCTCCGGGTCTTCTCGCCCACGCCGCCGCCACAGCTCTTCCAGAACCTCCAGCGCGGTAGCAATGTTCAAGAACCGCCTCTGCTCGAGGGTGTGCTTCAATCGACTCCGCAATGCTGCCATGTGGGCCGGCCGCGAGGCCTCTCCGCCTGCAATAAACAAGGGAAAGAGCAAAGGCGACTCTGGCGTTGCCCCCAGAGGAACTTTTGCCACGTGGTTCAGAATCTCCTCGACGTGGCTTTCGATTTTGTCTTGTATAGATCGAGACGCACGAGCGTCGGAGCGGACATCGCTCACGCTCGAGAAATAGCCTGATCTCAGTCTGCTCCGCACCAGCCGGTATAGAACGATAAGGATGGCACTGCGGTAGGCGTATGCCACAGCAGCAAGCTCGGTAGCGGTTCCCTCCTGGCACTCCCAGGCTTGTAATTGGTGTTGAAGGTCTGCGCAGCGCTTGTGGAAATTGGCGATGCTCTTCTGGACTTCCTGAGGAGCAGCGTCTTGTTTCGTCTGTGTTTCGTCTTCGATGCGTCCAATATCGGCCGCCAGTATCAGTAAGTCTGTCGCGACTCCGACATAGCTGTCTACAACATCGGCAATGTCGTTCAGATAGGTCGCGCCAAGTAGTGGTCTCTTCCGTGTAGTCATACCCCCGATAATGTCATGGTAAGCGAAATTTCGCAGGATCCACTCGCCTTCCGAGCTGGTCTTGAACGCATCTGGCCCTTCTAGCACTTTGCCTGTACTCGAGACCGCTTTCGCCGTCGTGATGATATGCTGAGCTGCTTGGAGATGGTTGACCCACGCTTCTCCTGCGTCCACTCCTACATCGCAGATAACAAAGGTGAGACAAGCCGCAGCATTTGCCTCATGGTGTCCAATTTCGTTGGACGCTGTGTTGACGGATCGTGAAAGACTACTCAGGGCTTTACACCGAGCCTCCAAAGCAGGCAGCTGGTATGACTTATCGGTCAAAGAAAGATGGCCCGCGGCAAAAGCGACGAGGCAATCACGGAGCGGTAGCGACTCCATCGCCATGGGCAGAAGAGCTTGGACCGTCAGCTCCCGAAGAGAATGCCATGGCACACTCGCTTACCTGAGAGAAAGGAGTTGAACCTCTCACTGACCGTGAGATGGTACGCCAGGACGGTGACATAATAGCGGAAAGCATGGCGCTGATGCGGGGACTCTGCGCGAACACCGGGTCCGGATGAGTATGGTGGTGTCCACGATGGAAGCCGTTGATCTGGAGACGATGCTGGCTCGAGCTGGGTGTGGTTTGAATTCCCCGAGTGAATCGACTTCGAAGTGTTGTCCGACTCTAGGGACGTCGGCAAGACCACATTACGCGCAGGCGCGCGAACACATTTGAGGTTCAAGCGTTTGCATGCTCCGCAAGTGGGGAATGTGTTTTCGAGACATTTCTTGCGTCTGTTGTGTTCAAGTCACGTGTCAACGACCTGGACAAAATCCAATACCAATGGCCGATCTCGGGGCTGTGGAGTTGGAACTGGAGGTGAGGGGAAAGTGCAAACATACCGACAACGGCATGTCAGACAGCCGGTCTTGTCGTGTCTGGAGCCGACTCTCCTCCTGGGCGGGTCTGCTTTAGCTGGCATGGTCACAGCGACGTGATGAAGGTGCAGGAGGATACTCTACAGTGCAAATGCCGCGTGTTTGGGCGTAATTAGGCGGGGCAAGGTGAGTTGACACGCTAATATTCCTGCCGTTTACGCCCTATCTGTCCCTTGTCCACCAAGGTCCGAGGCGGGCTATGTTGACCCTTGAGTAAGCGGCTGACTGACTGGTGTCGTTGGAGGTTGGCCGGATAACAACCTACTTCACTCGGTCATGTGATAAGACCTATGGAAGTGAGACCCACTGCTACACTAACTCTACGATACGAACAAGTTGCAATCGGCTCTCTTGTCTGCTGTTATCTCGTGGCTTCATTGACTATCTGATCCAATACTTACTCTCGTTCGAGGCAGAAACCTTGAAATACATACCCGAGGCACTTCCAATCCGACCCCATCATTGATTCATATCACCGTAACTAGTTACCAGCGACCTAACAGACAACTTCAAGATGCCAGATTGGGAGAGAAAGGTCTCAGAAGAACGAGCCAGGCGTGAAGCCTCCATAGCAAAGCTCGAGCCTAAGCTCAAGGCACTGCCAACAGAGCTTCCCTTGAGCTCCCAAAAGCTGCCTTCGGAACTCCTCACCGATCGCGAGATCGAAATCACCGAACGCTATACTGTTCCCGAGCTCCTAGCTGCCCTAAAAGCCCGAAAGGTTTCAGTCGAAGAAGTCACACGAGCATTCCTTCGACGTGCTGTGGTTGCTCATGAAGCGGCAAGCGAACCTCGAATCACCAACATGGAATGAGAAACCCATGCTAACAGAGATCATTTAGACCAACTGCCTAACCTCGCTTCTCTGGGACGAGGCCATCGCCCGAGCAAAACACCTTGACTCTCTCCCCGAGCCCAAAGGCCTGCTCTTCGGCCTACCAATCTCCACTAAAGAACACCATGGCACCGTCAACAACTTGGGCCAAACTACCAGCACCAACGCCAGTACCTGCAGCTGGATTGGAAAGGCCCACTCTCCGCCTCTACTGTACCAGTCGTTCTGGGATGAGGGTTGCGTGTTTTATGCCAGAACGACGCAGCCTCAGACTATCATGCACCTCGAGACTGACAGCAATGTTTACGGACTGACTGTCAACCCATACAACAGAAAGTTGACGCCTGGAGGGAGCTCAGGGGGCGAGGGGGCGCTTATTGGTATGAGAGGTAGTCTTGTGGTATGTTGTTGCAGTCCTGTGTACATGCCATGTGATGTTCTAACGCAAGCAGGGAATCGGCGGCGACATCGGCGGCAGCGTTCGTTGTCCAGCAGCTCACTGCGGCATCTATGCTTTCAAGTAAGTTCCAAGCAACACAACAACGTTCCAACGACGGCAACGATAAAGACAACGACGAAACGACTTCCGCTTGACCGTTTTCTAACAACCCGTTCAGACCCACCAACAAACGTCTCACCTCTCTAGGCATACGCGGCCACATGTCCGGCAAGGAAGCCATGATGTCGACCCCAGGCCCCATGACCACCGACCGCGAAACGCTCGAGATAATAATGAAAGCCGCCCTCGCAAGCGAGCCCTGGCGTCTGGACCCGGCAGTGACCTTCAAGCCCTGGACGCCCGTGACCTTCACCAAGCCCCTGAAAATCGCGGTCCAGTGGTGGGACGGCGTTGTGACGCCGCACCCTCCCATGCGTCGTGCTCTCAAGGAAGTGGCGGACGCTTGCAGGAAAGCGGGTATGAAGGTTGTGGACTGGGAGTGCGAGAAACTCGATCATAAGAAGGGGTGGGAGATTATCTCGTCGCTATACTGGCCCGATGGCGGAGAGCAGGTCTTGAACTCGCTGAAGGAGAGCGGCGAGCCGGTTCTGCCTCTGACCAAGTTCATCATCGAGGAGCAAGCGTCGGTGAAGAGCTTGACTCAGCAGGAGCTGTGGGATGTGAGTACTCTAGACTTATCCCCCGATCGATCCGTCGATCTACTCTTTCCAGCAGGGAGGTACTGACCAGCACCCAGCGCACCGCCGAACGAGAAGCCTACCGCACCGCCTACGCGCAAGCCTGGACCGCCACCGCCGACGCAGACGGAGACGGCCAGGAAGTAGACGTGATCCTCTGCCCTCCGTCCTTCGGAGCCGCCCCTCCCCACGGCCAGTCCAAGTACTGGGGCTACACCGCGAACTGGAACCTCCTCGACTACCCCGGCGTGGTCTTCCCGGTCACGGCCGTGGACCCCCAGAAAGACCCCAAGGACGTCGGCTACGAGCCCAAGAACGCCGAAGACAAGTTCTGCCACGAGCTGTACGACCCAGAGGTGTACGCAAACGCTCCTGTGGGCTTGCAGATCGTGGGAAGGAGGCAGTATGACGAGAAGGTCCTGGCTGCGCTGGTGGAAGTCGAGAGGGCTATGGGGCGGAAGTGAGATGCGCGATGGAATGCCCAGTAGTCGCTTAGAAATAAGATTAAAAAAAAACGTCTGTCGACGGACAGCTCGAGCTCGTCTCCGGCAGAATCCGGTCCCTTTCTTTCTCATTTCTACCTAGTCTTCGCTTCTCGGGCCCTTCGAAGACCAAATAAATCCCCGTGAGGTCCCGCCTACTTTCTCCTTCCCCTCCCTAAGCAATTGCAACTCCCTCCGGATCCCACTCAACTCCCTCTCCATCTCTTTCCGCCCCTCCCGCAGAATCTGGGCATGCTCGCGCCGCATTTCGGCAAACCCTTCGTCCAGCTCCTTGTGCCAGGGATAGAGCACAAAGACTTGGAAGCAAAGCGCAGACGACGCGATGACGAAGTTGGTGAGGCTGAAGGTTCGCGTTACCATAGGCATTTTCGGTCCGTTTTCTTGTGTTCTCTTTGAGGAAGGAGTGGTTCGATCGGTTTGGAATCCTTTCCAGGCCGCGAGGGTTCTCTGAGTCGAAGGAGATCAGATGGGTGACGAGAACATCTGCGATGAAGAGGTCGGGTAAGAGGACGTGTACACCACGAATGGTTTTCTTTTAGAGTATCTTGAGTGAGAAGGTGGTAGGCACGTACGTATTGCAAGGAGATTTCAAGAGTTGGTGAAGTCGTTCGGTTTCTATCTCTTAAAACACTGTAAATTCAAACGAGCGAGGTAGGCGAGATCATTACTCACAGCGACAGGCAGGGGATATAAATACATGCCAAGAGCACTCAAACTAGGTATTCGTTTAACCAGATCCGATAGATCCGCTGAACGGCGAGCTCCGAAATGTCTGAGAATATATAAGTATTAGCTACTGTACATGGTATATATTGTGGTAGGTTTGCTGCGATGTTAGTCAGTTCTGCACGTCGTTTCACGCCATAGGGCTCGGGACATTTCTAAAGGACAGAGTGGATGCTGTTGACAGCTCTTTGTAGTAGTATGAAATGCTCTGTAATTTTTTTGCAGTTGGACGTGAGTCGTAGTGTGACCTACCGACTAACTATGCTGTGTGCAATCCCGTATTGTTTCCAGGGCTGGGATTCCCGCCATCATTCAGCTTTCACTCAGACCGACCACGCGTCCTTTGTTGGACATAGTACCCGAAGGACGTGTTCGAATGTCGCGACGTGCCTTGTTTCCCGTTCCTGCCCTGCCACATGGTGCCGTGTTCCCTTAAACATGTCTGGCACATTCCGGTGGTCTTTGCCTTCCCAACGACCTCTTCATCCTCCTCTGTCGGAGGGAGTGAGGGTCGTAATGCGTCGATGCGCTGATGTGCGGGATGCTGAGTTGCGCCTCATCCAAGGCGAGTGTGCTGTGTTGTTGCGTGCCCAGACCTAATCTCTTCAATCATCCTGGTCTGAGTCGAGCACATTAATGCGCTTCTTCATCATCTCAAAGTTTGAGAAGAAGATCATGTTAACGACGGCAGAGCGGAGAACTGAAACTCCAAGTCCTACTTAGGTGCAGAGTCAGTGTAAATTCATGGATCTCAACTTGTCAAGGGCACAACATACCTCTGTACGATCCGAAATCGGAGTACCTGATGCGCGGTCTCACGACTGTTCCGTTGCCAGCCGAGAGCAAAGACTTTTGATACAGAGTTTTGGCAACATCGATCGGGTATATGCATGCCCAGGATACAATGCCACACAAACCTCCAGCAATGACCACTGCATACGGGCTTGTGGGTTCGCGACCTCTTGCATTGGCAAGCAGCTGCTTGGCACTTTCGTAGGTACTGAAGTAAATAGCTGTCCCAATGGTATCGCGCAAAAGGTGAAGGCGATAGCCAGAGTAGAGACCAGATATTCCCTTTTCACGGAACAGGCGAGTCGCGGTGTGAATCGCACCAGTCTTGTGAAGGTCGCCAACTGGTGGTGGTGGGGGCGCCCTGCCGGCTTTCAAAGCTGCTGCCTTGGCGGCGTCCGAGTCTCGCAGAATCTTGCCAGCAAGTTGTTCGTTCAATTTCGTCAGCTCGAAGGGGCAGGAGATCAATGTTATTACGGCTCCTGCCACTGCGCCTGCGGAACCGAAGCAGCCGAGTGTGTAGATGCTGGGGTAGCTATTGGCGGCATTTGCAAGAGCGAGAGGACTCTTCCCGGTCAGGCGCTTGATGCCATCGTCCGCCGTGTACTTTGCACGCTGGTAGATGCTGAATGATATAGTGCGTACAACAGTCACACTGATCATCGGTGGTAGGACGCCTCGCCAGAATGCTCTCAACCCTTCAGCTTTGTACGCATCTTTGACCGTGGCCGTAAATGTGGTGTTGTAACTTTGCATACGACTCTTGGCGAAATCCAGCGGAAATGCACTGAATGTGCTGAGAATGCTCGAGCTCGAAGCCGCGATCTCAGTGCGGTATTTCTTAGTCCAGGTCTTTGCCTCTTTGCTCATAGGAAAGTAGGCCAGTCTGCCGCCCTTGGGCTTCGTTTCGCCGGCGTCGTCCGACATGGTGAGAGTGTTGAACCGGGGTATTCAGGGCGTCTTATGGAACGCCTTGAGCGGCAGCTCCATGAAGCCCGAGGGAGTGGGGATAGTGGTCAGATGTCGTCCTTTGCCGTGTGTTATCTCGGTGGTCAATCGGTAGGTGTGGTCTGGGTTGCGGACGATATGGTGGTGGTAACACGTCTTATCTGTAATCGGTGGTCGCGAGTAAGTGTGATGTGAGGTTGTGAGGTTGTTTCGCGGCGGCGGCGGCGGCGGCGGACCAATAGTGGGGGTTTGCAGTGGACTATTGGTGGGTGTTAGTATTCATGATGCCGCGATGTGTTGTGATGCGACGAGAGGGAGACGATGGCAGTGGCAGAGGTCGTCTGTTGGCAAGGCAGAGTGTCCCTGGTGTTGGTGTTGCAGGTAATGAATGATATTGCGCTGGGCACTATAGCTGCTTCGGCAGGAGCCTTGGAGCATTGATGCGCCTTCCCCACAATCAGGCCTGCGTCACTAAGCTCTAAGCTGCCCAAGGGCCCGCCGTGCACCAGACCTCGTGCATATCGCGCTAGCATGTGACAAAGTGACAAGTCATTAAACAGGGCCGATTCTCTGTCATGTACATCATGTACACATTGCCTGAGGTACGTTGTTATGCGGGTCTTGACGAGATGGGCCTTCTGCATGAAGGCACACGAGATCACGAATTGGCCCGTCTCGCTGGCGAGGCATTTGTGGAATTGTTCCAGAACCGATGACACGGCCACGGACGTCGAACAGACGATGCAGTGAGAGAGGGCGAAGCAACTAAACCCCCTTCTCGGTGGAACCATCGTTTGATAATCAGATCAGTGGTCCGGTATGAGCATATACAGTCCTGGAAGCAAGACAATACCACCATGGATTTGATCAAGGTTGTGCATGATCATTGATAGAGATACAAAGAAAGACCTTCCACCACTCGAATAGAAGAAAAGAAAAACCCAACCATTTTAGTCGTTCTACAACTTGTACTTCGAAGCACCCTGCGATGCAACATCGCCAGTCTTGACCTTGTTGCCCTCCACGTCCTTCATCTCACCCTTGCTGCCAATAACCTTGACACCACCCTTCTTGAGGTCACTGAGCATGTCCTTCTTGTCCTTCTTGCCCTTGCTCTCCACCTTCGTCGGCTCGTTCGTACCAGCCTTGCGGGCCCTCTCCTTGTCGCGTCTACGCCTACGAGTCTTCTCTTCACGGGTGAGCTCTTCACGGCCAGCAGGCAGACCGCTCTTGCCAACGACTTCCGCGCCATTGCCCTTGGCTCCGTCGCCAGCCTTGTAGATCTCTTGAGGTGCGAGCTGGCTTGCACCGGCGACCTCGCCACCAGCGTTGGGTCGAGCGTCTTCCATTGTGATCGTGGGGGCGTCGACGCGGATGTCGAGCTGTGCTTCGGGACGCTTGGGCTTGAAGTGCCATGAGCTGAGGCTGTCGAGGTTTGCGGAGACTTCGCGCCACAGGGCTTCGATCTCCTTCTCCTCTTTGGCGAGCTTCTCGTCCTTTGCGTCGACGTAGTTGGGGTCAGTGTTGCGGAGGTGCTCTTCTTCGTATTCCTCGGCGAGGCCCTTCTTGCTCTTGTTGTTGTCGAGCTCAAAGTCGAGCTGTCCGCGGCGGCCATTGCCAGTGGCGAGATCGTCGGGGCGTCGGCGGATGATGTCTTGGAAATCGTGTGCGAGGATACGGCGCTTGATGAGTTCCTCAAGACCTTCGCTGACCTCGGCGGTGATGACAGGCACGGGCTTACCAGCACGCTCAAAGTCAAGATCCTCTTCGAGAAGGGAGTTCATGGGACGGTCTGCTGCTCTGGCCTCACCGGACAAGGTCCACTCGCGCTTGGCCACGTTGGCGGCTTCGAGCTTGCGAATCTCTTCTTGGAGTGCAAGCTTTCGTCGTTCGTGGGCTGATCTTCTTGACTTCGGGTCGGCTGGATCGAGTGTCTCTTGATCTTCTTCATCTTCCTCCTCCGATTCGTCTTCGAACAGATCGCGGTGGACGGCTTCCATGGTGCGGGTCATGTCCTCATCTTGACCATCATTCTCGGGAGCTGGGCCCTTTGCAGGGAAGTTGTGCGGATTGGGGCGTCCCTTTTTGTTCTTACGTGCCTTTTGTGCAGGTGGTGCGAAGAAGTCGGCGTACATGACGTTGTTGGTGTTGCCCATGCCTCCAATGTCCATGTCGCCACCTTCAAGATCTTCATCCTCGTCTTCGCTAGGCGCATCTGGGTCGCCGAATGTAGGGCCGTCTTCTTCGTCATCAGATTCTTCCTCAGCACCGCCATCAGCACCAGCACCAGCAGCCATGGTAGCGGGATCGGCGTCCCAGTCAATTTCTTCATCATCGCTGCCAGCATCCTCGTCGCCTTGCTGCTCCATGAACTCGGATTGCTTGTTGAAGTTGTCGATAGAGAAGAAACCATCGTTCAGTCCGAACTTGTCTTCCACAAAGTCTTCCACGGGCTCCTCAGGACGAGCATCATCTTCGCCATCCAGATCGCTTCCCATCTCGACATCTTCGTCTCCTTCGTAATCGTCATGTGCATCCTCACCATCGACCATCTCAGAATCTTCCAATTCCCCATCACTGCCCTCTTCACCATCAACATCCTCACCATCATAAGTCCAATCAACGCCCTCCTCCCCCAACTCACTTTCCCCCTCTTCGTCACCACTCCCACCCTCACTCCCACTCTCCTCCGCTTCTCTAGCCTCAGCCTCAGCCAACCCAACCTCCGCCTCTTTCCTCGCAGCCTCAATAACCCTCTTCGCCTGCTCCCACACCTGCTCCGCGCCAAAGCCTCTAGTGTGAACCTGCTTCAAGCGCAACACCTCATCCTCACTAACAACCTCCCCACGCTTGCGCTTCTTGCGAGCGTCCAGCAAGCGTTGCTGTTGCGCGGTACTGATGTCTAGCGCCACGGGATCGAGGGCATTTTTGAGGTACGCGAGAGCGTCGGTGTGCAGAGGGAGGGACGGCTGGAGGAAGTCGTGCGGCGATGCCGTGAGGCTTTGGAGGAAGGGGCTTGCTGTTGTTGCTGCCATCTTGTTTTGGCCGTACTGTGGTTGCTTGCGAACTTTGTTGTTGCAAGCGTTGTTGGTGCTGCTTTCCAACTTTGTCGGTTTGGGCGCTTCTTTGCTTTGCTTTGCTTTGCTTTGCGCGGGCAAGCTAAAAAATTGGACGCAGATCTGGAGATCGATCTCCAAGCTGCTTATCTAACCCCAGCCCTAACCCTATTGCACTTCACTTTTCGATGTTGCCGAGTATCATTAGATGATTTCTTGAAGCGTGGATCTTTCCTAGGCGCTCGCAGAATAATGTTTGGACACAGTGTGTGATATTACTTGATTTGCAAGTTGATTCAGGTGTCATTGCCTGCATTGTTCCACTCGAGTTGTCTTTCAAGCCGGAGTACATCTCAGCATTCGAAAAAAGAAATCGCACGAGTGACAATCAACCACCCCTCATCATGGTGCTAGTTGCACTGGATCAGATGAGGCAAGTCTTTTGCCAGAAACTTTATACACACGTGATATCACAGCTCGGATTGACTCGGTTGAACAGTGACTTAGATCATCATAAGGGTATATACACATTCACTCTATCATACATTGCAATTCGACACCACCAGTCAAGACTATGCTGCGATTGGCGGTTTGTAAGTCGTCCCAGCAGCCTCACTCAGCCTCGCCCCAATACCATCCTTCAACTCGCTAGTGAAATCCAGCTGCGTACTCGCTTTCTTGCTTCGCTGATCCATTGCAGACTGGAGTGCATCCGAGTTCCGGAAGCGTCTCAAACCGCCATAAGTCCACTCGTCCCACGCGTGGCCTTGTTTCTCGATTCGACCGACAGTATCCAGCAAGCCTTCCAAATCTTGCTCGCCGGCGTAGCCCTTCAAGAGGGTATTCCAAGTCACGGCGTTGGGCTCCAGGCCCTTGCCTCGCATGTACGTCAGGACTTGCTCGGCGAGTCTGAGCTGGCCGTGCGACGAGAAGCCTTCCAAGAAGATGGACCAGGACTGGACGTCCGGTACGACGGATTTGGGCGGGGACTCGGCGGATGCACTCTGCATGTCCTTGATGACTTCTGCCGCGTTGATGAGCGTGCGCTTGTTCTTGGTGAAAGTGCCGAGGAAAGCGTTGTAGCAGTGAGAAGTCATGGCAGTCGAAGCGAAGGGCTCTTTACGGCTGTCCACGAGTTGGCGGTAGCGCTGGTAGATGGGTGTCGCACGAGCAACGGAGCCTTGGCCATCGTGTATGAGCTTGAGGTAGGTTCGCAGCATAATGCCAATGGCTTGGACTGGAACACGCTTGATCCTCCTTGTATTGGGTACACTCTGGGCAGAAGCTGGTATCGGTAGCCCAAGCTGCACAAGGGGGCCAAGGTTGAAGATCTGTGCGTATGCTTGACACATTGTCGACCATGCAGCATCTCCGCTGTTACGCGTGTGATGCAAGGCAAGACAATGCAAGATCTCGACCGCAACGACTGGGCTTTGCGAGAAATTGACGCCTGCGATCGCGGCTGCAATAGTATGGTTCAGGGCATCCGCATCATCAATGTTAAGCTTACACGCCTTGAGAAGAAGCGCGTAAGTGTGCATGCTGGGCTTGACGTCGTTCTCGAGCAAAGAATGATAGACATCGTGCGCCGTCTTGACATCGCCCGCTTCCACAGCATTGAGAATGATGATGTTGCAGAGTCGGGTATTGAGCCTTACCCCAATTTTCGCCAAGTTGTCCACAATGCGTAGGCAAATGCGAAGTCCACCAGGGAGGCTCATGGATTTACGAAGTAGAGTGCTGCAGTTACTTCGGAACGGGTACGAATGAATCCTCGCACCGCCACGATGGGCGTCAAGAAGAACATCCAGAGCCTGATGGAAATGATCGTGCTTTGCGAAGTACGCAGTCAGGTGCATTAGTGTGTTTGCGTGGACTCTGAACTCTCCAGCTTTAATGGCTCGGTGGAGATCGATAATCTGTGCCGTGGTGCTGTAAGGCATGACCAAACGAATGAAGCGACCATCAAAAGCCATACCCTTAGCGTTTGGATTCTCAGAAAGCCCGCAGAAAATCTGGTTTAGCTTTGCAATGTGCTCAACAGTCTCAAAGCTGCCAGACCGAATATAGTGAGCAGCAAGAACCTGCAAGCAGTCTGCCACGTGAAGGCCGGGTGAGTATGAGCCCCTCGTGGCAAGCAGAAAGTCGACCAAGCAATCTTTGTCGTAGTGAAGCATCCACAGTGAGACATGAGTCCACACACTGCTCTTGTCCATGTTATGCCTCTTTGCTAGACCTTTCAAATCCGGATCTTGCTTGTTGGCCATGCGCTCTATAACGAGATCAACCCATTCAGCAGCGCGAGGATCAAGAAGGGGCGCGACTCGCTGCCCGCTTGCCTGAAGTCTGTCGAATTCGTTCTGGGCTCGCGCATAATTGTAATTCCACACCCTGTCGAGTGCACCAGGCGTGTACTGACCCATGATGGTCGCCGATACGAATCTCGGTCTTCCCCAGAGAGCAGGTGCTCGTGGGGCCTTCATGAGCGCATTCTCAAGATGCGAGATCCTCGTGGATTTACGGGCGGAAACTTGTTTCCTTGCTGTGGTCCTCCGCCTCGAAGGCGTCTTGCCGATTCCCGCATCTCTTCCTCGAATCCGGACATGAGCATCGTATTTCGCAAAGTTCTGAAGAGTCCGCTTCTCCTTCGTTGCACTAGCAGTGGGCTTGGGCTTCGTCTCGTAGCCGTCTAGAATGAAATCAAGAGCATCGCCATCAACCTGCTGCTCGTCGAGAGAATCGGAAGATGAGATCGGTGGTTTGGGCGCATCCGCAGATGTATACGAGTCTGAGCCTGATATTTGAGGGATCTCATCGGCACGGCTCTTTTCGACTGCGGTGTTGTAACACCGCCAAGGCAGTGTCGTCCGCCATCTTGGTGGTGATGGCCGGTTGAGCGCAAGGAAATTAGGCACACAGCGTGCTCTAGCTGGTAGCGCGTGCGGTAGAAGACATCGGTGCATAGGCGTACATCGGCGGCGTGGTAAGGCAAGGAAACAATACAATTGGCGAGTTGATTGATTGTAAAGGGTGTTGCGCTGCGGGAGTGCTTTACGGATTCGATTTTGGCCGCCCGGGCCCCGGAGTCGCCGTCCTTAGCTCTGTGAACGCGACTTTCAGGCACAACCACACTCGCTTGGACGTAACTGCTTCTTCGTTCTGTCACTCACGGAGAAACCTGCGAACCTCAATCATGGCGTCAACTGCAGCACTCAGCGCCGCGGCGCAGGACCGCAAATCGCGCCTAGCGCAGCTCAAATCTTTAAAACGCAAGCAAGCCGACCAGAGCGAAGAACCCACAGACGACGACGGGCAACCAGTACCCAAATCCCCACGCAAAGAGGCCACACCAGACGACACATCTCGCTACCTCTCTGGACGAAACTACGACGCCGAAACAAAAGGACCGCGCCTGGGCTTTGAGAATGCGCCAGATGAGGGTCAGGAAACGCTTGAACAGAAAGCCGCACAGCTTGCCGAGGAGACTCGGCGCCGTGCTGACGAAGATGAGCAAGCCGATGCGCCGCTGGACCTGTTCAAATTACAGCCTAAAAAGCCCAACTGGGATCTGAAGCGGGACTTGGATCGCAAGATGGAGGTGCTGAATGTGAGGACAGACAACGCCATTGCACGCTTAGTCAGAGAGCGCATCACCAAACAGAAGGAGGCTGCAAAAGCCAGGTCTGGCGGCGCGAATGGGCCGGCACTGGACGCTGGCGACAATGATGCTGCAGGCATTGAGGGCGCCACTTTGGTTGAGGCCACACATGTGAGAGAGCGTGAGGATGAGGAAGATCTTCGCAGGGAGCGCGAGGAGGAGGCGGCTTTGCTGGACGGGAGTTGAATGCCTTGTGGCATGATACGTGAAAACATGCGCTCATTGCGGAGTGCGCTCCTATTGCGACTACCCTATACCGCATTCTCGACGGCCTGCATAAGCGCAAAGCACCTTCTTGTCAGCATGGAGGAATGTGTGAAGCCAGTAATCGACGATTGCGGCAGAGCAGGCCTCCAGATTTCCTATATTAACCCTTGGCAATGTCAAGATGGGAGACTGCACGCACATGTCAGGTCTGTGCGGACATGCTGCAGGGTCATCAGACCGAAAGGGAGCATCCAGAGTACCGCTATGTGAGCAGGCGTCGATGCAGAGGCAACCATTCGCCACTCCAGGCTGTCATGCAGCGATGGAGGAAGATGATTCCGCACTCGACGCAGGAGTACCTGCCTGAAGAGCTAGGATGAGGCCAGGATGAGGCCAGCCTCCCGAAGTCCCTACAGTGATGGATTTAGTACTCTGCGCCACGTCGTAGAGCCTCAGAGGCGCAACAAACCTACCACAGAGAGCTTATCGGGAATTGAAATTCAATCGTCATATGATCGTGTGTCTATTGTGCAGAGTTTGACTGCTAGCAAAGTATGCTGTTGCAGCAGATGCAACCGCAGCGCATGTGCAAGTCGCTTGGAGGTGCCGCGCATTAGGTTGGCCGGTTCATTTCATCAGATCGATTAAGCACATGCGGCCAATAGTTGAGCCGTGGCGTTTGCCCGAAAGAAGCGGATGAACATCTAGTGGCAATAGTAGTACCCTCTACGTGGGAAGATACATGCAATCAAGACGGGCTCATAATCACCCCCAAAAGAACGCCATGGGATCATCTCAAGACAAGAGCGCTCACGTGCTGCCGTGGAGTCGTAATTGATTACGACAGAATAGAGCTGCGGTGGAATTCAAGGTCAAGGTTTCCAAAGTGAAAGCCAAAGCCACTGTCTCGCAGGTACATCGCTACATGGCAGACACTCGCGTAGTTGCATGAAGCGGTTCTGACCCCCGCCTGCTCGTCCTGCTCGTTCCCCCTCACACACACACTCACACTCCTCTCAAGCACATCGGGTCGCCTCACTGGTCGAGGGCGCGCAGCTTTAGCTGCTTGAGGCGAGGAACGCGTGTGTCGATCATCCCCAGCTCCTTCCTTCACTTCCTAGCCTCTCTTCGGAACATGCCTATTGGGGGTTTGACTGGTACTTGCGTACTTGCAGTAGTATGTTATGTGTAGCCGGGGAGGAAACTGGGGTGAGGTGGTACTAGTATTGTACTGTACAGCAGTACTGTCGTCCGTAAGGTAGTCTGTCGTGGCACGGAGGCATGCTATGCCGCTAACCGAGACTGCTTGACAGAGTCAGACATGCCCATGCCCATGCCACACGCCCTGAGCATTATCATTGTTGTTATTGCGCGATGCGAAGAATAGATGCGCCTCCATCCACCATGTCAGACTCCGCACCGACCAGCCTGACCCTCGCCCAGCCGCACATCAGTCGTGCTCATCACATCACATATATGGATCACTCGCATGGCTCGGCGGACCGTGACGAGTAGGGTTCGGTAGTAAGCGAAAGGTCGCGGAGACGCGATAGGCGCCGATGATTGATGGACTACTGCTGCTGCTGCTGAGACTTGCTGCTGAGACTGCTGCCGTACTGCATCCAGCGTGCTGTACCGAAGAGCCTTCTTCCAAGACCTACATGAAGGCATACCACAGTAGAAGTTTTGGCAGAGAGGCACATGTCAATCATGACTGATTGTCGTATCGTCGTCTCGCGTTCTTGCGCGCGTGTCCGAGCGCCCACCCACAACGTTGCGCTGCGACTCCGAGCCTTGCGAAGGACTGTGGGAGGGCGATCACCGCTACGGCCAATCGTTCGTGCCGTGCCAGAGAGAGGTGACTCGCAGTGAAGGCTCGGGGGCTTAAGACATGCAGGCCACCGGCGGACTACTGCCCGCCCGTGCACTCGCCCCAACGCTGTGCAAGTGAAAGCAGTGGGATTGGAGGCGGACGGGCAAAAGTCACGTGCCGTTGCACTCACTCTGCCAGCGTCCAGTAGCAATGGAGCGTTGTTGGCCATCAGCCATTAGCCGTACATGTAGCGAGAGTGGTTGTGCGTCTAGTGTGATATTATTATCATCACCTACAGCCACAGGAAATCAATCAATCCCAGCGTTCGGCTTTTGCTGGCCCGCCCGCCCGCCAAAAGTCATCGCCCCACACTTCAACTCTCACCTAACTCACTTCGAGTCTCTTGACTTCGACGTCAGTAGTGGTATATCGTACTGCCTGCCATCCTTGCCGCACCCACACACGCCCGTCTGCGCACCCAAACCCCCTCCCCTCCTCCACTCTCCCTTCCTCTGTCTGCTTCTCTCTACCGTCGTCCACCGCGCTAGACCTCTCGTGGAGCCGCTCCCGTCTGACGACCTTCTTATCCTCCCTCTCCATCTCCAACCCCATCTCCATCTCCATCTCCAGGCCCGCGGCCGAGCCAACTGCTCCGCACTCTGGCGTCCTACCATGGCAAGACCGCCCTAAAAGGCACACGCGCTCATACACACCCTTCAATGTCCAACCGAACCCAGTGCGGTTAACTAAGCATCGAGGCCGCCTCTCCACCGACACCTGTGCTCCGGAACTTTCATCTCACGAGACCTCCGACTTCGCTCTCCACCTTCTCCTCTGGTCGGAAGCCATGTCAACAGATCCTGCAGCCGGCGAGCAGAATGGGCAAAATGGGAAATCTACGTCCGAGGTATACAAACGGGAAGACCTTGACAACACACCGCGGTCAGAGGCACCGGGTTCTTCCAAGCCCACGCCGTCAGGATCGAACGAGTCTAGTCCCTGGACCGACTATTTCGCACCAATAGCAAATTCTACGGATAAAGAAGTCCCGGTTCGACGAGGACCAGGTTCCATAGCGGCGTCGCTATCATCTCGCCGCTCATCGCCCATCCATGCTCAGTCTCCTGGTAAACAACCGGTGACTGACATCCTCGTGTCGTCCGCGGCGACAGGCGAACGACCTGCGCCGCAAAGGGAGACCTCGACCCTGACTGCCGAAAGCTCGGACAGCTCTGCTACCATCAGACCTGGCCCTGCCTCTGCTCCGCTCGGACGACCTCGACCTGCATATCCCAACCAGTCCTTTGCAGCATTGCAGGGATTCCAATACCCACACCGCGGACACCCTCCTACCCTTCGACAACGAAGCTCCCAGCCTTCTCAGATCCTCACGTTCTCTTCTGCTATAGCTTCGCTACACCAGTCTGGTTCAAGGACTGCTGGCAATTCGCCCGCTGCTACACCAGGTCATGGTCTATATACTCCTGCCACCACCGAACCCCAACACGAAGAATGGGAATCACCAGACACCCCAGGAACATATGCCAGCCCCTTCCTGCACTTCACACATCGCCAAGCGCCAAAGGAGACACATGTTGCCGATGTCGACGTGGACCCCGTCTCTGGACGCAAGTTGATCAATCACTACGAGATTATCGACGAGCTAGGACGTGGAACACATGGCAAAGTCAAGCTGGGCAGAGACCTCCAGACCGCCGATTCCTATGTTGCGATCAAGATCGTCGAACGCTACTCAAAACGGAGACGACTGGGAAAGCTCGGCAACGCGGAAGATAAAGTCAAAAAGGAGGTCGCTATCCTGAAGAAAGCACGGCATCCCAACGTTGTCGCGCTTCTTGAGGTTATTGATGATCCTTCTCGTAAAAAGGTCTACATTGTGTTGGAGTGGGTAGAAAGAGGCGAGATCACATGGCGGGTGAAAGCACCCAAAGAAATCGCGATTGTCGAAGCGCGACGCTATGAACGGGAGAAGAGAGCGAACTCCGACTCCGCATGGGATGCGGAAGACGATGCGGTTCTTGCGGAAGCACAGAGGCGTCTTCGACGACAGAAGCGCTTGTTGATTCGGGCCGCTCGCAGTATGAAACAGAAGACTTTGGATAACCCACATACATGGAGTCACGAAATGGGCGACGATTTCAGCGACGATTCCGACGACGACCGCTTGTCCCGCGTATCAACCACAACTGCAGGCTCTCTACCCTCGGAGGTCGACATCGCCAAGTTCATGGCCGGCGTAAACCGTCGCATCTCTCGCACGGCATCGCCACTGCCTACGATACCACAAAAGCAAGAGACTGGCGCCTTCCTGACGTTGACTGAAGAACGACCTTATGAGGAGCCTGACATGACGCTCTCGAGCTCGCCTGTCCAGATGCCCGATAGCGTATCTCAAAAGAGTCTTGAAGGTACGATGTACGGCGCATATGATCACAGCTCCGGCGAACACTCGAGAGTGAACAGTATTGCCAACAGCCTGCATTCATCAGCGAAGTCTAGTCGACACAACACTGGAGACCTGGCACAGATCGCGGCCGAAGTGCTCGAAAGCGACTTGAACCCAGAACTCGAGTATGTGCCGTGCATGCCGATGCAGAGTGTGCGAGTGGCATTCCGGGACACGCTGCTAGGTCTGCAGTACCTGCACTATCAAGGTATCGTGCACAGAGACATCAAACCACCCAATCTTCTTCAGACCATCGATCACCGGGTTAAGATCTCAGACTTTGGCGTGTCCTACCTAGGAAGACCCTTACACGATGAAGAGGCCCCGGAAGAACTGAGTGAAAGCGAAGCACATGACTTGGATGACGAGGCGAAGGAACTTGCAAAAACGGTCGGCACCCCTGCCTTCTTCGCTCCCGAGCTTTGCATTACGGACCCGATGGAGGACCCTCCCCCTGTCACCAAGGCGATCGACGTTTGGGCCCTCGGAATCACGCTTTTCTGCATGCTCTATGCCCGGACGCCGTATGTCGACAACGAGTTCGTAGTCATGAGGCAAATCGCCGATGAAGAGATCTACATCCCAAGGAAGAGGCTTCTACCAATCAACACAAAATCGCAGTCGCGACCCAGCTCGCATGGACGCATTTTCCCACCTGTCGGGAGTGGTAAAAGGCATGAGCTCGATCTGTGCTACGAGGAAATCGATGATGATCTATTCGACTTGCTCAAGCGCTTGTTGACAAAGGACCCTGGCAAGCGCATTACACTTGAAGAGGTCAGACATCACTCTTGGGTGCTTGCAGATCTTCCCAATCCGAAGGCTTGGCTGGAAGAGACAGATTCAAACCGTCAAAGTCAAGGCAAGAAGATCGAGGTTTCAAACGAAGATGTCAACACGGCCGTCGTGCCACTGCAGTGGGTGGAGCGAGTGCGTTCTGGTATCAAGAGAGTGGGAGAGCGTCTCGGCTTTGGTAATGTGTTGCAAGGCAGGTCTAGGAGTGGTTCGTCTGCAGGAATGCCCGGCTCTCAGTCTGGGCCTCCTTCGACGGCGTCATCTAGTAGTACGATCAGCCACGACGCCCGCCGCCCGAGCCTTCGAGGTGACGAGTCTATCTTCTCGGCACTGAAAGCCTCTAGGGAAGGCGATCATCCGCTGTCGAGAAGTGTGACCGCCAGCCCGGAAACAGAGAAACATACTTCTGGTTTCTTTGACTCCGAATCATCACGTCCAGACTCAATGTCTGCCGTGTTGTCCGAAAGCACCACGTCTTCTCCTAGACCACATCCGCCAGAACGTTCCCGGACGATCACCTCGACGTCTGGCTCTGTGCGCACAGTCAAACAATCGGATGTGAAAAGCAACCTTTCTCGAGAGTCACCGCCTCCTTCACCAGGTCTTCCGGGAACGCCCGTGGCGCTGGAGTCTCCAGGCGGATCCAATCTGGGAGGACTTCTTGGTGGTGCTGGTCGACGCATCCTCAAAACGGTACGAGAGCGATCAGTGGCGCGATCACAGGCTTCTGATTCTCGTGGCCGCTCGATGAATCGAGAAGATTCTACCGATTCACTAGACTCACATGCCGTGCCTAGCGTTGCAGTCAGTCAGACATCGGTGGCAGGCCACGTCGACTTGCCGGAAGCGCTTCGGGCCACCACAAGTACGCACAGTGGAAGCTCATCGCGTGCGCCGTCAGTGGTATCTGGCTCGCCGAAGTTCCTGCGGCCGAACTACGGGCCAATGTCGCGCAAGTCTTCCACCACTTCGCTAAGATCCATGACTTCTCAGCATGCCAACGACGAAACACCTGTCAAGCAAACGCCACGGAATGTTGTGACAGAGTCGACCGCCGAAGACTGGCAACGCGCAGACGACGAGCGCATCCGGAAACTGATCAGAGAAGGCGAGGACGAAATGGCCAGCAGGCACGTCAGCCAATATGCCCCACAAGTCTCCCTGCACCGTCGACAATGCCCGCCGAGTCCAGATGACCATGGCGTCAACAGCAACAATGAGTCGCGCCGCGCCAGTGCAGCCGAAACATCTCAGCGAGGCTCTTCGCACGAAACTAGCCCGACCGGACACGCTGGTCAGCTACCGCCTTCGCTCGTGTCTAGTACATCCGACTTTGGCTCTGCTGTCTCCATGTCTGTCTCCAACCCGTCCATCCCGTCTGTCATCTCGGAGGCCTCGTCTATCGACCCTGCAGAGCCAGCACCGACGGAACAGCTCGAAGCGAAAGACTCCGATTCGACTTTGAATGATTTCACCAAACCCACGTTCCGCACCGAGTTCATCGAAGATGAGGAAGGCTATTCTCCCGACCGCGACGAGACAGCCCTGGACAGCGATAATGACGACGAGTACGACGACGAGAGCAGCTCCGATAGCGATGGTGGCCTCGTCATGCGCCGTCGCCGCTCTGGCGGCAACAAACAGCTCCACCACTCCAATTCCTCATCATCACCACGCACCAGCAGTCTTGCAGCCGCTCTGGAGGCCGCGCACGCAAAGCAAAGAAGAGGCACAGGCCTGTCGCGAGGCTCGAAGCGCAGCTCGCGAAGCGGCAGCAACAACACCATGAAGAAGGTCCGCACAAGGGACAGCGAGGACGAGAGGGCACGCCAGGATATCCAGGAAGAGTAGAGTGCAGAAAATTTCCAGGGGGAAAGGAGGAACACGTCTTTGATTCCACTAGACTAAATCGGAGAGGGCTCTATTGTTTTCGCTCAAGGAGCTATCGGGTAGTAAAATTGCATATGGGAAAAGGCAAAGATCGCACGCAAACATGGGATAGACTACTTGGGCAAAGTTGTGGGAAGAGGGTCAATGGAGGGATGGTCTTTTTTTCTTCTACCATTGTTACTTGTCTACTGACTCCGTCACGCCGGAGGGATGGATCGAGTTTTGCTCGCTCAGCGGCGGATGAAGAGGATCGATGTTTACGTTACCTTTACAACAAGCAGGTGGTGTACCCGAGATTACAGAAAGACGCATCGAAGCCATTTTTGTTTTTCTTGTTTTATGTTTTCCATCATGTATTATGAGAGATGTGGGTTTGGGGTGTTTTGGCTTCGAGCTGACCAGCCTGACTGTATAGAAAGAACAATCTGAAGCATCTGAAGACATACAAGCAGAGATCAGCACGGCTTCTTGAGCGTGTCTATTATTTACTGGATCTGTCACCGGCGTTTGGTTTACACGGTGCGATCGACCGATACTGTAATCCTTGTCAACTTCTTCCGGCTCGCTTGCTCGAGACCCACTTATAGTTTCGTTCACTCACATCCTTGTTCCCCCTTCCTGAATGAGCCTTCATTGGCACTTGTTAAAGAGAAACATGTATTTGCATTTGTTCGAACAGCATCTGCTGCACGCCCCGATGATGGTTGTACCTGCAACATACGGAAAAATCAGTTACACCGTGCAAGGAGCGAATATCGAGCGTACAGTAGTTTGGTGCAGTGATTAATTCACTTACCACCGGTATTAACGCAGCGCTTTTCGATGCTTGTTGGTTGGATTGCGCCGGCCGGCTGAACAGGGTTCGCTAGGCTCGTGGCCAGGACGCAAGAGACGAGGATGGCGGTGAAAGGCTTCATCGTGCGAGGATTTTCCGTGGGGATATCTGAGCCAACCAACGTTGGGTCGGAAGTGAAAGTGAAAGGGAAGGTGAGTGTGGGTGTAGCTTTTTGCTGGGCACGTCGCTACCTGTCGTTATATATCCCTCCCTACCCTCCAAATGCTCAGCCGACTGTTCAGCCAGACTGTTTAGCCAACCGCCCATGGCTTGCATTCGTTCAGCTGACTGCTCAGCCGGTTGGATTATGTGGTGCCACGACCTGCATGCACTTCACAGGCCGGTGCTACCAGCTCCATCGCCCCAGAATCGAAGGACCAATGCATGTGGCTCGACATCCAAAGGATTCTGGCACAAGAGTTCTGCGCCTCCATGAATCCAAAAGGCTCAAG
>Ga0265780_10000241_pt1 | contig 87537 bp, 74 predicted proteins | sample P1T30metagenome_FD_192432 | JGI IMG/M metagenome (GOLD analysis project Ga0265780, IMG submission 192432) | Plant litter microbial communities from East Loma Ridge, Irvine, California - P1 T30 | ecosystem: Environmental > Terrestrial > Plant litter > Unclassified | place: USA: California...
GCCGGCGCGTCGCCGGAAGGGGCGGCGCCGGCGCCGGCGTCGCTGGAAATTTCGAATGGCAACGGCGTGCCCGGCATGGCGCGCGCCATTGCCGCACGTGTGCGCGATCCGGCACTGCGCCTGGTCCGCCTCAGCAACGCCGATGGTTTTGGCGTGCGGCGCACCCGCATCGAATATCAACCGGCGCTACGCGCCATTGCCGCGCGCCTGGCGCAGCAAGTTCAGCCGGATGCGGTCCTGGTCGAAGCGCCCGGCAGCGCGCGCACCGGCCTGCGCCTGGTCCTGGGACATAACGCCGCCAAACCGGGCGCAGCGATCTAGCCTGCGTCGCTCCCGGGTGGTGGCGGCACTGCCCGTTCGCCGCGGTGCGCCGCGATGGCCGTCAGCACCAGCGGCGCCAGCCCGGCGCCGTCCTCCGCATCGATATGGGCATACAGCTGCTGGCGCATGCGCGGCGCCCAGAACCGCTTCAGGTGGCTGGCGATTTCAGCGGAGGCCTCCTCGCGGTCGGGGTACGACGCAAAGAAGGTGCCGATCTGGTTGGCCATGGTGATCAGGTGGTCGATGTTCATAACGCTGCCGCAGTCTGGGCCAACTCAAGTTGCTCTTCATTGAACTTCGCATACTCCTGCTGCCATTCCGACTGCTGCTGCACCGGCATCACCTGCACGGCCGTCACTTTGTATTCAGGGCAGTTGGTGGCCCAGTCGGAGTTTTCGGTGGTGATGACATTCGCGCCCGATTCGGGGAAGTGGAACGTCGTATAGACCACGCCCGGCTGCATGCGTCCGGTGACCTGGGCGCGCAGCACGGTTTCTCCCGCGCGGCTGTGGATGCCGACCCATTCGCCGTCCTTGATCCCGCGCTCTTCTGCATCGTGCGGGTGGATTTCAAGCCGGTCTTCCGCATGCCAGCGCACGTTTTCGGTCCGGCGCGTCTGGGCTCCCACGTTGTACTGCGACAGGATGCGCCCGGTCGTCAGGATCAACGGGTACTTGCGCGTGATTTTTTCGTCGGTAGCGACATATTGCGTGATGATGAAACGCCCCTTGCCGCGCACGAAGGTATCCATGTGCATGGTGGGCGTGCCGTCGGGCGCCAGGTCGTTGCACGGCCACTGCAGGCTGCCGGCCTTGTCCAGCCGGGCGTAGCTGACGCCGGCGAAAGTGGGCGTCAGGCGCGCGATTTCCTCCATGATCTCGGACGGATGCTGGTAATTCATCGGATAGCCCAGCCGGTTCGACAGCGCCACCGTCACTTCCCAGTCGGCGTAGCCGGCCTTGGGCGGCATCACCTTGCGCACGCGCGAGATGCGCCGCTCGGCATTGGTGAAGGTGCCGTCCTTTTCCAGGAACGAGGAGCCGGGCAGCAGCACGTGCGCATACTTGGCTGTCTCGTTGAGGAAGATATCCTGCACCACGATGCATTCCATTGCAGCCAGCGCGGACGTCACGTGCTGGGTATTTGGGTCGGACTGGACGATGTCTTCGCCCTGGCAGTACAGGCCCATGAAGCTGCCGTCGAGCGCCGCATCGAACATGTTCGGGATGCGCAGGCCCGGTTCGGCCTGCAGTTCGACGCCCCACGCCGCTTCGAACTGCATGCGCACCGTGGTGTCGGAAACGTGGCGGTAACCGGGCAGCTCATGTGGAAAGGAGCCGATGTCGCACGAACCCTGCACATTGTTCTGGCCCCGCAGCGGATTGACGCCGACGCCGTCACGGCCAATATTCCCGGTCGCCATGGCGAGGTTCGCAATGCCCATCACCGCAGTCGACCCTTGCGCGTGTTCGGTGACACCCAGGCCGTAATAGATCGCACCATTGCCGCCCGTGGCAAACAGGCGCGCCGCTTCGCGCACCTGCTGCGCCGGTACCCCGGTGACCGCTTCCATCTGCTCCGGTGAATTTTCCGGCCGCGCCACAAAATCGCGCCACTGCGCAAACGCGTGCGCGTCGCAGCGTGCGGCAATAAAATCTTCGTCCAGCAAGCCTTCGGTGACGATCACGTGCGCCAGGGCGCTGACCATGGCGACGTTGGTCCCGGGGCGCAGCTGCAGGTGGAACTGCGCTGCGATGTGCGGCGACCTGACCAGGTCGATGCGGCGCGGATCGATGACGATCAACTTGGCGCCTTCGCGCAGCCGGCGCTTCATGCGCGAGGCGAACACCGGGTGGCCGTCGGTCGGGTTGGCGCCGATGACCAGGATGACATCGGCCTGCTCGACGGACTTGAAGGTTTGCGTGCCGGCCGATTCGCCCAGCGTCTGTTTCAGGCCGTAGCCGGTCGGGGAGTGGCAGACGCGCGCGCACGTGTCGACGTTGTTGTTGCCGAACGCGGCGCGCACCAGCTTTTGCACCAGGTACCCTTCTTCGTTGGTGCAGCGCGACGAGACAATGCCGCCGATGGAATCGATACCGTGTTTGGCCTGGATGCGCTTGAATTCGGACGCCGCGTAATCGAGCGCTTCGTCCCACGACACTTCACGCCACGGATCGGTGATTTTCGCGCGGATCATTGGTTTCGTGATGCGGTCCTTGTGCGTGGCGTAGCCCCACGCGAAGCGCCCCTTGACGCACGCGTGGCCTTCGTTGGCCTTGCCGTTTTTGGTCGGCACCATGCGCACCACTTCATTTCCCTTCATCTCGGCGTCGAGCGAGCAACCCACGCCGCAGTAGGCGCACGTGGTGGTGATCTTGTGCTCCCCTTGGCCCAGCCAGATGACCGATTTTTCAGTCAGGGTCGCGGTGGGGCACGCTTCCACGCACGCGCCGCACGAGACGCATTCCGATTCCATGAAACTGTCGCCCTGGCTGGCCGCCACGCGTGCATCGAAACCGCGCCCGGAAATGGTCAGCGCAAAGGTGCCCTGGGTTTCTTCGCACGCGCGCACGCAGCGGTTGCAGACGATGCATTTGGAGGAGTCGAACGTGAAGTACGGATTCGATTCATCCTTCTTCAGCTTCAAGTGATTGGCCCCCTCGTACCCGTAGCGCACTTCGCGCAGGCCCGTGACACCTGCCATGTCCTGCAATTCGCAGTTGCCGTTGGCGGGGCACGTGAGGCAGTCGAGCGGGTGGTCGGAGATATACAGCTCCATCACGCCTTTGCGCAGCTGCTGGAGTTTGCTCGACTGGGTGCGCACCACCATGCCCGCTTCGACCGGCGTGGTGCACGACGCCGGATAGCCGCGCCGGCCCTCGATTTCAACCAGGCACAATCGGCAGGAGCCGAACGGTTCCAGGCTGTCGGTGGCGCACAGTTTGGGGATGTTGATGGCGTTTTCTGCGGCGGCCCGCATCACGGAGGTGCCTACCGGGACAGTGACGGCGCTGCCGTCGATGGTCAGCGTGACAAACTCGGTAGCCAGGCTGACGGGCGTGCCGAAATCGCGGCTGAGGATGGTTTCGATCATGGTGTTCTCCTAGGCGGCGCGTTGCGCGGGTGCGACGCCGAAATCTTGCGGAAAATGATTCAGGGCCGACAGCACGGGATAGGGCGTCATGCCGCCCATCGCGCACAGGGACCCGAGCAGCATGGTGTCGCACAGGTCGCGCAGCAGGATTACTTGCTGCGCGCCTTCGCCGGCACCGGGGTTGCCAATGATCTTGTCGATGACTTCCACGCCACGCGTGGAGCCGATGCGGCACGGCGTGCATTTGCCGCACGACTCGATGGCGCAAAATTCCATCGCATAGCGCGCCAGTTTCGCCATGTCGGCGGTGTCGTCGTGGACCACGATGCCGCCGTGGCCCAGCACGGCCCACAGCGCGGCAAACGCTTCGTAGTCGAGCGGCGTATCCCATTCCGACGCCGGCAAATAAGCGCCCAGCGGGCCGCCCACCTGCACCGCCTTGATGGGCCGCCCGGACGCGCTGCCGCCGCCAAAGCCGTACAGGATGTCGCGCAAGGTCACGCCAAAGGCCAGCTCGATCAGGCCACCCTGTTTGATATTCCCGGCCAGCTGCACGGCCAGCGTGCCGCGCGAGCGGCCCATGCCGAAGTCCTGGTAAAACGCGGCGCCCTTGTCGAGGATGAGCGGCACGGCCGCCAGCGACAGCACGTTGTTGATGACGGTGGGCTGGCCGAACAAGCCACTCAGTGCCGGCAGCGGCGGCTTGGCGCGCACGATGCCGCGTTTGCCTTCCAGGCTTTCCAGCAGCGCCGTCTCTTCGCCGCAGATATACGCGCCGGCGCCTTTCCTCACTTCCAGGTGAAACGCGCGGCCGGACCCCAGCACGTTCGCGCCCAGGAAACCGTTCGCTTCAGCCTGCGCGATGGCAGCGTTCAGGATGGCGATCGCATGCGGATACTCGCTGCGCACGTAGATGTAGCCGCGCGTGGCGTTGACCGCCAGGCCGGCAATCGTCATCCCCTCGATCAGCATGAACGGATCGGCTTCCATGACGATGCGGTCGGCGAACGTGCCGGAGTCGCCTTCGTCGGCATTGCAGACGATGTACTTCTGCACGCCTGGGGCGCGCAGCACCGTGTTCCACTTGATCCCGGTGGGAAAAGCCGCGCCGCCGCGCCCGCGCAGGCCGGAGGCCGTCACGGTGGCGACGATGTCGGCGGGCGTCATGGCCAGCGCGCGGCGCAGGCCGCGGTACCCATCGTGCGCTTCGTAGTCGGCCAGCGACAGCGGATCGGTGATGCCGGCACGGGCAAAGGTCAGGCGGTCCTGGCGCGCCAGGTAAGGGATCTCCTCGACCAGTCCCAGCGCGAGCGGGTGGCTGCGGTCAAAGCCGGCGTCGAACAGCCCGGCGACGTCCAGCGCATCGACCTGGCCGAAGCCGATGCGCCCTGCCGGCCTGGCCACTTCCACCAGGGGTTCGAGCCACAGCATGCCGCGCGTACCGTTGCGCACGATCGTCACGTCGAACTGGCGCCGCGCCGCTTCGAGCGCGATGGCGGCGGCGACATCGTCGGCGCCGAGGGCCAGCGCGGTGGAATCGCGCGGCACGAAGATAGTCAGGCTCATACGTGTTCCTCCAGGCGCGCAATGATCCGGTCGAAGCGCGCCGTGCTGACACGCGCATGGACGGCATCGTCCACCATCATGGCCGGCGCCGTTGCGCACTGGCCCAGGCAGTACACCGGTTCCAGCGCAAAACTGCCGTCGGCGCTATGGCCGTGCAGGCTGCAGCCCAGAACCCGCTCCGCGTGGCCCAGCAGCGCGTCGGCGCCCATGCTCTGGCACGCCTCGGCCCGGCACACCTGCACCACATGGCGCGCCGGCGGCGTGCTGCGAAAGTGGTGATAAAAAGTGAGCACGCCATGCACTTCGGCGCGCGACAGGTTGAACGCCAGGGCAATCGCCGGCACCGCTTCCGGCGGAATGAAGCCGGCGGCGTCCTGGATCGCATGCAGCGTGGGCAGCAATTGATCGGGGCCGTCGATACGGCTGGCCAGGATGGCGCCGGCCTGGGCGGCGGGGGAACTTGCAGTCATGCTGTCTCCTGTTGATTTCGTCTTGAATATGTTCCGTAAAACATATATAAATCAGATAAATCGTTTTTTATTCACGGTAGCACGCTATAAAAATGGATTCAATATGAAGAAGTTTGCATAAGCATGAAGGTCGATATCCAGCCCAACTGGACGCTGCGCGGCGCCGACGGCGCGGCCACGGCCCTGCCTGCGTTACTGGCGCTGCTGGCCGGCATCGACAAATTCGGCAGCATCACCAAGGCCGCCACGGCGTGCGGCTACTCGTACCGGCACGCCTGGGGACTGCTGCGCGACTTCAGCGCCCAGTTCGGCGCCGAACTGGTATTGAAGGTGCGCGGCAGCGGAACGGTCCTGTCGCCGCTGGCCGAAAAACTGCTGTGGGCCGACCGGCGCATTGCCGCGCGCCTGACGCCGCTGCTCGACAGCCTGGCGTCGGAACTGCAGCAGGAGCTGGCCAGCGTGCTCCCCAATCCGGCGCCACAGGCGCTGCGCATCACGGCGTCGCACGGCTTTGCCGTTGCCGCGCTGGTGGCGCAACTGGCCGGGCAGGGGATCACGGTGGACGTCAACTACCGCGGCAGCATCGAAGCCGTGGCGGCGCTGGCGCGCGGCGAGTGCGACCTGGCCGGATTCCACATACCGGTCGGCCCGTTCAGCGCGGCCGCGGCGGCCAGCTACACGCGCTGGCTCAATCCGAAGCAGCACGCGCTGCTGCACCTGGCGTTCCGCACGCAGGGCATCTTTGTCGCACAAGGCAATCCGAAACAGGTGACCGCGCTGGCAGACCTGGCGCAGCCGGGACTGCGTTTCGTGAACCGGCACCACGGCTCCGGCACGCGTGTGCTGCTCGACCTGCTGCTGGCCAGCGCCGGGGTCGACACTGCCGCGATTGCCGGCTACGACAGCGCCGAATTCACGCACGCAGCCGTGGCAGCCTTCGTGGCCAGCGGCATGGCCGACGCGGGTTTCGGCGTCGAAACCGCCGCGCGCCGTTTCCAGCTCGATTTCATCCCCGTCATCCGCGAACAGTATTTTCTGGCTTGCCGCATCGATGCCTTGCAGGCGCCGATGGTGCGCGCGGCACAGGATGTCATGGCCAGTGCAGGCTTCAAGGCAACCATCGCCGACCTGGCCGGCTACGACGGCGCGCTGTGCGGGACGCAGGTGCCGCTGGGTTTCTGAGGCGACGCCGTTTGTGCTTTGCAACATGCCAAAATTTTCAAATTAATGTGTTGTAACGACGACTTCGGAGTATTCTTGGGCACGAAGAGCATGGTTTTTTTGTCATTCGATTCAATGCGATAACAGTCCATAAAAATGGCGCCACGTAACACACGGGTAGCCACCGGACCGAGGAGACAGCATGTCCAACTTTGCCGCAGAACACGGCAAGCGTGTGCGTTCGGTTGTGCAAAACCGCATCGAACGCGCGTCCATTGCAGCGGCCGCCAGCGGCAGTTGCATCACCAAATCGTGGATCCGGTGCCTGAACGATTACCGGCTCGACCCCGACAGCCGCATCGACCCTGAAGTCGTCGGGCACGCCGAATTGCAGGAACGCCAGGACAACCTGGCTGACCTGCGCACGGTGGCCGAAGGCGAAATGGCGAACCTGTACCAGCAGCTGGCCGGCTCCGGCTACGCCATCATGCTGACCGACCGCGACGGCGTCCTGCTGAATTTTTTCGGCGACCCCGGCTTTACCCATGCCGCGTCGAAGACCGGCCTGATGCAGGGCGCGATCTGGAGCGAGCAGGTGCAGGGCACCAACGGCATGGGCACGTGCCTGGCCGAGCGGCGGCCCGTGTCAGTCCACCAGGAAGAGCACTACCTGTCGCGCAATATCGGCCTGTCCTGCGCGGCCGCGCCGATCTTCAACCATGCCGGCGAACTGGTCGCCGTGCTCGATGCGTCCGGCGAATCGCGCCTGGCCCAGCAGCACACACTGGCGCTGGTCAGCGCATCGGTGCAGATGATTGAAAACCGCGTGTTCCTGCACCAGTTCCGCGATCACTACATCGTGCGCTTCCACAACCGCCCCGAATTTGTCGGCACCCTCAGCGAAGGCGCGATTGCACTGAGCGTTACCGGCCAGGTGCTGGCCGCCACGCGCCGCGCCTTGCTGCTGCTGGGTTTTCCCGCGCCGGCCGATGTGGTGGGGCGCGACATCACCGAATTATTCAATATATCGTTTACAGGACTGGTCGACTGCAGCGTCAAGAAGGCATTTCATCCCGTGCCGATTTTTGAAAACCGCAATGGCGCGCGCTTTTTTGCGGTCAGCTATGCGCCGGTGCAGCGCGCTCCCCGCCAGGGCACGCCAGCGGCGCCCGCTGCCGACACGGCCCTCGACCGCCTCCATTTCGGCGATCCGCAACTGGTGCATAACGTGCAGGTTGCCAAGCGGGTGGCCGAGCGCAATGTCCCGGTCATGTTGCTGGGCGAAACCGGTACCGGCAAGGAAATGTTTGCACAGGCGCTGCACCGGGCCAGCAGCCGCGCGCATAAGCCGTTTGTCGCGATTAACTGCGCATCGATTCCCGAAGCGCTGATCGAAAGCGAACTGTTCGGCTACGTGCCCGGCGCCTTTACTGGTGCGCGCAAGGAAGGCCACGCCGGCAAGATCCTGCACGCCAATGGCGGCACATTGTTCCTCGATGAAATCGGCGACATGCCGGTGTCGCTGCAAACGCGCCTGCTGCGCGTGATCGAAGAGCGCGAAGTGGTGCCGCTGGGCGGCGAGGCGCCGGTCAAGCTCGACATCCGCCTGGTCAGCGCCACCCACTGCGACTTGCAAGGCAAGATCGCCGCAAAGGAGTTTCGCGAAGACCTGTTTTATCGCCTGCACGGGGTCAGCATCACCATGCCGCCACTGCGCAACCGCTGCGACAGGCGCGCCTTGATCCTGCACCTGGCCGCGCAGGAAAGCGAAGGCGATGGGGTGGTCGTGCTGGACGAGGCATTGCTGGGGGCGCTGGAGCAGCATCCGTGGCCGGGCAACCTGCGCCAGCTGCGCCACGTGCTGCGTGGCATGATCGCGCTGCGCGAGTCGGACCGGCTGACCCTGGCCGACTTGCCGCCCGGGTTCGGGGCGCCCGTAGCGCCCGGCGTTGCGGCCAGTCCTGCTGGCGAGGCTGCGGAGGCTGCGTCCGCCAGCGCGCTCAACCCGCTTGAATCGGCGGAACGCCAGGCGCTGGTGCAGGAATTGACGCGCCATGGCTGGAACATGTCCACGCTGGCCCGCCAGCTGAAAATCAGCCGCAACACGCTGTATCGCAAAGTCCAGCGGCTGAACATTACCAATCCGGCCAAGGGCGCGCTGCACTGATACGGCAGCGTCAGCTGCTGCCGAACGCCGCGACATCGACGCTGACTGCGACCGGCTTCATGCGTAGCCGGGGCGCGCAGCCGGACTGTTCCAGCAAGTCGAACACCATGGCGGCCGGGTTGCAGCCAATCGATGCATGCAGGCCGGCGTACGACGCAGTCATGCGTGCATTAACGGCCAGCACGACGGCGCCACGCGCAGCCAGGACGAAGTCGATGCCGACATGCCCCCACAAGCCGGGCAGGACGCGCGCCACTGCCTGCGCCAGATGCGCAAAGGCGCCGTCGGTGTCGGGCAGGCTGTTGACTGTGGTGCCGAGAAAGTGGAACTGGTTGTCGCGCACGGCAATCCGGTGCTCGTTGCAGCCAAGCAGTTGCGCATTGCCGTCGCGGCACAGCAGCGACAGGCTGCCCAGCTTGCCGGGAATAAACGGCTGCAGCACGTAGCCGGCCCGCGCTGCAATCCACGCCAGGGCCGCGCCGGCAGTTGAAAAAATGCGTGTGTCTTCGACGTCGGCGCCGTCGTCCGGCTTCACGACCCAGGCGCCGCGCACATCCGGCAGCAGCTGGCCGGGTGCGTAGGTGGGCACCACGTCGATGCCGGCGCACGCCAGCACGCGCGAGGTGCGCAGCCGGCTGGCGGCCACGCGCAGCGCATGGGGCCTGCTGCCCAGCAGGATGCGCTGGTGGCGCAGCACGTGGCGCGACAGGCGCTCGAGCGTGCCGCCCGCTTGCGGCGCCAGCGGCCAGACCGCGTCCGCCGCCCGTACGCTGGCGGCAAAGCGGCGCAGCAACGACCCCGGCGCGCTCATGGCGACCAGCTCGATCCCGGGCACCTGGTCCAGGTCGTCCAGCAGGGCGCGCAGCATCATCTGGCCCTGGTGGCGCCGTGCCGGTGCAGCGTCGCCTGACGCATAGTCGAACACAAATACTTTCACCCCTGAACTCCTCAACGCGCGCGTTGCCCGGTGCTTGCCAGCGTCAGCGTTTCATCGACCAGCGCCGGCTGGCCTGCCGGGCCGGCAGCTTCTGCGTGCACCTGGTAGACGCCGCCCGGAACCTGGGGGCTGACGACAAACGTGTAGCGCTTGCCCACGTATGGTTCAAAGCGCGCATGCATCGGATCGTTTTGATAGGGCCGGATCACGATCTCGCGGCCATTCATCTGTTTGCCGGCGTAGGTGAACTGGCGAGGGCGCACCTCGGCCGATTCGGCCAGCGCCAGCCGGATGCGTTTGCGGAAATAATTGCGCGACCCGCCCGTCAAACGCTGCATCTCGGCGATGTCGTGTTCCAGGAAGCCGAGCAGGACGGGGTTGCCTTCCGGGTTGTCGACGGGCGGCGCGGCCACCTGCCTCGGACCCGTCAAAAACTGCAGCGTCGCTGTGGGCTTGCCGTCAGCCAGCACCAGCCGGACCTCGTCGTCAAAGCCGGGCGCCGCGCTGCCCTCCTTGTGGAAGGCATACGTGAGCGTGGCCGGCGCCTGCACGTTTTGCAGGTGGTTGGTCTGGAACAGCAGCGTTTCAGCGGCCGAGATGGCTTCTGCCGCAGCGGGGTGCGCCACCAGCGCGGCCAGTACGGCCAGCGCGCACGTCAGGTGCGTCATGGCGGTTCCCTTCTAACGCGCTGCCGCGCGTGGCGGTGCAGCCAGCAGCGGTACGCCATATTGCTTCAGGACCGCATCGATCTGCGGCCGGTTGCGTGCAAGCGCGGCATCGATGCGCTGTTTGTAATCGGCTTCGCCAAAGCGCGTCGCCATGGCAATATCGAATTCGAACTGCACATCCGGATGCGGCGTCAGCGGAATGGCCACGATCGGCACGTTCATCGCGTGTTGCGCAAAATAGCCAGCAATCGGTCCCCAGATGAACGCAATGTCGATGGTCCCTTTGGCCAGGTCTTTCTCGACCATCTCGCCTGGGTATTCGGCCGGGTCGCCCGACTGCGCCTGGTACGGGACCATGCGTTCGATCAGGTCGTGTTCCAGCAGCCAGTCGGTCACCGGCGAACCGGCGAACACGCCCAGGCGCAGCCTGGCGCGTTGCGCTGCCGGCAGCACCAGGATATCTTCCAGCGTCCGGACGCTGTCCAGGCCTTTGCCTTTGACGTACGCCATCGCGTACGCGGAGCGATAGTAGGGCTGCGTGGTGGCGCCCATGTCGAAGCCGGCCGCAACCCCTGTCACCAGGTCGCATTTGTAGCTGGTGGCCCCCGGCTCTTTTGCGCGCAGCGTGTTGCGGATAAAACCCATCCGCTGCGGGTACCAGGTGTAAGCGATATCCCAGCCCAGGTCCTTCGCCAGCAAGGCGGCGATCTTGTTCTCGAAGCCTTCCAGCGCGCGGTTGGAGAAGGGTAAATTGTTCGGATCCTGGCAAACGCGCAGCACCTGTCGGGTTTCGGCCTCGGCTCCGGCCGCCGCAGGCTGCGCCATGGCCGGCGGCGCCAGCGCGGCCAGTGCAGCCAGCGCGGCCAGGACGGCAGGTGCAGCGCGCGCCAGCAGGCCGCCGCTCATTTCCCCATCTCCTCGAGCCTGCCCGGCTTGATGGCGCCGTCGGCGCGGCCCAGCAGGTAGGCGTACAGGTTGTCGATATTGTCGACCACCTGCTTGCTGCCGTCGAAATTCGGCATGCCCTTGGGGATGCGCCCATGCAGTACCGTGTTCTTGAATTCTTCGGGGGTCAGCGTTTTCAAGCTGGTCACCAGCGAGGGACCGAGTCCGCCTTCCTGCGCCGCGCCATGGCAGCGTTCGCAGGCCAGGGCGCGCCAGGTGCGCCAGCCTTGCAGCGTCTGGCCGTCGACTTTGGTGCCATCGACGACCTTGTACGGCGGCGCAGCCTGGGTTGCAGCAAAGGCGCCAGGGAGCAGGAACGCGACAGCGAGTACGAGAACTTTACGCATTTTCATTTTCTTCCTCATCGATTACGGGGCGTGCCGGGCTGCCCGCGGGCAGCAGCACTGTTACAGGTGCAGGCGTGCCTGCATTACTGGACGTAGCAAGCCTTGCGCGCATTGTCCTGGATTGCCTTGTATTTGGTGGCCATGGCCTTGCCGGCGCCGGCATCGCGAAACTCCGCGCCGCGCGGACCGGACAGGCCCTGGTGGCGTAGCGCTGTCGAGCTTGCGACATAGTCGTCGTAGCCGATTTCGCTGGCGATCCGGTCGATCGCGCAGGAGCACTTGTAGAGGTATTCCTGTTTGCTCTGGTGCTCCACCATGCATTCGAGGACATACTCGACGCGGTCTGCCGTGGGGTAATCGTGGGCGTGCGCCGCCAGCGGCAGGCTGCTCGCAAGCAGCCATGCCAGGCCGTGTAATTTCATGGTTGTCTCCATCATTTCTATTTTTTTACGCGCGGCCGGATGGCGTGATCCGGCCGCGCGGGTGGTACGGAGTGGCTGCGCTGTGCTTATTTCGGTGGCAGTGCAAACACGGTCAGGGTGCCGCCCAGGTTGGTGTACCTGGCCAGGTCCTTGTAGCCGCCCACCGCACCAAGGCCTTCGCTCGGCTTGTCGAGGCCGGCTGCGAGGCCGATCCCGGCCCAGCCGCCAATGCCCGAGAGCACGCCGATGTATTGCCGGCCCTTGTACTCCCAGGTGTTGACGTTGCCGATGATGCCGGACGGGGTTTTGAACTTCCACAGCTCCTTGCCGTTGTTGTCCACCGCCTTGATATAGCCTTCCAGCGTGCCGTAGAACACGACATCTCCTGCCGTCGACAGGGCGCCGCTCCACACCGAGAATTTTTCCGGCTTCGACCACACCACCTTGCCGGTACCGGCATCCCAGGCAATGAAGTTACCCATGCCGCCATGGCTTTCCGGCGCCGGGTACATCGAGAGCGTCGAGCCGACATAAGGCTGGCCGGCCGTGTATTCGATGGCAAACGGCTCGTAGTCCATGCAGACGTGGTTGGTGGGCACGTAGAACAGGCCGGTCTTGGGTGAATACGTGGCTGGCTGCTGGTCCTTGGTGCCCAGTGCCGACGGGCAGATGCCTTTGCTGTTGACGTCGGGACCGTTTTTATCCGTGCTGTACTTGGCGTTGACGATGGGGCGCCCGCTCTTCATGTCGATGTGGCTGGCCCAGTTGACGACCGGATCGAATTTCTCGGCCACCAGCAAGTCGCCCGTGACACGGTCGAGGGTGTACCCGAAGCCGTTGCGGTCGAAGTGGACCAGGGCCTTGCGCATCTGCCCCTTGACCTTTATGTCGGCGAGGATCATTTCGTTGACGCCGTCGTAATCCCACTCGTCGTGCGGCGTCATCTGGTAGACCCACTTCGCTTCGCCGGTATCGAGGTTGCGCGCAAAAATTGTCATCGACCACTTGTTGTCGCCCGGACGCTGGCGCGGATTCCAGGTGCTCGGGTTGCCGGTGCCGTAATACACCAGGTTGGTGGCAGGGTCATAGCTGTACCAGCCCCACGTGGTGCCGCCGCCGATTTTCCATTGGTCGCCCTTCCAGGTTTTCAGCGACGAATCTTTGCCCACTGGCGCCATCTTGCCGTCGGTCCAGGTCATCGTGGTGGCCGGGTTCATCAGCATGTCGGCGTCGGGGCCGGTACTGAACGCTTTCCACACCTCTTTGCCGGTGTTCATGTCATACGCAGTGATGCGCCCGCGCACGCCGAACTCGCCGCCGCTGATGCCGGTAAGTACTTTGTCCTTGAAAATGTGCGGCGTGTTGGTGGCCGTTTCCCCTTTTTTCGGGTCGCCGGTCACGACTTTCCACAGTTCCTTGCCGGTTTTCGCATCGAGCGCCACCAACGTTGTATCGGCTTGCTGCAGGAAGACCTTGCCGTCGGAATAGGCCACGCCGCGGCTGACCGTGTCGCAACACATGACGGCAATCACGGAGGGATCCTGCTTCGGCTCGTACTTCCAGCGGATGCTCTGGTCTTCCAGGTTCAGCGCATAGACCTGGTTGGGGAAGGGGCTGTGCACGTACATGGTGTCGCCGATGACCAGCGGACCGCCCTCGTGGCCGCGCAGCACCCCCGTGGAAAACGTCCAGGCAACCTGCAGGTTTTTGGCGTTGTCCTTGTTGATTTCCTTCAGCTCGCTGTAACGCTGGTTGGCCATGCCGCCGGCCTGCATGGCCCAGTTTTTGGGATTTTTGGTGAGCGCTTCGATTTCGGACGCGTACGCATGCGCGACGGCTGGTAGGGCAAACAACAGTGACAGGGACAACGTACTGCGCTGCCAGTGCTTCAGGGGGGTGCCGGATAACATGATCAATCTCCTCTATATTTTTTATGTGCCTGCCGATTGGACCGCCATGCCGGCGCACCGTTGGCAGGACCGGCGCGCAAGCAGAACTGCATCAAGGAATGACGTTATTGTTGGAGCACCCCTGAACGTTTTGCCGCATTCGTTGCCAGCGCATCCATCAGCGGTGGCGACAGGCAATCGTAGGGCGCCAGGCCCAGCTCCGTCAGCCGCGCGCGCACCGCGCCCATGTTGTCGGGCGGCGCGCCCGCTTCAATGATCGACGAAACGAAGGCGGCAAACGTCGGCGCCACCCAGCCGCTCTCTTGCGAGCGCTCGGTGTGCACGAAATCGAGCCCGTAAAAGCCGTGTGCCGTGTTCTCGATGCGGCCATACATGTGCACGCCGCATTCCTTGCAAGCGTGGCGCTTGATGGTGGCGTCCGGATTCACCACGTGCAGCTTGTCTGCGTTCGCAGTGACATTGACCTTGTCGCGCGAGATGACGGCAATTTGCGAAAACAGCGCGCCGTCCGGTTTCCAGCACTGCGTGCAGCCGCACACGTGGTTGTGCGCCGTCTGCCCGTCCAGCGCGACTGTCACCGTATCGGTGGTGCAGGCGCACGCCAGGGTGCCGCCGGCAAAGTTGCCCGCTGCCGCTTGTTGCACGCCGTTGTCGACGGCCGGATGAATCTTGACTGCATTGTCCATGGTGTTATCCCTGTGAGTGAACCGGTTTAACTGACTGTGCTGCGTGGAACCGAAGGTGGTCTTCGATGAAGGTCGAAATGAAGTAATAGCCGTGGTCGTAGCCGGGCTGGCGGCGCAGCAGCAGCGGCTGGCGCGCCTGGCTGCATGCCGCTTCGAACGCGTCCGGATTCAGCTGCTCGGCCAGGAATTTGTCGGCCGTGCCCTGGTCGATCAGGATGCCCAGCGGATAAGGCTGGTCGAGCGACGCCATCAGTGCGGTGGCGTCGTATTGCTGCCAGGGAGCTGTATCGCTGCCCAGGTAACCCGAGAACGCCTTGACGCCCCACGGGCAGCGGCTCGGCGCGCAGATCGGCGCAAACGCGGACACCGAGCGGAACAGCCCGGGATTGCGCAGCGCCAGCATCAGCGCGCCATGCCCGCCCATCGAGTGCCCGAAGATGCCGACCCGCTCCGCATCGATCGGCAGCGTTGCGGTCACCAGTTGCAGCAGTTCCAGCACGTAGCTGTACATCCGGTAGTGGCCGCTCCACGGCGCCTGCGTCGCATCGACATAAAACCCGGCGCCCACCCCAAAATCCCAGTCGGCCGCTTCGCCCTCGACGCCGGCGCCGCGCGGGCTCGTGTCGGGCGCCACCAGGATCATCCCGAGTTCAGCCGCCACGCGTTGCGCCCCGGCCTTGGCCATGAACGTCTCTTCGGTGCAGGTCAGCCCGGCCAGGTACAGCAGCGCCGGCAGCTTGCCTGTGGCAGCCTGCTTCGGCATGAATACCGAGAAGCGCATCGGCAGGCCGATGGCGTGCGAGGGATGCGAATAAAAGCGCTGCACGCCGTCGAAGCAGGCGTGCTCGCTGATGAGCGTGAGCGCAGTCATGGCATCAATACAGGACGACCGAACGAATCGATTCGCCACTCTTCATCAGCGCAAAGCCGTCGTTGATGCGTTCGAGCGGCAGCGTGTGCGTGATCAGGTCGTCGATATTGATCTTGCCTTCCATGTACCAGTCGACGATCTTCGGCACATCGGTCCTCCCGCGCGCCCCGCCAAACGCCGACCCCTTCCATTCGCGCCCGGTGACGAGTTGAAAGGGCCGCGTGCTGATCTCCTGGCCTGCAGCGGCCACACCGATGATGAACGACTGCCCCCAGCCCTTGTGGCAGCACTCCAGCGCCTGGCGCATCGTCGTGATGTTGCCGATACATTCAAAACTGTAATCGGCGCCCCCATCGGTCAGCTGGACGATCTCGTCGACCACATTGCCCACTTCCTTGGGATTGACGAAATGGGTCATGCCGAACTTGCGCGCAATGGCGATGCGCGCAGGATTGATATCGACGCCGATGATCTTGTCCGCCCCCACCATCTTCGCGCCCTGGATCACGTTCAGGCCAATCCCGCCCAGGCCAAACACGACCACATTCGCCCCTGCCTCGACCTTGGCCGAAAACACGACTGCGCCCACGCCCGTGGTGACGCCGCAGCCGATGTAACAGGCCTTGTCGAACGGCGCATCTTCGCGGATTTTGGCCAGCGCAATTTCCGGCACCACGATGTAATTCGAAAACGTCGACGTACCCATGTAGTGAAACAGCGGTTTCCCGTCGAGCGAAAAACGCGACGTCCCATCGGGCATCAACCCGCGCCCCTGGGTAGAACGGATCTGCTGGCACAGGTTGGTCTTGCGGGACAGGCAGAATTTGCACTGCCGGCATTCCGGCGTGTAGAGGGGAATGACGTGGTCGTCTTTTTTCAGCGTGGTCACGCCGGGCCCCACTTCCAGCACGATCCCGGCGCCCTCATGGCCCAGGATCGATGGAAAGATCCCTTCCGGATCGGCGCCGGACAGCGTGTAGTAATCGGTATGGCAGATGCCCGTCGCCTTGATTTCCACCAGCACCTCGCCGGCGCGCGGACCCTCCAGGTCGACTTCTTCAATGGTCAGGGGCGACCCGGCTTTCCAGGCGACGGCAGCTTTTGTTTTCATGTGTGTGTATCCGAAGAAGAAGTGATCGAAACGGTTCGGCGCAACAACGCCGGCTTGTCTTCTTCAGAGCAAAACGCATGCCACTGGATGTGTGCCACGTGGTGAGGCTGGCATTGTTAGGGATTCGGCACATACGCCAAGGTGCGCTGTGCGATTTATGGAGCAGCGGGACAGGGCGCCTGACGCAGTGCACGCGCGTGATAGCATTCGAGCAGTGCGATATTCCTCGCAGACAGATAAAGGTTGAACTATGTTTTGGGTAAATGGCAAAGACGTTGTCTTCACCGCTTCCTTTCCAATGATGGTCGGTGACGATATTTTGCTCACGCCGCCGGGACTGGCGGGCGGAAAATTACGCCTCACGGCAATCGATGTCGCCGATGACGGCTCGGCCGAGGCGCATCAGGTCGAGCACAAATATGTCGACGGCGAAAGCCGGTTGTCGCTGCCATTTCAGCGTATCGGCGCGTTCTCGTTCGAGATCTCCAGCATGGGCAGGACCCACGACGGTGAACTCAGCGCACGCGTCGTCGCCCAGGCCGCCACGCCCGACATGATGATTATTAATTTCAATATTTATCTGCAGCGTAAGCCAAACTTCGCGCCGCGGTAAGCACGCTGGCAGCATAAAAAGCCCGGCCATCGTTGGCCGGGCTTTTTTTCAGGGTCTTGAATTTATCTGCATCTCCCGCATAGTCGAATGAACGCCTTGCGCGACACCCCCGTTCCGCTAAGTTCGGCGTAAGCAGGCGGTCGCATCATGAAGCCATACATCGATCCGTCGCAGCCGTCAGCGGCGGCATTGCCCGCATTGACTTATTGGAGAACACCATGAACGAACGCGATATCCAGACACTTGAAACTTTCCTCAATCAACTCATCCAGGTGCGCGGCATTGCCAAGGACCCCCAGGCCGACAGCATCATCGCACGCGCGGTTGTCCAGCAACCTGATGCGGCCTATCTGCTGGTCCAGCGTGCATTACTGGTGCAGCGCGCACTCGATGACGCCAAAGCACAGATTGCGTCGCTGCAAAATCAGCTTCAGTCCGTACAGCAATCGTCAGGCCGAGGTTTCCTGGGTACCGAGGCTTGGGGAAATAATCCCGACAACGGATTTCGTCGTGGCACTGCTGCTGCGCCAATGTATGACCAATCTCCTTCCATGCAAATGCAGCAGCCTGCTTCCTCCCCGGGATTTTTTAGTGGCGGCATGAGAGGCGCCCTAGGCACGGCGGCAGCGACCGCGGCCGGTGTCGCTGGCGGCGCTTTCCTGTTCCAGGGAATCGAACACCTGATGCATCCGGGCGCCGGCGGCGCTGCCGGATTCATGAACCCGACCACGGGCGCAGCAACACCGGCGGCGGAAAACACGACGGTCAACAATTTTTACGATTCGGACGCAGATTCAAAAGCGGACACGCCCACATCGTCCACGTCCGATAGCGATTTTCTGTCATCCGACGATATAAGCCTGGATGGTGATTCGTCGTTTATTTGATTGCTCCCTGCAAAAGCGAAAGCCCGGCCTTTCGAGGCCGGGCTTTCGCTTTATGGCCAAGCTGTTGCCGGCTTCTGCATATGCGGCAGTGGGTTACATACCAGGGCGAAATGAAATATGTTTACCGCCAAACACCATATTGCCGCGCATCGCAAGATGATTCAAGATGATGGCCAGCCGCGGAAGCGCAGTCCCGTACTGTCCAAACTACGGCTCATCGACCTGACTAATGAGGGAATTGAAATTTGGGCAAGAGAAGAGGCGAAATCCGTCCGTCGAGTGCACGGCTGACTTGGCGGCTTCTCAAAGCATTTATGAATTGGTGTGTTTCGCATAAGACGTACTCTACCTTCGTTACGAGCAATCCAACCAAAAGCGCGCGAACTCGCGAGAGCTTGGGAAAAGAGAAGCGACGCAACGACGTCCTTCAGCGGGAGATGTTGCGATCATGGTTTGGCGCCATGCGAAAGATCGGAAACCCAGTTATTACAGGCTACCTTCAGGCTCTAGTGTGCACCGGCGCAAGGCGTGGCGAACTCGCTTCATTGAGGTGGGAAAACGTCAACTTTCAGTAGGGCAGCATAAAACTTTCCGAAAAGGTCGAGGATTTTCGAATGATCCCGCTAACCCCTTTCGTTGCTGAGGTGTTGACCAGCCTGCGGCGCCGGAATGCATATTTGTTCTCTAGTCCAACAGCATCGGGGCATATTGCAGAGCCAAGGATCGCTCATAACGAGGCAGTCGCAGCCGCGAGTCTTCCTAAGCTTACGCTACACGGCCTGCGGCGATCGTTCGCTACGTTAAGCGAGTGGATCGAGACGCCCAAGGGAATCGCCGCGCAGATACAAAGGCGTGCGCCACAAGCTGTGCGTGAGCAGAACTACATTAGCCGCCCCCTTAATTTACTGCGGCTCTGGCAGTAAAGATCGAGCCTTGGATGTTAGTGCAGACTGAGATTGAATTGTCAGGAGCGTCCACGGCTGCAGTATTGCGCGTTGTGTCTGCTAATCGTTGCATTGCTGGTCACTTCGCGCCGTGATAGGTTCGGCTATGTCTGCTGGGCTTGCATTGTTCATGTTAACTATAAGCTGCGCGAATAACCTCGGCACCAATATCGCTTTCATCTAACTAGGCGGTTAAAATTAGTTGAGCGGCGCGCCGATGTTAAGAGTTGCAACAATCCTGTATGGTAAATCCGGAGCCACATCTGGAGTACGACCCTCGAGGAGACTTTTGACAGTTGGGTTAAGTTCACTTATCGGAACAGAATAAGTATCGAGGAGTGGCATCCCCGCCAACAAAGGAAAATAAAGCTCGAAATAACTCCGTAGCCCCGCCAATTTCGAAGCTCCGTCGACATTTTCCTTCGCCCCCAAGGGGCAGCAAAATAGGCAGTAGAACGGATTACTCTTGGATAGAAGGTGATTTTTTGAGATTTTTGCTGCTGACGAATTGGCAATAACTTGAACCGCGAGTGCGTCCGCCATGTAGACGGCGCCACTAGAGCCATGAGACGGCCCTTTACACATCGTTTTAGTTTTAGCGTTAGGAACAGAGTAGAACATGTAAAACGGAAGCTTCCTTGTCGTTCTCGCATAAGCAAGCAGCGTCCCGATCTGCATTTTAGTGTTATCGGGATAGTTTATGGCAGACTTATAGCTGTTGTATTCTTTCATTAATTTCTTTGCTTGAAACACTAACGGAATCGCATGATCCTTTCCGACTATCCATAATTCCATTTCAAAATCTGCACCAGTCGTTTTATTTTCTTGCTCCTTGGTGAATGGGTTAACCTTTATATAGTTAAACCGCGCATCCAATATTTTCCATTGCCAAACCAAATAGTCGGTAATTGACTCTTCTTTAATTTGGCTAACATTTTTTATAAACTGACCAACCAATACATCGACGTCTTTATTTGCGGAGCAGATATTCATTTTTTATGGGTATTGTTAAGCCAACGGTATTTCATACTAACCATTGCCGATCACCGTGTCCAGCTTTTTGGGCTCGCTGCCCGGCCAGCTCGACGCCAGCAGAGAAGTCATCCCCAATCGCTTTCCGTTGATGCTTGGGACGCTTACGAGTGGTGTGCGGAGTGGGGATGTATCAGCGGACGTTCTGGGAAGGACAAATTGGAGCCGGCTCCTGGGGGCCTACAAAAATTCGAAGGTCTCCTTCCGAGTTGTGCTGGACCTTAAGGCCACCTTGAATAACCGCATTTTCCGTCATGGGTGGCCAGTCAGGTTCAGATGCGCATTCGCGTTCGATTTCGCTGCTCATTTTGTCGGTTTGTCGAGCCTAATGGGTTCCTGGTGAAGTCCCGTGGGCCTCGTTTGTTCGGAACTTCATCCCGCTCCTCGTTTTAGAACGCCTGGAGCCCTGTTCTTTCAAATAGACGAGCCGCTGCAAGTTGTAGCTAGCAGTTTTAGGTGCAACGCGAAGGTGGCGCGCATGATTGCCATGCAGCGCATCAGTTTTCCACCTACGTGGCGCATGGCGCCGAAGACGTGTTCGACGCGGGCGCGTGGCGTGGCGATCCGGCGGTTGCGCTGCGTCTGCGTGTCAGAGATCGGCTTGTTGACACTGCCTTTGCGCTGGATTTGGACGCGCCAGCCAGCCGCTGTCAGGGTCGCTTCACGCTCGGCACTCGGGTAACCGCGGTCGGCGTAGACGTCGCGGCTGGTGTTGTTTGGATCGAGCAGTTCTTCAAATACGACGCTGTCGGAAACGGCGGCATTGGTGATGATGACTTTGCGTACGAGCTTGTGGCGCTTGTCGATGCTGGCGTGAAGCTTGTAGCCGAAGTGGTTCTTGCCATGCTTCTTCGTCCACTTGGCGTCGACGTCTTTTTGCGCGCTTATGAGCCTTCCAGGTGATCGGCATCGTGCTTTTCTTGACCGTCTCCGCCTCTTCGCGCTTGTTGCGCTGGACCGGTGCCTGAACAAGCAACGCATCGATGATCTGGCCACAGAGTGCCAAATAACCGTGCGCCAGCAGCTGCTGCTGAACCTGGTCGAATAGCTTAGTGCCAAGCCCCGCTTGAGCAAGGCGGTCTCGGAATAGCCAAATCGTCTTGGCGTCGGGGATGGTGCTGCTTTCGGTAAGACCGAGAAATTGCAGGAAGCTGCGGCGATCCAGCAGTTGATACTCGAGCGCGTCGTCGGCCAGATTGTAGAGTTGCTGCAGGATCAGTATCTTGGTCATCAAGACGGTGGGATACGGCGGACGGCCACCCTTGGCACGCGACGGGCGCGGCAAGGCCGTATCGATTTCATCGGCCAACGCACCGAAATCGACGTGCTTGCTCAATCCGACGAGCGGATCGCCCAGCTTCGAACGTCGATTACCGCGTTCTTCTTCGGCAAACAGGCTGGGCCTGGGCATCATCATCGGGCACGCTCGTAGTTCCGATCGGTATCAGAATTTTACCGGCGCCGCTGCGAAACCGGTGGAGGTTTTTAGAGGTCACCTTAATTTGGTGATGATCAGCTGGGAGTCGCATGCGCGTGGAACGGTGTGATCAAGGGCACCGGGGTGGAAATCTTGGGGATGTTGATTGACGGGGAAAACATATAGCGGCTGCATATTAATTGGTGAGATGCAACTAGCAATTAGTCAAGACTAGATTAAGTTAGTGAAATATTGATTCAGTTGGTGAAATAGGTTATCTTGTTCAAGAGCAACCACGGAGAACTCATGAGCACACCGAATTTAGATCTCGTAGCCAAACTTTCTGCAGCGTTTAGTCCTAGCGCACCAATCGATCAACAGGCCCTTTTCGCTGGGCGAATTGGACAATTTACTGATGTATTGAATGCTATCAATCAGAAGGGCCAACATGTAGTTTTGTTCGGTGAGCGAGGCGTTGGGAAGACCTCTCTCGCTCGAGTGCTTTCCGCTGTCAATAGCCAGAGCCTCTTAGTGGCCTCTGTGAACTGTGATCCGACTATGGACTTTTCGCAATTGTGGCATCGTCTATTGCGCGAAATCACTTTGACGAACCAGCGACCTGCTCTGGGGTTTACTGGGGTGCCTGCTAGTACCCAAAGTTCTTTAAACGAACATCTACCAGCTGTAGTAACGCCAGATGACGTCCGAAGAGTACTTCGACAACTTGGCAAAACACTGTTCGTCATCGATGAGCTTGACCGGCTCACCGATCCGAACGTAACGGCTCTCCTTGCAGATACCATCAAAGGACTTTCGGACCACGCCGTCAACACAACAATTCTGTTGGTAGGTGTGGCCGATTCGGTAGATGCTTTAATTACCGAACATCAATCGGTGGAGCGCGCGCTGGTCCAAGTGCGCATGCCTCGTATGTCCCCTCCTGAGCTTGAGGAAATTGTAAACAAGGGTCTAAATTCCGTCGGTATGTCGATTGAAAAAAGTGCACGAAATAGGATTGTACAATTGTCTCAGGGTCTTCCTCACTACACGCATTTACTCGTCCAAAATGCTGGACAGCGTGCTGCATTGCTAGGTAGGACAAACATCGAAGCCACCGATGTCAGGACTGCGATTGACAATGCTCTAAGTAAAGCACAACAAACGATTATCAGTGCTCACCACCAAGCCACCTTGAGTCCACGTGAAAATATGTATGCCCAAGTTCTCTTAGCTTGTGCGTTGGCGGAGGTTGATTCCTTAGGATATTTTTCCGCAGTCGATGTGCGCCAACAACTGGCTGACATTATGGGGAAGCGATACGAGATTCCTGCCTTTTCGCAGCACCTAAATGCGTTCTGTGAATCAACTCGGGGGCCAGTATTGCAACGCGTTGGCACCACGCGGCGCTATCGGTTTCGATTTGTTAATCCCGTAATGCAGCCTTTTGTAATTATGGATGGTTTAAAAAAAGGATTGATTAAAGACGTACAGTTTTGAGTCTTTAGCGTGGAACTGAAAAATAAATCCGTCTATGGCGATAATTGCGACGCACGGTTGCCTAAGAGGTGGCGCTATTTGGGCTAGAAGAAGGTCGGACCAGTGCATTGTCAGCACCAGGCCAGCACCGCCGCCCATTGAAACTTCCGCTGCATTTGCATTACAGGCTGGCTTGATTCAGCGTATTAAACTTAGCCTGCCGTCTATTTATTGCATAAGATTCATTCAATCTATTTTTAATGCAAAATATCTTACCAAAATATGGTATTTTCAGTGCAGAGTTTCGCAAGCGAAGTGAAAAAATTCTACTTTGGTTAGTTAGGAACTGCTTGAACAGCGTCATCCACACGCATTGCGGTTGATACTTCTTCCTGAGCCACTACATCGAGACCGGCCAAATTTCCATTAATGACATTTTCCAGATAAAATTTCGCATCGGCTGAGCGCCGATCTAAATGTCCTGAATAAGCACGGGATTGTAAGTTTATGACCCAGCTGTTCTGTTGCGCCGAATATAAAAGCTCACCCGCCACCCGGCCCGGCTTTCCATCTAACAATGTTGGATGACCTTGAAACGACGGAGCCTCTGAGGGTTCGTTCACTTTGTCCTCTCCGAGGACAATGTCTCCAAGCTCGGTTATGACCCAAATATACTTGATGGACGGATCTAACCTGTCCCATTTCGCGACACCGCCGCGCCGAAAAGTCAAAGTATCTGGTCTTAATTGGATACTTTTGAACTCATCACTTTCGCCAGGCTTAAGTGCACGGCGTGGTAAGCCCGCTGGGCCATATAGAGTGTTTAGATAAGTTCGATCTTTAAGCTCTCCAAAGAACCTAATAATACAACTGATGAAATGTTTAATCGAATTATCGGTAAGATTGTATTTTTGCCAAGTTCTGTGCTGAATAAGTTCTGCGATGTGATTCCACATCTTTACGGCTTCAGCAGTGTGAGTGATAAATCCCACTAACACACGACCTTGCGGAACCTCGGTTGCATCGAAAAGAATATCAGTGAAAGGACTATTTGTATCATTCTCGGAGGTCAGCACGCGACAACGCCAGACATGTTTAGGCATATTCTGCAACAGTAGCGATGACTTACTCATCATACCATTGAATGTGTAAAACGATTCGTCGTCCAGAGTTTCTCGTTTAACATTCACGCTAGTTGTTAACGATATATCCCAAATTCCCTGAGTAAAAATCTGAAAAATTGCTGCTAATTCAGTTGCAGCATGTAGCTTTTCAGGCGATTCATCGGTTGATTCAGGTGTATTTGCCCTTTCTACAAATTGATTAAGATCCTCTAAGGTCAAAGCTGAATGTGCCACTAACGAAGTGCATATGTTGAAAACGTGTCCATAGGTGATTCGTACTTTATGATCCAAGCCAACAATTGCTATTTCAGGGACAAAAATTTCGTTATCTGTTCCATTTACCGAAAGCGCTAGTCCAGACATTTCCTTTCCAGAATATTCAAATGCTTTTGGTGTCATGCGAACTTTAACAAAGGGACCGTAACGATCATCATGAATATATATCTTGTCAATTTCATGAGAAAGAAGTCTGATGCCCGGTAAGTGCACAGAGGGCTTCGTACTATAGCCTACTACGCAGACTAGGTGCTTTCCTAACTGACGAACATTAGCACCACGTAGATCATAAATATCGCCACCTACTATTACCGGAATTCCGCTTTGTAGATAACTATATAAATGCTCTTTAAAATCATGTCGATCTCCATATGTCTCGCACGTGAAGATTGATGGCTCTCCCCCAAAGGCTTTTAGACTTCGTGCTACTTGTGGTGGTGTGAGCCCAATTGTCGGGAATGTTCGCGTCCCGTCATAGTTACTGTTAGATGCAGCCTTTGTAATTGCACTAGGCGATGGAAGGCGTGAGGCAGGAAAGTCAGCGGAGGCACTTAGTGCAGTCCATACAGCGCTAGTAGCGCATGCTGATACAACTTTATCTTGCTCGAGGAAAGGGACCGTATCAACGGAAAGAGTAATGCCGAAAAGAGAAACTGAAACTTGGCGCGTTAAAAGTTTACTATTTTTTCGATTTTTCAAACTGCTATAAAGATCCAAGCAGATTTTGGCGAAAAACGTGTGCGGAATTGGTCGAATAACAACGAAGCCAAGGTAGCTTCTTTGTAGCATATGCTTGAGATCTTCGTCGTTGTCAGCTAAGCCCGAAATAAAGTGTTGCTGAGAGAACGTTTCCTTGAAAAAATGGACGCGGCAGCATTTTCTTGGGTGTGAGGGAAAACAACGGGCATAATATTCAGAATAATCCTCCAAATAATGCCGATCGATATACTCGTCCTCTACAAGAATTGTCGTGCAGCCGATTTGCTCATGAGCAAGATAATTGCATAAGTAATTCAATTGAGTCTTGTCGGAAACTTCGTTACGCTGATCCCATCCTGTCTTGTATCGCACAAGTTCAATCAAATAATCCTTGTTAAACTCAACGACATTTACGGGGGAAAGGCTGTTATGGTTCATCTGATTATTCTATGATAAAAAAAGACCGCACCCCGACGGGGCACGGTCTAGCATATCAGATAATTTTTTGAAAAGACAGTTACTATAGGCCGTAGCTGTAATGTAAAACAGCACCATCAACTGTGCGGTCACGATCAGCTTTTTTCAGCGTGTCTGCATAAGCAGAAATATCTCGTTCAACTGGACGGGGCGCCTCAGACAAGCTCTGAGCGAGCGACGAATAAACGTCCTTCTGTTGAGCAAGCGAAACCAACTCGGCAAGCCGCGCTCCGTTATTTTTCATCTTTTTTCCAGTTCAGAAATAGTTGTATTTACGTGTGCGTATGTGCTTCCAGCACATACGCACTCATTAGAATCGACATCCTTTATAGCACACCCGTCGCGCGCGCGTTTGGCACGTTAAGCAAGCTTTAAGCAAAGACAGGTTATCGTTGCGCAAACGCAACTAATGGATCGAAAATTTTTCTAATACAGGCCTAACACAGCGCCGGAAGCGATACAAAACTTCGGCTGCTGTGAAGGCTAGGTGCATGATTATTCTGGTGCCGACTGCCGGTTTCGAACTGGCCACCTGATGATTACAAATCAACTGCTCTACCAAATGAGCTAAGTCGGCGAAAGCTGTGCGGTCGAGATTATACCGCTATTTGATGACCGTCAGCGTCGGACGGCCACCTTTTTTAGGTGGTTCATCGTTGCCGTCAGGCGATGACGCTGCTGGCGTGGCCGGCTTCGGAGCTTCCTGGTCACCGCTTGGCACCGAGGCCAGCGCAGGGGCGGGCGACGGGACGGCGGAAGGGGCGCGCTGCGGCGCGGGGTCGGGTGTCTTTGACGCCGGCGACGAGATACCGTCAGCCGATGGGGTGGTCACTTCGAAGGCCATGCCCTGGCCGTTTTCGTTGGCGTAGATCGCCAGCACGTTGTGGACCGGGACGTAGATTTCACGCGAGACGCCGCCGAAACGGGCGCGGAAGTGGATGGCGTCGTTGTCCATTTTCAGTCCGGACGTGGCGCCGTAGCTGATGTTCAGGACGATTTCGCCTTTTTTGACGAATTCAAGCGGCACGGTCGTGGACGCGTCGACCTTGACTGCCAGGTAAGGGGTGAATCCGCTGTCGGTGCACCATTCGTAAATGGCGCGCAGCATGTAGGGCTTGGTGGAGATCTCGGACATGTTTGTCTTGATAGGTGATGCTGTTGCACGCCAGTCTACTTCATTCGCCGCCCGGCGGCGCAAACGGGCGCGCAGGGCGGTGAGCAAAAATCTGGTCAACGACTCGGTCAGTCGCGCCATTGACCACTTTTTCATTAACGACGCATGACTTTCTCGGACGGCGTCAGCGCTTCGATGTAGGCAGGGCGCGAGAAGATGCGCTCGGCGTATTTCATCAAAGGAGCCGCTGTCTTCGACAGTTCGATGCCGTAGTGGTCCAGGCGCCACAGCAATGGGGCGATGGCAACGTCGAGCATCGAGAATTCGTCGCCCAGCATGTACTTGTTCTTCAGGAACAGCGGGGCCAGCGTGGTCAGGCGATCGCGGATTTCGGCGCGGGCCTTGTCGTGGCTCTTGTCGTTGGCTTTGGCGCGTTCGCTCTCGAGCACGTGGACGTGCACGAACAGCTCTTTTTCAAAGTTGAACAGCATCAGGCGTGCCCGGGCGCGCATGAGCGGATCGGCCGGCATCAGTTGCGGATGCGGGAAGCGCTCGTCGATGTACTCGTTGATGATGTTCGATTCGTACAGAATCAATTCGCGCTCGACCAGGATCGGAACCTGGCCGTACGGGTTCATCGTCGAGATGTCCTCAGGCTTGTTGAACAAATCCACATCGCGCACTTCGAAGTCCATGCCTTTTTCAAACAGGACCAGGCGGCAGCGTTGGGAAAACGGGCACGTGGTGCCGGAGTAGAGAACCATCATGGTTTATAGTTCCTTAAGAAACAAAGGGGCAAACCGCACGCGGATCACCCCCAAAAAAATCGCTACGTGATATGGAAATCCCCATGATCACGAGCAATGGAAACGATTATTTAACTTCTTTCCAGTATGACTCACTCAAGCGCCATGCCAGGAATGCAAACAGGGCCAGGAACATCACCACGATGACACCCAAGCGGCGGTGCCCCTCGCGGCCAGGTTCGGCCATCCAGTCCATGTAAGCGACCAGGTCGGCCATGTTCGAATCGAACTCGGCCGAGTTCATCGTGCCCGGCGTCAATTGCTCAAAGCCGGACATGACCTGAATTTTCTTGCCATGCTCATGAGGATCGTCGGCTTCGACCATCTTCACGCCGCGCACCCCTTGCATTTGCCACAGTACGTGCGGCATGGCGACGTTCGGCAGCACCAGGTTGTTCCAGCCGGTGGGCCGGGTGTCATCCTTGTAGAACGTCCGCAAGTAGGTGTACAGATAATTCGGCCCGCTGCCTGCCGCCGATGCCTTGGCGCGCGAAATGACGGATAAATCGGGCGGGACGGCGCCGAACCACGCTTTGGCATCCGCCGGGCGCATGGCCGTTGTCATCAAATCGCCGACTTTTTCGCCTGAAAACAGCAGGTTTGCCTTGATCTGGTCTTCCGACAGGCCAAGGTCGCGCAAGCGATTGTACCGCATGGACGATGCGGAATGACAGTTCAGACAATTGTTGATGAAAAGCCGGGCGCCATTTTGCAGCGAACTGAGGCTGGATCGCTCGGGAGCGTTGTCTAAGGGATACGTCGCTTCGTTGGCAAATGCCAGCGCCGGCAGCAGCGCCAGCGCGGCCAATAATTTCTTTGAAGAATTTATCATGGTCAGGTCCTGTCTCTGCGGAGGCTCAATGGGGGTGGAACGTCACACGGGTCGGCACAGGCTTGAACGTGCCCATCGTGCTCCACCACGGCATCAGGAGGAAGAAACAGAAATAGAACAGGGTGCACACCTGCGACAGCAACGTGAACGCCGGCGTTGGCAGGCGCGTGCCCAGGAAACCCAGCGTCAGGAACACCACCGCCAGCATGCACAGCATGTACAGGTGCCAGCGCGGGCGGTAGCGGATCGAGCGCACCGGCGAGTGGTCGAGCCACGGCATCGCGCCCAGGATCACCACCGACGAGCCGAACAGCACCACGCCCCAGAATTTGGCATCGAGAACGCTGGGCAGCATGCCGATGATGGCCAGGATGGCCACCACGGACATGATGGCTTTGGTGATGATCGACAGTTGGGAGCGCAGCCAGATGAACACGATGTATGCAGCCACGGCCGCCATGACCACCCACATGAAGTCGGCGGTGGTGGCGCGCAGCACGGAATAAAACGGCGTGAAGTACCAGGTTGGCGCGATGTGCGATGGCGTTTTGAGCGAGTCGGCCGGGATGAAGTTGTTGTACTCGAGGAAGTAGCCGCCCATTTCAGGCGCGAAAAACACGACGGACGAGAAGATCAGCAGGAACACGCTGACGCCGAACAGATCTTTGGTGGTGTAGTAAGGATGCGACGGAATCCCGTCGAGCGGGTGGCCGTCGGGACCCAGATGGTCCTTGATTTCAATGCCGTCCGGGTTGTTCGAGCCCACTTCGTGCAGCGCGATCAGGTGCGCCGCCACCAGGCCCAGCAGCACGAGCGGGATGGCGATCACGTGGAAGGCAAAGAAGCGGTTCAGGGTGGCGTCGGAGACGACGTAGTCGCCGCGAATCCACAACGACAGGTCGGGGCCGATGAACGGGATTGCACCGAACAGGTTGACGATCACCTGGGCGCCCCAGTACGACATCTGTCCCCATGGCAGCAAGTAGCCGAAAAACGCTTCGGCCATCAGGCACAGGAAGATCGCAAAACCGAACAGCCAGATCAGTTCGCGCGGCTTGCGGTACGAGCCGTACAGGAACGAGCGCGTCATGTGCAGGTAGATGACGATGAAGAAGGCCGACGCGCCGGTCGAGTGCATGTAGCGGATCAGGCGGCCCGAGGGGACCTCGCGCATGATGTATTCGACCGACGCGAAGGCCAGGGCCGCGTCCGGTTTGTAGTGCATGGTCAAGAAGATGCCGGTGATGATTTGCATCACCAGGATCAGCATGGCCAGCGAGCCGAAGATGTACCAGAAGTTGAAATTTTTCGGGGCGTAGTATTTGCCCCACTGGTCGTTCCACAACGCCGACAGGGGAAAGCGGTCGTCGACCCACGCTAGCGCTTTGGTGGCAACTGGCGCATCCGGTGAAACTTTGGTTTCCTTGAACGCGCCCATGTTATGCCTCGCCTTTTTCGTCTTTGCCAATCACCATCTTGTTGTCGGAAAGGTACATATACGGCGGCACATCGAGGTTCGTCGGCGCTGGCTTGTTCTTGAAAACGCGCGCCGAGAGGTCGAATGTGGAGCCGTGGCAGGGACATAAAAAGCCGCCAGTCCAGTCATCCGGCAAATTCGGCTGGGCGCCGGGGGCAAAGCGCGAGGAGGGAGAGCAGCCCAGGTGGGAGCAGATGCCCACCACGACCAGCGTTTCCTTGTGTTCCTTGCGGGCGCGCTCTTCGTTCTTGCAGTAGTCGGGCATTTCCAGCTGGTAGACTTTCTCCGATCTGGGATCGGCCAGCTGGGGATCGTTCTTGGCCAGGCTGGCCATCATTTCCGGTGTGCGGCGTAGGATCCAGACCGGCTTCCCGCGCCATTCGACGACTTTCATTTCGCCTGGTTTGACGTCTGAAATATCCACTTCGACCGGTGCGCCCGCAGCCTTGGCGCGTTCGGAAGGCTGGAAACTGCTGACCAGGGCGCCCGCGGTTGCAATACCAACGACGCCTCCTGCCGTGCATGTAGCCACGAGCATGTTGCGTCGGCCTGAATCGACCTGCTTCTCATTACTCATTACCAACCCCACTCAGTAAAAATGCGACATTTCAGGTGTCAATCAATAGCATCTTCTACAACAATAAATTATATGTGAACCGTTCATGCAGAAGATAAAAATCTTTCTTGAGGGCCAGTGAGCGGGATGACCCACCCAGCGCGCATTGCTGCCTTAACGAAATATCAAGCGTTTGCGGTATCATCGACATGCATTGTCGATCGATAAAAACAGGAGAAGCCATGGGAATGATGCAGGAATTTAAGCAGTTTGCAATCAAGGGCAATGTCATGGACCTGGCGGTCGGCGTCATCATTGGCGGCGCTTTTGGCAAAATTGTTGATTCGCTGGTGCAGGACATCATCATGCCGCCCATCGGCAAACTGTTTGGCGGACTCGACTTTGCCAATTACTACCTGCCGCTCAATGGCCAGAACACGTCGCTGTCGCTGCTGGAAGCCAAGAAGGCCGGCGCCGTGCTCGCCTATGGCAATTTCATTACCGTGGCCCTGAATTTCCTGATTCTCGCTTTCATCATTTTTCAACTTGTCCGCTTCATGAACCGGCTGCGCCCCTCGCCACCGCCGGCCGTCGTTGCCGCCACGCCCGAAGACGTGCTGCTGCTGCGTGAAATCCGCGACTCCTTGAAACGTTAATTGATGCGCCGCCTGTGGCTGCTGTTTGCACAAACCATTACCGTGGCCTTCGGGCTGTACCTGGTGATTGCCGCCGTGCGCCCCGACTTCCTGCAACGCGTCACGCCGGCGCGCCGCATCGATACGGGTCCGGCGCCCGTGTTGCAGGCGGCCGGTACCAGTAAACCGGCCGGCGCCAGCTTTCGCGATGCGGCCGGGCGCGCGATGCCGTCGGTCGTGAATATTTTCAGCAGCAAGTCGCGTCCCCGCTCCGCCAGTAAAGACGAGCAGTTGCGGCGCTTTTTTGGCGACGGCACGCCCGAGCGCCAGAGCGCCAGCCTGGGCTCCGGCGTGATCGTGTCTCCTGACGGCTATATCCTGACCAATAACCATGTGGTCGACGACGCCGACGATATCGAAGTGGGCCTGGCCGACGGCCGCACTGTGCCGGCCAAAATTGTCGGGACCGATCCGGAAACGGACCTTGCCGTCATCCGCATTGCCGAACGTAAGCTGCCGGTGATGTTGCTGGGCCACCCGGAGCAGGCGAAAGTCGGCGACGTCGTGCTGGCCATCGGCAATCCGTTCGGTGTGGGCCAGACCGTCACCATGGGCATTATTTCAGCTGTGGGACGCAACAACCTGCACATCAACCATTTTGAAAATTTCATCCAGACCGATGCTGCCATTAACTTCGGCAATTCAGGTGGCGCCCTGGTCGATACCAGCGGCAACCTGCTCGGCATTAACTCGGCGATTTATTCGCAGACGGGTGGTTCGGTCGGCATCGGCTTTGCCATTCCCGTCACCACCGCCAAAGCCGTGCTTGATGAAATTGTCGCCCATGGCCAGGTGGTACGCGGCTGGATCGGCATTGAATCACAGGACATTACGCCGGAACTGGCGGACAGTTTCGGTTTGAACCGCAAGACCGGCGCAATGATTGCCGGCGTGGTGCGCGGTGGGCCGGCTGATCGCGCCGGCATGCGTCCGGGCGATATCCTCGCCAGTGTCGACGGCAAGCCGGTGGCCAGCACCACCGACATGCTGAACCTGATTGCGAAGCTGACGCCGGGCGGCAAGACGCGCATGACCGTGATCCGCAAGAACCGCGAAGCGGCGGTCGACGTCACGGTTGGCAAGCGCCCGAAGATTGCGAATTAGCCGACGAAGTCGTCCCGGCGAAAGCCGGGATCCATTACCTTATTTGAATTGACTTATGCATTTGCGCGACCTGAAGCAGTACCTGTCCGAACTGACTGACAACAATGCCCGTCCCTGGTTCGTCATGAATAAACCGCGCTACGACATCCTGCGCGAAGAATTCCTGGAAGTGGTGACAGACCTGATCCGGCAAATCACCCTGTTCGACAAACAGGTGGCAGCCTGCAATCCCAAGAAGGCACTGTTCCGCATTAACCGGGACATCCGCTTTTCAAACAATAAAACACCGTACAAAACGCGGTTTTCGGCAGGCATTACGCCCAACGATTTGCGCCGTCCGAGCGCGGGCGGCGGGCCGACCTGGTATTTCCAGATTGACGCCAACGGCATTCTCGGCATGGGCGCGGGCGAATACCTGCCGCCGGCGCCGCGCCTGAAAGCGATCCGCCAGCATGTGCTCAACGATGCGACAGGATTTGCCAAAATACTGAAAAATAAGGCCTTGCGCGCCACGTACGGCGGCCTGACGGAAGAGGACAAGCTACAGCGTCCTCCCAAAGGTTTCGACCCCGATCATCCGCATATCGAAGCGCTGAAGCTGAAAAGCTTTTTTGTCTGGACCGAGGTCGAGCTGGACATCAATGCGCCGGATAAACTGGTGCCGCAACTGGCGCAAGCGTTCAAGGATGCGTTGCCGCTGGTGCTCTGGCTGCGTGGCGTACCCGACATCGAAACAGACATACCTGAATAACTGGAGATTCCCCATGGCCCTGCAACATGCTGTATCAGGCGAAAAAATCGCCCTTCAACGGGGCGACGACGACATCGCCCATTTCACGTCCGTGGCCCTGGCCAAGACGGACAATATGGAACTCATCCGCCTGGTGCTGCCAAAAGAACGCGCCATGCCGGAACACCGCGTCAACGGCGAATTGACCTTGCTGTGCCTGGAAGGCGAAATCGCGTTCGACGCGTACGGCCGCACGACGGTCCTGCGTCCGGGCGAAATGCTGTTCCTGGAAGGTGGGCAGACGCACGCCATTCGCGCCAATGAAGACGCAGTCGGGCTGATGACGATTTTGCTGCCGGCAGAACGTAATGGCGGGATCGATGCCGTGGCCGACGCCGGCCAGGAAGCCTAGCCCCCGCGCAGGCGGGGGTCCATGGCAGGCGAGCTACATCACTTCAGTACGCACTATCGCAACGCACAAGGTGCAACGTTGGTAAGGTGCCATGGGTCCCCGCCTTCGCGGGGATCAGATTAAGCCAACTCGTCCCGCGGGTCGCGCGCCAGCAGGCGCGTGACCATCGCGCTGGCACTATCGCCATCGAACAGCACGCCGGCCACCGCATTGGTGATCGGCATGTCCACTCCCAGTGTCAACGCCAGGTCGCGCACGGCCCGTGCACACGGCACGCCTTCGGCCACATGCCCCAGTTCCTCGACAATGGTCGCCAGCGGCTTGCCCTGCGCCAGCGCCAGGCCCACGCGCCGGTTGCGCGACAAGTCGCCGGTGCACGTCAGGATCAAATCGCCCATGCCGGTCAGGCCCATGAAGGTGCTGGCCCGTCCGCCCAGCAGCGTGCCCAGGCGCGTGATTTCAGCCAGGCCGCGCGTGATCAGTGCAGCGCGGGCATTCAGGCCCAGGCCCAGGCCATCGGCGGCGCCTGTGGCAATCGCCAGGATGTTCTTCACGGCGCCACCCACCTCGACACCCACCATGTCGTCGCACGCGTAGACCCGGATATGGCCGCCATGCACGGCGGAGACCACACGGTTGCGCAAGCGTTCGTCATGCGACGCCACGGTGAGCGCGCACGGCAGGCCGCGCGCGACTTCCTGCGCAAATGACGGGCCGGACAGCGCTGCACCCTTGACGTCGTCCCCTAGCACTTCGCGCATGACCTGGTGCGGCAGCAGGCCGGTGTCGTATTCAAAGCCCTTGCACAGCCAAACCACGTGGTCGATCGGGTAGCCCTTCAATTGCTGCAACAGGGGCCGCAAGCCCGCTACCGGGCAGGCCAGGATCAGGAGTGTCTTGCCAGCGCCCGGCGCCGCATGCGCCAGCGCCGCATCGAAGTCGCTGCTCACCTTCAGTCCCGCTGGCAATGGAAAACCGGGCAGGTAAGCCGTGTTTTCACGCGCCGCTTCGGTGGCGGCCATGGCGCCAGCGTTGCGCCCCCACAGCAGCACGTCGTGGCGCGCAGCCAGGGCGATGGCCACGGCGCTGCCCCAGGCGCCGGCGCCGAGGACGGTGATCTTGAAGGGAACGGTCGAATCGGTCATGGAGGGCTCATTCAAAAGTGCATGCGGCAGCGCAGGCCGAAACAACGGGACCTGATGATATAGCGGATGGCGGGATTAATGCAGGCAACGTCCCGCGCGCAGTGCACGGGACGCCAGGGCAAACAGATTAGTTCGCTGGTGCAGCGGCAGCGGCTTCAGCCATTGCCTGGATACGCTGCTGGTAGAACACTTCGAAGTTGATTTCCGCCAGGTGCACTGGTGGGAAGCCGGCGCGGGTGATCACGTCGGCAATGTTCGAACGCAGGTACGGGTACACGATGTTCGGGCAACCGATGCCCAGCAGCGGGTCCATCTGGTCGGCAGGAATGTTGCGTGCCTCGAAGATACCGCCTTGCTTGCCTTCAACCAGGAAAGCGACCTTGTCCTTGATCTTCGCGGTCACGGTGATGGTGACGGTCGACTCGTAGATGCCGTCGGCAATGGCTTCCGCACCGACGTCGAGGGCGACTTCGATGGTTGGCGCTTCCTGCTCGAGGAAAATTGCCGGCGAGTTAGGTTGCTCCAGCGACAGGTCTTTCAGGTAGACGCGCTGAATTTGGAATACGGGTTGCAGAGTTTCGTCGGACATGGAACGCTTTCGTTGTAATAGAGGGGGAGGCACGGGGCCCTTCAGCGTGTGCCAGGAATCAAACGCGCGGGTAATTGTATCAAAACCAACTGGCCAGTCATAGCGTCGCCGGCCAGCCTTTCCCGCCGTGCAATTTAAGCGCCGGCCAGCAGCGGATCGAGGCGGCCTGCCTGGTCGAGTGCGTACAAATCGTCGAAACCGCCCACGTGCGTCTCGCCCACGTAGATTTGCGGTACCGTGCGGCGGCCGGTCTTTTGCATCATGATCGTGCGCTGTTCCGGATCGAGGTCGACGCGGATGCGTTCGATGTCCTTGACGCCTTTGGCTTCGAGCAGGCGCTCGGCGCGGACGCAGTACGGGCAGCTGGCGGTATGGTAGAGGACGACGTGAGCTGACATGGTGATTCCTTTATCTGATTTATTTGGTAATCGGCAAACCGGCGGCGACCCAGGCCGGCTGGCCACCGTCGAGACTGTAGACGTCGGTAAAGCCCTCAGCACCGAGGATTTTGGCTGCCTTGTCGGCGCGCACGCCGCTCTTGCAGACCAGGACGACCGTTTTGGCCTTGAATTTTTCCAGTTCGCCGATACGAGCCGACAAGTCTGCCAGTGGAATGTTTTTCGCGTCGCGCAAATGGCCTTCAGCAAATTCTTCGGCGCTGCGCACGTCGACGACCATGGTCTTGCCACGGTTGATCAACTGGGTCGCCTGCAGTGCCGACGCGCGGCGGCCACGTGGCTGGAGGGCCGGCCACAGCAGGGCGGCGCCCGACAGCACGGCGATCGCAACGACGAAAATATTGTCAAGAATGAATTTCACTGGGTTTCCATGGTTGAACTGAATCCGCGCATTATAAAATAGAAGCAGACCTGCTTCCTTCCCACTATCCTTTTGAAGAAAACCTCATGTATAAAATCGTATTCATGCGTCATGGCGAGTCCACCTGGAACCTCGAAAACCGCTTTACGGGCTGGACCGATGTCGACCTGACGGAGAAGGGCGCCAAGGAAGCGCGCGCCGCCGGCCGCGTGTTGAAGGATGCCGGTTTCACGTTCGACCTGGCCTACACATCGGTGCTGAAACGCGCGATCCGCACGCTGTGGCTGGCCATGGACGAGATGGACATGATGTGGCTGCCCATCAAGAACGACTGGCGCCTGAACGAGCGCCACTACGGCGCCCTGCAGGGCCTGGACAAGGGCGAGACGGCGGCCAAGTACGGCGACGCGCAGGTGCTGGTCTGGCGCCGCAGCTACGATACGCCACCGCCGGCGCTCGATGCCGGCGACGAGCGCAGTTCGGCCACCGACCCGCGCTACGCGGCACTGGACCCGGCCGCCATCCCGCTCACCGAATGCCTCAAGGATACGGTGGCGCGCGTGATGCCGGCGTGGGAAGAAGAGATTGCCCCGGCCATCCGCGCGGGCCGCCAGATTTTAATTAGTGCCCACGGCAACAGCCTGCGCGCGCTGATCAAGATGCTCGACGGCATCAGCGACGAAGACATCGTCAGCCTGAACATTCCGAACGGCCAGCCGCTGGTGTACGAACTCGACGCCGATCTGAAGCCGATCCGCCATTACTACCTGGGCGACCAGGACGCGATTGCCGCTGCGGTTGCCGCAGTCGCGAACCAGGGAAAGGCAAAGTAAGCTTTGCATCGTCATGCCATGAAGTCGGTTGCCGCAGCGCTCTGTGCGCTGCTGGTGGCCGCCGCCGCGTCCGGCGCGCCTGCGCGCCCGACCGAGCGCAGCAAACAAAAAGCCGCCGCCGAAGCCCAGCGGGCCGGCATCCAGCAAAAACTCACGGCGCTCAAACGCGACATCACCAAAACCGAAAGCGCCAAGGAAGACGCTGCCGACACCCTGGCCGAATCCGAAGAAGCCATCTCCAACGCCAACCGCGCCCTGCGCGACCTGGGCCAGGAGCAGGGCGAAACGAATGCCAAACTGGCCGCGCTCGACGCCAACCAGCACAACCTGAACCGCACCATTGCCAGCCAGAAGCAGCAACTGGCGAAATTGCTGCGCCAGCATTACGTGGCCGGCAACGAAGACCGCGTCAAGCTGCTGCTGTCAGGCGACAACCCAAACAGGATCAACCGCGATCTGCAGATGTTGTCGTACGTGTCGCAGGCCCAGGCACGCCTGCTCGCCTCGCTGCGCGCCAACCTGGTGGCGGTCGAAACCAACAAGGCAGCGGCGCAAAACGCCAAGGATGAACTTGAAGAGATCGCCCAGGAACAGCGCGACCAGAAGGCCACGCTGGAAAAGGAAAAGGCGCGCCGCGCCGCCTTGCTGGGCACGCTGTCGACCAAGCTGGTGGCCCAGCGCAAGGAAGCGGGCAACCTAGCGCGTGACGAGCAGCGCATGAGCGGGCTGGTCGATCAATTGTCAAAGCTGATCCGCGAACAGGCGATTGCCGCCGAAGCCGAGCGCAAGCGCCTGGCCGCCGTGGCTGCTGCCAAAGCGAAGGCTGCCAACGAAGCGCGCCTGCTGGCCGAAGCGCGGCAACGCGCCCAGCGCGCCGAGCGGGAACGCGAACGCCTGGCGCAGCAACAGCGCACGCCCAACAAACCGTTCAAACCGGAGCCGATCGAGCCACGTGTTGTCGAGCAGCGTCCGGCCCCGGTGGAAAAACCCGATCCGGCTGCGGCACGCGCTGCCGATATCGCGCTGGCGCCCGCAGCTCCCGACGGCGCCTTTGCCAGCCTGAAAGGCCGCATGAGTGCGCCGATCAGCGGGCGCGTGGCTGCACGTTTTGGCGCCAAGCGCGGCGACGGCCCGACCTGGAAAGGCATGTTCATCAAGGCGGCGGAAGGGGCCGATGTGCGCGCCGTGGCCGGTGGCCGCGTGGTGTTCGCCAACTGGATGCGCGGCTTCGGCAACCTGATCATTGTCGACCATGGCAACGAGTACCTGTCGATCTATGGAAACAACCAGACCTTGCTGAAACATGCCGGCGACACGGTCAAGGCCGGCGACCAGATTGCCAGCGCGGGCAACACCGGCGGTAACGAAGAATCAGGGCTATACTTTGAGTTGAGGCATCTGGGCAAGGCGTTCGACCCTGCCGGCTGGGTTAAATTCTAAAGGTAATGGCACCATGGGCAAGAGAGTCAAAAATGTCGCGTTGATCGGCTTCGGGATGGTGGCTGGTATTGCAGCGTCGGTGCAGTTTTCCGCCTACGCGCAAAACCCGGGCGCCAGCCCGCTGCCGCTGGATGAATTGCGCCAGCTGGCCGATGTCTACGGCTTGATCAAAAGCGATTACGTCGAACCGGTCTCCGACAAGAAGCTGCTGTCGAAAGCCATCGGCGGCATGGTCGCGTCGCTGGACCCGCACTCGGTCTACCTCGACCAGGACGCCTACCGCGAAATGCGCGAAAGCGTGCAGGGCAAATTCGTCGGCCTGGGCGTGGAAGTGTCGATGGAGGACGGCTACGTCAAGATCATCTCGCCCATCGACGATTCGCCCGCGCACCGCGCCGGCATCAAGGCAGGCGACCTGATCACCCGCATCGACAGCACGCCCGTCAAGGGCATGTCGCTCGATGAAGCCATCAAGAAAATGCGCGGCCTGCCATCGAGCAAAGTCGTGCTGACCATCGCCCGCCGCGGCGAAGACCGCCCGTGGGTGGTGCCTGTCACGCGCGAAGAAATCAAGGTGGCCAGCGTCAAGTCGAAGATGGTTGAGCCCGGTTACGGCTGGGTGCGCGTGACGCAATTCCAGGAAGAGACGCTTGACGAACTGGTCGCCCAGATCGGCGCCCTGTACAAGCAGAACCCGGCTCTCAAAGGCCTGGTGCTCGACCTGCGCAACGATCCGGGCGGACTGCTGCCCAGCGCCATCGGCGTGTCCAGCGCGTTTCTTGCCAGCGACCAGTTGATCGTGTCCACGGCCGGGCAGGTGGCCGACTCGAACAAAAAATTCTACGGCCGGCGCGAGTTCTACGCACCGGCTGGCACCGATCCGCTGTCCAAGTTACCAGCGGCATTGAAGACGGTGCCGATGGTGGTGCTGGTCAACACGGGCTCGGCGTCGGCATCGGAAATCGTCGCTGGCGCGCTGCAGGATTACAAGCGCGCCATCGTGATGGGCAGCCAGACCTTCGGCAAGGGTTCGGTGCAAACGTTGCGCCCGCTTGGTCCCGACACGGCCGTCAAGATCACCACCGCGCGCTACTACACGCCCAAGGGCCGCTCCATCCAGGCCAAGGGCATCGTGCCGGATATCGCGGTCGATGAAACAGCCGAAGGCGACGGCCTGAACGCGCTGCGCCTGCGCGAAGCCGACCTGGAGGGCCACCTGGCAAACAAGGGTGACAAGAAAGAACCGACCGCAAAGGAAACCCGCGACGCGCTTGAAGAAGACCAGCGCGCCGCTGCCCTGATGCGCGACCGCAAGCCGCTCGACCTGGGCGGCAAAGACGATTTCCAGCTGGCGCAGGCCATCAACCATTTCAAGGGCTTGCCAGTGAAAGTCGCCAAAGCGGACATCGACCAGGACAAGGCCACCGTCGATGCTGTATCGGTACCCGCGTCGGAGAAGAAGCCGTCGGAGAAGGCGCCGCCGGAGTTGAAAGACAACAAGAAGAAGTGATACATCAAAAAACCAGGTTTTCATACCTGGTTTTTTTATGCTCAAACAGTCACCCCAGGACGTCGGTATTCAAAATCCCGCTGGGCTTGCCTTCCGCAAAATTCACGACATTCCTGAACGCCGCCCCGAAGTACAGCTCGTAACTGTCCCGCTCAACATACCCCAGGTGCGGCGTTGCCAGCACCATTGGCATTTTCAGTAACGGCGCATCGAGCGGCAATGGCTCGCTGGTAAACACATCCACGGCCGCAGTACCCGGATGGCCTTTTTTCAAGCCATCCTCGAGCGCACCTTCCGCCACCAGCTCGGCCCGGCTGGTGTTGACGAACAGCGCATCCGGTTTCATGCGCGCCAAATCTTCCGCCGTCACGATTCCCCGCGTTCCATCCGCCAGGCGCAGGTGCAGACTGAGCACATCGGCGCGCGCAAAAAAGCTTTCGCGGCTGGCTGCCGCTTCGCGGCCATCGGCCTCTGCCGCAGCACGGCTCGCGTCGCTGCCCCAGACCAGCACCGACATGCCGAACGCTTCCGCGTACCCGGCCACCATCTTGCCGATCTTGCCGTAACCCCAGATTGCCAGTGTCCGGCCCTTGAGCACGCGGCCCAGGCCATTGAACGGCTGGTGGATCGACGCAATCTGCCACAGGCCATCTTTCAAATTGCTGGCGTACGGCACGATCTTGCGGCTGGCCGCCATGATCAGCGCCCACGTCAATTCGGCTGGCGCCACGGGCGAGCCGACGCCCTCGGCAATGGCGATCTTTTGCTTCGTGGCGGCCGCCACATCGACGTGGCCGGCCAGCTTGCCTGTTTGCGAAATCAGCTTCAGGTTGGGCAGCTTGGCCAGCAGGGCGGCAGGGAAAACCGTGCGCTCACGGATCAGCACGAGGGCATCGTAAGGCGCCAGGCGGATGGCGAGCTGGCCCAAACCCCTGGTTGAATTGGTGAACACTTTGACCTCGTGACCGTCCAATAATCGGAAGGCGTCGAGGGTGCGCACCGCGTCCTGGTAATCGTCAAGAATTGCAATTTTCATCGTAGTTGCCAGAAGTTATGGAAAGGTTCGTAATGGAACAACACAATCAGCCGGTATCGAAATAGCCCACTACATTAGTCAACTATTGTTACTACATTTTTAAGATCCAGCGACTAAAATGGCGTAAAAGCGGGTGTACAATCGCCCCGAGTTGCGGGTCTGACAGCATCGACATGTATATCTGATTGCTCCCCGCCACCATCTGCAGCACCGCGCACGACCGAATTTTTTACTTTGTTTGGAGGTTTCATGAACCAACCAGTGATGGGCGGCGTCGCCGCTTTGAACGTCCCAGCTTACATCAACCACCAACAGCTGATCAATTGGGTGGCGGATATTGCAGCTCTCACCAAGCCCGCCAGCATCTACTGGTGCGACGGCTCGGAAGAAGAATACGACCGCCTGTGCCAGTTGATGGTCGACAGCGGTACCATGAAGAAACTCAATCCGGCCAAGCGTCCGAATTCCTACCTGGCCCAGTCGGACCCCACCGATGTGGCGCGTGTCGAAGACCGCACCTATATTTGTTCGGAAACCAAAGAGCAGGCCGGCCCCACCAACAACTGGATGGCCCCCGCAGAAATGCGCGACACCCTGCACGGCCTGTTCGACGGCTGCATGGCCGGGCGCGTCATGTACGTGGTGCCGTTCTCGATGGGCCCGCTGGGTTCGCCCATCGCCCACATCGGCGTCGAGCTGTCCGACTCGCCTTACGTCGCCGTCAACATGCGCATCATGACGCGCATGGGCCGTGCCGTGTACGATGTCCTTGGCGCCGACGGTGAATTCGTGCCGTGCGTCCATAGCGTCGGCGCACCGCTGGCAGCCGGCCAGCAGGATGTCGCCTGGCCATGCAATCCCACCAAATACATCGTCCACTATCCTGAAACCCGCGAGATCTGGTCGTTTGGTTCCGGCTACGGCGGCAACGCTTTGCTGGGCAAAAAATGCTTTGCCTTGCGCATAGCTTCGAACATGGGTTACCAGGAAGCGCAGCAGGGCGGCACCGGCTGGCTGGCCGAACACATGCTCATTCTTGGCGTCGAGTCGCCGGAAGGCAAAAAGCATTACGTCGCAGCAGCCTTCCCATCGGCCTGCGGCAAGACCAATTTTGCGATGCTGATTCCACCAAGCGGCTTCGACGGCTGGAAAGTCACGACCATCGGCGACGACATTGCATGGATCAAGCCGGGCGCCGACGGCCGCCTGTACGCCATCAATCCGGAAGCGGGCTACTTCGGTGTTGCCCCTGGCACCAACGAAAAGACGAATTTCAACTGCATGGCGTCGATGAAGGAAAACACGATCTTCACCAACGTCGCGCTGACCGACGACGGCGATGTCTGGTGGGAAGGCCTGACCAAGGAAGCCCCGGCGCACCTGATCGACTGGCAGGGCAAGGACTGGACGCCAGCCTCGACCGGCAAAGCCGCCCATCCGAACGCGCGCTTCACGGTAGCCGCCACGCAGAACCCGGTCATCGACGCAGCGTGGGACGACCCTGCCGGCGTGCCGATTTCCGCCTTCATCTTTGGCGGGCGCCGTTCGACCACCGTCCCGCTTGTCACCGAAGCACGCAACTGGACCGAAGGCGTCTACATGGCTGCGACCATGGGCTCCGAGACGACAGCTGCGGCTGCCGGCCAGCAAGGCGTTGTGCGCCGCGACCCGTTTGCCATGCTGCCGTTCATCGGCTACAACATGAGCGACTACTTCCAGCACTGGCTCGACCTGGGCAGCAAAGTGGGCGCCGCTGCGCCAAAAATCTTTTGCGTCAACTGGTTCCGCACCGATGCCGACGGCAAATTCGTCTGGCCTGGTTTTGGCGACAATATGCGTGTCCTGAAATGGATGCTCGAGCGCATCGACGGCACTGCCGGCGGCCAGGAAAACCTGTTCGGCCTCACGCCATCGTACGCCGACATCAACTGGAACGGCTCCGACTTCACCGCAGAGCAATTCAACCAGATCACGTCGGTCGACAAGCACGCCTGGATCGAAGAACTGAAACTCCACAGCGAACTGTTCGACAAGCTGGCCTACCACTTGCCACAAGAACTGACCGACGCCCAGGCAGCGCTGGAATCCAAACTCACCGCTTGACCCGTCATCCCGACGAAAGTCGGGACCCATGCTGAACCTGCAGCACCCCAAAGCCACCTTCACCGGTGGCTTTTTTATTCCCGTAAAATCCCTTGACCCTCACGCCACGTCAGCCTCCAAAGTATCCCAACGCTGACGAATCAAGGAACAACAATGCTGCTCAAAATCGGTGACCTCGCAAAACGCACTGGCCTCACGGTCCGCACCTTGCACCACTACGACAGCATCGAGCTCCTGACCCCGTCAGCCCGTTCCGACGCCGGCTACCGCCTCTACAACCAGGCCGACATCGTCCGCCTGCACCAGATCCTGGCGCTGCGCCAGTTCGGCCTGTCCCTGGCCGACATCGGAACGACTCTCACCAGCGACGCCATCCTGCTCGCCGCCATCGTGTCCCGCCAGATCGCCACGCTCACCGAACAAATCGCCGGGGCCACCGCCCTGCGTGACCGGCTGCAGCATCTGGAAGGACAACTGGCGCGGGGGCAGGAACCTGACCTGGCCGATTGGTTGATCACTTTGGAGCACATGACCATGTTGGACAAATACTTTACCCCTGCTGAACTGAAACAACTGCCGCTGGCAAACCCCACGCCTGCCATGACAGAAGCGTGGCAAACGCTGGTCGCCAACGTCCAGGCGCTCATCGACAGCGGCGCCAGCCCTGCCGATCCACAGTCGCTGGCGCTGGCGCGCCACTGGATGCAGGCCATTGCCCGCGACACCGGCAACAATCCCACGCTGTTTGCCAAGCTCAATGCGATGCATGAACAGGAGCCCGGCGTGCAGGCTGCGACCGGTATCACGCCGGCGCTGATGCAGTTCGTGATCGATGCCGCGCATGAAGGCAAGGCGCTGCTGTACCGGCCGTATCTTGACGACGGCGAATTTGCGTTTTTGCGGGCGAATATCGGCAAGCGCGCCAGCGAATGGCCGCCGCTGATTGCACAGGTGCGAGAAGCGATGGACGCCGGCCACGCGCCCGACTCGATGGAAGCGCAGGCGCTGGCACGGCGCTGGTTCGATTTGTTCCGGTCGTTTGCGGGGGACAATCCGGCGACGCAGGCAAAGGTGCGCCAGGCGTTGATGGAGGAACCGCAGTTGACGGAGGGCGGGATGATGAATGACGCGATGCGCGAATTTATCAGGGCGGCGATGCAGGTGCTCAGCATGGGTCCCGGCTTTCGCCGGGATGACGTATCTTGAATTGCTGCCCTGAAGACCGAGGCGACAAAAAACCCGGGCAGCTTTGGCAACCCGGGTTTTGGGATAAACGATTTACTTCAACAGCGGCAGCAGATACTTACCCGTCGCGCTCTCTTCATTCGCCGCCACTTCCTCCGGCGTTCCGGTCGCCACAATCTTGCCGCCACCCGCGCCGCCTTCCGGCCCCAGGTCGATCACCCAGTCCGCTGTTTTGACGACATCGAGGTTGTGCTCGATGATGACCAGCGTATTGCCCTGGTCGCGCAAGCGATGCATTACTTTGAGCAGCAGGTCGATATCGGCAAAGTGCAGGCCGGTGGTCGGCTCATCGAGGATATACAGCGTGCGGCCCGTATCGCGCTTGGACAGTTCCAGCGACAGTTTTACGCGCTGCGCTTCACCGCCCGACAATGTCGTCGCGCTCTGGCCCAGCTTGATGTAGCCAAGGCCCACGTCCAGCAGGGTATGCAGTTTGCGGGCAATCACCGGCACAGGCTTGAAGAACTCGTGCGCGTCTTCCACCGTCATGTCCAGCACTTCGGTGATGCTCTTGCCCTTATAGTGCACTTCCAGCGTTTCGCGGTTGTAGCGCTTGCCGTGGCAGACGTCGCACGGCACATACACGTCCGGCAGGAAGTGCATCTCGACCTTGATCACGCCGTCGCCCTGGCACGCTTCGCAGCGGCCGCCCTTGACGTTGAACGAGAAGCGCCCGGCGCTGTAACCGCGCTCCTTGGCCACCGGTACCGTCGAAAACAAATCGCGGATCGGCGTGAACAGGCCCGTATACGTGGCCGGGTTCGAGCGCGGCGTGCGCCCGATCGGCGCCTGGTCGACCGAGATGACCTTGTCGAAATGCTCCAGGCCGGAGATGGCGTCGTGCGGCGCCGGTTCCGTGTGCGAACCGTACAGGTGGCGCGACAGGGCCGGGTACAGCGTATCGTTGACCAGCGTCGATTTGCCGGAACCGGACACGCCGGTCACGCACGTCATCAGGCCCACGGGCAGTTTCAAGGTCACTTTTTTCAGGTTGTTGCCGGTCGCGCCGGTAATGACCAGCATCTTGTCCGGATTGGCTTCATGGCGCTTCTTCGGAATCTCGATGCGCTTCGTGCCATTCAGGTAAGCGGCGGTCAGTGATTTTTTATTCTTGAGGATATCCTTCAACGTGCCTTCGGCGATGATCTCGCCGCCATGCACACCGGCGCCCGGACCCATGTCGACGATGTAATCGGCAGTGCGGATCGCATCTTCATCGTGCTCGACCACCAGCACGCTGTTGCCGATGTCGCGCAGGTGCTTGAGGGTGAGAATCAGGCGGTCGTTGTCGCGCTGGTGCAGGCCAATCGACGGTTCGTCGAGCACGTACATCACGCCCGTCAAACCGGAACCGATCTGCGACGCCAGGCGGATGCGCTGCGCTTCGCCGCCCGACAGCGTATCGGCGCTGCGGTCGAGTGACAAATAATCGAGGCCCACGTTATTCAAAAATTTCAAACGCGAGATGATTTCCTTGATGACGCGGTCGGCAATCTCTTTCTTGGCGCCCGTAAGTTTCAGCGTTTCAAAGAAATGCAGCGTATCGCGCAACGGTTTATCGGACACCTCGTAAATCGCGCGCTGCTGCTTGCCGGTGCCGATTTTGACGAACCGCGCTTCCGTGCGCAGGCGCGCGCCGGCGCACGATGGGCATTGTTTTTCGTTGATGAACTTGGCCAGTTCTTCCTTGACCGCCATCGAATCGGTTTCGCGGTAGCGGCGCTGCAAATTCGTGACGACGCCTTCGAACGTATGCTCGCGCACCACGGTGCGGCCGCGCTCGTTCACGTACGTAAACGGGATCTCGGTCTTGCCGGACCCGTGCAGCACGGCTTCCTGCGCCGGTTTCGGCAATTGCTCGAACGGCTTGTCGAGGTCGAAATCGTAGAACGCCGCCAGGTTCGACAGCATCTGGAAGTAAAACTGGTTGCGGCGGTCCCAGCCTTTTACGGCGCCAGACGCCAGCGACAGGTTCGGGAACGCCACGATGCGCTTCGGATCGAAAAACTCGATGTGGCCCAGGCCGTCGCACTCCTGGCAGGCGCCCATCGGGTTGTTGAACGAGAACAGGCGCGGCTCGAGTTCCTGCAGCGAGTAGCCGCACACATTGCAGGCAAACTTGTTCGAATAAACGTGTTCATGCTCGCTATCCATTTCCAGCACGACCGCGCGGCCATCGGCCAGGCGCAGGGCTGTCTCGAAACTCTCGGCCAGGCGCTGCTTGATGTCGCCGGACACCTTGATGCGGTCGATCACCACATCGATGGTGTGCTTCTCCGTCTTTTTCAGCTTCGGCAGGTCGTCGACTTCGTAGATCTTGCTGGCGCCTGTACCGCTCTGGACGCGGAACCGGACAAAACCCTGCGCCTGCATCGCCAGGAACAGGTCGCCGTGCTCGCCCTTGCGGTTTGAGACGACCGGCGCCAGGATCATCAGCTTGGTGTCTTCCGGCATGTCCAGCACGGCGTCGACCATTTGCGACACGGTCTGGGCGGCCAGCGCCTTGTCCGGGTGGTTGATGCAGTACGGCGTGCCAACACGCGCATACAGCAGGCGCAGGTAATCGTGGATTTCGGTTACGGTGCCGACGGTCGAACGGGGATTGTGCGACGTTGCCTTCTGCTCGATGGAAATGGCCGGCGACAAACCCTCGATCAGGTCGACGTCGGGCTTTTCCATCAACTGCAGGAACTGGCGGGCGTAGGCCGACAGCGATTCGACGTAGCGGCGCTGGCCTTCGGCGTACAGCGTGTCGAACGCCAGCGACGATTTGCCGGAGCCCGAGAGCCCCGTGATGACGATCAGCTTGTTACGCGGAAGGTCCAGGTTGATATTTTTGAGGTTGTGCGTACGGGCACCGCGGATACGAATTTCTTCCATTAATCTTGGCTGGCTTTCAATATGGTTGCAGGGCCGGGACGCACGCAAAACGCAACGAGGCGCGGCCAACAGGGGGAACCCACCACTATAGCCGGTTTGTTCTTCGCAAGCTTTTGCTCACAAAGAATGCGTGCTGGTGGTGCGGCGGGGTCCGCAGTATGTGGATGAGATAGGCTGCTGTTCAATGGCAAATGCACCAGAAGTTCAAAATATTTTCGGGTCGCGGGGCGGGTCAGCGCAATCAAAAGCACATTGTCCGGGAGGGCTGGTCAAAGGCATAATAGCGGGGTTCTACAACACCATTCCCCTGGCGGTTCGTCACGTGCAGAGCCAGGGTTCACATCAGACAAGGAGCAGGAAATGGCCTCAGTTAACAAAGTCATCATCGTCGGCAATCTCGGCCGCGATCCGGAAATTCGCTACATGCCAAGCGGCGACGCCATCGCGAACATCGCAGTCGCCACATCGTACAAATCAAAAGACAAGAACACCGGCGAGCAAAAAGAGCTGACCGAGTGGCACCGCATCTCGTTTTTCGGCCGCCTGGCTGAAATCGTCGGCCAGTACCTGAAAAAAGGTTCGTCCGTCTACGTCGAAGGCCGCCTGCAGACCCGCAAGTACACGGACAAGGACGGCGTCGAGAAGTACGCAACCGACATCGTCGCTGAAAACATGCAGATGCTCGGCGGACGCCAGGGCATGGGCGGCGACAGCGGCATGGACGACGGCGGCAGCGGCGGCTACGACAGCGCCCCGAGCCGTCCAGCCCCGCGCCAGGCGCCACCGGCGCCAGCCGCGCGTCCAGCGCCAAAGCCGGCGCCGAACTTTTCGGACATGGATGACGACATCCCTTTTTGATTGTTGCATTCGTAACTGGACAAGGCAGGCCCCGCTCCTCACGCTGCGGGGCTTTTTTTCGACGTTAACATCGCGTTTCAAGAGGCTAATCTTTCATTTGAAGGAATAAGTAGGCCTTGACCCTACAGATTTGTAGGGTATATTGGTACTTAAAGTTCTCTAAGCAGGGATGGAGATGAAGCAGATTGAAGCCCTCGGTACGCTTGCCGCGTTGGATCGCGTTGGCGTCTACGTCCTGACGAAAAACGATCTTGCCAAAGCTTTTCCAAATGAAAAGGAGAAGGCATTCGAGAAGTCGTTGCAGCGCATGGTGGCTAACGGGATCCTGGAGCGAGTCAGCAAGGGCGTGTACCTCAATCCTTCGGCCAGGTCGAAATCGGGTTACGTCATTGAAGACATTGCCGCTGTCTTGCGACGGGGCCATTTTTCATACGTAACGAGGGAGTCGATGCTGTCCGAATATGGCGTCATCTCTCAAGTTCCGATTAGCCGCATCACATTGATGACCACTGGTGCAAGTGGCACCTACGAAACCCCCTACGGTATTGTTGAATTTACGCATACCAAGCGCAGTCCGGGTGAGCTTGTCGCGCGCACATTGAGGGCGAAGGGGCGGCCCCTACGCATCGCTACCAGGCAGGCTGCAGTAGCGGACCTTGTTCGTGCGGGGCGCAACACAGAAATGATCGATATGACGGAACTCGCCGATGTCTGAAAATTTTAAACAACTTGTCGATATTGCGCTTCAACAGCCTGGTCGCAAGCACATGCGTCCAGTGGTGGAAAAAGAGCTTCTTCACTATGATATTTTTTACGCACTCGACGCTGCCGGCTTGCTCAAGGACCTGGTGTTTCAGGGCGGTACGTCATTGCGCCTGTGCCGCGGATCCAGTCGCTTCAGTGAAGATCTCGACTTTGCCGGTGGTCGGGACTTCACATCGCAAAAAATGGGGGCCATCAAACAATGCATCGAGAAGCACGTCGGCGAGCGCTATGACCTGCTGGTCCAGGTAAAAGAGCCGAAAGAGATGGCTGCGCTGCCGGATTACGAAAATGTCCGCGTCGACAAGTGGCAAGTCAGCGTCGAGACTTCGCCGGAACAGCGCGACCTGCCGCGCCAGCGAATTAAACTGGAAATTGCCAATATTCCTGCCTATACCAGGGAGTTGGTGCCAGTGCGTCAGAACTACGATTTTTTGTCGAGCTATGGATTAGTGCTCGTCAATGCTGAGACGCTTGACGAAATTATGGCGGACAAGGTTGTCGCGTTTGCAGCGTCAGTCAAAACGATTCGATATCGTGATATTTGGGATCTGGCGTGGCTGGAGCAACAAGGCGCCAAACTCAACCCGCATCTAGTGGAGCGCAAGGTGGACGACTATCACATTCAAACGTATGAGCAGTTGCTTGAGAACGCCATACGCCGGCTTCCCAGCCTTATCGACAGCAAAGCCCTTATCGACCAGATGACGCGGTTTATCGATGCCGATACGCTTTCCCGCACCTTGCATGATCCACATTTTGCTGCTTACTTGAAGCGTACTGTCGGCCAGACTCTGGGATCCATGGCTGCTCATCTGAATGGCGAAAGCGGTGGAGCAGGCGTCGGTTTCAGAATGTAGTGCGCTGCACGGACACATCCGGCTCTGCAAGCCAGCTCAACCACCAGCAGCCAGGCTAATGCGTTGTCGTCATTGCAAAAAAACGGTTAAAGTGGTCCGGTTTGAGTGATGACTCGTAAAGGCCAGCGTGAATTTCAGCATTGATATGGCAGAGCCACAACGATTATCGCGCCCGGCCCTGAGCGCGCAGGGCTTCCATCAGTGCAAGGAAGGCCCATGCTGACCCTCATCGTCCTCCTCCCCTTCATTGGCGCCCTGATCGCCGCCTGCATGCCGTCCGGTTCGCGCAATCGCCCGGCTGCCGTGGCGGGCGCCGTTACCGCCATTGCCCTGGGACTGGCCATCACCTCTTTCGGGCGCATCCGCAGCGGCGAGGTGCTGCGCGCGCGCTATGCGTGGCTGCCCGATTTTGGCCTCGACCTGGTACTGCGCATGGATGGCCTGGCCTGGGTGTTCACGGTCATGGTGCTGGGCATTGGCCTGCTGGTGCTGCTGTATGCGCGCTATTACATGTCGCAGCGCGATCCCGTGGCGCGGTTCTTTGCTTACATGCTGGCGTTCATGGGGTCGATGCTGGGCGTGGTCCTGTCCGGCAACCTGATCCAGCTGGTGGTGTTCTGGGAACTGACCAGCGTCACCTCGTTCCTGTTGATTGGCTACTGGCAGCACCGCAACGATGCGCGCCGCGGCGCCCGGATGGCGTTCACAGTGACGAATATCGGCGGGCTGTGCCTGCTGGCTGGCGTGCTGATCCTCGGGCACATCGTCGGCAGCTACGACCTTGACGTGGTCCTGGCCGCAGGCGACAAGGTGCGCGCGCATGCCTGGTATGTGCCGGTGCTGGTGCTCATTGCGCTGGGCGCCCTGACCAAGAGCGCGCAATTTCCGTTTCACTTCTGGCTGCCGCATGCGATGGCCGCGCCCACGCCGGTCTCGGCATTCCTGCACTCGGCAACCATGGTCAAGGCCGGCGTGTTCCTGTTGATCCGCATGTGGCCGGCGCTGTCCGGTACCGAGGAATGGACCTGGATACTGGGGACGGCCGGCGTCTGCACCTTGCTGATCGGCTCGTTTTTCGCGATTTTCCAGAACGACATGAAAGGCTTGCTGGCGTATTCCACCATCAGCCACCTTGGCCTGATTGTGGTACTGCTGTCGATCGGCTCGCCCCTGTCGGTGGTGGCGGCAATTTTTCACACAATCAACCACGCGATTTTCAAGGCGTCGCTGTTCATGGCGGTGGGCATCATCGACCATGAAACCGGCACGCGCGACATGCTCCTGCTCGATGGCTTGCGCCGCACCATGCCCTACACGGCGGCCCTGGCCATCGTGGCCAGCGCGTCCATGGCCGGGGTGCCGCTGCTGAATGGCTTCCTGTCGAAAGAAATGTTTTTTACGGAAACGATGCAGGTCGGCGGCACCGAAGACTGGTCGATGTCGTATGCCGCTGTTGCCATGGGCGTGTTCAGCGTGGCCTATTCGCTGCGCTTCATCAGCGTGTTTTTCGGTCCGGCCGCAACCGGCCTGCCGAAGGAGCCGCACGAGCCGCCGCGCTGGATGCGCTTTCCGGTCGAATGCCTGGTGGTGCTGTGCATTGCCGTCGGTGTCATGCCCCAGCATGTCATCGGCCAGGTGCTGGACGTGGCGGCGCTGGCGGTGCTGGGCACGGCGCTGCCGGAATATAACCTGAGTATCTGGCACGGTTTCAATTTGCCGTTCGCAATGAGTATTGCGGCGCTGGGCGGGGGCCTGGTGCTGTATCTGGTGCTCAAGCGTTATTTTGGTCTGGCCGAACGGGAGCGGGTGCCTGTGCTGCATCGCCTCAACGGCGCCCAGGCGTATGAAAACTGCATGCTGGCGCTGTCGCGCGCGGCCAACTGGCTGCTGCGCTGGACCGGCACCCAGCGCCTGCAACTGCAGTTGCTGGTACTGATGGCCACGATGGTGGCGGTGCCGCTTCTGGTGGTCGCGCCGCTGCCGGTATTGCCGCTGCTGCGGTTTACCGATCTCGATCCCTTGTTTGCCGTGCTGTGGTCGATCGGCGCGCTGTGCGCGCTGGGCGCGGCCTGGCAGGCGAAGTACCACCGCCTGGTGGCGCTGCTGCTGGTGGGCGGCACGGGTGTCGTGACCAGTTTGACGTTCCTGTGGATGTCGGCGCCGGACCTCGCGCTGACCCAGCTGATGGTGGAAACCGTCACGACGGTGCTTATCTTGCTGGGCCTGCGCTGGCTGCCACTGCGCAAGCGTCCGGCCGGCCTGGCCGGGCGCGTGCCGTTCCCGAGCTGGCTGCGGCGCGGTCGCGATGGCGCCATCGCCGTGGCCGGCGGCCTGGGCCTGGCTGCCGCCACCTACGCGCTGCTGGGCACCAGGGCGCCCGCCACCATCAGCGATTTTTACATTACCCATGCCCTGCCCGAGGGCGGCGGCGCCAATGTCGTCAACGTGCTGCTGGTCGACTTCCGCGGCTTCGACACGATGGGTGAAATTACGGTGCTGGCGATCGTTGCGCTGACGGTGTACGCGCTGCTGCGGCGCTTCCGCCCGGCGCCGGAAAGCGTGGCGATTCCGGCGCAACAGGCCAATGACGTCGACCCGGCCGTGGCCGAGACGCCGCTGCAGCAGGCCACCAGCGGCTACCTGATGGTCCCCGCCGTCTACATGCGCTTTTTGCTGCCCTTCATGTGCATCATCGCCGTGTACTTTTTCATGCGCGGCCATAACCTGCCAGGCGGCGGGTTCGTGGCCGGCCTGATCTTTGCCACCGCCGTCATCGTCCAGTACATGGTGGGCGGCACCGACTGGGTCGAAGCGCACCTGGGCCTGCGTCCGCACCGCTGGATTGCCGTGGGCCTGATCACTGCCTGCACCACGGGCCTGGGAGCCTGGCTGTTCGGTTACCCATTTCTTACCAGCCACACCGCGCACCTGGACCTGCCGCTGCTGGGCGAGATCCACGTGCCGAGCGCGTTCGTGTTCGACCTGGGCGTGTTCGTGGTGGTGGTCGGCACGACCATGCTGATCCTGGTGGCGCTGGCCCACCAGTCGCTGCGCAGCCACCGCGCGCCGCCAGGGGCCAGCCGCGCAGCCCTGCCACCCACCAAGGAGATTGCGTAATGGAACTTGTCTCCTCGCTTGCCATCGGTATCGTGTTTGGCGCCGGCATCTGGCTGCTGCTGCGCCCGCGCAGTTTCCAGGTGCTGACCGGCCTGATGCTGATGTCGTATGCCGTCAACCTGTTCATTTTCATCATGGGCCGCGTCTGGCTCGACCAGCCACCGTTCACGCCTGCCGGCAGCACGCCCGACCCGCGCATCCTGGCCGATCCGCTGCCCCAGGCCCTGGTGCTGACCGCCATTGTCATTGGTTTTGCCACCACGGCGCTGTACCTGGTCGTCATGATCGGCACGCGCGGCATGACCGGCTCTGACCACGTCGACGGGGAGGAGCCCGAGTTATGACGCCGCAACACCTTGTCATCCTGCCGATCCTGTTGCCGCTGCTGTGCGGCGCCATCCTGGTGCCGTTCACGCAAGGCCGCTACCCTGCCAAATTCGCACTTGGCTTTGCGTCGGTACTGGCCCAGCTGGCCACTGCCTGTGCGCTGATGTGGCATGCCGACGGCGGCGCCTGGAACGAAGGCATCGGCGTGTACCTGGCCGCCAACTGGGCTGCGCCGTTCGGCATCGCACTGGTGGCCGACCGGCTGTCCGCCGCCATGCTGCTGCTGACCAGTGTGCTGGCCGGCGCGTCGCTGTGTTTTTCGATTGCGCGCTGGGGCCGCACCGGCGTGCATTTTCATGCGCTGTTCCAGTTCCTGCTGATGGGGATCAACGGAGCCTTGCTGACGCACGACCTGTTCAACCTGTTCGTGTTCTTCGAAGTCATGCTGGCCGCTTCCTATGGGCTGGTGCTGCATGGCTACAACGCCGAGCGCCTGCGCGCCAGCATGCAGTACATCGCCATCAACCTGGCGGCCGCACTGATGTTCCTGATCGGCACCGCATTGATCTACGCGACCACGGGCACGCTGAACATGGCTGACCTGTCATTGCGCATCGCCGCCATGGCGCCGGCCGACATCGCGCTGCTGAAAGTCGGCTTTTCCGTGCTGGTGCTCGCCTTCCTGGTGAAAAGCGCCATGTGGCCGCTCGGCTTCTGGCTGCCCACCACTTACGCGGCCGCGTCGCCCCCGGTGGCGGTGATGCTGGTCCTGATGACCAAAATTGGCGCGTACGTCATCCTGCGCCTGTGGCTGCTGATGTTCGGCCCCGACGCCGGCGCGGCGGCCCAGTTCGGCTATGACGCGCTGGTCTGGGGCGGCATGGCGACCATCGTGTTCGGCGCGGCCGGCATGCTGTCCGCGGACCGGGCAGGGCGCATGGCCGGCTACAGCGCCATCGTGTCGTCCGGCACGCTGCTGGCCGTCATCGGTTACGGCCAGCCTGCGCTGGTGACAGCCGGCCTGTACTACCTGGTCGGCTCGACGCTGGCCGTGGCTGCCCTGCTGCTGCTGATCGAACTGATCGACCGCATCCGCACGCCGGGCTCGGCCATGCTGGCATTGACAATGGAGGCGTGGGCCGTGGAAGACGCGCCCGACGAGCCGCGCGGCAAGGGCGTGCCGGCGGCCATGGCCTTCCTGTCGCTGGCGTTCGCGGCGTGCGCCCTGATGATTGCCGGTTTGCCGCCGCTGTCCGGTTTCATTGCCAAGTTCAGCATGTTCCATGCGCTGCTCAACCCGGCCCCTGGCAGCGCCCCCATCGAGGCCATGGGCTGGACGCTGATGGCGCTGATATTCGTGTCCGGCCTGATTGCCATCATCTCGATGATGCGCTTTGGCGTGCGCACGTTCTGGGCTGCGGACATCCTCCACCCGCCGCACCTGCGCGTGACGGAAGTGGCGCCGGTGGCCGGCCTGCTGCTGCTGTCGCTGGGCATGACCGTGCAGGCGCGCCCGCTGTTCGACTATCTGCAGCGCGCCAGCGCCGACGTCCACGCGCCTGGCAAGTATGTGCGCCGGGTGCTTGGCGAACCGGTCGTGCCCAAGCCCGCCGCCCGCCCGGAGGCGCCATGAAGCGGCCTTTGCCTCACTTTTTGCCGCATCCGGTCGTGTCGCTGGTGCTGTGCGCGCTGTGGCTGATGCTGAACCAGGCCATCGACCCTGGCAGCATCCTGCTTGGCGCGGTACTTGGCATCGCGCTGCCGGTGCTGCTGCTGCGCCTGCAGCCGCTTGGCTATCCGCGCCTGCATGCCCCAATTACGCTGCTGCGCCTGCTGGGCATGGCGGCAGTCGAGATCGTCCGGTCCTGCTTCAGCGTTTGCCGCATCATCCTGTCTGACAACTACGCCGCCGTGAAAGCAGAATTCATCACCGTGCCACTGACGCTGCGCGACCCCTATGGCCTGGTCGTCCTGTCGTGCCTGATTAACATGACGCCAGGAACGGTGTGGGTCGAGATCCTGCCCGATGGTTATAAACTGTCGCTGCACGTGTTCGACCTGCATGACGAACAATGGTGGATCGACACCATCCAGACGCGCTACGAGCGCCCCCTGATCGACATCTTTGAACCGGAGAACGCCCGTGGCGACACTGCTTGAAATCTCGATTGCCTATGCCCTGGTGTGCGTGCTGGTGGCCATGGCGCTGTGCACGCTGCGTTTGCTGATCGGTCCGTCGGCCCACGACCGCGTGCTGGCGCTCGACACCCTGTGGATGGCGGGCATGCTGCTGGCGCTGGTGCTGGGCATCCGCTTCGGCACGCAGGTGTATTTCGAGGTGGCGCTCCTGATTGCCCTCGTCAGCTTCGTATCCAGCCTCGCCATGGCGAAATTCCTGATGCGCGGGGAGATCATCGAATGAACGGGATCGCCGCCTTGCCCGCCTGGGCCGCCGTGGTGGTCGCGGCGCTGTTGATCCTTGGCGCGTCCATCATCCTGATCGGCGCGCTGGGCCTGCTGCGCCTGCGAACGTTTTACCAGCGCATCCACGGCCCGGCCATCACCATCACGCTGGGCGCGGGCTGCATCCTGCTCGCGTCGATGGTGTATTTCACTGTCTCCCAGTCGCGCCTGGTGGTGCACGAAGTGATCATTGCCGCGTTCCTCCTGATGACTGCCCCTGTGGTGTCGATGCTGATCATGCGCGCCGCCGTCTACCGCGACCTGCGCGCAAAGCAAGGCGATGCCGGCGCCACCGCAGGCGGCGTCTATACGATCGTCGAAGGCGAAACGCCGGACAGCCCGGCGCCCGGCAAGGAGTAACTTCCGGTCCATTGCAATTGATCATCGCATGGCGCCTGCCGTTGCTGAAATCCGCAAGGTTTTTTGACGGGGCGCAAGTAGCAGCCTGATCCTGAAAATCCCCTAATCAATTCGTCTGACACTACTGGCTGACGGCAATGACGCCGTCACGAGCCAGGAGCATCGCCATGAGCGAAGCCGTGATTGTGCTGGGCGATACGACCGACCATGGCGGCGAAGTCATCAGCGCCGCACCCGTTGCCACCGCTGGCGGCAAACCGATCGCCCGGCTTGGCGACATGGTGGCGTGTCCGCGCTGCGGCGGCACGTTTCCCATCGTCGAGGGCAACCCGGGCATGCGCTTCGACGGCGCCGACGTCGCCTACCATGGCTGCGCGGTGGCGTGCGGCGCCAGGCTGGTCGCCAGCCAGTCGGACATGACGACGCATCCCGCCGGCGGCCCCGACGATCTGGTCCCGCGGCGCTATTTTTCATTCGATGAAGGTTTTGGCGCAGCCCCGGCCGCCGTTGCCGGCCAGCGCTTTCGCGGCCGCTTCCAGCTGCTTGACGAACAGACTGACCAGCCCATTGGCGGGCGGCGGGTGCGGGTACGCGCCACGACTGGCGCCCCCATCGACGCAGTCACCGACGCCCAGGGCTGCACGCCGTGGGTCGAGCGCGACGTGGCCGAGGTGCTGGCACTGGAACTCCTCGACGACGACCAGCCGTGAGCGGGCCGTCCCTTTCCAGTGGCGGCATGGTCCCCGACGGCGCCACGACACCGCTGCGCGTGGGCCAGCCGCAACTGGCGCCGCTGGACAAGAAAGTGCTGTGTTCCGCGATGTGCCAATGCGACAAAATGCCCGACATCGGCAAGGACGGCAAACAGCTCAAGCAGTTTTGCGTGTCCGGCCGCCTGCAGGTGCTCGACCGGATAAGCCACCACCGCAGCCCGTACAAGCAGGAAATCAACTACGACATGAGCCAGTCGCCCCCGGCGCCCATCATGGATCGCGGCATTGCGACGATGGGCCACCGATATTTGCCCGGCTGGATCACCAAACATTGGGGCACCCAGCCCGAACATTCTGCAAGCTACACGGCGGGGCAGGGATTGATCCGGCGGCCCGATGTGGTGATCGTCAACGATCCGGCCAGGCCGCCGACGCAGGACAATATCAAGCAGATTGTGGAGATGAAGTTTCCGCCGGATACGCTGACAAAACCTCAGGCAGATGCGTATCGGGAAATTGCAGGCGATGAGAGGAAGTTGGAGACCTTGGAGCCGAGCCAGTGCGACTGCGACGCGCCCGAGCCTGACGCAGTAAAAATCCCTGTCGACAAATTTGGATGGGCCGCGGCCGCCGTTGCATGGATCGCATTTGGCTTGTCGCGCGGACGTACTCCGCGTCCACCCCTTCCCGCTTTTTAAGGAAATGTTATGGACAAGGTTGCCCTTGACGCATTCATGGCCAACTGGATGCAGACCCACGAAAACAACGTACTCCCTGGCGCGATGCTCATGAAGAATGGCCCCCAGGACTACATCGGTGCTGCCCTCGCTGTGCGCGGCACCCTGTATTTTCATGGCTCGCATACTGCTGATGTACGGGAGGCGATTTGCGCGTGTTTCGATGATTACGAAAACGTCGCCAGGATGTATCTCACATGGCTATGGCGTGAGGAACCGCCTGAAGGCCCGGATAAATTCGCATACACAAATGCGAAGCCTTTGCGCGAGATGATGAAGCGCCTCGATGAGAATGACCACGTGGGGTTTGCCTATACCGGTGGCAAGAAGGCGCATGAAGCAAGTCCGTGGCTGTTTTACGTCTCGGGCCTGCGTGGATGGGAGGCAAAGCTGGGCTGGAAGGGCCTTGATTCGCTTGAGTTTTCACTGCCGCGCAGTATTGTTAAGGAACATCCAATCCTTTTCCAACAGTTATTTTCCTGCTTTGCGCGGCGATTAAAAATTGAGCACGGACACGGTGGCTTCGCCTTCAATCTTTCGCCGGTGCGTTGGGAAGAAAATGAATCCACGGAAGCGTTCATGGTTTCAAAAATGGCTGGCCTCGATGCCGGCACGTCAACGCTGGTAGCGCGACATGGCAAAACTGGCATTGCCGATCACATCAAGACAATCGGCTGGCTCACAGCGATCAACACAAAAATGGTAGATGCGGTGGGTGGGATGCCGGCCATTCGGTCCGAACTGCCCCGGGATTGGTTTGCCAAATACGATTACGGTAGCGGTATTGTCATTCAGGCGGGTCCGGAACCGGAAATCGCATTAGTCGAGCTGGATGCAAAGCCGGCTGTCTATGTGCTCCCAAACATGGTGTTGCGGAAGATTCGCGTGCCGCAAATCAACAGCCTGCATTACAACTCAAAGGAAGGCGAGCCCCGCCTGGCAGGTGCTGCGGGTGAGCGATGGCTTACCCGCTTTGATGTACCGGAAGATGAAGTCCTGGCCTATAAAGCCAAGCTGCTGGGCGAGCCCAAGTTAACAGAGGAAACGACGTTACCCGGGAATTTATAAAAATCGCCTGAGCAAAGGATATGTCGTGGGAACCGCTGAGTTAAACGACTTTATGATCGGGTGGGGGCAAACGCATGAACATGGTGTTCTGCCCGGAGCGATGTTGATGAAGCATGGCCCCGAGGACTACATTGGCGCCACGCTTGCGGTCCGTAGCACGCTGTATTTTCGCGGCGCCTGCACGGATGGTGTCAGAGAAGCGATTTGCGCGTGCTTCGATCAATATGAAGCGATCGCGAAAGAGCGTCTGACCTGGCTTTGGCGTGAGGAACCTCCCGAGGGGCCGAACAGAATTGCGTATTCAAAGGCCAAATCGATGCGTGAAATGCTTGCGCGTATGGATGAGAATGACCACGTCGGCTTTGCGTACATTGGAGGGAAAAAATCGCATGACGCGAGTCCCTGGCTGTTCTGGGTTTCCGGGCTGCGTGGATGGGAGGCAAAGCAGGGTAATAATGGTCTCGACTCGCTGCAATTTTCAGTTCCGCGCACATTCGTTGAAGCGCATCCTGCGCAATTCCAGGCGCTGTTTGTCGCGTTCGCCCAGTTGTTGAATGCAGAGCATGGGCATGCAGGTTTTGCATTTAATTTGTCGCTTGTGCGTAAACATGAAAATGAGTCGACAGAAGCGGTGATGGGTTCGAAAATGGCGGGCCTTGATGCAGGCAGTGCAGTGCTGATAGCGGCTCGTCACAAAATTGGTATCGTCGATCACATCAAGACCGTCAGCTGGCTTACCGCGATCAACACCAAAATGATTGAAGCATCAGGGGGAATGCAGAGGATTTGTTCGGAACTGCCCCGCGACTGGTTCGCGAAGTACGACTACGGCAGCGGCATTGTCATCCAGGCTGGACCGGAGCCAGACCTTGTGCCGGTCGAACTTGATGCAAAGCCGGCCATCTATGTGCTACCAAACATGACCTTCCAAAAGATCCGCGTGCCGGAGATTGAAAGCCTGCATCAAGGCTCGTTCAATGGCGAGCCACGCCTTTACGACGCTGCCGCCGAAGACTGGCTCACGCGCTTCGACATCCCCGACAGCGAGCTGCTCGCCTGTCAAGCCAGGCTGCTCGCCGAACCCAGGCTCACGCCTGAAACGACGCTGCCTGGCGCGTTGTAGCGGTTCAGGGTTCCGCCGACACCGGCACCTGAATCTCGTGCCCGCGCTGCCAGGCATCGGCGCCCGGGTCGATCGGCGGCGCGGGGATGTCGGCGCGCTGCTTGCGCTTTTCCGCAGACGACACCTTGAAGCGCTGGTCGCGTGCGGCCACCATTTTTGGATCGGCCTGGCCGTCGGCTGTGAAGCCCATCATCAGTTGCGGCACGCCTACCGGCAAGCCCTTGTGCTGGTCGGTATGCCACGTATGCCAGGTTTTTCCGTAGGTGCCGACCAGTTTGGTCATCAGCGCTTTTTCAGCGGCGTCCGGCAAGCCCGGTGCGATCAGCTGGCCCGATTTGACTTCGTGCACATGGCTGTGCCACAGGCCTTTTTCTTCGGCGGGCAAGGTCTGGAACAGCTTGGCGCTGACGATGTATTCCACGCCCATCAGCTTGGCGTCGGCGACGTTGCCGTCGTAGATGACGCACTGGATCATGTCGTCGCTGAGGATGGAACAGTAATGGTGCGCCTCCATCTGCCCCTTCATGTTGCCGTTATAAAAGTGAAAGCCGTCGAGGTAGCTGTTGATGGCGGCAATCGGCGGCTTTGCCTGCAGGATGTTCGCGCCCTTGTCCAGCGCGGCGGTGGATGCCGCGGTGGGCGCCCCGGGCGTGGCGACGGGGGAGTGCGTGTCGCTGCCCTTGCAGGCGGTGAGCAAAAGGGCGGGCAGGATGGTCAGGAGAAGCGTGGTACGCATGGTAGGTAGCGGCAAGTGGAGGATAAGACAGTGTAAAACGCCACGGTCCGTGCTGGGCCGCGATTCGATTGAAAGCGCCCATGGTTTGAACCGGGAGGCGGCCGGATCGGATCGCTGAAAACCGGTATCATCGCTGCCATCCATTCACGCGAGTCCACCATGCTGCAGACCCCTGCCGGTTTCACCCCCCTGATGCGTCCCGAAGTCCATGCGGACCCGATGAATTTCATTTTTCACGACAAGCGCATCCTGGTGCGGGAACACGACCTGGCCCTGCCTGACGCGGCCGCGCTGGCGCTGCTCGACATCAACCCGCAGCGCTTGCGCCCGGTCGGCATGTGGGGCACGCGCTATGCCCAGACCGCCTGGACGGATACCGACGCCACGCCGCCCGGCTACGAATGGCGCGGCATGCGCTCGCTGTTTGGCAGCCTGGACGACGACTTCCTGGGCGTGGCCGGACGCGCGTCGCAACTGGCCGAGTGGGCGCGCACGCACAAATTTTGCGGCGCGTGCGGCAACGCCACGGCGCAGGCCGAGGGCGAGCGCTGCATGACGTGTTCCCATTGCGGCCACCTGGCCTATCCGCGCATCTCGCCCGCCATGATGGTGCTGATCCGCAAGGGCGATTCCGTGCTGCTGGCCATGCACGCCATTTCGCCTGCCAAGCGCTACACACCACTGGCTGGTTTCCTCGAAGCCGGCGAATCGATTGAAGAGGCGGTGCACCGCGAGGTGATGGAAGAGGTGGGCCTGCGCGTGCACAACCTGCAGTATTTTTCCAGCCAGTCGTGGCCGTTTCCGCACTCCCTGATGATTGCGTTCACGGCTGACTACCTCGATGGCGAGATCCGCGTCGACGCCAACGAAATTGCCGACGCGCGGTGGTTCGGCCCCAACGATGTATGGCCAGAAAAAGTGCCGCACTTGTCGGTGTCGGCGATGCTGGTAGACGCACACCGGCCGCCTGGCCGCTAGGGCCTCAAGGCAGCGGCGCGGCGCTCCGCCGGCGTGGCGCCGGTGCCGCGCATCTGCACCGTTCGTTGCAGCAGGTCGAACCAGAACGGCGCGCCGAACAGGGCGGTCGCTGCCGTAATCAGCCAGCCCGCGCACTGCAGCAGGAAGCGCTGGTCGAGCTGCGGTGGAAAGTTTTCCCAGCCGATGGGCAAACTGGTCAGCGCATCGAGCGTGGCGCCATCCAGCACGGCAGGCAAGCTGCCCAGTTGCGCCGCCATGGCTGGCTGAAGCCACAGCGTTCGGAACAGGTGGATGCTGTCGATGTTGAGCAGGATCGCCAGCAGCAGCGACAGCAGCACGCTGATGATTGAGGCGCGCCGTTTGTAGCTGCCGGATAACCGTTCCATCGTGGTGTCGAACCAGCCTGCGATGCCTTCCTGGAAGCGCCGCATGTCGCCATCGGCGCGCTCGTACAGCGCCTGCAGCGCACGCCGCAGCGGCGCGTCGGCCATGGCGTCGATGGCGCTTTTGACGCTGGCAAGGTCCCCCGGCACATTCGCCAGGGTATCGACCAGCGCCAGCGCGAAATGCTGCGGGTCGATATACGACGGCCGGCCGCTGTCGGCATGCGGGTTGACCAGCGCGTGCCGGTACAGCGCCCCGGCCAGGCCCGTGCACTGCGGATCGCCCAGCATTGCCTTGACGCCCGCCAGCAGGCTGTTCGCGCGCAGCTTGAACAGCGACGCCAGCGCTTCCTGCACGGTGGACACGATCAACGCCAGCGAGGCATAGCAAAACGACAGGCCGATGGCCATTTCAAGCACGCGACTTCCAAACATGGCAAGCTCCTTGATCAATGATTATTCACGCTAGCGCAAGCTGAATGCACATGAGTACGGTTTGCTCAAGAAAGTGGCACGCCGCGGCCAGCTTCGCGCATTTTCTATATACTTGCGGCAATCAAAAATTGGTAAAGGCTTTTCCCCATGTCCCAGCAAGATGACTTCTCCGAAAACGACTGGCGCCGCCTGCTGGCCTCGATTGGCGAAGACCCCGACCGTCCCGGCCTGATCGAAACCCCGGCACGCGTGTCGAAGGCCTGGCAGCACTGGACTTCCGGCTACGGCCAGGATCCGGTCGAGGTGTTGAAAGCGTTTGAAGACGGCGCCGAGGAATACAACGAGCTGATCGTGGTGCGCGGCATTCCCGTCTACAGCCATTGCGAACACCACCTGGCGCCATTCTTCGGCAAGGCCACCATTGGCTACCTGCCGAAAGGCAAGATCGTCGGCCTGTCGAAGCTGACGCGCCTGGTCGATATTTTCTCGAAGCGCCTGCAGGTGCAGGAACGCATGACGATCCAGATCGCCAACGCGCTGATGGAAGTGCTGGAACCAAAGGCAGTGGGCGTGGTCGTGCGTTGCCGCCACCTGTGCATGGAAAGCCGCGGCATCCGCACGCCGGGCGAAGAGACGATCACGTCGGCCATGCTGGGCGGCCTGCGCGCCAACCTGGCGCTGCGCACCGAGTTCCTGGCGCTGGCAAAAGACTGAATTTGTCGGGAATTTATCGGGAATAAGGGAACCAGTTCCTGAACGCCGCCTCCAATACAATTTGGGGCGAACATCATGGACCGGCCAGAATTCCCGAGCGACCTATCGCGCGAGCAGTTCGAGCATGTGCGCGGCATGCTGGAAGCCGCGCGCCGTAAAACCCGCCCGCGCAAGCACGATCTCTACGATGTCTTTTGCGCGGTGCTGTATCTGCTTGAAACCCAGGGCGCGTGGCGCAGCATGCCGCCATCGTTCCCGCCCTGGCGCACGGTGCATGAATATTTCACGCAGTGGACCATGTTGCGCGACGGTGACATGACGCTGCTCGAGCGGACGTTGCAGAAGGTGGGGCGGGACAAGGCGGCGGCGTATCTGCGCAGTTTGCTGGCGCCGAAGTGAGCGGCCGATCCAGCCATCGCGCTTAAAACCGTCACCCCGGCGAAGGCCGGGGCCCATGGTGAGCGTGCAGTACCGTGCTCTCAATTCAGCATGGGTCCCGATTTTCATCGGGATGACGGTGGTGAGGGTGGTGCAGAAACGAAATCGCGACCTCGGCAACTACCCAATCAAACCTACTTCGCCCCCGCTTTCACGAACACCAGCTCTTTCTGTGCATCGAACTTGAAATTCCCCACCGGCAGCCCCGCCACGCCCGCGGCCGGCTCGCCCAGGCTGGTGCACGTCTGGATATTCACCTGCCACAGCATCTCCCCCGCGCGCACCGTGTAGATGTCCTCGCCGCTGTCGAACACTTCCACATCGAAATCCGCCTTTGGCATCTTGCCCAGGTCCACCCTGCGCTGGCAGTCCGGCATGCGCGCCGTGATCATGGACACCGTCATGGCGTCGCTCCAGAAATAATCCTGGTTGGCGCGCAGCGACAGGGTCTGGTCGGCGCCGTCGATGCGGTACGTTGCGGTAGCGCTGGTGCAGCCGCCGAGAACCAGGCAGGAAAGAACGGTGAGGGCAGGGAGGAGGCGCATGCGGTCTGGTCGGTCGTGGGAGTCGACGCCAGTATAGAGGCAACTTCTGGAAAAACGCAGTTTCAGAAGTCCATGCCCACCGCGAGGGTGGCCATTTTGCGGCGGGGAATGGGGACCGAGGAGCGGATTTCCGGTCCGCGCCGCGCTATCTTGAACTGCACGTACAAGGGGCCGGTCATAGTGCCGCGGCGGGTATCGGCGATGTCGAAGCGCAGGCCGGAGACCAGGTCCGTGATGAGGTTGCGGGGCTTGTCGCTGGCGGCGTTGCGGAAGGTGGGGACGGTGACGAGCAACTCGGAGCCGGACTGCCGTCCTTCGGCGCCGACAAACGCGGTGCACTTGAGCCAGCGCGACAGGCACCATGATTCCTTGGTGAGGGTTGTCCCGGCCGTGACGCGCCAGGCCGTATCTACCGGAAGTCGTGATTCTTCAACGATATCGACACTGAGCCGTGGTGTATTTTGCTCTGCTTTTGCTGCCAGCGAAGCGCAGCCCAGCGCGGCGCAAAACGCGGCGTGGGCAAGCTGGCGATGGCTGACGAATGCGGACATGGTTTTTAGCAGGCAGATCAATGTTGTTAGCCGGAAATTCACAGCAGTTATTTTAATTGTCTACCTTCGCGCTTAACCATGCAAGCGGAAAGGGAATCGTGTGCGCATTTACCACAGGAAATATTTTCCGACAAGTATTTTATCCAAAAAACAACGTCTCCTTACTGTCGAGAGTGTGTTGTCGCACAGAGTGTTGGTCGCCAGATCTTTATGATGAGTTCGATACGCGTCGTGGACGACGCCGAACGCTGCCAATGAAGGCCGCGTTTTTCAACACCGAGGCCACCGGGCCTCCCCCGCAAGTGAGCGTGAACCAGGGGCATTGCTTCCCTGCGCACTTGCGGTCGCGTCGTACAAACCCTGCAAAATTTGGAGATATACCGCTATGCCAACTAAAAAAGTGCCGCCCTCCGTCGCCGGTGCCGGGTCCATCCTGAGCACCTTCGCAGGTCCTTCCGTCTCCCCGCCGCCAACCAGCCTTGGCTCGGCAGATGCCGATGGTACCGGCCTGCGCGAAAAAATCGTGTCGGGCCAGGATCTGGCCTCGGAGACCACGTCCAACCCGATCAAATCGGCTGAGTACGGCGATGCTGCGCGCACCCCGACTGCCGGCGTCACGCACGAAGCGTCGTCGCAGCTGGCTGGCGCCAGTACCGACAGCGAAGTGTTCCAGTCCGAGAAAGTCGGCTCCGGCGTGCCGCCAGTGGGCGTCAACAATGCCATCGCACCGCTTGACCGCGTGCGCGTGGACAACACCGGCACTGCCCTGACCACCAACCATGGCGTCAAGATTGCAGACAACCAGAATTCGCTGAAGATCGGCCTGCGCGGCCCGACCGCGCTGGAAGACTTCATCATGCGCGAGAAAATCACGCATTTCGACCATGAGCGCATTCCCGAGCGTGTCGTACACGCCCGCGGTTCGGCAGCCCACGGCTACTTCGAAGCCTACGAGGACCTGTCCGCCATCACCAAGGCAGCGCCGTTCAACAAGAAAGGCAAGCGCACCCCTGTGTTCCTGCGTTTCTCGACCGTTGCCGGTGAGCGCGGTTCGGCCGATACCGCCCGCGATGTGCGCGGTTTCGCCGTGAAGTTCTATACGGATCAGGGTAACTGGGACCTGGTGGGTAACAACATGCCAGTGTTCTTCATCCAGGACGCGATGAAATTCCCTGACCTGGTCCACGCAGTCAAGCCGGAGCCGCACAACGCCATTCCACAGGCCGCCAGCGCGCACGACACCTTCTGGGACTTCGTCTCGCTGATGCCGGAATCGGCGCACATGCTGATGTGGCAGATGTCGGACCGCGCCATTCCGCGCAGCTACCGTACGATGCAGGGTTTCGGTGTGCACACCTTCCGCCTGATCAATGCCAACAACGAATCCGTGTTCTGCAAATTCCACTGGAATCCGGTGCAGGGTACCCACTCGCTGGTATGGGACGAGTCGGCCAAGATCATGGGCGCCGACCCTGACTTCCACCGCCGCGACCTGTGGGAAGCCATCGAAGCTGGCGCCTATCCTGAATGGGAACTGGGCCTGCAGATCTTCACCGAAGAGCAAGCCGAGAGCTTCGAATTCGATATCCTCGATTCGACCAAGCTGATTCCGGAAGAGCTGGTGCCGCTGCGCGTGGTCGGCAAGATGGTGCTGGACCGCAATCCAGACAACTTCTTCTCGGAAACCGAGCAAGTGGCGTTCTGTACCGCCCACATCGTGCCGGGAATCGACTTCACCAACGACCCGCTGCTGCAAGGCCGTATCCACTCTTACCTGGATACCCAATTGTCGCGTCTGGGCGGCCCGAACTTCCACGAAATCCCGATCAACGCGTCGGTCGCTTCGGTGCACAACAACCAGCGTGACGGCATCCACCGCCAGGCCATTCCGCGCGGTCGCGTCAGCTACGAGCCGAATTCGCTTGCAGGCGGTGCGCCGTACCAGGCAGGCAGCGCTGGTTTCTCCAGCTTCCCCGAGCCGGTTGCTGAAGACAAGGTACGCGGCAAGGCAGAGAAATTCGCTGAACACTATGCGCAAGCCCAGATGTTCTACGAAAGCCAGACGCCAGCCGAGCAGGACCACATTGCCGGCGGCTTCCGTTTCGAGCTGACCAAGGTCACCGTGCCGGCCATCCGTGAACGCGTGCTGGCGCTGCTGGCCAACGTCGACGCCAAGCTGGCTGCCACCGTGGCCGACGGCCTGGGCATGGAAGTGCCAGAGCCGTTGCCGCTGGCAACCGATGCACCGCGTCCGGTGTACGCACCATCGCCAGCGCTGTCGCTGATGGCGCGTCCCGGCCAGACCGGCATTGCCACCCGCCGAGTCGCGATTTTCGTGGCCTCCGGCGTCGATGGCGACGCTGTGATGTCGATGTACGCCACCCTGCTGGCAGGCGGCGCCGTACCGCGCCTGGTCGGCACCAAGATGGGCGCCGTGAAGAACACCGTGGGCGCCGCGCTGGAAGTGGAAGTGTCGGTAGAAGCCAGCCCGGCAGTGCTGTACGACGCGGTCATCGCGCCAAATGGCACCGAGACCATGGCCCGCGAGCCAAAAATCATCGACTTCCTGCGTGACCAGTACGCCCACTGCAAGCCGATGCTGGTCATCGGTTCCGCAGAAGCGCTGCTGACCAAGGCCGGCGTTGACGGCAAGCTGCCGGATGGCAGCGTGGACCCGACCGTGATCATGGGCGACGCTGCTGCCGGCCTGGAGAAATTCCAGTCGGCACTGGCCGAACACCGTTCATTCGCGCGCGAGCAAGATCCCGTTCAGGCGTAAGATTGCCTGAGTAATCAGTAGCCAACGGCCTCGCAAGAGGCCGTTTTTCATTCACCAATAAAAACAAACCAGGAACATGCCATGATCACGCCCGTCCGTTACAACCCCTCCTTTGAAGTGCTCGAAGAAGAAGAAGCAAAAACCGAACAGGGTTTCATCGACACCCTGCTCGGCATTTCCACCACAACCTACGCCGACAGCGGCCACGCAATCCGCAGCGTGCACGCCAAGAGCCATGCGCTGCTGCGTGCCGAGCTGACCGTGCTGGACAATATCGCCCCCGCCTACGCGCAGGGCATCTTCGCCAAAGCCGGCACCTACCCGACGCTGATGCGCCTGTCGACGTCGCCTGGCGACATCCTCGATGACAAGGTATCGACCCCGCGCGGCGTGGCCATCAAGATCATTGGCGTCGAAGGCGACCGCGTCGATGGCAGCGAAGGCGACGTGACGCAGGACTTCATCATGATCAACGGCCCGGTGTTCTCGGCCAAGACGGGCAAAAAATTCCTCGGCAACCTGAAACTGCTGGCCGGCACGACCGACAAGGCGCCGGGTTTGAAAGTGGCGCTGTCGGCAGCGTTGCGCGGCGCAGAAAAAGTGCTGGAAGCGGTCGGCACGGAAAGCGGCACCCTGAAAGCCATGGGCGGCCATCCCGAGACCAATCCCCTTGGCGAAACCTATTTCAGCCAGGTCCCGGTGCTGTTCGGCGACTACATGGCCAAGATCTCGCTGGCGCCGGTGGCGCCTGAACTGACCGCGCTGAAAGACGCGCCGGTCGACCTGAGCGGCACCCCGGACGGCCTGCGCCGCGCCATGCAGCAGCACTTCGCCACCCAGGGCGGCGAGTGGGAACTGCGCGTGCAGCTGTGCACCGACCTGGCCACCATGCCGATCGAGGACGCCACCGTCGAGTGGAAACAGGAAGACAGCCCGTTCGTGGCAGTGGCCCGCCTGAAGGTGGCGCCGCAGGAAGGCTGGAGCGAAGAGCTGTCGAAGAAGATCGACGACGGCGTCCAGTTCAGCCCATGGCATGCCGTGGCGGCGCACCGTCCGCTCGGCTCCATCATGCGCATCCGCAAGGTCGCGTATGAGGCGTCGCAGAAATTCCGCACCGAGAAAAACGGTACGCCGGTCGTCGAGCCAAAAGACATCAGCGGCTTTTGACCTGCGTCGTATCGAAGCGGGCTTAGCCGCCTAATATTAATCAGAAGTCAACGTGGCGCGGCAACAAGTGTAGTTGCCGACGCCACACATTTTCCATAAAACAGTACGAAGCCCAGGAACCGCTGACCGCGCGCATGCGCCCGGCCTGTCCCACATTGCTCAACGCGCCCGCGCAAGGAGTGAATATGGCTTCGCTACCTGTCCTGCCTTCGTCCATCACCCGTCCACTGCGCCTGCGCCGCCTGCGCGCCCGGTACGATTCCCACAAATCGAGCCGCGTGCCGTTTGTCCTGCTCGTCATCTTCCTGATGGGCACGTACGCGGTGCTCACCTGCGGCAGCGGCGCACCCGGCTACCACCTCGGCAATGCGCTGATCTGGGGTTTTGGTTTTTGCGTCAGCGGCATGCTGCTTGGCTTCCTGTTTGCCATCCCGCGCATCCTGCCGGCCGGCGCCATCATTGCGCCGGCGCGTCCAGTCAACGCAAACGGCAAGCGTGAGACCGATCCCGGTCCCAACAGCGTCCTCAGCCACCCCAGCCACTCGCCCAGCGAAATCAATTCCAACCTGGTGGAAGTATCCGACTGGCTCACCAAGATCATTGTCGGTGTGGGACTGGTGGAACTGAAGCACCTGCCCACTGCCGCGCGCGGCGTGGCCGACTACATCGCCCCCAGCCTGGGCCTGGCGTCCAGCATGGCTGCGCCGGTGGCGGGCGGCATCATGCTGTTCTACAGCGTGCTGGGCTTTTTGATCGGCTACCTGCTCACGCGCATCTATCTCGCCGTGATCATCAAATGGGCCGACAACCAGGTGAAAAACCTGAACCCGGTGCGGCTCGACAACGGCACGGAAATCGAAGCCAGCGAACTGATCCGCCTGCAGCAAAGCGCGCTGGCCGACGTGCAGGAAACCGTCGTCAACATCGTGTCCACCATGCCCGAGCAGTCCGGCATGGCAGCAACGTCCGCAGTGGTAGCCATGACCCCGGGCCGCGTGCTGTGGGTGGACAGCCGGCCCGCCAACCATACCTTGCTGGTCGACCAGCTCACGCGCGCCAATGTCGTCGTCGAACAAGTCCTCACCAACAAGGATGCGCTCGAATGCCTGGCCAGGGGCGCGCACCCGTTCGACGTGGTCATCACCGACATGGCCGGCTTCGACCACGGCCGCTCGTTGCCGGACGCGGGCATCGACCTCACGCGCGACGTGCTGCGCCTGCTGCCGGGGCAACCGGTGCTGGTCTACTGCAGCAAGAAAGAAGCCGAGCTGCACGGCGCGGCCGCCACCCTGGCCGGCGCGCGCATGGTCACTGCCAACGGCACCCACCTGATTGCCGAGATCGCGCGCATCCTCAAAACGGCGGGCCGGGCGATCCTGATCGGTTAAGCCAGCCACCGCGCCGCACGATAGCGCGCGGCGGCGCGGGCGGGAAGGGCTTTACAATGTGCCATCATCATTTCCGCCGCCGCGCGCCTCGCTCCCATGGCCTACATCCACCCGTCCGGCTGGTCCGAAATGTCCGTCACGGGCGCCGCTGCGCGCGAGATCGACACGCTGTCGTACCTTGACGAAGCGCTGCACGACGCGCCCTACAGCATCTACCACGGCGTGCACTGGACCAACGTCGAACAGGGCTTCTCGGCATACGGCGAAGTCGACTTCATCATCGTCGCCCCCAACGGGCGCATGCTGCTGATCGAACAGAAAACCGGCTTCCTCACTGAGACCGAAGACGGCCTGGTCAAGAGCTTCCGCGGCAAACCGACCCGCGTGCGCACGCAGATCACCCGCACCATCGACGCGCTGGCCCGCCGCTTCGAAGGCGAACTGTCGATCGACTACCTGCTGTACTGCCCCGACTACATCGTGCGCGACCCGCACCTGGCCGGCATCGAACCCAGCCACATCATCGACGCCAACGACAAGGGCGCCCTCGCGCAAAAGGTGCGCGAGCTGTTGCCAATCACGGAAATCACCGACCAGTTCGAAAAAGTCGCGCGCTTCCTGGGCGACACCATGCGCCTGCGGCCCGACCCCAGCTCGATGATCGGCAACGCTGAAAAAATGGTCACGCGCCTCTCGGGCGGCCTGGCCCTGTGGGCGCGCCGGCTTGAATTCACCCCGTACCGCCTGCGCGTGGTGGGCACCGCCGGCAGCGGCAAAACCCAGCTGGCGCTGTCCGAATACGCCGCCGCCATCGACGCCGGGCTGCGCCCTTTGTACGTCTGCTACAACCGCCCCCTGGCCGACCACATCGAGCGCCTGGTGCCACCGGGCGGCACGGTTTCGAACTACCACATGCTGGGCGACACCTTCCAGCGCGCCCGCGGCTTCCTGCCCGACTACGAAGCGCCCGGCATCTGGGAAGATGTCGAAGCCATCCTGGAAAAGGCGGTGTTGCCGGACGACGCGAAATACGATGTCCTGATCGTCGACGAAGGCCAGGATTTTTCCACCGAATGGCGCGACGTCGTGCTGCGCATGCTCAAACCGGAAGGCCGCGCCATCTGGCTGGAAGACCCCACGCAAAACCTGTACGGCCGCGAAATCGTCGCGCTGCCGGGCTGGGTAACGTTGACGTCCCACACCAACTACCGCAGCCCGCGCCAGATCGTCGAACTGCTCGCCTCCATCGGCGACGCCCGCCATCCGGTCGAAGCCGCCAGCCCCTTCGTTGGCGCCGACATTGAATATTTCGTCTACCCGCAAGGCGACGTCGACACCATGCTGGCCCAGACCAAGCACGCCATCACCGTCTGCCTCGCCGCCGGCTACAAACGCCACGACATCGCCATCGCCTCGTTTCGCGGCCGCGAAAAATCCGCGATCCTGAACCTGGACACGCTGGGCGACGCCCACACCCTGCGCTCCTTCACCGGCAAATACGATTTACTGGGCGACCCCATCTTCCGCGAAGGCGGCCTGCTGACCGACTCCGTCTACCGCTTCAAGGGCCAATCCGCCCCGGCCGTGATTTTCACCGAGATCGACTTCGCGGAGATCGACGAACTGGTATTCCGCAAACTGTTCGTCGGCATGACCCGCGCGCGGCTGAAGCTGGTGCTGGTGCTCAGCGACCGGGCAGCGGAGAAATTGCTGGACCGGATGGAGGTTAACTTGGCAAGCGAGGAGGGCGCAGGTCCAGCCACGCAGGAATGATTCTTTCGCTTGGACAGCCCGCAACCTCCGCTTTCCCCAACCATGTGTAAACCCCGTCATCCCGACGAAAGTCGGGACCCATACTGAGCTTGCATCAACGTGGCTCTCGCGTCTTCGCACGGCTGCCCCGCGTGTCTGCCACCATGGCGTTCCATTAGAATCGTCGATAAGCCAACACAATCTGCATCGCGAATATGCTGAAGAGTTCCTCCCTGTTCCTGTTAATGGCCCTGGTCCAATCCTTGGCCCATGCTGTCGAGCACCTGCCAAAAGACGTGTCGACGTATATCGACCAACGCGAAGGCTGCTACCACATGACCGGCGAAATTCCCGACCCTTCCGAGAAAGAACGCCTGCGCGAAGTGATTCGTGAAATCAACAAGCAGTGCAAGGGCCTGGACAAAAGAAGCTGCGGCTGGAAAAGAAATACGCATCGAATCCTGTGGTGACTGCGCGCCTCGCCAAGCTCGCAGCGGACACCGGCGATGGTCCTGTCGCCGCGCCGCCAGCTTCGGCGCGCTAGATATTGCATCACCATACGCCAGCCAGCCTCGGTGTTTTCGCATCAATGTGACAACAACGCCACGTATATCCTCCTGCGCCTCCGGGGCGCCACCACGCGCGTTGACAAACAACCCAGCTAATCTAAGCTGAACCCATCGGCGCCTGCCCGATCACTCAGCACGCACGTGCCACCGCAACCAGCAAAACCGCCGCCACGTCCGGAGACACCATGTCCAACCGACCAGCCATGCGCCACGCAGCCACGTCGCGCCTCATCACCTTCGCCATGAGCCTGCTCACCACCATCCTCCTGTGCGCCACGACCGCAGCAGCGGTGGTCCTGCCGCTGCCCAAATACAACGTCAGCGTCAATGACGTCTCCGTCTCCGGCTTTTCATCCGGCGGCGACATGGCCGTGCAAATGCACTTCGCTTACTCGAAGACCATCAAAAAAGGCGCCGGTGTCATCGCCGGCGCCCCGTATTACTGCTCGCAAGGCAACATCGTCATCTCCGTCGCGGCCTGCATGCTCGACACCATGCCCCGCAACTTGCCCTACCTGCAGTCAGTCATCAACACGTGGTCGCGCAACGGCTATATCGACCCCACCAGCAACATGGCCGGATCAAAGGTCTTCATGCTCTCCGGCACCCTGGACAGCATCGTCAAGCAAGCCGTCATGAACGACCTGTACACCATGTACACCAGCTATATTCCGGCCGCCAACATCTTCTACAAGATCGACCTGGCCGTCGAACACTCCATCCCTACCGACTACTTCGGCGGCCTGTGCACGTTCAACGGCGGCCCCTACGTCAACAACTGCAACTACGACGCCGCCGGCGAAATCCTCCGCTGGCTCCACGGCCCCCTGAACGCCAAGAACGTCAACGCACTCTCCGGCATCTTCATCAATTTCGACCAGGCCCCGTTCTGGGGCAACTTCAATCCCACAGCGCATGGCATGGCCAGCAGCGGCTTCGCCTACGTCCCGTCCAGCTGCGCATCAGGCCAGGCCTGCAAACTGCACATTGCCTTCCATGGCTGCATGCAAAGCGTCGCCACCGCAGGCGTCGGCACCGCCTTCTACCAGAACGCCGGCTACAACCGCTGGGCCGACACCAACAATATGATCGTCCTGTACCCGCAAGCCGCCGCCTCGCCCGCCAACCCGGGCGGCTGCTGGGACTGGTGGGGCAGCGACGACTTGAATTTTCCGGGCAAGAGTGGAGGGCAGATGGTGGCGATCAAGACGATGATCGACCGCATCGTCAGCGGCAACACCGCCGCGCCGTACACGTGCGCGCACTGGTATGACAGTAACTACATGCATGTCTACTACGGACGGGCGTACGTGGGGAGTGACGGGCAGGCGTATGCGGTCAATTCGAATCAGTATTTGGGGTATTACTCGCTGGGGGCGTACACGGATGTGAGAAGGACGAGCGCGGGGTATTATTCGTACGGCAGTTGCTTATAATTCGGCTCTCTACGGCAAGATTGTCATAAAAATTAGTCCGGTAGTAGACGAAATCTAGCACCGGACTAACTCAAGTCTTAAGTTTATGCTGCCTTAAGTCAGCTGATGCGCGGTCTTATATGCAGCCAAAAGTTGCGGAGTGATGCGCTGATCTTTAGACGAGAACGTAAGTGTCTCATCGCTTGCTAAATTCAGGTTGATTGCACCCCGCACTACCGCGCGGTCGCATTCATACGCTCCAGATAAAACCATAAATCCCTCATTCCAGAGAACATCTCTAGCCCCGCCATTACTTCGAGTGCGTCGAAGTGGATCTTTTTGATTCGCAACACTACAAATCACGTGTCTCGGGATCGGAATGCCATTAGCTAATTTTAGCAACTGCAGAACCCGTTTACTTCCTGTTTTTTGGCCAGTTATTTCATCTAAAACAGCTTTAGGCTGGTGGGCTAAAAAGTTCTGGGAATAGGGTTCGTCCTTCAAAATCCAATAAATATGCTCACGGTGTTCAGCCGTAAGGCTACGTTTCTCATCACGATTTTTCGCCCCTAATTGATGCTCTACCACATGGGCCAAACCCAGGCGGAATAAGGATTTCGATTCGTCGTAAGCGAGTAACAGGTTGATGTGATCATGACTAGATCTTGAAAACATCCAGTTTTTCCCCATGGTCGTTTTAATGTCGACATCTTCCCCGGCGAGTTTAATATCAAGTTTGTCGCCTTTCGGAATTGAAAACTCAAAGCGAAGCATACGTTCAATGCGTTTGCCGATTGCCGTTTTCTCATCGGGTTCCAGGTCATTGATAGAATATCGATAAAGTGTAGGTGCATCAATAACATAGTCAACAGCGGCACGAATTATATCGCCCACTTTTTTCGCGAAAACCCTGTCTCCACCCACTCTTTGCACAAGATCCCACTTGACTCTTTGCATTCTGATATCAATTTCAGAGTCCCGTGGTGGTGGAGCGTCGACCAACGGCAGCGCTACTTCTGAGAACACCAGCCCGGCCAGCTCATGTTGCAATTCGATAACTTTACTCATGTTGCCCTCAGATATTGAACAGAACTGAAGTGTATGTCCAATATCGCCAACGGTCAATTTTTTCCCGGCATATTTTTTTCCTCCGGCGGATTTGGTAGCGCCAGAAAGTTCTTTAGTCTCTGCTCAAGACCCTCGAAACGGCGTATGTCGCACTCCCACAGCTCTAACACTTGCCACCCTGCGGCTTCCAGCGCATCGAGGTTACGTTGATCTCGAAGCCTGTTTTTTTGAATTTTCCCGCTCCAATAGTTGACGTTCGACTTTGGTTTTGATGCCAGCCGACATGAATGTCCGTGCCAGAAGCACCCTTGAACGAGTACAACCTTACGATGCTTGGGAAGCACGATGTCTGGTCTACCAGGCAGATCCTTCCGGTGTAGGCGGAACCGATACCCAAGACGGTGAAGCATGCTTCGAACTGTTATTTCCGGCTTTGTGTTTTTGCTGCGAATACGGCTCATCTGAGCCGACCGCGCTTCGGGTGAAATTGTGTCCATTGCAAGGTCTCAGCGGTAAGTTCCAGTATGTAAAATGTTACTGAAAAACCTTCTTCCCAGGCGCACGTGAGGTGATGGTTACCTTACTGAAATCCGAACGCGAAATTCTGCTAGAGGATGGATCCTTACGTATAATCCTGGTTTATGCGACTGTTAAATGTTGAAAGAAATGAAAGAATTGAACACGATTGAGATGTGTGCAGGTGCTGGCGGGCAAGCACTCGGGCTTCATAACGCTGGATTTACCCATACCGTGCTGGTGGAGATCGATGGATTTGCTTGCAAGACACTGGAGTATAACAACCAACATTTGGGACTAGGATGGGGGGAGATTATTGAGGGCGACCTTAATGATTTTTCCAAAAACCGCGCAGCAGCATATCGTGGGAAAATCGATTTAGTTGCTGGAGGAGTGCCTTGCCCACCTTTTAGCAAGGCTGGAAAACAGTTGGGAGCAGCGGACGAACGCGATTTATTTCCGACGGCGCTGGAAATTGTTCGAAAAGTGAACCCTCGAGCGGTTTTGTTAGAGAATGTAGCAGGGCTTATGGATAGTCAATTTAGCGAATATAGGAGCTTCATTCGCGAAACTTTATCTGACATGGGCTATGATTCTGATTGGAAACTGATCAATGCTAGTGACTTTGGCGTTCCGCAATTGCGCCCAAGATTTATCTTGGTGGCACTAAAGAAAGAAATTTTTTCGTATTTTAGCTGGCCTGAGGAGGGAATGATCCCGACACCGACAGTTGGCGAGGTATTGCACGATTTAATATCCGAACAGGGATGGGCGGGTTCGGCAGAGTGGCGAGAGCGAGCGAATGCGATTGCTCCAACATTAGTGGGTGGGTCGAAAAAACATGGGGGGCCGGATTTAGGTCCAGCTCGTGCGAAGCAGGCATGGCAAAAACTCGGGGTTAATGGACATCGAGTCGGCAGTGATCACGATATTCCTACAGCTGCCTTCAGGGGCGCAATGATGCGCGATGGTTCTATTAAATCCGGTTTCGAGAATATGCCTTTACTGACAGTCAGAATGGCAGCAAGAATTCAGGGATTTCCTGATTTTTGGAACTTTGTCGGCACTAAGACACATGCTTATCGTCAAGTAGGAAATGCATTTCCACCGCTTGTGGCGGAAGCTGTTGGGCTTGAAATCGCTCGTGCTTTGCGTTCTTTCGATGGGCGAACTGATGGGAGCTCTAATTAAATTAACTGTTAAATGATGATTGCAGCCAAAGCTAAGACAAAGCCTTAGTCGATAACGTAATATTTCTTGTTTAATTCTGGCCCTGTGGATAATTCGGTGCCGCTGGCAGCTGCATGCTATGGTCTAGTTGTCAAGTCTCGTCTGGTCATAAACGCGTTTAACGAATAGATCCGGCTTTTTCTGCTGCCATTCCTTCAGCGCTTGAATTGGCGTTTTGGAGCCAATGGCGCGCTGTGGAATGTGGTGGTTGTACAACTTCAAGTAGTTGAGCAAGGTAGTTTCGAGATCGGCCCGGCTGTCGAACCTGGTCTGTTTTAACAGCTCGCTGATGCGACCGTTGAAGCGTTCCACCATGCCGTTCGTTTGCGGGTGACGTGGAGGCGCCAAGCGGTGCTCGATGTCCATGCCTGCACAGACCTTATCGAATGCATGGTGACCGCTGGGCGTCTTGTCTTTCATCGAGAACCGGTCTGTAAATTGTGAGCCATTGTCGGTCAGGATTTTCGTGATTTTGATGGGCGAGGCGATTTTCAATCGGCGCAGAAAGTCGACGCTGCTACGGTCCGTCATATCGCCATAGATGTGCAGAAAAACCCAGCGCGTGGCGCGGTCGATGGCCACGAACAGGTAACGACGCGATGTCTCGTCTGGCATCTGTGGCAGGTATTTTATGTCGATGTGAACGAAGCCAGGCTCATAGTCCTTGAAGGTCTTTTTTGGCGAGAGCGTTTCGCCTTCTGCTTTCGGGATGATGTCTTCCAGGCGCGACATGCTTTCGCGCTTGAGCAGACGCGCGATGCCTGCCCGCGAAACAGCGGCGTTGATGTATTCACGAGTGATGTAGAGCAGGTCGTCGAGCGGCAGATAGAGTGACTGGCGCAGTGACAGCACGACGGCCTCCTGCGTCGCGCTCAGCGTGGTATGGAGTGTGTGGGCGCGGTGCGAACGGTCTTGCACATCGTCGCGTTTGAGCCACTTGGCGGCCGTAGCACGGGTGATGTTGAAGACCTTGGCAGCCTCTTGGTCGGACAGGCCAGAGTCCTTGATTTCCTGCCGGATCTTTGGCGTCGTGCGGGCTTGGGGATGAATACGTAAGCTCATGGACTGAAGTTTATGTGATCTGTTGCAACCGATGGGACGACCGCGGCGGCAAACCAGCGATCAACTCGTTAAGCACGGCTTTGGCGCGGAACAACGCCATGCTGCGACGAGGAATATGATCGCACGAAACTAAACATCTAGTTACTTGCGTTTGACGTAATCAGGTCCGACATTTCCTACATTCAGTGGCGTAGACGGGCGCCAGATAGCCTATGTACGTGAAAAGCAATAAGATTATTGACGATCGCGTCTAGCCACTCGATCGTGCCCTGTGAATATGGATCTGTTTCAACGGATATTGGCTATTCGAAACAAATCCAAGGGTGTCTATATGATGGATGTCTTCGACGGCTGTCGGGGATGTATGAAGTGGCCGCGCATGCTTGATCCAATAATGTTTTGGAAAAGAGAAGACATGTGTGTGGCTACTCCGGATAGCGGCCAATCCAATACGCTCTTTTTTGCTGTAACAACCTCGAATAGCAAAGTTTCGTGATTTGACGGCAGCCGAGTCTTCAGGCCAACTGCGATGAGACTGTTATGGAGTTGATTTAGCCGGCCAGACGGATCTGCCCAGAGAACTTTTTCTATTGCAGCTGCTTTGTATGAAGTCGCCAATTGACTCCTTCCATGTTGAATTGAGCCTCGATGTGCGCGACCGCTGGTGGGTAAGTGCCGTTCTGGGAGAGAATGAAGGCTCTGATGTCAACTAAGTTCTGTCGTTAACAGCGAACTAAATGCGCTTCCTTTCGGATTATCTGGCCGGAAAAGATAGAAGTTGGCAGGGAATGCAGCCCGCGCCAGGACATCGTACGATCCAAGAGAGTAACCATAGATACGCATACCCCGAGATAAGCCAGGATAAATGGACGCCGGGATTCCACTTAATGAAACGCGCTTTCCACTGTGCGTAAGGATACGAAGGCGCAGGAATTCGGCTGTGGCTAGTATCTCTGTCACCGTTCCAGCTACGTCGACCGGCGAGAGGATATTTTCTGCGGCTAGACTTCCCTCCAGCGCATGGATGTAGGCAGGGCAGGTAGGCCGGACTGAGCATGATGCGCACCACGATCCTGGTGTGGCCAAGCTTTCGCCCTGTACTGTTTCAAGCTTGGGTAGAGAGACCTGCAGAGCGGCAATCGCCTGCCTCGCCATGATTTCATGCGGCCCGCTGAGCATTCCGTGCCAACCGCTTGCAGGGCCTACAAGTTCAAGCACAGCTTCGTCCAGCCCCAGCATTTCTTTGGCAAGCAACCCGTAACAGGAAATTTGGAGGAGAAAAGCAAGCTTTGGCTCGCCGCTTGCATCAAGAACATTCCCCGTTTTGAAATCGCAGACATGAACTGTTCCAGCGCTATCCTTGTACACAAGATCAACCCATCCTTCCATGTCAAGCGCGGCAGAGACTAGCTTTCGTTCCCGCCCGAAGGCAAAAGCACGTCTAGGGCTATAGGGGGAATCCTTCGGCCGAGCAGCAGCAGCTTCTCCAGGGACATAGCGTGCGAGGACTTTTCGGATGAACTGGCATGTGCTGGCTTGTTCTCCTGCCGGGAAAAGCGCATTTACCCCAAGCTGCTGGAAAGCAAAGCGGATTAGAGAGTTGGTGTCTTGCCTCGCCACGGCTTGCGCAACTGCGCTACAGAACGCCTCGCGCAGCTCTTGGAACGTCTGATGCGGTCGTTCTGAAAGCTGTTCAATTACACGGTGCGCCGCTGTGCCCCGCAGCGCCTTTAGCCCATATGGCAATCTTCCAGTGCCGTCATTCTCGGTCTCGAGGACATACCTCAGCGGGCATAGCGAAAATACGCCCAGCTTTGACGGCGATACTGGTTTCGTGCGTCTGACCAAGAGACCCTGGCCAGGTGCTGCAAGGCGTGTATTCAAGACGACTTCAGGCGGTGAAGCACATCGCCCATGCGGCGGGAGAGGTCGAAAGTCGTCACTGCAGACATCCCCTCAGACTGCATGAACATGTTTGCGAGTTCCGGATTAGCTGCGAGCACGGCATTCCAGTCCCAAAGCGGATGGATAACGGCCACCCATTTGCCGTGCCCCCTTGAAACTAGAGGGATATTTCCGATCATGGTTACTGAAGTCGATAGGAAACCGGCCGCCTCGTCAGCAAGCTGCCACGCAACCGCTGGCCAGTCGGCGACGCCGGCAGCCGTAAAGTCGCCATCCAGGCCGGCACTATGCTGTCCGTCGAGCAGTAGCTGAAGGACTGTCGATCCGAGCCGCCAGTCAAGTAGGCCGTGGTAGGTCTGGTTGCCGTACCTGTGCAGGCAATGGTAGCAGCCCGTCAGGCATTTCGAACGGTGCTTCTCGTGGAGCATTCCCGGCAAGGGAGACTTGCCCGTTCCAGAGAGGATTTCACGGATTACTTCCAAGACGATTGGTTCGCCGGTGGCTCCTGGCTGGCTCAAACGGTTGCATAGCCCCGAACCGTTGACCAGGTCATCGGAAATTTGCATGAATGGGATAAACGAACCATCGTCGCGGCGCTTTACGCGCGGCTCTAGAATCTGGAACTCGTCAGGGTCGACGTCCAGCAGCACCCTGGATGCATAGTCGATCACCATGAAGCATGCCGAAAGTGCCGCCGCTCGAAACGCTCCAGTCAAAAGCTGCGTGCCGTCTTCACGGGAAGAAATGCACTGCAGATGCGCCGGTATCGAGGCGGGAAGAAGAACAAGCGAATCCGTCACTTTTGGGGCGAGTAGATAAAAGTTTTCTACAAGGGTTTCGCTTGGCTTAAATCGGTTTTTCAGTCCATGCGGCGAAGCGGCATCTGCCTTTACGGCGATATTGTCGATGTAGACGCCGTTGACCCAGGCCCGTCGACGCGTACCCCCGGCAATGTAGCTCGCTTCCAGGTCTCCCTTGACTGCCGTAAAACCAGGGAACATGTTCTCAACTGCCTGTCCCTTATTCATCCGAAGGACACGGGACTGCCCGCTCAACCCAGTCGCTAGGTTTGAGCCGCTCCACAGCTGGATAGGGATGTCCTCTGCTTCGGCGGTAACCGTACGGTTCGGCCGTATCGATGCTTCGTCGAGAAGTTCTTCTGGTCTGCGCGCTTCGAGCGACGTGATAAATCCGCGCGGCACAAAAGTTTTGTACTCAAGCGCGCCTGACATTTCGGATTTGCAAGATCTGCATACGCCGCCTTCAGCAGCAGTTCCTGCAGGCGACCATGCCTGGCACACAGGACACTCGGCAAAATTCTGGAGCTCGCCCAGATCGCCAGGCGAGGAGTGGAAGCTCTGCTTGCGGAAGGTATCCTGGTAAATCATGCTCCCGGCGTAGCCAGCGGTGAGATACCGCCGCTTATCCTGAGTCAGCAGCCTGCCGGGTGCGAACTCTTGGATGGCTACATCAAGGTCCCGGTCCATTGTTGCAAACGAGACTGCGTCGTGCCTGGTGCTAGTTGGCCGGGTGTGTAATAGCCTCGTGCGTGTTGGCATGCCGTACATTGGGAACAAACCGCGCTCAGCCAGCGCTTCAGCCAATCCCTTACCTTCCATGGCTGGGTCATTGATAGTTTCCTCTATTGCGAGCATGACTGTTCCAGCCGAAATCCCAGCAGTAATCGCATCGGCGCGTGCTTTGTCTCCTTGAGTGCAGAGAAGGGCAAACATGTCCCTTTTCGGAGCAAGCCTTTCGAGCTCGGCGCGGATTTTGGGAAACCACTCCGCTTTCTTTTCTTTGAGAGTAACGGTTTTGAAAAATTCGCCATGGTTGTCCGGCGAAGACTTCAGCTCGTCGCCAGGCCATTTTTTCGGATATGCCTGCCGTAGGTTCCGGAATACAGCAACCAGCCACTGCTTAAGTATAAGCCTCTGTGCTATCTGGTTAAGGCTAGTAGTAAGGAACGGAGGCGGAGGAGAGTCGCCCGTGATCTGCTCCGGATTTCGGAAGTAGTGGAGATCATGGCTCTTGCTTCTGCAGACAGTCAGAACGAAAGAAAATGCCTGCCCGCGGCGGCCAGCCCGGCCTACCCGCTGCTGGTAGTTAAAGCGCTGGGGTGGCATGTTCGCCTGAAAAACTGCCCGGAGATCGCCAATGTCGACGCCGACTTCCATCGTTGTTGTGACAGATAGGACGTCAACGACGCGGGCTGCCCGGTCGAGCTTCGGATCTGGCGGCAGCTGCGGAAATCCTGCTGGCAAAATGTCGTCGTCATCCTGAACCAGAATCCCCTTGAACCGGCGCAGGCGCGCGGCGGGATTGTTCGTCATGCCTGTCAGCTCTTCGGCGCGCAAGCGGTAAACCCCGTGTGATGCCGATACGCGCTTGCCCAGGAAGTTATTCTCGCGAAGTTCGGATACTGTTCCACTGGCCTGCTGGGGCAGGGTAAACCGGCACCTCGTGCATATCTGGGCCCCGCGGTGAAGGTGTACCCTGCCGCAAATGCTGCACCGCCAGTATGAAGCATCCCCTGGCAGCGGCCGGTAGTAGACTTTGCCAGCCATGATGATTCCACCGGGGTGGCCCTTCTGGGCCAGCAGGTCGAGAAACCGGCGAAGTATTGTGTCTGCTATTCCACCCGTTGCCTCGCAATACGCTTGGACGAAAGTCCGCAGCCGCCGGGTGGCGTCCTGAGGGGTGTCCCACGGGTTCTGTGTGTATGCGTATGGAGACGTGTCGAGGCGGTTCGAGTCGGTAAGCACACGCATCATTGCATCGAAGGGAGCTTGGGATTCCCTGGTTTCGCCCTCGCCAAGAGGGAGGCAGGGATAGCCCCATCCGGATTCCTCCACGGCAAAATACGTCTTGCTGAATAGAACGTCTCCAACGAGTCCAACCAGATCCTCGGCGATTTTAGCGGCACCTTCTGCCAGTTCGGCGGCATAGCCGGGGTGGAAGGTCCATGCCCAGCCTTCGCCATCACGGGCAAACAGCTGCTGCCATGCGAATGTAACTTGCTTGCCGAAGCGTGGCTCCGGGACTGGCGAGATGCCAGTTGGATCGATAGGATGAATCCCTCGCCCAACCAGGGCATTGAGGACCCTATTCGTGCGTGTTCCCAGCAACGGTTTTGCAGGCTCCAGTATATCGGCAACTGGAACACAGTCGGCACCGGCAGTCTTCTCAAGGGCCGAAAGCTTCTTCAGCTCATCGGAAAGCCGTGCGAACTCTTCGTCGAAATGGCCATTATTCGCAAGCTCCTTCAGTTTCGCCTTAAGCTTTGCCAGGTCATCTTTTATGTTGCTTGGCGACGCTAAGTTCAGCCGGAGCTCTTCGAGGCACCGAATGACGAGTTCGCGCCGTACGTCTTCATGATGGCCGCTTTCCAGATCATAGGCGGCTTTTGCCGCATCCTGGCGGCTGTCCGAGAACGATATCAGGCGCTCGCCTGGATTCGACCGGCGCAGCTCGTTCATCAGGGTACTGGCCAGGATCTGCGTTGTCTTGGCGAAACCGACTCTAAACCCACGGATCGGTGAAGTCTTTCCTTTGCCGTAACGATAAGATACAGCACATGCCGGACACTGAAATGGTAGCGCTGTACCTGGATCCGAGGGCAAATTCTGATTGCGCCTGCTTTCGCCGGCGAAGTGCGGCGCTTCGGCCAAGTAGTGCCAGCCAAGGATCCCGCCGCCGGGTTCCTTGTGCGGCAGCAATAACTTTACCGTGGCCGTGAAAGGGTCGTATTCCGCCCGCGCCCAGGTCCCTTGGGCGTCGTCCTCGGAGAGTTCATCGCTGCCAAGCGGCCAGAAGCGGTTCACCGTCGGCATGAAAATGCTGTAGTCCTCTGCAGATCTCTGCTCCACCATGCTGGCTTTTGCCCGCTCTGGCAGCGCCGCCGTGTCCGGGTCGTTCGGCAACAGCTCGATTCGGTCCAGCTGACCTTGCGGGCGAGCGTACTTTCCGCCGTAGAAAAGCACGCCGCAGCACTCGCAGTAAAGCATGTCGATGTTCCGCGCACGTTTTTCTCCCTGCTTGCGCGTGCCATAGCGCACGCCTGAATCCACGGAAAGATCCCCAAATAAGTATTCGGCACGGTCGTGCGCGGCAAGACCAGCAGGCGCGGGAAGCGGTGCTGCGAACAGACCTTCCAGCGCGCGTAGGAAGGTATGGACGCGGAAGCGCGGAATAGGGTTGGCCGGTTCAAGACCATGTTCGAACCGCTTGCGCCATGTATCGGAAATTGCCCTGGCCCAGACAAGAAGCTCGGCAGCTTCGTGCGCCTGCGGAGCAGGTCCGAAGAGAGCGTGGCCGATCGCGGAAGCCGACGTCGCGCGGGGATTGCCGTCGGCTCCGAGAGCGCAGCCGCTCCTCAGAAGGCGCCCAGCCTTGGCAACGCAGTCCGCAGCGGTATCTTCTTCGCTGCGGCCCTGATGCGGGATTTCAAATGCCGACGCAATTGATCTCCACTCGTCATGGCCGGGGAAGGAGGATCCGCTCGCGGTATTTTCCTTCGCTTGCCGCAGCGCCTTGCATAGCGTATCCACATTACCGCTGAAAACCTCCTGAGCTACTGGGGGAGATTCGCCTTTCACAATTGCCCCGGCCCAGTCCTGGCGTGTTGCACCGGCTCCAATGCCAGTTGTCCCAAATAGTCCCCAAAGGTAGTCCAGGCTTTGTTGCCCGGCCTGTCCGTCGAGCGGAAGCGATGCGCTTGAACAGAGAATACGGAGCTTGTGCTGGTGCTCGGGACGCGTGAGTCCGAGTTCGGACAGCAGCATGCGCAGCAGATATCCGACTTCGGTGCCGGGAGAGCCGCGCTGCAGGTGCAGCTCATCGATGACAAGGTAGAAGTATGCGTCAGGATCAGACTCGATCCACTTGCGGGTCGAGGCAAAGACAGGCTCGTCGATTTCGCGCACCAGCATAGTAGCGAGCATGCTCGTGTTGGTAATGAGAATGTCGGGCGGGGTTCTCTGCATGTCCCAGCGGCTGACGGCCTCGTTGCCCGGAACGCGCGCGAAGTTGAATGGCAGCGATTCGTCAGCGCCATCTTCCTTTATTGCCTCCTGCACTGCATCCTGTGTTTCCTCGAGCTTGCGGAAATATGCCCTGAGACCTTCGATCCTGTCCTCTGCTTTAGTCTGTTCCGCCTTTGTCGTAATCCGCGGATGCTTAAGCCAGCCGGTGACTTTGGTAGCACCTGTGTACCGGCCGTAAAAAATGCGGTTGCCGTTAAAGTTCCGGTCCATGGCGGAATGGGCGGCATCGGAATCCAGCGCCTTCCTAAGCCTCACCATCTGGTCTTCTACGAGTGCATTCATCGGGTACAGCACCAAGGCGCGGACCGCCTTCGGCCGCTGTTCAGATTCGTGCGTCTCGCGCTGAAAAGTTGGCGCACCTGAGTCCTGGCGCCACCACGGCGCCCACTTCTGCATGCCAGGGCTTGCCGGCCATTTCATCGCTTCTTTGGCGAGGGCTGCAAAGATCGGCAACAAGAAGGATTCGGTTTTACCCGAACCTGTGCCTGATGTAACGATGCCGGGGGTTCTGCTGCCCACGCCTTTGCGAAGCATCTCGAGCTGGTGGCTGTACAGTTTGAACCGGCCCTTAGCCGGATTGCCTGCCTCTGCCGGCAGCAGGCCAGCCAGGCATAGCTCGGCAAATGTCTTGCGTTCACTTGCCGTAAAGCCTGGCAGCCACTCTTTCCCGTTTTTGTCGGAGATAAGATCGTCGACACGCAGGCCGAGGTCCTTATAGCTTGGGAGCGGCTCTAGATATGGCTCGGTACACAGCGTTCCGATCTGTTCAAGGAGCTCGCGCCGTTTAGTCTGGACTCCAGGGTCACCAATCCGGAACGCTGTTTCGAGGTAAGTGATGTAGAAATCGCGGATTGCGCCAAACGAGCTGATCGGGTCTTCCATCAGACGGCTCCCATGTCAAAAATTTGATTAAAGGCGGCCTCTGCCGCATATGCTTTGAAACCGGAAGAAAGCTCGCCGCCAACGGCGTCGATCATGCCTGACAGAGTTGCATTATCAGCCCGGCAGAGGGCAACCGCAATAAGCGTGATAAGTGCGCTTTCTGAGGCGCCAAGGCCTGCAGCCTCACATGCGCCCTTCATCCTTCTGGCGGCATCGACTGCATTGCGGGGCATTTCGCGCGCCGACGGAAGCGGGACTGCGCCTGCGTGCGACAGTCCCTTGAACACATCCGGGGCCATGGCCGAGCATGGAGCCGGAATCTCAAACTCGGGTTCGTGATCGTCTCCCCACGGTGCATCGGTATCGATGACGGGAATTTCCCATGCAAGGGGTGGCATGAACGGAAACACCGAACGCCCTTGGGCAAGCTCCAAAAGGAAGACGATAGGGCAGGCCGCAGAGAGAAGCTGGAGCGCTCCGTCCTTGCTTGTCCACGTAACCTCGCTACCGCTGGAGGGTGTTCCCGCCAGATCCAGCAGTTCGGGGGTGAGCGATTCTGGAGGAACCCGGTTTGCGCCGCGAAGCCGCACGACCGCAACCATCCCGCGAGCCTGCTGCTGGACGAGAAAACTGCCAAGCGGCATTGCGCGGCTACCATGCGTATTCGTGACAGAGGCAGGGGCATTCATCAAATCAGAAATGCTGAACATGTCGGCGCTAATCGAGACGGAGCAGCTTGTGCCCGCTGCGAGGGTGGATGCAAGCGCGGCAGCTGCCTCGTGCCGATTCGCACCTGCAAGTACGGCTACCCCTTGCGTGGCGGATGCTGCGATGAGCGACTTGAGCATGCGTGTGCTTAGCCCGTTATGCAGCTGCCAGCTGGCGAGGATTGGGCGAAGCTGCTCAGGACTGGTAATACGGACATGCTTGGGAAGAGCTGGGAGTTCTAGCGCTGTAGCGTGCTGGGCCTCAGGCACTGCTGGCTGCGCAGCTGGCGTACTGCCAGCCGGGGGCTGGGCTGAAAGGCCAAGTATGTTTTTGAAAACTGAAAGCTCGGCGAGCGTCTTGAGGCCATCGGCCCCTGCCCGCTCGAACGCCAGCTTGATCTCGCGCGAGACGGCTGCCGATTCTTTTTTCTTTGCTTGCTTGAGGTTATCGATCTCAGATTGAAGCTGCTTTTTTTCGGCGGCGAGCTTCCCGAGCTCGGCTTTCGAGTTCTCGGCTTCGTCGCGCACAGCCGCTACAGCGCGGGCTTTCTCGGCCCCGATCGCTTCTGCAACGGACGGCAGCAGCACGATTTCGTCCATCAGCAAGCGCAGTTCTTCCTTATTGTCGAAGAGCTCCTCAAGGCGGGCTTTTGCGCGCTGGACTGACTGTTTGATTGTGGCGTCAGTGGAATGCCGCGCTGCAGCGTCCGCAAGCTCGTTAATCTGCCGCTTCGTCAGCACTGGCAGCCCCGACAGTTCGGCGGATTCGCGGAACAGTTTTCGGATTGCAGTGCGGACCGGCGCGCAGTCGTACTGCAAATGGCTAACAGGGAAGGGCTTGATGACGATAGTCCTGCCGCTCCACTTTACCGTCGGATGATCGCGGTAAAGCGACAGGGCTGCATCGAAGTTCGCAGTCCGGGGATCAATTGCTTCAGCTGGAAGCTTCAGCAATGGACCGTCCTGAAGCCGGAAGACGGGGAAGACGTCCTGTGCTGGTTCATATACTTCCTTCATCCAGTCGCGGACTAGGTCTGGCTCTGAGGATGAGTGGGGGATATCGAAGACTTCGTAAGTGTGCGACATAAACTCTGTCACTACGTACTGTGCCTTTTTATCAGGACTTTTGTGCTCTACCCGCCAAACCGACAGGCTCTCCGCTGAGCTGTTGTTCACATGCACGGTATTAGGGAAACCGGTAGCGTCGCCCGAGTCTGGGAAGACCAGCCTGGACTCATCAGGCGGAAGATATACGGCCGCGCCGTCGAGCAGGATGCCGCTGATATGTATGAAAAACTGCCCTGATGGGAGCACTTTTGTGCGTCTGCCTAGAACCGTAAGTACGGACTTGTCGTTCAGGAGGACTTCGCTCAGACGGAGCGGCATTGCACTGGGGGAGCTTCCGGGCTGTGTACCAAGCAGTGCGCCTGCAGTTTTGCCGTTTGCACCGCCGGGAACATTGCTGCTGGCCGACTCGCGGCCGTGGGAAGGCTTGGCCAGGATGATTCCCTTGTCTTCCGCGGTGGTCGGCATTGCCAGAGGCCGGGCTACGGAGGAACCCTGGAGAAAGGAGTCGACGGACTGGCTGTTCCGCTGCTGCACGAACGCGGCGAGGACCGACCGCCAGAGCATGCGCCGCTCACCTCTGCCAAGCGCCGCAGCTTCAGCTTCGTCATCCAGTATCCTGCAGGCATCTTGAATTTCCGGAAGCCCTTCGAAGCTGGCGTTCGCATAGAACCAGTCGCGGATGCAGGACATCGGCCCCTCGCGCAGGGTGCTTATAAACCTAGCCTGCTCTTCTGGCCGTTCAGGATGCTGTGGTCTAATTTGTCCGGACACCTCAATAGGTGGAAAATGTACCACCTGAGGAGCAACACATGGCAACAAGAAAGCGCAAAACGTTCGATCCGAGCTTGAAGCTGGAAGTGGTTCGGATG
>Ga0265780_10000242_pt1 | contig 86964 bp, 81 predicted proteins | sample P1T30metagenome_FD_192432 | JGI IMG/M metagenome (GOLD analysis project Ga0265780, IMG submission 192432) | Plant litter microbial communities from East Loma Ridge, Irvine, California - P1 T30 | ecosystem: Environmental > Terrestrial > Plant litter > Unclassified | place: USA: California...
GCTACGACGCGCCACAGCAGCAACAGCGTCCAGCGCCGCGCCAGGCGCCGCCGGCACCGGCAGCCCGTCCGCAGCCACAGCGTCCGGCACCGAACTTCTCGGACATGGACGACGATATTCCGTTCTAAGTCGAATTATTGGTTGTGAATACAAAGCCTGCAGTCACCTGACTGCAGGCTTTTTTCTTGTACCTTGACCAAAAACACAACAGCTGAGTCAACGGCCTGCGCTAGCACAATACCTCCCGCCCGTGTACCATGCTGGCTTGGGTGCGCTTCTTTCCTCCGAAAGAACGTTAAACGGGAAGCCGGTGAATCTGCGACGTCGTACATACGCAGCCATTCCGGCGCAGCCCCCGCTGCTGTAAGCCTGACGACTCCGTCACACGCCACTGCGCTTTGCGCGGGAAGGCACGGGGAAGGATGAAGGCGAGCCAGAATACCGGCCCGAATCGCCAGCATCATTCCCCGGGGTGACGGGAAGCCGATGTCGACCGGCTTCGCGTATCCATTCCCGAACTCCCCGTCGTCCATCCGCTCTTCTCCCCGCTTGGTGCATTTTTCGACCATTCGACGGGAGGTATCGAATGCATATCATGGAAGGCTTCCTGCCGCCGGCCCACGCGCTCGGCTGGGCAGCCGCATCCCTGCCTTTCCTGGCCTTTGGCCTGCACAGCGTCAAGCGCAGCCTGCAGGCGCATCCCGAGCGGCGCATGCTGCTGGGCGTGGCCGCCGCCTTTGCGTTTCTCTTGTCCGCGCTAAAACTGCCGTCGGTCACGGGCAGCTGCTCGCATCCCACCGGGGTCGGCTTCGGCGCCTTGCTGTTCGGCCCCGCCGCCATGGTGCCGGTCGGCTTCGTCGTGCTGCTGTTCCAGGCGCTGCTGCTGGCCCACGGCGGACTCACCACGCTCGGCGCCAACGTGTTCTCGATGGCGGTCGTCGGCCCCTTCGTCGCCTATGGCGTGTTCCGCGCCGCGGCCGGCCTCGGCGCCTCGCGTTCGGTGGCGGTGTTCCTGGCCGCCTGCCTGGGCGACCTGGCCACCTACGTCGTCACCTCGATCCAGCTGGCCTGGGCCTTCCCCGATGCGGTCGGCGGCTTCGGCGCCTCGTTTATCAAATTCGCCGGCATCTTCGGCCTGACCCAGGTGCCGATCGCGATTAGCGAAGGCTTGTTGACGGTGCTGGTGGTGAACGCGATGGCGCGCTTCAACGCGCACGAGTTGCGCGCGCTGCCGGTGATGATGGCGGGGAGGAAGAACGCATGAAGCTCCGTACCTGGATGACCTGGGCGGCGATTATCCTGCTCACCGTGCTGCCGCTGTGGTTTGCCAGCGCGCCGCCGGCCGAACCCGGCGCCGAGGCGCCCACGATGTTCGGCGGCGCCGACGAACGCGCGCAGCAGGCGATCGGCACGGTGGCGCCGGACTACGCGCCGTGGTTCGCGCCGCTGTTCGAGCCGGCCAGCGGCGAGATCGCTTCGCTGCTGTTCGCGCTGCAGGCGGCGCTTGGCGCCGGCGTGATCGGCTTCTGGCTCGGCATGTCGGTGGCGCGCGAGCGTGCGCGCCGCGAATCTACGCCATCATCGGCTCCATCGGAATCGCATGCTGATTGAAACGGCGGCCTATGCCAGCCGCTGGCGCGCCGTGGCGCCGTCGGCCAAGGCGCTGTTTGCGCTGGCCGGCGTCGGCGCGGCGTGGATTGCGCACAGCCCGGCCGTGCTGGCCGCGTTGGCCGCCGTGCTGATGTTGACGGCGCTGTTCGGCGCGCGCATCGCGCTGCGCAGCTTCCTCGGCTTGATCGCGGCGCCGCTCGGCTTCCTGCTGCTGTCTTGCGTGGCGATGCTGGCCGGGCTTGACACGCAAGGGAGCTGGGGCTGGCATGGTGCGCCGCCCGAACTGGTGGCGCGTACCGCCTTGCGGTCGCTGGCCGTGCTGGCGGCGCTGCTCGGTCTTGTCCTCACCACGCCGCTGCCCGATCTGATCGCGCTGCTGCGCCGCCTGCGCACGCCCGAACTCCTGCTCGACTTGATGGTGCTGTGCTACCGCATGCTGTTCGTGCTGCGCCAGGCCTGGGACGATGGCGTCAGCGCCCAGCGCGCGCGCCTTGGCTACCACGGCTGGCGCCATGCCTGGCGGTCGATGGGCCTGCTGGCCGGGCAGCTGGCGGTGCAGGTGTGGCAGCGCAGCGCGGCCCTGCAGATGGCGGCCGATGCACGCGGCTACACGGGTGCGCTGCGCTTCCTGCCGGCCGTTTTTCCGCAAGCGCGCCGCCAGAACCTGCAAGCGGCACTGGCCGGTGCGCTGCTGCTGGCGTTAAGCGCCGGAGACCGCCTGTGGTGAAGCCTGTGCTCGCGCTCGACGCCGTCGACCATGCCTTCGCCGACGGCAGCTTCGGCCTGCGCGGCTGCAGCCTGGGCCTGGAACGCGGCCTGCGCCACGCGCTGCTGGGCGCGAACGGCGCCGGCAAGACGACCTTGCTGCAGCACCTGAACGGCCTGCTGCGCCCGAGCGCCGGCACGCTGCGCTGGAACGGCGACGCGTTCGACTACAGCCGCAGCGGCCTGGCCGCACTGCGCCGGCGCGTCGGCCTGGTGTTCCAGAATCCCGAGCGCCAGCTGTTCTCGGCCCAGGTCGATGAAGACGTGTCGTTCGGTCCGCTGAACCTGGGCCTGGACGCCGATACCGTGCGCGCACGGGTGGCGGCCGCATTGGAGGCGGTCGGCTTGCAGGGGCAGGGAAATCGCGCCGTGCACCACCTGAGCTTTGGCCAGAAGAAGCGCGTCTGCATCGCCGGCGTGCTGGCGATGGAGCCCGAGGTGCTGCTGCTCGACGAACCGATGGCCGGCCTCGACGCCGCCATGCAGGTGGAGCTCGAAGCCCTGCTCGACCGCCTGGCCGCGCGCGGCGTGACGGTCCTGCTGTCCACCCACGACGTTGATTTCGCCTACCGCTGGGCCGACCGCATCCACCTGATGGCGGCGGGAAGCTGCATCGCTTCCGGCCCGGCCTGGCAAGTGGCGCGCCAGGAAGACGCCTTGCGCGCCGCCGGCCAGCGCACGCCGAACGCGCTGGCCCTGCACCTGCTGCTGGCCGAGCGCGGCGTGCTGGCGGGCGACCGCCATCCGCGCAGCGTGGAGGCGGTGCTCGATGCGCTGCGCACGCTGCCCACCATTCATTCAGGAGCATTCAGCACATGACGGCAGCATCGATGGGCACAACAGGCAAGGTCTGGTTCGTGGGCGCCGGTCCGGGCGACCCGGAACTCATCACGGTCAAGGGGCAGAAGCTGCTGGCGCAGGCCGGCGCGGTGCTGTTCGCCGGTTCGCTGGTCGACCGCGCCGCCACCATGTGGGCGCCGGACGGCTGCACCATCCGCGATTCGAAGGACATGACGCTGGAAGAGATGACCGCCTGGCTGATCGAGCAGACGGCGCTGCACCAGACCGTGGTGCGCCTGCAGACGGGCGACCCCGGCCTGTACGGCGCGCTGATCGAGATGGCGCGTCCGCTGGTCGACGCCGGCATCGAATGGGCAGTCGTGCCTGGCGTGTCGTCGGCGATGGCCTCGATGGCCGCCGCCGGCGAGTCGATGACCCTGCCCGAAGTGACGCAGACCGTGATCCTCACGCGCGTGGAGGGCCGCACGCCGATGCCCGAAGGCGAAGACCTGGCCAGCCTGGCGGCGCACCGCACCACGATCTGCATCTTCCTGTCGATCACGCTGCTGCACAAGGTCGAAACGGCCCTGCGCGCGGCCGGCTGGCCGGAAGACGCGCCGATGCTGGTGGTGCACAAGGCCAGCTGGCCCGGCGAACAGAAGATCCTGCGCGGCACGCTGGCCGATATCAAGGCGCGCTGCCGCGAAGCCGGCGTGGCGAGCCAGGCGATGATCGTCGCCAGCCCCACGCTCGGCGCCCTGCACTGGGAAACCCTGGTGCGCTCCAAGCTGTACGACCCCACTTTTACTCACCGATTCAGAAAGGCCAGCGCATGACCGCGGCGACCATGATGCATTCCCCCCTGCTGCCGATGCCTGCGCTCGGCGACACCATCCTCATCGTCGGCCACGGCTCGCGCGAGGATTCCGGCAACCAGGAAATCCGCGAGTTCACCGAGCAGTGGCGCGCCCTGCGCCCGGACTGGCGCATCGAACTGTGCTTCATCGAGTTCGCGCCGCCCGAGATGAATGCCGCGCTGCTGGCTGCCGCGCGCGCGTCGCGCCGCGTGCTGGTGGTGCCGCTGATCCTGAACGCGGCCGGCCACGTGAAGATGGAGATCCCGGAAGCGGTGGAGGGTGCGCGCGCCTCCTGCCCGAACACTGAAATCCTGCTGGCGCCGCACCTGACGGCCTGCGATCCGATCCTGGCGATCCTGAAGCGGCGCCTGCGCAAGGCCATGAACGCGCTCGACATGCCGGATCCGACCACCACCGGCGTGGTCGTGCTGGGCCGCGGCTCCTCGGACCGCGGCGCGAATGGCGAGATGGCGAAGATGACGCGCTGGCTGCAGGAAGAGGGCGACCACGAATTGGTCGATCTCGCCTTCACCGGCATCACCTGGCCGCGCCTGGAAAAGGTGGTGCAGCGCCAGGTGCTGCTCGGCATGCGCCAGGTGGTGGTGCTGCCTTATTACCTGTACACCGGCACGCTGATGCAGCGCATCCACCGCCAGGTGGAACACCTGCGCGGCCAGTATCCGCAGGTGCGCTTCTTCTGCGGCACCCACTTCGGCTTCGAGAAGGAGATCTTTGCGCTGATGGACGAACGCGTGGAAAACCTGCGCGCCGGCGTGGCCGACAGCCGCCTGCCTTGCGACGGCTGCGGCTACCGCGAGCTCGCGCACGAGATGGGACATGGGCACTCGCATGCGCACACGCACGATCATGGTCCGGCGCATGGGCAGGAACACGCGCATCCGCATCCGCACGAGCATGGGCACGACCACGCACACGGACACGAACATCATGAGCACGCGCATGATCATGCGCATGATCATGATCACCCGCACGCCCATCCCCATCCTCCGACGGAGCAGCCGGCATGAGCACCATTAACACCGTCACCGAACAGCTGACCCGCGCCGGCCAGGCGATCGAGCACGACAGCTTTGCCATCATCGACGCCGAAGCCGGCACGCACAGCTACACCGAAGGCCAATGGCCCATCGTGCGCCGCATGATCCATGCGAACGCCGACTTCGATTTCAACGGCCTCACCGACTTCCATCCGGACGCGGTGGAAGCGGGCGTGCGCGCCATGCTGGGCGGCGCGGCGCCCGTGGTGGCCGACGTCGAGATGATCTGCTCCGGCCTGTCGAAGCCGCGCCTGGCGCACTTCGGCATGCACACGCACCAGTTCATCAGCGATGCCGACGTGATCGAGACCGCCAAGCTGGAAGACACCACGCGCGCCGTGCAGGCCATGCGCAAGGCGCACAAGCAGGGCTTGCTGGAGGGCGCGATCGTCGGCATCGGCAATGCGCCCACCGCCCTGATCGAGCTGGTGCGCCTGATCCGCGAGGAGGGCGTGCGCCCGGCGCTGGTGGTCGGCATGCCGGTCGGCTTCGTGTCGGCCGCCGAGTCGAAGGACCTGATGGCCGAATTGACCGACGTGCCCTGGATCGTGATCCGCGGCCGCAAGGGCGGGTCGACGCTGGTGGTGGCGGCGCTGCATGCGCTGCTGGCGCTGGCCGAGGCGCGCCAGAAAGCCGCCTGACGCACATGGGCATGAAGGACAAGGCGGCCGAACGCGGCACCCGCACCGGCTTTACCACCGGGGCCTGCGCCGCCGCCGCCGCGCGGGCTGCGGTGCTGGGCATGGCGGGCGGCGCCGTGCCGGAGGAAATCGAAAGCCTGCTGCCGAATGGCAGCCGGGTGCGCTTTGCCGTGCAGGATGGACGCAGCGACGCCCACAGCGCGCACGCGATGATCGTGAAATTCGCCGGCGACGACCCGGACTGCACCGACGGCGCCCACATCACGGTCGACCTGCGCCTGCTGCCGGGCCAGGCCGGCGAGGTGACTTACGTGGCCGGCGACGGCGTCGGCACCGTCACCATGCGCGGCCTCGGGCTGGAAGTGGGCGGCCCGGCGATCAATCCTGTCCCGCGCCGGAACATCGCCGACAATTTGCGCGAAGCGGCGCCCGCGCTGCTTCAGGCGCACGGCATCGAGGTCACGATCAGCGTGCCCGATGGCCAGGTGATGGCGAAGAAGACCACCAATGCGCGCCTGGGGATTTTGGGCGGCATCAGCATCCTCGGCACCACCGGCATCGTCAAGCCCTACTCGACGGCGGCCTGGCGCGCCAGCGTGGTGCAGGGCGTGCAGGTGGCGGCCACCGCCGGCCACGGCGTGGTGGCGCTGACCACGGGCGGGCGCACCGAAAGCTTCGCGATTGCCGCGCTGCGCGCCGAGCGCCCGGAATTGCCTTCGGCCTGCTTCGTTCAGATGGGCGACTTCCTGCGCTATGCGCTGGACGAAGCGGTGGCGCAAGGCATCCCGCTGGTGGTGCTGGCCGTCATGGTCGGCAAGCTGACCAAGATCGCGCAGGGCGAAACCATCACCCACGCCAACCGCAGCGAAGTCGATACCGATTTGGTGGCGGCGATTGCGCGCCAGATCGGCGCGGCGCCGGAAGACTGCGAGGCGATGGCCGCCGCCGAGACCGCGCGCTTCGGCGCCGAGCTGATGGTCGAGCGCGGACTGGGCGACGCCTTCCACCACGCGCTGGCGCAAGCCGCCATCGACACCCTCACCGCGCCCGACCGCTACGGCCGCGCCTTCCAGCTGCGCGTGCTGGTGTGCGACTTCAGCGGCGTGCAGGTGGCCGACGTCTGGTCGCTCCCGGCGCTGCCGCAGGACCCGCCGCCCAGCGCGGGCCGCATCGGCACCGACCACCTGCCCGAGGCCGACACCTTCCATCAATGAGCCCATGGACACCATGCTGAAAGATCCCAACCCCTGCCGCGTGATCGGCGTGCTCGATGATGGCGCCGCCAGCCTGAGCCCGACCGCGCTGGCCTATCTCCGCAATGCCGATGTGATCATCGGCGGCGCGCGCACGCTGGCGCTGTTCGAGCGCGAGTGCAAGCCAGGCGCGCTGCGCCACGACTTGACCAAGCGCCTGAAGGAAGTGCCCGACTGGGTGCGCGCGGCGCGCAACGACCATCTCGCCTGCGTGGTGCTGGCCACCGGCGACCCGCTCTGCCACGGCATCGCGCCCTACCTCGCCCAGCACCTGTGCGTGGACGCGCTCGACATCCTGCCGAATCTGTCGACGCTGCAGCTGGCCTGCGCCCGCGTCGGCCTGGCCTGGCAGGATGCGCGCATCGTCTCGGTGCATGCGCGCGACGCCGGCGAATGGGCGCGTGGCAGCACCCCCACGCACGGCCTGTACGGCCTGGCCCAGGCGCTGCGCCGCGAGTCGCGCCTGCTGGTGCTGACCAGCCCCGACAATTCTCCCGACCGCATCGCGCGCCTGCTGCTGGCCGAAGGCTTGGGCGACGACTTCCATATGGCGGTGGCGGAAAACCTGCTGCAGCCCCAGGAGCGGGTGCTGGCCGACCTGAACCCGATCGACGCCGCAGGGATGTCCTTCGCCGACTTGAACGTGGTGCTGCTGTGGCGCGTCACGGCGGCCGCGAAGCCGGTGCGCTTCGGCCTGATGGACAGCGAGTTCGCGCAGCGCCAGCCCGAGAAGGGGCTGATCACCAAGCAGGAAGTGCGGGCTGTGAGCCTGGCGCGCCTGCAGCTGCGCCAGGACAGCCTGGTCTGGGACATCGGCGCCGGCTCCGGTTCGGTAGGCCTGGAAGCGGCGCGCCTGTGCCCGGACGGCCACGTGTGGGCAATCGAGAAGAACGAGCTGGATCACGCCATCGCCGGCCAGAACCACGCGGCCTTCGGCATCAGCAACTACAGCCTCCATCATGGCAAGGCGCCCGAAGGCATCGACGCCTGGCCCGACCCGGACGCCGTCTTCATCGGCGGCTCGGGCGGCGAGCTGGCCGGCCTGATCGCCACCATCCTGGCGCGCCTGCGCCCGAACGGAACGCTGGTGATGAACTTCGTGACGCTGGAAAACCTGGCCACCGCCACCGCCACCCTGCAAGCCACGGAAGGCGTGAGCTGGGACGTGCTGCAGCTGCAGGCCGCGCGCAGCAAGCCTATCCTGCACATGCACCGCATGGCGGCCGAGAATCCGGTGTGGATCGTCTGCGCCCGACGTGATGGAGGTACGCCATGAGCGGCACCCTGTGGGGCATCTCGCTCGGCCCCGGCGACCCCGGCTTGATCACGCGCGCCGCCTGGGAAGCGCTGCAGCGGCGCGACACGGTCTGGGTTTACCCGGCGCGCAGCGGCAAGACGCCGAGCTACGCCTTCGACATCGTGGTGCGCGCCGGCCTGGCGCCGCCCGCCGAACACACGCAGCTGCTGTTCCCCATGACCCACGACGGCGAAAAGCTGGGCCGCGCCTGGCTGCGCGCCGCCGACACCGTGCTGCCCTGGCTGCGCGCCGGGCGCGACGTGCTGTTCCTGGTCGAGGGCGACGCCAGCACCTACGCCACCTTCGGCCACCTGGCGCGCACCGTGAGGGCGCTCGACGACACCATCCCGACCCGCATCGTGGCCGGCGTGAACGCCTTTACCGCCGCCTGCGCCATGGCCGACGTGCCCTTCGCCGAGCAGGACGACACGGTCGCCATCGTGCCGGCCGCGTATGGCGTGAGCGCGGTCGAGCGCCTGCTGCCCGACTTCGACACCCTGGTGCTGATGAAGGTAAAACCCATCCTCGACGAGTTGATCGACTGGCTGGAGCGGCGCGGCCTGCTGGCGGGTTCCCACTTCATCGAACGCGTCGGCGCGCCCGACGAGCGGCGCTACAGCGGCATGGAAATCCTGGCGCTGCGCGGCACCAAGGTCAGCTACCTGTCGCTGTTGATCGTCAAGCACAACCACCGCATCCGCGGCGAACGCATCAAGGGCTGCCTGAAGAAGAGCAGTCCGCTACCCAACCTGGAGAACGCATGAATCCCACTTCCATCGATGCGCCACGCGTGTGCCTGGTCGCCATCACCAAGCACGGCGCCGCGCTGGCTGCCGGCCTGGCCGACGACCTGCCCCAGGCCGACATCTGCACCTCCGCCAAGTTTGCATCGCACTTCAGCGATTTGAGCAACGCGGTGCGCGCTTATGACGGCGCCCTGCGCGACGAGATCGGCCCGCTGTTCGCGCAGTACGACCAGGTCGTGTTCTTCGTCTCGCTGGGCGCGGTGGTGCGCCTGATCGCGCCTCACCTGCGCAGCAAGGACGAAGACCCGGGCGTGATCGTGGTCGACGACGCCGGCCAGTACGTGATCCCTGTGCTGTCGGGCCACGTGGGCGGCGCCAACGAGTGGAGCGAGCGCATCGCCGACCTGCTCGGCGCGGCGCCGGTGCTGACCACGGCGTCGGACGTCGGCCGCACGATCCCGGTCGACATCCTCGGCCGCCAGCTGGGCTGGCGCGTGGAGGCGCCGAAGATCAACATCACGCGCGTGTCGGCGCACGTGGTCAACGGCGAGCCGATCGCCTTTGTGCAGGAAGCCGGCAGCCCGGACTGGTGGACCCGCCCGACGCCGCTGCCCGCCACCATCCACCGCTTCGCGCGCTTCGACGAAGTGGACCTGGACCGCTACGCCGCCGTGCTGTGGGTGACGCACGCCGAGGTGCCGCAGGAGCGCTGGGAACAGCTGCACGAGCGCCTGGTGGTGTACCGCCCGCCGCAGGAAGCCGCGTGACGTCCTACACCGTCGGCCTGGGCTGCGACCGCGGCGTGGCGCTGGACACCGTGCGCGAGGCGCTGCAGGCCGCGCTGGCGCTGGCCGGCGCCGCTGCCGGCGAGGTCGTGGCGGCGGCATCGATCACGATCAAGCAGGACGAAGCCGCGCTGCTGGCGCTGGCCAGCGAAAACGGCTGGCCGCTGCACTTTTATCCGCCGGAGCAGCTGGCGCAGGTGGCGGTGCCGAACCCTTCTGAAACGGTACGCAAGTACACCGGCACGCCCTCGGTCAGCGAGGCCGCCGCGCTGCTGGCCGCCGGACCGGATACACCAATGACCGCACTGGTCGTCGAAAAACACAAACACCGGGGCGCGGATGGCCGCAACGCCACCGTCTCGATCGCAAGGAAAGAAGCATGAACATCGAAACCGAAGCACCCGCGGCGCCCGGCGCCGGCAAGATCATGCTGGTGGGGATCGGCCCCGGCAGCGTGGAACACATGACCCAGCGCGCGCGCGACGCCATCGCCGAAGCCGACGTCGTGATCGGCTACGTCACCTACATCAAGCTGGTGGCCGACCTCATCGAAGGCAAGGAGATCATCCGCAAGTCGATGACCGAGGAACTGGACCGCGCCGTCAGCGCCCTCGAAGCGGCGCGCGCCGGCAAGAAGGTGGCCCTGATCTCGTCGGGCGACGCCGGCGTGTACGGCATGGCCGGTCCCACCTACGAGGTGCTGTTCCAGTCGGGCTGGACCCCGGACGATGAGGTGGAAGTGGAGATCATCCCCGGCGCCTCGGCCCTGAACAGCTGCGCCGCCCGCGTCGGCGCGCCGCTGACCCACGACTTCTGCGCGATCTCGCTGTCGGACCTGCTCACGCCCTGGCCGACCATCGCGCGCCGCCTGGACGCGGTGGCGATGGCCGACTTCGTGGTCGCCCTGTACAACCCGAAGAGCGGGCGCCGCACGCGCCAGATCGTCGAGGCCCAGCGCCTGTTCCTGCGCCACCGCCGGCCCGACACCCCGGTCGCCATCGTGAAGAGCGCCTACCGCCGCCGCGAGAACATCGTCTTCACCACGCTCGACAGCATGGCCGAAGCCGACATCGGCATGCTCAGCACCGTCCTGATCGGCAACAGCAACACCTTTGTCCGCAACGGGCTGATGGTGACGCCGCGCGGCTACGCCAACAAGTACGACATGCAGGACGGCGGCAGCACGCGCGAAGGCGAACGCGCGGGCCGCTCGCTGTCGACCGGCCTGCTCGGCTGGCTCGAGACACTGGCCGCCGAACACGCCGCCGGCGACAGCATCGCCACCCTGGCCGCGCGCTATCGCCTGCCGGCCGACTACATCCAGGCCACCCTGGACGAACCCTGGGAAGCCGCCGCCGCGGCGCCCACCGAGGAGACCGAAGCATGAGCAGCATCGACACCAACGATCGCAGCGCAGGCGACGCCGCGCCGCAGCCGGTGAAGCCGAAGATCGGCAGCTACCACCGCCACCTGCTGGTCTGCACCGGCCCGCGCTGCAGCGAGGACGGCGCCTCGCAGGCCCTGTTCGACAGCCTGGGCGACAAGTTCAAGGCCACGGGCCTGAACAACGGCCCGCTGCGCGTCAAGCGCAGCCGCGTCAGCTGCTTCGCCGCCTGCAAGGGCGGCCCGATCGTCTGCGTGCAGCCGGACGGTACCTGGTACTACAACGTCACGCCCGAGAACATGGACCGTATCATCGACGAGCACCTGTGCAATGGGCGCAAGGTGGAGGAACTGGTGTTTCATCAAGCTTGTGATGCGCAGGCAGGCGACGTGCAGGCCGGGTAACAGGACAGCGCAGCGCTCTGGTTGAACGGATCGGCTGTTAAAGTTCTCGCAAGGAAATACGACTTCCGGCATACTGGCTTTTGTCTGTTTGCCATCGAAAGCTTGCCATGCGCCGCACAGCCTCCCTGCTGGTTCTCCTTCCTGCCCTGATGAGCAGCGCTGTGCTTGCGCAAGCGCCGGCCCAGGGCCAGGCAGCCGGCACGCGTCCCGATCCGGCGTATCTCGACGCGCTGAACACGCGCGGCCTTGCCTATCAAAACGGCAAGGGAGTAGAGGTCGATGTCATCCAGGCCGAGCACCTGTTCCGGCAGGCGGCCCAGCACGGCCATGCCGGAGCGCAGGTCAACCTTGGCGTGCTCTACGAAAACGGCAAGAGCGTCCGGCAAGACGCTGTCGAGGCAGCGCGCTGGTACCGCATGGCCGCGGAGCAGGGCGATACGGTGGGCCAGTACAACCTGGCGCTGATCTACCGTTTCGGCAGGGGCATGGCGCGGGACGATGCGCAGGCGTTATACTGGTTCAGGAAAGCGGCCGAACAGGGCGACGTGGATGCCCAGGCCCACGTCGGCATGATGTTCGAGCAGGGCCTGGGCGTCGGGCGCGATATCGGCGCAGCGCTGCACTGGTACCGCCTGGCCGTGGCGCAGGACGATGCGCTGGCCCGGACCCGGCTGGCGGCGCTGTACCTGGACGGGGACGAGGCACCGCGCGACCTGGTCCAGGCGGTGGCGCTGCTGCAAGACGCCGCCCGCCAGGGGCATGCACGCGCGCAGTATTTGCTGGCAAAGTGCTACGAGAGCGGGCGCGGTGTGCCCAAGGATGAGCGGGCCGCCCTGCGTTTGTACGAGCAGGCCGAAGCAGGAGGCGATGACGATGCCGCCGTGCGTTTGCTGCGGCTCGATCTCGATGGCGTCGCAGGCCCGGCCAGGAAGCAGCGGGCACAGGCGCGTCTGGCGCAGGCCGAGAGGGCGAGCGACCTGGCCCTGTTGGGCTGCCTGGGCAGCATCTACATCGAGCTGGGCAAGACGGCGCAGGCCGAAGCGCTGCTGGGGCGTGCCCTGGCGCTAAATGGACGCACGCCCACCGCCGGCCGTACCGAAGAAGGCCTGCTCACGCTGCAGGCCGAGGGACTGGCATCGCAACAGCGTTTCGACGCGGCGCAGCCCCTGTTTGAACGGGCGCTCGTGCTCGCATCCCAGGCGAGCGGCGTCACGCCGGCGCAACTGCTGAGGCGTCAGCAGAATGTGGCGCGCAATGACATGAACCGTGCCCAGTATGCGAAAGCCGAGGCCGCCTACCAGCGCGCCTTGCTCCTGGCCGAGCAGGCGCCAGGTCCCGGCCAGGCCGACTTGCTGGATGTAGTCGAGGAAATGGTTTTTTTGTATGTGACCTCGGAACAGCTACCGCAAGCGCAGGCCAGCATCGCGCGCCAGCTGGCGCTGCTTGAGCAGGCACAGCCAAAAAACGATCTCAAGTTATCCCGGGCCTGGACCCAGCTGGCGACAATCGACTCCTTGCGTGGCGATTTCGGCCACGCCGAAGACATGAGCAAGCAGGCGCTTGCCGTTGCCGAGCTGCGCGAGGGACCGCGCAGCGACACGGTCGCCATCCGGTTGAACAACCTGGCGGCCGTGTACCAGCTGCAAGGCAGGTTCGAGGAAGCCGAGGCCCTGTTCAAGAAGTCGCTGGAGCTGCGCACTGCGCGCTACGGCAAGGACAGTATCCGGCTGGCGCCGGCCCTGAATAACCTGGGGGCACTCTACAACGAAATGGGCCGCTACCAGCAGGCGCAGGAGTTGTGCATGCGCGCGCTGGCCCTGCGCGAGGCGGCGCTGGACTCGGAGCATATCGATCTGGCGTTCAGCCTGCATGAGATGGGCTCGATCCTGGCCCACCAGGGCAAGGATGCGGCAGCCAAGATGTATCTCGAGCGCGCACTGAAGCTGCGCGAACGGCACCTGGGCGAAGACCATTCCGAAGTGGCCATAACCGCGCACGAACTTGGCAGCCTGTACCTGGCGCAAGGCGACGCCAAGGGGGCCGAGCCGCTCCTGCAGCGCGCGCTGGCCATCCGGACCAGGCTGATGCTGCCGACCCATCCGCAGTTGTGCCAGACCCGCGCGCGCCTGGCTTCGCTCTACCGCAAGACCGGCCGCGAAGCCGAGGCGGCGGCCCTGGAAGCCCTGCCGTCTGCCTGACAGCAGCGGCGCGCTAGCGCTGGCGCTCCCCCGGCGCTGGGCTGCTCGGCACTTCGTTCTCGACGATGGTGTACACCCCGCCCGCCGTCGCCCCGCTTTCGCCCTTCCGCGCACGCAGATCGCGGTACACCGCGGCGCGCATGATCATCATCGACACCACCGGCGCCGTCATCAGGATGAACGCCGAGATGACCACCTCGTGCACCACAAGGCGCGACTGCCCCACCGTGAAGAACACCATCGACGCGATCAGCAGGCAGCCCGCCCCCAACGTGATCGTGATCGCCGGCCCGTGCATGCGCTGGTAAAAGGTGCGCAGGCGCAGCAGCCCCAGTGCGCCGATCAGCACGATGCTGGCGCCCATGATCAACAGCAGCGCCACGATCGCCGCCGCCCAGCCGGGCAAGTCCTCGACGCCGCTCATTCGATGATCTCCCCGCGCATCAGGAACTTGGCCATGGCGACCGTCGACACGAAGCCGATCAGTGCGATCAGCACCGCCACCTCGAAATACACTTGCGTGCCGAAGCGGATGCCCAGCACCAGGGCCAGCAGCATGCCGGTCATCCACAGGGTGTCGAGCGCCAGCACGCGGTCGTGGGCCGAGGGGCCGCGCAAGAGCCGCACGGCGCAGAACACCATCGCCACCAGCACGCACACCAGGGCGTAGCCGACGGATAACTCAAGCAGGGTCGCCACGGGCTGCCTCCGTTTCAAAAATCTCGATCAAGGGTTGTTCGTACCGGGTTTTAATCGTGTCGATCCACCACTGCTCGTCGTGCAAATCGAACACGTGCAGCGAGAGCTGGTAGCCATCTTCCAGGATCTCGACCCACACCGTCCCCGGCGTCATGTTGATCAGGCAGGACAGCATGGCCAGGCCGTAGGGGTCGGTGATCGTCAGCGGGATGCGGATGAACTGCGAATTCACCTGGTTATAGTCGGCGAACAGGATGATGCGGCTGACGTTGAAGCAGGAACGCACGATCTCGACGCCGGCCATGCCGATCAGGCGAATGAAGGTGAGCGGCGCGCGCAGGCGCGGGTAGCCGAGCGGCTGCAGGTTACGCACCAGCAGCGGCACCACGATGCCCAGAAAAGCGCCGAGCAGGATGCTGGCCGCGTCGAGCGACCCGTTCAACAAGAGCCACAGCAGGCACAGGGCCAGCGACACCAATGGGTAGGGGAGCCAGCGCGTCATGGCGCCTCCTTGTACGTGCCTGGTCCCGGCACCGCCGGCTCGCTCAGCACGCGTTCGATGTAGTTGGCCGGCCGGTGGATGTCGGCGCTGGCGCGTTTCAGGTAATCGAACAGGGGCCGCGCCTGCACCGTCATCGCCACCGACAGCAGCAGCAAGGCCGTCACCGGCGCCACTTCCGACAGGTGCAGGCGCGGCGGCGTGACCACGGGGGCGGCCCAGAAGGTGCGCACGCCGAAGCGCAGCATCGAGATGATGGCGATCAGGCCGGACACGAAGATCAGCGCCATCAGGGTCCAGCCGGCGGCGCGCACGGCCTCGCCTTCGGGGTTGAGCAGGGCGTGGAACATGCCGAACTTGGCGACGAAGCCCGACAGCGGCGGCAGGCCGGCGATCATCAGCGCGCAGGCGGCGAACGCCACCGACAGGAAGGCCATCGCCGCCGGCACGCCCTTGCCGCGCGGCTCGTTCGGGCTGTCGTCGGGCTCCTCGTCGTCGACGGCCCAGGCTTCCATGGTCAGCGCCAGCACGGCAGCGGCCGGGGAGCGGATGCGGTCGATCAGTTCGATAAGGAGCAGGAAGGCGGCCACCGCCAGGGTCGAGCCGATCAGATAGTACAGGCCCGCCGTCACCAGCGAGGGCTGGCCGTAGCCGATCACCGCCAGCAGCGTGCCGGACGAAATGACGGCGCTGTAGCCGGCCATGCGCCCGGCCGTGTCGGTCGACAGCATGCCGGCCGCGCCGAACACGATGGTGGCCATGCCGCCCCACAGCAGGGCGTCGAAGCCGAAGCCGGCGCTCGATCCTTCCGAGAACAGCAGCAGCCACAGGCGCAGGATCACGTAGGCGCCGACCTTGGTCATCAGCACCAGCATGGCGGCCACCGGCGGCGAGGCGGCGGCATAGGTGGTGGGCAGCCAGAAGCCCAGCGGCCACATCGCGCCTTTTACCAAAAAGGCGAGCACCAGCACCGTCACGCCGAGCTTCAGCAGGCCCGTGCTCTCGGCCGGCATGACGGCGATGCGCGCGGCCAGGTCGGCCATGTTCAGGGTGCCGGTGGTGGCGTAGATCAGCGCGGTCCCGAGCAGGAACAGCAGGGCGGCGGCCAGGTTGACGGCGATGTACTGCATGCTGGCGCGCAGGCGCTCGGCGTTGTAGCCGTGCAGGACCAGGCCGTACGAGGCCGCCAGCATCACCTCGAAGAACACGAACAGGTTGAACAAATCGTGGGTCAGGAAGGCGCCGTTGATCCCCATGAGGAGGAACTGGAACAGCGAATGGAAGTGCACGCCGATGCGGCTCCAGCGCTGCATGGCGTAGTGCAGGGCGGCCAGGGCGAGCACGCTGGTCAGCAAGAGCATCAGCGCCGACAGGCGGTCGGCCATCAGGGCGATGCCGAAGGGCGCGGCCCAGTTGGCGGCGAGGTAGACGCCGATGCCGCCCTGCCACGCTTCGCGGTCGGTCTGCAGCATCAGCATGACGGCGATCGCCAGCTGGCCCAGCACCGAGGCATAGGCCAGGCCGAACTTCAAACGGTGCGCGCCTTGGGTGAACGGCGCCAGCAGCGCGCCGCACACCAGCGGCAGCAGGATCGGCAGGATCACCAGGTGCTGGGGCGTAGCGAGGGACAAGCTCATACCTCGGGTTCCTCCCCGTCCACGTGGTCGGTGCCGGTGAGGCCGCGCGCGCCGATCATCACCACCAGGTACAGGGCCGTGGTGGCGAAGCCGATCACGATGGCGGTGAGCACCAGCGCCTGCGGCAGCGGGTCGGCCAGCTGGCTCGGATCGATCTTCGTTCCGGCCGGGGTGAACGGGGCCTTGTCGAGCCAGACCCGGCCCATGATGAAGATGAACAAATTGACGGCGTAGGACATCAGCATCAGGCCGGTGAGTACCTGGAAGCTGCGCGGACGCAGCAGCAGCCAGATGCCGGAGCCGAAGACGATGCCGATGGCCAGGGCGATAACGACTTCCATCAGGCGATCTCCTTGGTGGGCGGCATGGCGTGGCGGGTGGCGCCGGGCGGCATGCGGTGGCTGCGCAGCGACTGGTGCGCCAGCGCGACCAGGATCAGCATGGTGGTGCCGACCACCACCAGGAACACGCCCAGGTCGAAGACAAAAGCGCTCGGGAGGTGGATGTTTCCCAGCAGCGGCAGCGTGAGGTGGGCGGTGTGGCTGGTGAGGAAGGGGTAGCCGAAGGCCCAGGCGCCGATGCCGGTAAGGCAGGCGGTGAGCAGGCCGAAGCCGATCCAGCGGTGCGGGCGCAGGCGCAGGTGGGATTCGACCCAGTCGGTGCCGGCCACCATGTACTGCACGATGAGGGCGGTGGCGAAGATCAGGCCGGCGACAAAGCCGCCGCCGGGCAGGTTATGCCCGCGCATGAAGAAGTAGACGGCAATGATGCCCATGAAGGGCAGCAGGAAGCGCAGGTAGACGGCCGGCACGGCCAGGTAGCCGCTGCGCGCCTGCTGGGCCGGCGACTGGGCCACGGCTGGATCGACGTCGCTGGCCTGCTGCACGGGAATCGCCACGCTTTCCGGCGCTGGGCGAAAGCGCCGCAGCAGCGCATACACGGTCAGCGCCACGGCCGACAGCACGGTGATCTCGCCCATGGTGTCGAAGCCGCGGAAGTCGACCAGCAGCACGTTGACCACATTCGCGCCGCCGCCTTCGCTCAAGGCGCGCAGCAAGTAAAAATCGCTGATGGTCGTGGGCGGGGTGCTGCTGAGCAGGGCCCAGGTGGCGGCCGCCAGGCCCAGGCCGCCGGCCACCGCGATCGCGCCGTCGCGCGCGCGGCGCAGCCAGGTAGAACGCGGCACGCGCCCGGCCAGGCCGGGCGGCGGCAGGCGCGGCGGCAGCCAGCGCAGGCCGAGCAGGATCAGCACCGTGGTCACGGTTTCGACCATCAATTGGGTCAGCGCGAGGTCGGGCGCCGACAGCCACAGGAACGTCAGGCTGACCACGACGCCGACACCGCCGGCCAGGATCAGCGCCACCAGCCGGTGGTATTTTGCCTGCCAGGCGGCGCCGAGGGCGCAGGCCGCGCCGATCAGCCAGAGCAGGGCGAACAGGATGTCGATGTCGGCCAGTCCCGGCATGGCGAGACCCGGCAGCGGGCGCACCAGCAGCAGCGGCGCCGCCACCATCACCAGCATCAGCACCAGCAATTGCGGCTGCAGGCGGCGCGTACCGGCGCGGCGCAGCAGCCAGGCGGCGCCGGCATACAGGCCGGTCATGGCGTTCTCGTAGGCTTGCGCGCCCTTGAAGCGGTGCAGCAGCGGCACCCGGTCGCGCTCGGCCAGGTTGAAGCGGCGCCGCAGCATCACATAAAAGGCCAGGCCGCCGAGCAGGGCGATGATGCTCATCACCAGCGGCAAATTGAAACCGTGCCAGATGCCGAGGTCGTACTCGGGCATGTCCGGGCCCACCACGGAATGGGTGGCCACCGCCAGCACGCGCCCGACCACGCGCTCGGGCATCACGCCGACCGCGATGCACAGCACCACCAGGCATTCGACCGGGAAGCGCATCCAGCGCGGCGGCTCGTGCGGACTGCCGTGCGGCAGGTCCTTTGCCAATCGTCCGAAGAACACGCTGATGAAGCGCAGCGAATAGGCGACGCTGAACACGCCCATCAGCACGGCCGCCACCGACATCGACCAGTCCTCGGTGCCGCCGACGATCATGGTCTCGGCAAAGAACATCTCCTTCGACAGGAAGCCGTTCAGCAGCGGCACGCCGGCCATCGCGGCGCTGGCGACGATCGCCAGCGCCGCCGTGTAGGGCATGGCATGCCGCAGGCCGCGCAGCACGCGCATGTCGCGGGTGCCGGTTTCATGGTCGACGATACCGACCGCCATGAACAGCGAGGCCTTGAACACCGCGTGGTTCATGGTGTGGAACACGGCCGCCACCACCGACAAGGGCGTGCCTATGCTGAGCAGCACCACGATCAAACCGAGGTGGCTGATGGTGGAATAGGCCAATAGCCCCTTCATGTCGTTCTGGTAGATGGCGAAGAAGGAGCCGATCAACAGCGTGCAGACGCCGGTGCTGCCGAGGATCCAGGTCCAGGCGTCGGTGCCGGACAAGGCCGGCCACAGGCGGATCAGCAGGAAGATGCCTGCCTTGACCATCGTGGCCGAGTGCAGATAGCTCGACACCGGCGTGGGCGCCGCCATCGCGTGCGGCAGCCAGAAGTGGAAGGGGAATTGCGCGCTCTTGGTCAGTGCGCCGAGGGCTACCAAAATGAGGGCCGGCAGATACAGCTCGTGGGCGCGGATGCGGTCGCCGGCGGCCAGCACCAGGTCGAGGTCGTAGCTGCCGACGATGTGGCCGAGGATCAGCACGCCCGCCAGCAGGCACAGGCCGCCGATCGTGGTCACCGTGAAGGCCATGCGCGCGCCGCGGCGGGCGTCGTTGCGGCTTTGCCAGTAGCCGATCAGCAGGAACGAGGTGAAGCTGGTGAGTTCCCAGAACACCACCAGCTGGATCAGGTTGCCCGACAAGACCACGCCCAGCATGGCGCCCATGAAGGCCATCATGTAAGCGAAGAAGCGCGCCACCGGGTCGCGCGGCGACATGTAGTAGCGCGCATACAGCAGCACCAGCAGGCCGATGCCGAGCACCATCACGGTGAACACCCAGGCCAGGCCGTCCATGCGCAGCGCCAGGTCGAGGCCGAAGTCGGGCAGCCAGTCGTACTGGACTTTCAGGACATCGTGGGCGGCGACGTCGCCGAAGCGGGAAATGGCCAGCGCCAGCGCCAGGCCGGTGGCCACTGCCGCCGCGGCGAAGGGGCGGTTGCGCGATCCGTCCGGCATGCAGCCGGCCACGAAGGCGCCGAGGAAGGGGAGGAGGACCAGGAGTTCGAGCATCGGCTATCCCGCCTGGCGCGGCGGACGCGTGCGCCGGAAGGTGTGGATATCAACGCTCGGCATCATGTGCTCCCGTGTTGACCAGCAGGGCGTCGCATTCGAGGCCGCGCAGCACTTGCTCGCCCTTGTTGTCGGAAAACAGGCGCAGCATGCCGGACCCGCTGTGCAGGCCGAGCACGGCCAGGTCGACCGCGTGTTCGAGGGCGTAGCGGGCGGTCGGCAGCGCGGGCGTGCCGGAGGTGCTGTCGATGACAAGGTCGTCCACGATGCGGGCGCGCCGCTGCGGCGCCAGGGCGCAGCTGTCGATGAATTGTTCGCAGCGCAGGCGGATGGCGTGGCTGTTGCCGTTGCCACGACCTGGCTGGTCGCCCAGGCCTTCCGGCCCCGCTTGATGGACATGGAAGACGATCAGTTGCGCGTCGGGGAAGAAGCGGGCGGCGGTTTCCAGCGCCAGGCGCGCGGCCGGCGAAAAATCGGTGGGCACCAGGATGCGCGCATAGGGCGCACGGGCGCGCTGGCGCACCACCAGCAGCGGCTGCGCCAGGGTGCGGGCCAGCTGTTCCACGGTCGAGCCGAGGAGGATCTCGCCCAGGGTGTTGATGCGCGCGTCGCCGGCGATGACGAGGGCGCTGTCGGTGCGGTCGGCGGCTGCCCGGATGGCGTCGGCCACGTCGCCGTCGGCAAACTGCAGGCTGACAGGAAAGCCGGCCGCTTCGAATTCACGGGCGATATCGCGCTTTGCGGCGAATTCCGCTTCGGTGCCGGCTTCGCCGCCGGCCAGCCATTGCACGACCTCCGCCGGCACCTGCGGACCTTCGCGTACCGTCAGCAGCGTCAGGTGGGCCTGCCATTGCGCCGCCAGCGCTTTTGCGCGTTCGAGCGGACGGTCGCAGCGCGCACTTAAATCAGTGGCGAGCAACAATTTCCGTGGCAATAACGCCGCATTACCTTCGTTCACGCAAACCTCCGCACAGGACTGGACAAAGACCAGCCTTACTGTACTGTTTTTACATGGACTGCGGCAACGCGTTAGCCTCGTGAAACGATTGCAGACTCAACAATTGTTTTAATCAGTCAAACAATTGTCGAGTCGAGCGGCCGCTACAGGTCGACGCGCATCTCGAAGCCGCCGTAGATCATGCGCTTGCCGTCGAAGGCCATGTTCTCCGGCTTCATGTATTCGGCCATGCGCGGGTCGGCCATGACCTTGTCGTTGGCGGCGTCGCGCACCGCGCGCGAGGGATAGACGATCCAGGAAAAGATGACGAGCTCGCCTTCTTCCAGCTGCACGCTCTGCGGAAACGAGGTCAGCTTGCCGGGCTGGACATCGTCGGACACGCATTCGCGGAACTCGATGGCGCCGTGGTCGCGCCAGATGGCGGCCGCGCTGCGCGCCATCTCCAGGTAGGCATCGAGCTTGTCTTTATGAACGGGAATCACGAAACCATCGACATACGCCATGACATTTCTCCTTGGGGGTGCAGGTGCTGTTCAGACCTCATCGGCAAGCAAAAAATCCTGGCGCCCGCGCCGTGCATGACGCATGTCGAACCGGCGGCAGTTACGCCAGCGCAGCCTCGATCGCGGCGACCAGGGCCGGATCGTCCGGTTTCATGTCCGGTGCGAAGCGGCCTAGTACTGTACCATCGCGGCCGACCAGGAACTTCTCGAAATTCCACATTACATCTGAGGGGTTTTTCGGGCTCAGGCCGTGCTGGGCCAGCTTCTCGCCGAACTGGCTGCCTTCGGCCTGGCGCGCCTGCGGCTGCTCGGCGATCAGTGCGCGGTACAGCGGATGGCGGCCTTCGCGGTTGACCTCGATCTTCTCGAACATCGGGAAGCGCACGCCATAATTACGCTGGCAAAAGTCGGCGATCTCCGCTTCGCTGCCCGGTTCCTGGGCGCCGAAGTCGTTGCACGGGAAGCCGAGCACGACCAGGCCGCGTTCTTCGTATTGCTCGAACAATTTTTCCAGCCCCGAGTACTGCGGGGTCAGGCCGCATTGCGAGGCGACGTTTACGATCAGCATGACCTTGCCGCGGTAGGCGTCGAGCGAGGCAGGCTGGCCTTCGAGGCGGTGCAGGGGAATGTCGTAGAGGTTGGCGCTCATGGTGGTGGATCCGCTAGTGGCAAAACACCATCCTACCGCGCGCCGGAAAACCGTGCTGGCGCCGCCTGCTCAGGCGTAGCGTCCCCGCCCGAGCTTGACGCCAGCCGCGCGCCGCCTTATAAGCCATGCTTCACCACCTGAGCCATCCATGAACGAGCCCGCCGACAAACAGACCGCACGCGATGCGCGCACGCGCCGCCATGCGCGCCTGCTCGACGGCTTGCGCGCGTTCGTGCAGGCCGAGCGCGAGGCGGCCCAGGAAAGGCTGTTCGAGGTCTGGCGCCAGCCGCTGGCGGACCGCCTGGCCAAGGGCCAGTGCCAGCGCTTCCTCAAGCTCGAACCCGGCCCCGAGAGCGGCACCCTGTGGGCCTACACCGACGGCAGCGATTCGCGCTTTCGCGAGGGCGACCTGGTCTGCCTGCACGGCGGCTCGCCGCTGACGGCGATGATCGCGCGCGAAGCCGCCTTCGAGGCCGAGGACGAGGAGCGCTGGCTGCTGCGCGTGCGCCAGGCCGCCGCCGTCGCCCGCGCATTCGGCGACACGCCCTGCTACGTCGACCCCGACGACTTCGATTTGTCGAAGTACTACGACGAGGTGCTGGACGACATCGGCCAGGCGATGCCGCCCTCGCGCGCCCACTATATGCTGATGCCGCTGCTGGACGGCAGGATCAGCGATGCCTTCGATCCGCGCGATTTCGAGGAAGCCGAAGCCACCGCCCTGGCCGAGGGCCTGAACGCGGCCCAGGCCGAGGCGGTCGGCAAGATCGTCGCGGCCGAGCAGGTGGCCTGCATCCAGGGGCCGCCCGGCACCGGCAAGACGCGCGTGCTGGCGCTGGCGGCGCGCCTGCTGGTCGAACGCGGCGAGCGCGTGCTGGTGACCTCGCACACCCACATGGCGATCAACAATGCGCTGAACAAGATCGCGGCCCAGGGCGTGAAGGTGGCGAAGATCGGGCGCGGCACGCAGGCGCTGGGGCTGGAGGGCGTGAGCGGCGCCGACAGCTTCGCCGAATGGCATGGCCGGCCAGAAGGCGGCTACGTGGTCGGCGCCACGCCGTTCGCCACCTGCACCTACCGCCTCGAGAACTGCGAGTTCGACACCGTGATCTTCGACGAGGCCAGCCAGGTGACCCTGCCGATGGCCCTGATGGCGATGCGGCGCGGCAGCCGGTTTGTCTTCATCGGCGACCAGAAGCAGCTGCCGCCGGTGCTGCTGGCGCGCTCGGTGCTGGAGGATATCCCCGGCTCCATCTTCGCCAAGCTCACCGCGCACAACGTCGACAGCGTGATGCTGACCGATACCTACCGCCTGAACGCCGAACTCACCGCCTGGCCGAGCCGCGCCTTTTATGGCGGCCGCCTGCGCGCGGCGGGGCCGAACCGCATGCGCAAGCTGGTGCTCGATGGCCAGCCCGGCGACGACCCCTTCGACGCGGTGCTGCGCGACCCGGCCAGCGCCATCTTCATTCCGACCACGGACCCGCTTGCGCGCAGCCGCAACCCGCAGGATGCCGAACGGGTCGCATCCCTGTGCGAGGCGGCGCTGGCGGGCGGCCTGGCGCCGCACCAGATCGGCATCGTCACGCCCTTCCGCGCCCAGGGCCGCACGGTGCGGCGCGTGCTGGCCGCGCGCCTCGGCTGGCATGCGGCGCAGGCGATCGTCGCCGACACCGTCGAGCGCATGCAGGGCCAGGAGCGCGAACTGGTGCTCCTGTCGCTGGCCACCGGCAACCTGCGCTTCCTGGCGGCGATCGCCGGCTTCTTCTTCCAGCCCGAGCGCCTGAACGTGTCGGTCACGCGCGCCATGACCAAGCTGGTGATCATCGGCCCCGAGCTGCCGCCCGAATTTGCGGCGCTCGACGACGAGATGGGGCGCTGGCTGGACCTGTACCGCAGCCTGCTGGCGCAGGCGCGCCGCATCGACCTGGCGGGCGGCCTGTAGGCATGGCGCTCTTCATCCCCGAGTGGACCCGCGCCAGCGGCCGCCAGCTCCAGCTCAAGCGCGTGCTGAATGCGCTCGACGAAGCCAGCGTGGTGCGCCAGCCCCTGCGCGAGGCGCCGGATGCGCCCGCGCTCTTCATCGAGCATCCCGCGCGCGGCTGGCTGGCGCTGGCCGTGGTCGACACGCCCTTCGATGCGCTCGATGCGGACCAGCTGTTTGCCAGCGACACGCGCGCCGGCTTCGAGGGACAGCTGCAAGCCTGGCGCGCGCAACTGCCGCCGGACCTGCCGCTGCTGGTGCTGCTGTGGGCCTGCAGCGATGGCGAGGCGCAGGCCCTGGCGCGCCAGCTTGGCGCGCAGCCCGCCCTGCACCTGCACGCGCGCGCGCATTTCACGGAGCACGGTACCGAAGCGCTGGCAGCGCTGCAGCGGCCGCTGGCGCCCGAGCACGAAGAAGACGTGCGCACCCGTTTCTTCCCCGAGTCCGCGATCCCGCTGGCCTCGGTGGCGCGGCGCCGCTTCCTGCGCAACAACGGCGCCAACCTGTTCCTCGACGCCCAGCAGGAATGGGCCTCGAAACTGGACCTCGAGCTCGACCTGGCGCTCGACCTGCCCGACGAGCAGGCGGCGGCTGCCGCCGCTGCGACCGATCATGCGGTGCGCCTGGTGAACGGCGTGGCCGGCAGCGGCAAGACCCTGATCGCGCTCAGCCGCGCGCTGCTGCTGGCGCGCCTGCATCCGCGCGAGCGCGTGCTGATCCTGATCCACAACACGCCGATCGTGGCCGACATCCGCGAGCGCCTGCACCGCGCCAACGGCGTCCTGCCTGGGAACCTGGAGATCACCACCTATTCGGCCTGGGCCCACCGCCAGTGGCGCCGCCTGTACCGCGCGCCGCTGGCCATGCCGTCCGATCCGTCCCACTTGCCGCAGCTGGTGCGGCGCCTGCGCGCGGGCTGGCCTGAACTGAAGTTGAACGAGGCCCAGCTGATCGAGGAATTCGACTTCCTGAACGAGATGCTGGTGACGAGCGAAGCCGAGTACATGGACGCCAGCCGCGCCGGCCGCGGGTTCGCGCTGCGCGCCAAGGAGCGTGCCGACGTGTGGCAGCTGTTCGCGGCGGTGAGCGCCGCGCTGCGCGAAGCCGGCCTGCGCATGTGGAGCGCGGTGGCGCTGGAAGTCTGCCGCGCGCCCGACCACGCGCTCATGGAGCACTACCAACACATTCTGGTCGACGAAGCCCAGTTCTTCGCGCCGTCCTGGTTCCACACGGTGAAGCTGGCGCTGCGCCCGCAGGGCAAATTGTTCCTGTGCGCCGATCCGAACCAGGGCTTCATGAAGAGCCGCCTCAGCTGGCGCAACGCCGGCCTGGACGTGGCCGGGCGCACCAAGAAACTGCTGCGCTCCTATCGCACCACGCAAGCCATCCTGTACACGGCCGGCACGCTCCTCAACCGCACGGTGCAGGACGACCCCGAGCACTACCTGGCGCCCGACTACGCCGGCATGGAGCAGGGCGCGCCGCCGATCCTGCTGCGCGTGGCCTCGCCCCAGGACGCGGTCGACCGCGCCGTCAACGAAATCGTGGCGCTGGCCGAACGCCATGCGCTGCCGCTGTCGAGCTTCCTGGTGATCTATGGCGCCGGCACGCCGAAGAAGCTGCTCTACGAGCGGCTGTGCCGCGCGCTGGGGCCGCAGTGCATCTGGTGGCTGAACAAGGACAAGAAGCAGCCGCCGGCCGGTTACGGCCCCGACTACCTGCGCCTGGCGAACCTGGAAACGGCCACCGGCCTGGAAGGCGCGGTGGTGTTCCTGCTGGGGATGGAGGGCTTGCTGTTCGACGGCGCCGCCGAGCGCGAAGCCGATGCGCGCAAGCTGTACATGGCGATGACGCGCGCCAGTCATCGGCTGGTGATGCTGAGCAGCGGAGAATTACCGGCGGACGCGCAGGCCCTGTTCCGGGTGAGTGAATAAAGATGTGAACCACAGTCAGCGGCCGGCGGCGGCGTTGTCGAGCGCTGTCAGCTGGCGCAGGCGGCGCGCGGTGAGCAGGGCGCGCAGGCCGGAACCGGGCGCCTGCGGATAGCGGATCGCGCCGAACAGCTCCATCGCATCGCGGTAGGCCAGCCAGGCGCGCTGGGTCTTGTCGACGCCGGCCTTGCGGATCGAGCCGAGGTAGGACGTGCTGGCCGGACGATGCAGCATGAACTGGCGGTAGACGGTGTCCATCTTCTGTTCCAGGCTGGCGAATTCCGCTTCCGAGAAGCGCGGCAGGCGGCCCGCTTCGAAATCCAGCACGTCGGCGGCGAAGGCATCGCGTTCGGCGGCCTGGGTGTCCTGCTGCAGCGAACGCGCGGCGCCGCTGGTGCTGCCATTGTCGGTTTCGTACTCCATGCGGTGCTGGGCGAAGTGGTGCGCCGCCTCCCGCGCCATCTCCAGGCCCAGCTGCTCCTTGCCGCTCCAGCCGCGCGACAGAGCGGCCAGCTCGCTTGCGCGCGCCTTGTCGCGCTGGCGCTCGCGCACGGCGCCGCACTGGCCGCGCATGGCGGCGCTGGCCACGTCGTCGCAGATGTCGACCGGGCCCGCTTCCGTGTTCGCGGCCAGGCGCCGCAGGTGCTGGACCCGGCTCTTCATCTCATTCACCGGCCCCTGGATACTGCAGGCGTGGCGCGTGGCCAGGGCCAGCTGCGGCATCACGCCGTGGCCGTTCGCATACAGCATCATCAGCACGCCGTGGGCATTCGTGCGCGCCGCGCAGGCATGCACGCGGCGCCAGTCGGCGTCGCGCGCGTCCGGGCTGTCCAGGGTGTCGTAGTAGAGGGCGGAGGCGTCGCAGCGGCCAGCGCTGGCCTCGGCCGGCGGCGGCTGGCGCGGCTTTTCGGCGCGCACGCGCAGGCACCGGCGGTACCAGTCGCTGCCGTGCAGGACCTCGGGCGGCGCGCCATACACGTTCGGGTAGGGCGCGGCGGCGGCGTCGACGGCACCCAGGAGCAGTGCCGTTAACAGGGGCCAGGATGCATGCGTCATCGGCGTCTCCTTGTAAGCGCGAAGAATATTTCCAGTCGGAAGCTTCAACGCTACCGCGCGCGATGCGCAGAAGTAGTGATCTGGCGCAAGGCAGCCAATGAGGCGCGGTATCCGGCATGGCTGCGGCATCATGGCCGTTTCACCATCCACCAGCGGAGAGCCAGCGATGAGCGCACACAATTTCCGGATCACCCTCGAATACATCGGCGGCAAGAAAGAGGCGGAACCGCCCGCGCCCTTGTCCTTCGAGGCCGGCAACCACGACGACATCTTCGAGATCATTGCCCGGGTGCGCGGCGCCGGGCGCTTCGAGCACGACGAGGCCGCCGCCCTGGCGCTCGGGATGAAGCTGTTCGGCGAAGTGATGCTGAAGCACCGCGACGATCCGCTGTTCGCGCCGATCACGGCCGCCTACCGCGACTACATCACGGGATTCAAGGAGCAGATGCGCGCGGCCAGCGAGAACAAACGAAAGGATTAGCTCATCTGCTGCTCTGCAGCAAAAATCCTGTCGGCCGGACGCTTGTCCGGCTTTTTTTCGTCCGTGCAAAAGAACAATGTGTCGTGGTTTATGCAAGCGCTCGTCACACTCTCTTACACTCCAGCGACCAAAAATGCATGCTCGGCATGCAAGACGGATCACACCTCGTATTCCCCTGTTAACAGTTGAAATTCGGACTGTGAACGTCACGCAACGCGCATAAAATTTTTCCGCGTGGAAAATGAAAAATTCCACGGAGATGCGTAAAATTGCCTCCCATCAGCTTCCTGACGCCAACTTTTTTCGGTTGGCGTTTGTTTTTTCTGCCCCAGTTAGCAAGGCGCTACGAAGGGCAGGGAAGCGAATAAATTTCTTCCAGGCGGAAACTTTCCGATTGGATCGGACTCTTAAGAAACACCTGTCAACACAGGCTCTTACAAATAGATTCATACCACATGCAAACTACTGTTCCAGCCATCGATACCCTGAACACCGCCGGCGCGGTTGGCACCGTCGCCGCATCGCGCCGCAGCAAAGTCGTCGCCCAGATCCAGAACCTGTCGCTGCCGGTGATGTTCACCGTGTTCGGCGTGATCATGGGTTCGTGGGCCGGCCGCATCCCGGCCATGGCCGCGCGCCTGAACATCTCGCACTCGGCCCTGTCGATGGTGCTGCTGTGCGGCGGCGTCGGCGCCCTGCTGTCGTTCCCGGTCTCGTCCTTCCTGATGCGCCGCTGCGGCGCCCGCAAGACCATGCTGTACTCGGGCCTGGCCCTGCTGGCCGTGCTGGTGTCGATCGGCATCGCCCCGACCGTCACCAGCGTGATGGTGGCCGTCCTGATGCTGGGCGTCACCGCCAGCACCTACGACGTCGCCATGAACGCCGCCGCCAGCAAGCGCGAAAAAGCCACCGGCAAGTCGGAAATGTCGATGCTGCACGGCCTGGCCTGCGCTGGCGGCCTGGTGGGCGCCACCCTGGGTAGCGTGATGGCCGGCATGAAAGTCGCCCCGGCGATTCACTTCATGATGGTCGCCGGTCCGATGGCCGCGATCCTGTGGGCCGCGTCGCAAGTGCTGAACATCCCGGATGAAGCCGAGCAGGTGGAAAAGAAGAAGTTCGCCCTGCCGCGCGGTCCGATGGCACTGCTGGGCCTGCTGGGCTTCCTGGGTTCGATGTCGGAAGGCTCGATCGCCGACTGGAGCGGCGTGTTCCTGAAAGAACACTTCCACGCCACCGACGGCCTGGCGCCGCTGGCCCTGTCGTGCTTCTCGGTCATGATGCTGGTGTCGCGCCTGGTGGGCGACAAACTGAAGACCCGCTTCGGCGCCCAGCGCCTGGTGACCGTCGGTGCAGTCGTCTCGGCCATGGGCCTGTTCTTCGCGGTGCTGGCGCCGAGCGCCCACGCCGCACTGGGCGGCTTCGCGGTCGCCGGCCTCGGCCTGTCGCTGCTGTTCCCGTTCGTGTTCAGCGCCGCCGGCGCCCAGGGCCCGATCGCCCTGGCAGGCGTGGCCAGCATGGCCTACAGCGGCACCCTGATGGGCCCGCCGGTGATCGGCGCCATCGCCAGCCATGTCGGCATGCAGATGGCCATTGCTTACGTCGGCGTGCTGTCGATCGTGATTGCCCTGGTTGCCAGCCGCACCAAGCTGCTTAAATAAACTTTACTCCTCGTAAGCAGTACCCCCGGCGCCGGCTGAGAGCAATCTCAGGCCGGCGCCGCGTCTTTCAGCCACTGCCTGGGCGAACTTCCCACCATCGTCGTAAACGCCCGCGTGAAGGCGGGTGCGCTCGTATAGCCGGCCTGGGCGCTGACCACCTTCACCGGCAAGCCCTTGCGCAGCAGGTTCTGCGCCAGGCCGATGCGCCAGCGGGTCAGGTATTCGCCGGGCGGCATGCCCACCACGTTGCGGAAGTGTTCGGTAAAGCGGGCGCGCGACATGCAGGCCAGGCGCGCCAGCGAGGCCAGCTGCCAGGGTTCGTGGGCGCGCTCGTGGATCGCGGCCAGCGCCAGCGACAGCTGGCGGTCGGCCAGGCCGGCCAGCAGGCCGACCGACATCTCTCCCTTGTCGAACTCGTTGCGCAATACCTGCACCATCAGCACGTCGCACAGGCGGTCGAGAATCACCTCGCGCCCCTGGTTCAGGCCGGACGCTTCGCTGAACAGCAATTCCAGGGTCTGGCGCAGCACGCCCATCTCGCCCAGCGGCTGGTACAGGCAGGCGGGCAGGGCGCGCGCCAGCGGGTTGGCGCCGCCGTCGACAAAACTGATGTGGGCGCACAGCAGGACGGCGCTGGCGCCGTCGGGGACTTCCAGGCTGTGGGCGGTGCCGCGCGGATAAAACACCATGGCCGGCTCGTCCACGCGCAGCGGCGCGGCGCCCTCGCTACGGAAAATCACCGGGCCGGAACGGACCAGGTGCAACTGGCCCGCAGCCGGGTCTTCCGGAAAATCATTGGCGTCGCAGAAGGCGCCATTGAAGAAAACACGGGCACGAAACGAGTAACGGCCGACCAGCGACGAGATCTTGTCCATAGAAATGAGAATTGACGAATTTCCCGATCCATTCTGGACGATTTGCTAAGTCTTGAGAAGCGAAAAGACAGTTTTTTGGTTTCTTGCGGCAAAAATTCTGACAATGCGTTGTTTCTTTTACGCATTTCCGTTAAATATTCCAGGCATCCGGCCATAGCCTGCGGTGCAAATCGGCCACCTGTTCTGGCGGCAAACGCGGTATCCGCGCCGCGCTGAGCAGGCCGTTCTGCTCGTGCTCGACATCGGCCAGCTGGGTGTAGCACAGGCCGGCCAGGAAGGGCAGCGACGCCAGGCCCTGCATCAGCGTGCGGTAGCGCTGGGCCAGCTCGTCGACATTGCCGACGTTGCCGTAGTGGTCGTACAAACGGTCGCGCCGGCGCTCGGGTCCATCGGGTGTCAGCAGGTAGCCGCCGACTTCGGAAAACACGATCGGCTGGCCGCGGTATTGGGCGCCGGCCAGGAACAGTTCGCGCGCCTTGTGCCAGCCGGTGTCCGGCGGCAAGCCGGTGAGCAGGGTGCCGGCATAGCGTTCCAGCAGCTTTTCCACCGGGTGCGAATAATCGTGGATGGTGCAGATGTCGGTCACGTCGGTGTGCTGCCAGCCGTCGTTGTCGATCACGGGACGGGTCGCATCGATCATGCGCGTGCGCGCCACCATCCGTTCCAGGAAATCGTGCTGGTGCGGATGGCGCGTGAGTTCCGGGAAGCCAAAGCTTTCCACCATCGGCACCCAGCCGACAATTGATGGATGATTCGCGTCGCGCCGCACCGCGCGCAGCCACTCCAGCTCGAGCCGTTCTTCCGATTCCTCGGACCAGGAACGCGCGTTCGGCATCTCTTCCCACACCATCAGGCCCAGCACGTCGCACCAGTAGAGCCAGCGTTCGTGCTCGATTTTCTGGTGCTTGCGCACGCCGTTGAAGCCGAAGCGGCGCGCCCATTCGACGTCGGCGCGCAAGGCCTCGTCGGAGGGCGCGGCCAGCAGGGTGTCGGGCCAGTAGCCCTGGTCGAGCGCCATCAGCAGGAAGGTGCGCTTGCCGTTCAGGTGGAAGAAGCCGTCCTTCAGCTCGATCGAGCGCAGGCCGGCGTAGGCCTCGACCGTGTCGACGGGCTGGCCGCGGTGCAGCAGGCGCACGCGCAGCTTGTACAGGTGCGGCGCGGCGGGCGACCAGGCGCGCGGTTCCGGCACTTGCGTGCGCAAGTCCAGGCTGGCGCCGCGGCTGGCCGTGCGGGCGCTGGCGCAGACCTGTTCCGAGTCCAGACGCTCGAATACGTCGAGTTCGGCTTCCCAGTCGCCCGCCGGGCCATGCAGGTGGACGCCGACGGCCAGGGTGCCGTCCGGGTGCGATTCCGTGATGCGCAGGTGGTCGATGCGCAGCGCCGGCACCGGCTCCAGCCAGACGTTTTGCCAGATGCCGCTGGTGCAGTAGTAATAGATGCGCACCGGCGTGCCCGATGACGATTGCTTGCCGCGTGGCTGGTAGGGGTCTTGCCGGTCTTCGACGCGCAAGGTAAGGCGGTTGCTGCCCGGCTGCAGCCAGGGCGCGATGTCGAAGGAAAACGGCACGTGGCCGCCGCGGTTGCGCCCGGCAACGCGGCCGTTGACCCAGACGTCGGCGCGGTAGTCGACCGCGCCGAAGTGCAGCAGCAGGGCGCCGTAGTCCCAGCCCTCGGGTACCTCGAAGCTGCGGCTGTACCACATGATCTCGTGGACGTCGCGCGTGCCGATGCCGGATGCCTGCGACTGGTAGGGGAAGGGGACCAGGATCCGCTGCGCGAGCGCGCGGCCGTCGAACCAGTGCTCGCGGATGCCGGCATCCGCATCGTCGAAAGCGAACTCCCACCAGCCGTCGAGGCTGGCCCAGTGCGGACGCACCATTTGCGGGCGCGGGTGGTGGTCGCGGGGGTCGTCGTGCGTGTGCATGATGGAGCCTGGGTAGGGGACGGCGTTCGGTATTCACTGCAGGTGTGTCACCCAGTACACCGCAACGGCGACAAACTTTCAAGCGGGACGGGCTGCCATCGATGCGAACGGCGCCGCTGTGGCGCGAACAAGACAAGGTGCTCCACGCGCGCTACTGAACCGGGCTACCAGTAGGGCCACATTCCCGCCCGCCGCTGGCGGCCCGGGTCGGTGCCGGCCAGCAGCGCGCGCGCATGCTGGAGCACGGCGCCGGCACGCTGCGCATCCGGGTCCCAGATGCAGCGGTGGGTGTCGCGGTCGAGCGGCGCCCAGCGGGCGATGTCGGCCTTGCTGAAGATGACCACGCTTTTCAGGCGCAGGCCGGCGGCAATGTGCGACACCCCGCTGTCGTTGCAGACCAGCAGCCGCGCATGCTTCATCAGGGCCGCCGTGGCCCCGATCGAGATCGGCCTGGCCGCATTCACCGCGCGCGCCTGCATGTGGCCGGCGACCTCGTCGGCGAGGTCGGCTTCGCCGGCCGCACCGGTGAGCACGACGCCGACGCCGAATTCGGCCGCCAGCCGGTCGGCCACCTCGGCAAAGCGGCGCGCCGGCCAGCCCGTGTCGCGCTTGCGGGCGCCGGGATGCACGCAGATATAGCTGCCCGGCTTCAGGCCCGCGGCCACGCCGCTCGCTTCCAGCTCCTGCCGGTCTTCGGGGGCCAGCGGGAATTCCAGGTAGTCGCCCACCGGACTGGCGCCCAGCTTTTGCACCAGGCCCAGCAGGCGGTCGGGTTCGGCGCCGGTTTCCGGGTAAGGAAACAGGGCCGTGCGGGCGGTGGCCAGCGCCTTGCCCTGGCAGTGCCCGGCCAGCGCCTGGGCGCCGAAGCCGGCGACGATCTCGTTGCAGATGCCGCCGTTGCCGTGCAGCTGCAAGCCGAGCGTGAAGCCGCGCGCGCACATGCCCGCATAGAAGGGCGTCAGCTCGGCCTGGCGCACCGGCTGCTCGGGCAGCAGCGGGTGGCCGGGAAAGGCGACGAAATCGTCGATGTAGTGGCGAAAGCGTGCGGCGAACTGCCCGGCCCATGGCAGGCCCACGAGGGTGATGCGTGCACGCGGCAGCGCGCTGCGCAGGGCGCGCAGGGCCGGCACCGCGCACAGCATGTCGCCCAGGTGCAGGGCGCGGAACACGGCCACCGAATCGATGGCGAGGCGGTGGAAAAGCGGACGGCGTTGCACATGTCCTCCTGTTGGCGATGCTGCGCGACCCGGGCCGCCCGATGCCGCCTGGATGAGCGTTCAGCTCTACTTGGAGCACGTGCCGCCACGATTAGTTCGGCGGTTTTCGGGAGGGTGCGGGCGGGCGCGGACGGCTCGCTGTATCATGGAATTCTTCTCATCCGAGCCCTTATCCGACTCTCCATGCTGCATACGCCCTCCACTTTCACGGCGCTGATGGCGCCGCAGGCCCATCCCGATCCGCTGACCTTCCTGTTCCACGGGGGCCGCCTGCTGGTGCGCGAGCACGACCTGGCCTTGCCCGACGCCGCCGCGCTGGCCCCGCTCGACCTCGATCCGGCGCACATGCAGCCGGTCGGCCTGTTGGGTGAACGCTATTGCCAGGCTGGCTGGCGCGAGCACGAGACTGTGCCGCCGGGCTACGCCTGGCGCGGCCTGCGCTCGCTGTTCGGCGAGATGGACGAGGAAAGGATCGCCGTGGCCGGGCGTGCGGCCCAGATCGCCGAATGGGCGCGCACCCACCGCTACTGCGGCGCCTGCGCCCACCCGATGGAGCGCCTGATGCACGAGCGCAGCTTCAAGTGCACGCACTGCGGCCACCTGGCCTATCCGCGCATTTCGCCGGCGATGATGGTCTTGATCAAGAAGGACGACAAGGTGCTGCTGGCGCTGCACCACGCCTCGGCGGCCAAGCGCTTCACGCCGCTGGCCGGCTTCCTGGAGGCGGGCGAATCGATCGAGGAAGCGATCCACCGCGAGGTGATGGAAGAGGTAGGCTTGCGGGTGACGAACCTGCAGTATTTCGCCAGCCAGTCATGGCCTTTCCCGCATTCGCTGATGATCGCCTTTACCGCCGACTATGCCGGCGGCGAGATCCGCGTCGATGCCAGCGAGATCGCCGAGGCCCGGTGGTTCGGCCCGGACGATGAATGGCCGGAGCGCGTGCCGCACTTCTCAGTGTCAAGCGTTCTCGTCGACGCGCACCGGCCAACCGGACGTTAATTTTCGCTGGCTGCCGGCAAGGCAGGCGCCGTCCGCACCTGCACCAGTGGTACCGCAGGGACCGCCAGCGGCGCCGCAGCCGGCAGGGTGCGCGGCGTGTCTTCCGGCCGCGCTCCGGTGCCGCGCAACTGCACCGCGCGCTGCAATAAATCGAACCAGAACGGCGCGCCGAACAGCGTGGTGGCCGCCGTGATCAGCCAGCCGGCCGCCTGCAGGGCAAAGGCGCTATCCCACACCGGCGGAAAACGCGTCCAGCCGATCGGCAGCGCCCACAGTTTGCCCAGCGTGGCGGCGTCGAGCGCGCCCGGCACGGCATCGATGTGGGCCGCCAGCTGCGGCTGCTGCCACAGGGTGCGGAACAGGGAAATGCTGTCGATGTTGAACATGATCGCCAGCAGCAGCGACAGCAACAGCGAAATCAGCAGCTGGCGCCGTTTATAGGCGCCGGACACGCGCTCCATCGCATTGTCGAACCAGCCTGCCACCAGCGCCTGGAAACGCTCCAGGTCGCCGCCGGCGCGCGCATACAGCGCGTGCATGGCGCGCCGCACTTGCGGATCGGCGATGCCGTCGATGTCGGCGCCCAGGCGCGTGAAGTCGCCGGGCACGCGCTGGATGCTGTCGATCAGCGCAATCGCGAACTGCGCCGGATCGATGTAGGATGGGCGGGCCGCCAGCCGGCGCTCGTCGACGCGCTCGCCGTGGCCGTGCGGGTTGACGAGCGGATGCGCATAGACCAGTTGCGCCAGGGTGTCGAAACACGGGTCGTTGAGCATGCTCTTGATGCCGGCCAGCAGGGTGTTGGCGCGCAGCCGGAAGGCCGCCGCCAGCGCTTCCTGCAAGGTGGCGACGATCAGCGCCACGGTGCCGTAACAGAAGGTCAAGCCGATTGCGAGTTCCAATACCGAGCTGCCAAGCATGGCGTTCTCCTTTAGCATGAAAACCAGTCCACGCTAGCGCATTGGCGCAACACAAGAGTCCGTTTTGCTCAAGGAATCGGCAGTCTCCAGAAGCATCCGCACATTTTCTATATACTGGCGGCAATCGTTTTTTTAGGGTATCTCATGTCTGACCAAGAAGCATTTACCGAACAGGATTGGCGCCGTTTGCTGACCAGCCTCGGTGAAGATCCGAACCGTCCCGGCCTGCACGAAACGCCTGCGCGCGTTACCAAGGCCTGGAAACACTGGACCTCCGGCTATGGCCAGGACCCGGTCGCCGTCCTGAAAGCCTTCGAGGATGGCGCGGAGCAGTACAACGAACTGATCGTGGTGCGCGGCATCCCGGTCTACAGCCATTGCGAGCACCACCTGGCGCCCTTCTTCGGCAAGGCCACCGTCGGCTACCTGCCGAACGGCAAAATTGTCGGCCTGTCGAAGCTGACCCGCCTGGTCGATATTTTCTCGAAGCGCCTGCAGGTGCAGGAACGCATGACGATGCAGATCGCCAACGCGCTGATGGAAGTGCTGGAACCGAAAGCCGTCGGCGTGGTCGTCAAGTGCCGCCACATGTGCATGGAAAGCCGCGGCATCCGCACCCAGGGCGAGGAAACCATCACCTCGTGCATGCTGGGCGAATTGCAGCCGAACCTGGCGCTGCGCACCGAGTTCCTGGCGCTCGCACGCGATTGAATGTGCGGGCCATCCTGGCCCGCCGGGAACCTGTTCATTAACGTTGCCCTCAAAGGATGTTTAAGGGGGCAAACGTCATGGCCCGGCCCGAGTTTCCCAGCGACATAGGGCGCGCGCAGTTCGAGCTCGTTCGCAACACACTTGAAGCGGCGCGCCGCAAGACGCGTCCGCGCAAGCACGACCTGTACGACGTGTACTGCGCCGTGCTCTACTTCCTGCACACGGGCGCCGCCTGGCGCAGCCTGCCGCGCGAGTTTCCGCCCTGGCGCACCGTGCATGAATATTTCACGCAATGGAGCATGCTGCGCAACGGCGAGCGCTCGCTGCTGGAGCAGACGCTCGACACGCTCGGACGCGACATCGAACTGGCCCAGCTGCAGCGTCTGATGCGGCCGCGCTGATATCGGCAGGCAAGGCGCAGCAAGATGGGCAGGCCCAGCCGTGCGGCGCGGATTCGCCGCAATTCTATAAACTGAATACAACAGCGGCCGCACCAGCCCGTGCCGTCTTGTCACATTCTGTTGCGATTTCAAACCGTGCGCGCCGAATGGCTGAGCTACGCTGGAGCTATTGTCTTTCTTTTATCCCGGCGCCCGATGTTCGACCAACTGAATCTGTACCTGTTTGCACTGATCAATTCCGCACCGGGCCTGGACGGCTGGCGCCTGCATGGCGCCGTCTTTGCCGCCGAGTGGGTGATCATGATCCTGCCGCTCGGCCTGGCGCTGATGTGGGTGAACGGGGACACGACCCAGCGCGAGGCGGCAGTGCGCGCCTTCATGGCCGCCGTGATCGCGCTGACGCTCAACAAGATGATCGGCCTGGCGTGGTTCCATCCGCGTCCCTTCATGGCCGAAGTCGGGCAGACCTTCATGTTCCATGCGCCGGACTCATCCTTCCCGAGCGACCACGGCACCAGCATGTTCTCGGTGGCGCTGGCACTGGCCTTTGGTCCGCTGCGTGAAGCGCGTCGTTTTGGCCTGGCCTTGCTCGCGCTCGGCGTGGTCGTGGCCTGGGCCCGGGTGTTCCTGGGGGTGCATTGGCCGCTGGACATGGCCGGCGCGCTGGTCACGTCGGGTGTCGCGGCCTTGATGGTGAATACTCGCACGGGGCAGGCGCTGGCCGCGCTGGTGGTGCCGCAGATGCAGGTGGTGTACCGCCGGGTATTGAGGACGCCCATCGCCCGCGGCTGGCTGCGCCCCTAGGGAAGTACTGATTCATTCATGAGGGCGTGCTTGGCCGTAAAAAAAGACGCCCTGCAGCGTTACAAAATCTCGCAATAGCTCGCTATTGCTGCGATTTTGCGCCTTGCCGGACACCTTTTTTACTGGCCAATCCCATCCACCAGAATACATCAGTACTTCCCGAGTGCTCGGCGCTTACCGGGCCGACGCTTCCGCCTCTTCAAATACCAGCTTCTTGTCGTCGTCGAGGTGGAACAGGCCGAGCGGCTGCCCGGTCACCTGCTCGGGCGCGTCGAGCTGGCTGCAGCTCCCGGTCTCGAAACGCCACACGTCTTCTCCTGCGCGGACCGTGTAGACATTCTCGCCCGAACCGAACAGCTCCAGCTCCACCTCATCCATCGGCAGCGTGGCCAGTTCGAAACGGCGTTGGCAATCCGGCATGCGCGCCGCGATCAGGTTGAGCGTGACCTCTTTCTTCCAGAACTGCTCCTGCACGGCGCGCACGGTGAGCGCGTGCGTGTTGCCGTCGATGTAGTAGGTGGCCGAGTCGTCGACGCAGCCGGCCAGCAACAGGGGAGTCAAAAGAAGAAATTTTCGCATGCAAGGTTTCCATGGTCTGGCACGGGACGGCGCCTCAGCCAGTATAGAACGGGCGCTCCGCGCGCCGCAACTGCGCAGTGCCCTCGTCCCGAACTCCCCGCTTCCCCGATTTGGGTGATGATGAAGCCGTTGTCGACTTTACCCGTTACCGCATATGAAACAGGCGCAGTACGAAACGCTGGAAGCGCGCGGCGCCAAGCCGGTCAAGATGTGGACCCGCGGCGTGCCGGTCGAGGACGCGGCCAAGGAGCAACTGGGCAAGCTGGCCCAATTGCCCTTTATCTACCACCACGTTGCCGTCATGCCCGATGTGCACCTCGGCAAGGGCTCGACCATCGGCAGCGTGATTCCCACGCTCGGCGCGGTGATTCCGGCCGCCGTCGGCGTCGACATCGGCTGCGGCATGATGGCCGCCAAGACCACCCTGCGCGCCACCGATTTGCCCGACAGCCTGGGCAAGCTGCGCAGCGCCATCGAGCAGGCCATTCCGCATGGCATGTCGCACAGGACGCGCAATGCCAAGGGCCGCGATACCGGTTCCTGGGACCATCCGCCGCCGCCCGTGGATGCCGGCTGGGCCAAGCTGAAGGATGAATTCGACGCCCTGTGCCGCAAGTGGCCCAAGCTGCGCGGCACGAATAACTACAAGCACCTTGGCACCCTGGGCAGCGGCAACCATTTCGTCGAGATCTGCCTCGACGAAGACAACTTCGTCTGGCTGATGCTGCACTCGGGCTCGCGCGGCGTGGGCAATGCCATCGGCACCCATTTCATCGAGCTGGCCAAGCAGGACATGCGGCGCCACATGGTGAACCTGCCCGACCAGGACCTGGCTTACCTGGAAGAAGGCACCCAGCACTACAAGGATTACATCGAGGCGGTTGGCTGGGCTCAGAAGTTTGCCCTGACCAACCGCGAAGTGATGATGGCGAACCTGATCCGCGCGGTACGCAGCGTGATCGCCAAGCCTTTCGAGACGCACGTGGAGGCAGTCAATTGCCACCACAACTACGTGCAGCAGGAACGCCATTTCGGCCGCGATGTGCTGATCACCCGCAAAGGTGCGGTCTCTGCAAAAGCGGGGGAACTCGGTATCATTCCTGGGTCGATGGGCGCAAAAAGTTTTATTGTGCGCGGCAAGGGCAACCCGGAAAGTTTTAATAGTTGCAGCCATGGCGCAGGACGCGTCATGAGCCGCACCGAGGCCAAGCGCCGCTTCACCCGCGCCGACGTCGAGCGCGCCACCAAGGGCGTGGAATCACGCAAGGACGAGGGTGTGATCGACGAAATCCCGATGGCCTACAAGGACATCGACGCCGTCATGCATGCGCAGGAAGAACTCGTGGAAGTGGTGCACACGCTGAAGCAGATCGTGTGTGTGAAGGGGTAAGTGATACGCTGATTCACCCGCATGTGCGCATGATGACAGCCATTGCGTGACCTACATGCCTGGCCTCGTAGGGTGGGCCGGGCCGCGTAAGGCACTCCGTGCCCACCGTGCGGGTCAGGTCGCCGATTCGGTTCAGGCCATTGATGCGGTTCAGGCCACCAATACTTGCTTATTTGCCGGTTGATCCGTCGGCCTGCTCCCACCCCCCACCCAGCGCCAGGAACACGCCTACCTGGTCGCTGGCCAGCTTCGCATCCGACGCCGCCACCGCCGCCTGTGCCGATGCCAGCGTCCGCTCGGCATCGAGCGTGGTCAGGAAATCCGTCCGCCCGAACCGGTACAGCCTGGCCGCCTGCGTGGAGGCCAGCGCGCTCTGGTCGCGCGCCGCCTTCAGGGCCGCGTTCCGGTCCAGCTCGCGTGCATAGGCCGTCAGGGCCGTCTCGGTTTCGCGCAAGGCATTCAGCACCACGCCATCGAAACGCGCCAGTGAAGCGGCCGTGCTCGCCTCGGCCTGTTCGATGCGCACGCGTGCCGTGCCGGTTGAGGGAATCGTCCACGAAATCAGCGGTCCCAGGCTGTAGCGGAAGCTGTTGCCCTCGCCCAGGCCCGACAAGCCGCCGGTGCTGCCCGCCGTCAGTCCCAGGCTGATCTGCGGATACAGGTCCGCCGTCGCCACGCCGATGCGCGCGGTGGCGCCGGCCAGGGTGCGCTCGGCCTGGCGGATGTCCGGACGGCGCCGCAACAGCGCCGCGCCATCGCCGACGGGAATCGCCGCACCCAGCCGTGGTAGCTTCGTGCATTGCGCCACGGCCTGAGGGACCTTGGCCGGCACGTCGCCCGTCAGCACCGCCAGCCGGTACAGGGCCGTGCGGCGCTGCGCCTCGAGTGGCGGCAGGGCGGCGCGCAATTGCTCCAGCTGGCTCAGCGCACGGCTGTTGTCGAGCGCCGTGCCGCGACCCAGCTTGGCGCGCTGCGCGGTGGAGTCCGCGAACTTGCGCTGCAGGTCCACCGATTGCTGGGCGATCGCGATCTGCTGCCCGGCCGAGCAAGCCTCGGCATAGGCGCGCGCGGTGTCGGCCGCCACGGTCACCCGGGTCAGGTCGAGCGCGGCCTGGGCGACTTCGGTATCGGCGCCGGCCGCTTCCACGGCGCGCCGGATCTTGCCGAACAAGTCGAGCTGGTAGGACACGTGCAGGCCGGTGTCGTAGGTGGCGCGGTCCGCCATCGAACTGGGCAAGCCGTTGGCGGCGCCGGATGCGCGGCCGTAGGCAGGCGCGGCCGACACGCTCGCTTCCGGCCGGCGCAGTTCTTCCGCTTCCGACAGCACGGCGCGGGCGCGCGCCAGGTTGGCGGCGGCCACGCGCAAGTCGGTGTTCGCGGCAAAGGCTTTCTGCACCAGGCCGTCGAGGGTGCTGTCGTGGTACAGGCGCCACCATTGTGCCGGCAACGGTTCCGGCGTGAACGGTTTTTCGGCCGCGCCAAGGAAAGGCGCGGCGGCGTCTGGCCGCTTGACCACGGCCCCGTCCGGCACCTGGTAGTTCGGGCCGACGGTGGTGGTGCAGGCGCTCACAGCCAACAAGGCTGCCACCACCCCCGCTTTCAGTGAAAAAGTTCGATAAGTCATCATGATCACCGCCTCAGTTTTTCAGTGAACCTGGCGCTGTCGATGGCGCCGGCTGCGCCGCCCCCGGCAACACCTGCACGGTCGCGGTCTGGCCGGCAACCAGGCGCACATCGGCCGGCACCGGATCGAGCGCCACGCGCACCGGAATGCGCTGCGCCAGGCGGACCCAGTTGAAGGTCGGGTTAATGTTCGGCAGCAAATTGGCGCCAGTCGTGCGGTCGCGGTCGGAAATGCCTTCGGCGAAGCTTTCCACGCGCCCGCCCAGCTTTTGCTGCGCCCCCATCAGCGACACGCTGACGCGGTCGCCGAGGTGGATCTTCGGCAGCTTGGTCTCTTCAAAATAGCCTTCCACATAGAAGGAGCCGCGGTCGACCAGGGCCATCACCGGGTGGCTGGCGCTGACATACGCGCCGGGCCGCAAATCGAGGTTGGTAACGAAGCCGTTCACCACCGATTTCACCTGCGTGCGTTCCAGGTTCAGTTTCGCGGTATCGCGGTTCACCACGGCCTGGGCCAGCGCGGCGCGCGCCGTTTCCACGCGCGACAGGCCTTGTTCGCGGGTTTCCGCCGCCACCAGGTCGTCGAGCTGGACATTGCGGCGCGATTCGCGCTGGGCCTGGTTCAGCGCGGCCTGGGCCGACTGCTCGGCGGCCTCGGCCTGGCGCAGGGCCAGCTCGAAGCGCGCGCGGTCGATCTCGAACAGCAAGTCGCCCGCGTTCACCTGCTGGTTGTCGTGCACATGCACCTTCGTCACCTGCCCGGTGACGTCGGGCGCGACCTGCACCACGTAGGCCTTGACGCGGCCGTCGCGGGTCCAGGGTTCGACTTCGTAGTGGCGCCACAGCTGCCAGCCCGCATACACGGCGCCGGCAGCGACGATCAGGGTGATACCGACCCGGCCTGCTGCCGGAAGAGAAAATTTCGAGAACATAATCAAAGACAATTCAGGACAGATTCAAAACAGCTTGGAAGCGAAGAACACCAGGGCGCCGAGCACGATGACGAACAGCGAAAAGTCGAACAGCGCCGGGTGCCAGATGTGGCGGTACAGGCCGGTGCGCGCGAGCACCCAGTTGAACAGGCGCGAGACCACGAGTGCAAGCAGGGCCAGCAGCAGCAGCGGGGGAACATAGATGCCGTAGAGGCTGACTTCGCCGATCATCGGATCTCCTTTTCTAGTACGGGCGAGGGTTGATAAGGCGCGGCCTCGGGGAACATGTCGCGGCGGATGCCGGCCAATGCGGCCAGGGCGTCGCGCTGCGCACTGGATGCTTGCGCGGCGCTGACCGAGCGCAGGGCGTTGTCGAGCGAGGCCAGCAGGCGCGTATTCGCCTCAGGGTCGAGGTGCGGACGCGCGTCGAAATGCTGCGCCAGGTGTTCCAGCAGCGCCCACAGCGCGGCCTGGCTGCGGCCGAGTTCGTGGCGCGCGGCGAGCAATTGCGTCATGTTCAGGCCGATGCGCAGGTCGACCAGGGCATCGGCCGCCTGCAGGTCTTGCTGGGCGCCAGCCATCGCCAGGCGCGGCGTCAGCAGGGCGATGCGGTCGACCATGCGTGCCGAAAATTCGGGCACCGACGGCGCCTGGCGCCCATCGCCCATGCGCGCCAGCTCCTTCCAGCCGGCACGCAGCAGGCGGCGCGCGGTCCAGCCGGCGCTGACGCTGCGGAACATGCCGATCACCAGCACTGCCAGCGCCAGCCCGGCCAGCTGCGCCAGGGTCGAGTTGATGAAGGAAGCGGCGTCGGCCGTATTCGTATCCTGCAGGGCCAGGGTGCCGCCGATGCCGAACAAAAACGGCATGGCGCGGCCGAAGGTGGCGGGCCGCGCAATCCATGCGCCGAGCAGCAGGAAGGCGGGTGCGCAGGCCAGCACCAGCATCTCGAAGCCGTGGATCGCCGGCAGCACCGCCAGCAAGTAAAACGCCGACAGCGGCACCGAATAGATCGTCCACATCAGGAAGCCCTTGATGAAGGGCACCGGGTCGTCCTGGGTGGCGAAGAAGCAGGACATCACGGCCGCCATCATCGGCATCGCCGCGCCCGAGGGCCAGCCGGTGGCGATCCAGAAGGCGCAGCCGGCCAGGGTGGCGATGATGGCCGCCAGCGACGACACCACGGCCATGCCGCGGTCCCGGTGCAGGGCCTTGGCCGGCACGCCGGGCAGGTGGCGCGCTTCCGGCGGCAGCGGCCCGCTGGCGCCCTTGCCGATGGAGCGGCGCAGGGCTTGCGCTTCGGCGCCGGCATCGACCAGACCGCGCAGGCGCGCCGCTAAATTGAGTTGCACCAGTTCCAGCCAGCTGCTGTTGCGCGACGGCTGCGGCGCCAGCGCATCGATGGCGGCGCGCAGGCGCTGCGGGTCTTGCGGCGTGTCGTCCTTGCGGGTGCCGGCCCAGGCGGTGATGTCGGCCAGCAGCGCGCGCCAGCGCGACCCTTCCTCCAGCGCGCCCAACTGGCGCAGCGCCAGCAGGCGGTCTTCGATGGCCGAGAGCAGCGGCACCATCGCCGCCAGGCGTTCCTGCAAGGCATGGATGGCGTTCCCGGTCCAGCGCAGGTGCGAAGTGTCGAAAGGCAGGTGCACGGCCATCATGCGTAGTTCGGTGATGTCGCCAGCCAGCTTGCGGCGGTCGAGCGCGCTGTTGGGGTCGCCACCCGGGGCCAGGGCGTCGGCGATCCAGTTGCGGGCGTCGCGCAAGGCGTTGTCGAGGCGCGCCAGCATCACCGGGCCGAAGCTTTGCGGGAACACCAGCGAATGGACGACGGTGGCGCAAGTGATGCCGAGCAGGATTTCTTCCACGCGCGCGAGGGCGATGTCGAAGATGGTGCCGGGGTCGTTGACGGCCGGGAAGGCGATCAGGCCGGCGGTGTAGCCGGCCAGCATCATCAAATAGGAACGCGGCGTGCGGTCCAGCAGCGACACGTACAGGCAGCCGCCGACCCACAGCGCCAGGGCCAGCGACAGCAGTTCGGGCGAATTCGCGAACGCCGGCACGATCAGCACCGAGGCAAAGGCGCCAAGGAAAGTGCCGCCGAAGCGGTACAGGGCCTTCGAACGGGTGGGGCCGGAGAAGGGGGCGCCGACGATGTAGGCCGTCATCAGCGCCCAGAATGGACGCGGCAGTCCGATGCGCATCGCGAGGTAAAGCGCGAGCATCGCTGCCGTGAAACTTTTTACCGAAAACAGGACTTCGGCCTTGCTGAAGAGCTTCACGCCTGCTTGTCCCCGGTGGTCGGGTCGCAGGACCGGGTCTTCGATTGCAGGCCGGTGAGCACGCGCAGGCAGGCATCGATGTCGGCCTGCGAGAACTCCGCGAACAAGTTGCGGCGGAAAGGCATCAGGGCTTCTTCCATCTGCGCGGCGCGGGTCTTGCCGTCGGCGGTCAGTTGCAGGAGCTTGGCGCGGCGGTCTTGCGGGTCTTCGTGGCGCTGCACCAGGCCGTTTTCGATGAGCAGGTCGATCACGCGCACCAGCGAGGAGGCTTCCAGGCCCAGGGCGTCGGCCAGCACGCCGGGGCGCACGCCGTCCTGGCCAAGGCGGCCGAGGATCAGCACCGGCAGGGCGGTCGCTTGCGACAGGCTGTACTGCGAGGCGACCTTGTCGGCCATGGCCTTGTAGGCGCGCGAGGCGTGGGTCAGCGTCGCGGTGAGTTGCATCAGGGTTTGATCGAGGGGGTTCATGCCGTGAAGTAATTCATTTGAGTGCTAAAGTTTAGCATGCGAAGTATTTTTTTGCTGGCGAGGTCTGATTTGGCCAGCGGCGCTAGGAGATGTAGGGCGGGCGCCCCCGTGCCCACCCTACGATCGTCACCGTTAACGGACCCAGGAGAATCAAGCGGGTTTCGCCCGCAGCGTCGCGATGCCCGCCAGCGCCCCCGGCCGTTCGAACTCATGCGCCGGCCCCACCTCGCGCAGCACCTCGATCGGCGCATAGCCCCAGTGCACGGCCGCGAAGTCGACGCCGGCCTTGCGCGCGGCTTCGGCGTCGGTGGCCTGGTCGCCGATGTACAGCGCGGCCGACGGTTCCACCATCGCCCGCTTCACCACCTTGCGGATGCGCGAGGTCTTGCCGAAGATCGACGTCCCGCATTCGTACTGGCTGATCAGGGAGGCCAGTTCCGGCCCCAGCACCTGGCGCACGTTGTATTCCGCATTCGACGACACGATGGTCAGTTCGAGATTGCCGCGCGCCAGTTCGCGCAGTGCGTGGTCGACCTGGGGAAACAGATGCACCTGGCCGGTGTTCTCGCGCATCAGGTTTTTGAAGCTGGCGGCGGCCAGCGGCAGCTTCCAGGGCGGCATGCCGACGTGGCGCATCATGTCGCGCGGCGCGTAGCGGCGCAGGCGCTCGACCTGCGTGACGTCGATGCGCCGGAAGCCATGCTGGTCGGCGATCTGGTTGAACACGCTGAGGAAGAAGGGAAACGAGTCGGCGAGCGTGCCGTCGAAGTCGAAGATGGCGAGGCGGTAGGTCATGCTAACGGGAGGTCGGTGGGCGCGCTTGCATGATACACAAGGGCGCCCGCGGGCCTTGTTCCGCCTGGGTCAGGCGGCCTGCGCGGTACGCTCGGGGGCCACGAAGGCCAGGCTTTCCTCGAACGAGCGCAGCACCATGTCCACGTGCTCCTGCACCAGCGCCTGGCTGACCGAGCCATCGCCGAACGGCAGGCGGATCGTCACCAGCAGCACGTTCGGCAGGCGCGCGTGCAGGTCCCTGGCCGCCTCCACCCACTGCGCCAGCGTCGCTTCCACCGGGTAGGTGATGAACACGGTGGAAATCAGATCGGCCGCATCCGGCCCCGGGCTTTCCTGCTCGGCGCCGATGACCGTGCTGCGCGCATCGATGTCGGCTTCGCGCAGCGCCCGCACCAGCAGTTCGGTGAGCAGGTCGTCGCGCTCGGTGCCCAGGCCGGCGCACAGCACCACGGAACGCGAGGGCACGTCGAGCGAGCCCTGCCAGCGGCCCAACTTTTCTTCGCGCATCTTGCGCAGGTGGGCGCCGACATTCGCGTCGAGCAGCGACACGCGCTGGCGCCGCCGGTTCACGCCCGGCGTGCCGGACACCGGCGTCAGCGCGGTGGCGACATCGGCGATCGTGCTGCGGATGTTCTCGGCCTGGGCGCTGTCGATCTGGTTGCCGCGCTGTTCGGCCGCGGCCAGCACCAGGCCGGGCAACAGCACCTGGTCGCAGTACCGGGCCAGGCCATGGCGCCCGATGTAGCCGCGCGCGTCCTCGATGATGGCGCGCCGGTCGCCGCTCAGCACGCGCTGGTAGAAGCGCTGCGAGTGGGTCACGTTCGGCACTTCGCCGAGCAGGATGGTGACCGGTTCGAGCGCGCGCACGTGGCGCCCGGCCACCACCAGGCACAGGGTCAGCGGGGTCGAGAGCAGCAGGCCGATCGGCCCCCACAGCGCGCCCCAGAACAGCGCCGAGACGATCACCGCCAGCGGCGACAGGCCGGAGCTGTGGCCATACACCTTCGGCTCGATCACGTTCGCCACCAGCAGCTCCAGGCCCACGAACACGGCCAGGCAGGACAGCGCCATGGTCCAGCCGGGGTCGATGGCGGCGACGAACACCGCGATCAGGGCGCCGGCCGCCATGATGCCGAGGTAGGGCACGAAGCGCATCAAGCCGCTCAGCGCGCCCCATAGGAGCGCATGCGGCACGCCGAAGGCCCACAGCACGGCGCCGATCAGCGCGCCGAACGTGAAGTTGACGATGAACTGCGACAGGAAGAAGCGCGACACGCCGCGCGTGGCGTCGGCCAGCGCGCGCACGGTGCGGCCGATCTCGGCCTGGCCGGCGAGCCGGATCGCGCGGTCGCGCAGGGATTCGTGTTCGAGCAGGATGAAGACCAGCAGCACCAGCACCAGGCCGGCCTCGCCGATCGGTCCCAGCACCAGCGACAGCAGGCGCGCCAGCGCATCGCGCGTGGTCGGGCGCGGGGCGCGCACTTCCACCGGCAGCGGTTGATTCGCGGCGGTGGTCAGCGTGCCGCGCTTGACCGTCACCGGCGGCGCCGGCGGCGGAGAAAACTGCGGCGTGACCGCGCTCAGTTCAGCCTCGAGGCGGGCGAAGGGACGCTCGGTGATCTCGCGGACCTTTTCCACTTTCGACTTGATCGCCGCGCGGTACTGCGGCAGGTCGCGCGTGACGGCCACCAGCTGGAAGGCGAGGATGGTGCCGATGCCGACCAGGCAGGTGCCGGCCAGCACCACCGACAGGAGCGTGGCCGGCAGCTGCGGCAGGCCGACACGGCGCAGGGTGCGGATCAGCGGCGCCAGCACCAGGCTCAGGATCGAGGCCAGGGCCAGCGGTTCGAGCACGTCGCGGCCGAAATACAGCAGGCCGAGAACGCAGGTGGCCGTGATGATGGTGCTGGCGGTAAGGTGTTTGAACAGGCTTGAATCGGGCATCGCGCGGGGCGTGGGAAGTCGGTCGGCGCGTGCAGTCTAGCACCAATGGGAACGCGGCAGGAGAGCGCGGATGCGTTCACGCGGCAAGCAATGAGGCCGGCGGCGTGGACCGTACGTTCAGCGCCTTGGGCCGGAACTCACGCCGGTTGGTTGAATGCCTCGATCAACGACCGGTGCGCCCCCACGCCCGCCATCGCGCCATCGGCGACCGCCAGCGCCACGTTCCCCGCCGCGCGCGCCATGTCGCCGCAGCAGAACACACCTGCCACGCTGCTGGCCTTCATCATGTCGGTGCCTACGAACTGGCCCGCATGCCCATCCTCCATCGCGCACCCGAGCTGCGCGGCGAGCGGGCTGGCCATGCGCATCTGCGACATCACGAACAGCCCGGCCATCGGCAGCCTGCGGCCATCGACCAGCATTACGTCGGCCACGCCCTCGATGCGTTCGACCGGCGTGCGCTCCAGCTTCACGCCGCGGCTGGCCAGGGCCGCCAGCTGCGCCGCATCCGGTTCGAACGCGCCGTTCAGGAACAGCGTCACCGAGCCCCAATCCGGCAGCATCAGCGCGTGGTGCATGGCCAATTCTCCGGTGGCGATGACGCCGATCGCGCCTTCATCCAGTTCGTAGCCGTGGCAGTAGGGGCAGTGGAAGGCGCTCCGGCCCCAGCGTTCGGCCAGGCCCGCGATGGGCGGCAGGTCGTCGATCACGCCGGTGGCCAGCACCAGGCGCCGCCCGTACAGCGCGGCGCCGTCTGCGAGCGTGATGCGAAACCCTTCGCCCTCGGCCACGGCCTGCACCGCCTTGCCTTCGACCCAGCTGACAGTCGGATAAGCCAGCAGCTGCGCGCGGCCCTGGGCGGCGATGGCTGCGGCCTCGGTACCGTCCTGCGTGAGGAAGCCGTGGGAGTGGGTGGCGTAGCGGTTGCGGCGCTGGCCGGCATCGAGCACCAGCACGCGGCGCCGCGCCCGCGCCAGCTGCATTGCGGCGGACAGGCCGGCGTAGCTGCCGCCGACAACGATGGCGTCGAATTCAATCGGGTTCGGGGTGGTGGGCAGGGTGGACATGGGAGGCTCCTCGGTGGTGGGCAAATTGGGTGTTGAAGCGCTCGGACAGCTCGGCCAGCGTGACGCCGGCGAAGCGGCTGATCAGGAGGGCTTCGGCTTCGTCAAAGGCGGCGGCCAGCGACTGGTTGACCACCTTCTCGACCAGGCAGGCCGGTTCATCGACCCGGTTCCCCATCGCGAACACGGTCGGCGCGCCGACGGCGTCGTAGATGTCGCGCAGGGTGACCTGGCGCAGGTCGGCCGTGACGACCCAGCCGCCGCCATGGCCCTTGCCCGAGCCGACGTAGCCGCGCTCGCGCAGCCCGGCCAGGGTGCGCCGCACCAGCACCGGGTTCGTCTGGAGGAAGCCGGCCAGCTCGTCGGAAGTGAGCGGCCGGTCGCTGTGGGCCATGTGCAGGAGCAGGTGCAGGACCGAGGATAGTTTGCTGTCGCGTCTCATGTAACTTATGATAGTACAAAATTAGGCGGAGTGGGGTAGTTTTGCAAATTCTTGAAACCCGTTAGCGCAAGCTTATTGCTTAGGCGTGGACCGTACGGTTGGGGCTATCGGCTGACGGCGAGGGTGGTATGTGCGGTCGCTACGCCTCCACCCGTTCATCCAGCAGCGCCAGCAGCTGCCCCGCATCCACCGGCTTTACCAGGTGATGATCGAACCCCGCCTCGCGCGAGCTGGCGCGGTCGCTGGCCTGGCCGTAGCCGGTCAGCGCAAGGTAGGCTGCGCCGGCCAGCGCCGGTTGCGCGCGCAGCTGGCGTGCCAGCGCATGGCCGTCGATGTCGGGCATGCCGATGTCGAGGATGAACACGTCCGGCGTGCCGGTTACAGCCGCCGCCAGCGCCGCGCGCGGATCGTGGATGGTCTGGACCCGGTGCCCGGCCCCTTGCAGCAGCGCGGCCAGGGTCTGTGCGGCATCGACATTGTCGTCGACCAGCATGATGTGCAAGCCCTTGCGCGCGGCCGCAACGACGCTACCGGCCAATGAGCCTGCCGATACCCTCCGCGCCGCCGCCGCATGCGCCGGCTGCCCCGCTCCCACGCGCGCCAGCAGCGGCAGCTCCACCGTAAACCTGCTGCCCTGTCCCGGCCCATCGCTGTGCGCCGCCACCTGGCCGCCGTGCATGCCGACGATGTTCTTCACCAGCGCCAGCCCGAGTCCGAGGCCGCCCTGGGCCCGGTCCGGCGTGCGCTTGCCCTGCACGAACAGGTCGAACACCTGCGGCAGCAGCTGTGCGTCGATGCCGCTGCCGTTATCGACCACGTGGATCTGGACCCGGTCGCCCCTTGGCTCCACCGACAGCACGATGCGCCCGCCGGCCGGCGTGTACTTGGCCGCATTCGCCAGCAGGTTGACCGTTACCTGGATCAGGCGCGCGCGGTCGCCGCGCACGAGCACGGGCGCCGCACCGAGCTGCACCTGCAGGGTGTGGCGCCCAGCCTCGATCAGCGGGTGCACCTGTTCCGCGGCCTGGGTCACGACCGCCTTCAGGTCGACCTCGTCCATCTCCAGCTGCACCATGCCGCGCGTGACGCGCGAGACGTCGAGCAGGTCGTTCACCAGCGTCGTCATGTGGCTCACCTGGCGCGAGATCACTTCGCTGTACTGCTTCACCTTGTCCGGCTGGCCGGGTGCGAGGCGCAGCACTTGCGCCGCGGCGCTGATCGGCGCCAGCGGGTTGCGCAGTTCGTGCGCCAGCATCGCCAGGAACTCGTCCTTGCGGTGATTCGCTTCCTGCAGCGCCTCCTCGGCCAGCTTCTTTTCGTGGATGTCGGTGTCGGTGCCGAGCCACTTGATGATGTCGCCGCCTTCGCCGCGCAGGGGCAGGCCGCGCGCCAGGATCCAGCGGTAGTCGCCGGAATGGTGGCGCAGGCGGCAGGTCATCTCGTAGGGCGTGCCGGTGGCGACGCTGTGCATCCAGGTGGCATGGCCCCCCGCGCGGTCGTCCGGGTGCAGCAGGTTCTCGGCCCAGGACTCGCTCTCGCCCATGCCCTTTTCCAGGCCGACGAATTCGTAGAACTGTTCGTTGTGGTAGTCGATCGTGCCATCGGCCAGCGCCGTCCACACCATCTGCGGCATCGCATTCGTGATCGTGCGAAAGCGCAGCTCGCTGGCGCGTAGCTCCTCTTCGAAACGCTTGCGCTCGGTGACGTCGCGCGTGGTGCCGGCTACCGCCTCGACCTCGCCGTCCGGCCCGAGGATGGGCACGAAGATGTAGTCGTAGATGCGGCGCCCGAAGGTGCCGTTGAAAGGCACTTCGCCGCGGATCGGGGCCTTGGTCGCCTTGACCTGCTCGATCTCGCGGCCGTGCATTTCGGCGTGCCAGGGTTCGTAGCCGATCTCGAGGCAGTTCTTGCCGAACGCCTCCTCGCGCGTCATGCCCCACATCTGCAGCAGCACCGCGTTGGCATAGGTGAAGCGGTGCTCGAGGTCGAACACGTAGGCCAGGTCGGGCGTGTTCGACAACACGGTCTCGTAGACCCTGCGCTCGCGTTCGGACGCGGCCACCATCGCGGCCAGCTCGCGCTGCGCGTGTTCGTGGCGCGCCTCGTTTTCCTGCTCGCGCAGGTGGCGTTCGGTGAGCAGGGCGACCAGGTCGGCAAAGTAGGCGATCTCGCCGCGCAGGCCCGCGCTCGGCACGCTCGGGGCCGGGTGGTAGAAGGCGAGGGTGCCGAGCACGCGGCCGCCCGGCGAATGCAGCGGGAAGGACCAGCAGGCGCGCACGCCGTGGCTGGCGGCCAGCGGACGGTAGGGCGCCAGCAGCGGCTCGACCAGCACGTCTTCGACGACCACGATCTGGCCCGAATGCGCGGCGCGGCCGCAGGCGGCCTCGCTCGGCCCGACCGGCAGCAGCGCCAGCGCCGCGGCAAACTCGGGCGGCAAGCCGCTGGACGCGGCCAGGCGCAGCTGGTTGCAAGCGGCTTCGGCCAGGTAGATGCCGGCCCAGGACTGCTCGCCGATCATGCGCCGCACCTCGTCGAGCATGCTGTGCAGGGTGACTTCGTAGGGCGCGCCGCGCACCGCGATCGCCAGGACGTTCTTCAACCCGTCAAAATCCAAGCCTTCTTGTTGTGGCCTCATGTATTTGTCCAGTCAGAGGCGTGATTGCCTTCGCGATTGTAGCCCAGGTCAATTGCATCCGCTGCCAGCGCGACCCTTACAGGGCGCTTTGCCAACTGTGTGTTTGCCTGGCGCGAACACCATTACAATCTTGTCATCATCGTCACGGCAGATGCTGGAAACCACCATGGCCCAAATCCACCCCGCAGGCTGGCGCGAAATGTCGGTCACCGGCGCCGCCGCGCGCGAGATCGAAACCCTTGCCTTGCTCGACAAGCGCTTCACCGACACGCCCTACACCATCTACCATGGGGTGCACTGGACCAACGTGGAACAGGGCTACTCGGTGTACGGCGACGTCGACTTCATCGTGGTGGCGCCGAACGGGCGCATGCTGCTGATCGAGCAGGTCGCCGGCTTCCTGAACGAAACGCGCGACGGCCTGGTGAAGAACTACCAGGGCAAGCCGAGGAAGATCCGCACCCAGATCCTGCACACCATCGAGGGCCTGACCCGGCGCTACCAGGGCGAGCTGTCGATCGACTACCTGCTGTACTGCCCCGACTATATTGTGCGCGACCCGCACCTGGCCGGCATCGACGCCGCCCACATCATCGATTCCACGCGCAAGGGCCGCCTGGCCCAGGCCATCCGCGAGGCGCTGCCGCTGACCGAGAAGACCGAGGACTTCGACAAGGTGGCGCGCTTCCTCGGCGACACCCTGAGCCTGCGCCCCGACCCGAGCGCGATGATCGGCTCGGCCGTCAAGATGGTGACGCGCCTGTCCGGCGGCCTGGCCACCTGGGCGCGGCGGCTGGAATTTTCTCCGTTCCGCCTGCGCGTGGTGGGCACGGCCGGCAGCGGCAAGACCCAGCTGGCGCTGGCCGAGTACACCGCCGCCATCGACGCTGGGCTGCGCCCGCTCTACGTGTGCTTCAACCGGCCGCTGGCCGACCACATCGAGCGCCTGGTGCCGGCCGGCGGCCGCGTTGCCACCTTCCACATGCTGAGCGACGCCTGGATGCGCGCGCAGGACGCGACGCCCGATTATTCCTCGCCCGATGTGTGGAACAAAATAGAAGGCGCGCTGTCCGCCGCCACGCTGCCGGAAACCTGGCAGTTCGACGTGCTGATCGTCGACGAAGGCCAGGATTTTTCGCTGGCCTGGCGCGACATCGTGCTGGCCATGCTGAAGGAAAACGGCCGCGCGATCTGGCTCGAGGACCCGGACCAGAATTTGTATGGCCGCGCCATGGTGCCGCTGCCGGGCTGGGTGGTGCTGCACTCGAATACGAATTACCGCAGCCCGCGCCAGATCGTCAGCATGCTGCAGTCGCTCGGCGCCGCGCGCCAGCCGGTGGAGGCGGGCAGCCCGTTCAAGGGCGCCGACATCGAGGAGTTGACCTATCCCGAAGGCGATGTCGAGGCGATGCTGGCCCAGACCCGGCGCGCCGTGACGCTGTGCCTGCAGGCCGGCTACCAGCGCCAGGACATTGCGATCTGCTCCTTCCGCGGACGCGAGAAGTCGGCGATCCTGAACATGGACAAGCTGAGCGACGCGCACACGCTACGCTCGTTCACCGGCGCTTATGACTTGTTCGGCAATCCGGTATTCCGCGAAGGCGGCTTGCTGGCCGAGTCGGTGTACCGCTTCAAGGGGCAGAGCGCGCCGTGTCTGATCTTTACCGAGATCGATTTCGAGGAGATGGACGAGCTGGTACTGCGTAAACTCTTCGTCGGCATGACGCGCGCGCGTTTGAAACTGGTGCTGGTGATGAGCGACCGGGCATCGCATCAAGTGCTGGACCGGAGCGAGGCGGCCACGTGACGCGCCAGTTTGAGAAGGTCGACTTGCCGCTGGAGCAGGTGCGGCGTGTCCTGGAGCCGGGCCCGATCGTGCTGCTCAGTTCGTCGCATGCGGGCGAGCGCAATGTGATGACGATGGGGTGGCATACGGTGATGGAGTTTTCGCCGTCGCTGGTGGGCTGCGTGATTGCGTCGTCGAATCACAGCTTCGAGCTGGTACGCCAAAGCCGGGAGTGCGTGATCAATGTGCCGACCACAGCGCTGGTGGATGCGGTGGTGGGAATTGGCACGTCTTCAGGGCTTGATGTCGACAAGTTCGAGCGCTTCGGGTTGACGGTGGAGGAAGGGTTCGATGCGCCAGCGCCAGTGATTCGCGAGTGCTATGCGAATTTTGTCTGCCGCTTGCACGACGATAGCCTGGTGGAGAAGTACAACTTCTTTATCTGGGAAGTGGTGGCGGCCAGGGTGGCGCGCTCGCCGAAGCATCCGGAGACCTTGCATTACACGGGGGCGGGGGAGTTTATGGTGGCGGGGAAGGTGATCAGCCGGAAGACGAAAGGGATGCTGGCGAAGGAACCATAACCCTGGTTGAACAGGGTCTGTTGAAAAAGCTGGCATCGTTGCCGATACCAGCTCGTTGAGCAGTATTGCCGCGAATCGCTAGCGGCGTATGTGACCACTTATTTCGAAAAATACGGTTTCAACGCCTCTCTAAGTTCGATCGAAAGTGCCTCCTCGTCGATATGTTGATTCCGTATTTCTGCTCGAACCTTTGCTTTGCTTCCAAAGGCTCGCTCGAGTCGTTTTGCGTAGTCTGCCGCAAGAAGTTTCAGTACCGGCTCCGTTATCTCGTCATCAAACAGCCTCGCATCGAAGGTGTCACGCACTTGCTCAAGGGGCGTGCATGCTCCACGGTCCGTAAATAAGATAAGGCCAGCATCACCGGTTGTGAAGCCGGGCTTACGGGACGAGTTTTTGGCAATGTCGTAGCCACCGGTTGCGTAGTACGTTCTGCCTGATGGAGTCGTGGCTTGTGCATAGATGAACCATACACTTTGCCACTCGGCATTACTGTCCATATTTTCGCAGTTCGCAATGACTTGACGGGGAAGCGGATCGAATTTCACTCGAGCGGTCTCGTAGCGAAGGCCCAAAACTGGTTCGCTCAGGATACGAGGAGATGGCAGTGCTGCAACTGAACTAGCCGTGGCAAGCGCCAGAGTGGCTGCCGCAACAAAGCGGCTAAGGGCGATAAAAGACATGGTTAGGCTTGTACTTCCGATAGTTTGGACCGGACCAAAAGTCCTTCTGAAGAAAATCCGAAATCCATTGCTTTCCGTCATATGCTGCAATGTGCCCGGACTTGTTTCCGCCCGAATAGGGCTGGATTACTACAATGTCGCCTTTCATGAACTTGTAAGTGGATGAATCGGCTACTGCGATTTCCGCGTATCCAATTCTTCGCAGTGTAGGACCATAGTCTTTTGCATGCCCGGGACGTTGTCTCAAGTTTGCGCCACCAGCCTCCAACGCAAGCCGCACGTAGTAAGCGCATTGGCCCCGGCTCTTTTTCACCGCTTTGTCGCGTAGATGCTTCGCGAATTTTTCGGTATCGAGCGGCATGCTGCACCTACGCCGCCACTCTGTTGATAGCCAGGTCCCAGCCGCCCAAGGTACTGCCGCCCGTTCCGCCAGCGATTTTTTGCTGGGTGTACTTCCATTTCACTTTCGAGAACTTGAGGCAAATATTCTCGGTCATGCCAGTACCCGGCTGAAGACCGGGCTTGCACATACCGATCAGTACGTTTTCGAGTTCGATCTCGAAGTACTTGATCGGCTTGCCATCGCCATCCGCACGCATGAATTCGAATTTCGCCTTCGGGATGGTCTTGCCCATCGCGCAGTGCTGAAGCAGGATGGGTGTCGACAGGTCCGTCATCTTCGACAGCAGGATGTCGTCGAACTCGGCGCGCTCCGCAGTGTGGCCACCACCCGTGGATGCCGTTGCGCTGCGCGGCTGCGTCACGCCAAAGTCCACATCGAGGCACTCGATCCATCCCTTGTGCCCGTCGTCCTGGGACTCACCTTTGATTCCGTCTATTTGCAGATATGCGTCGATAGCCATGTTCGCTCCAATCCTGATCGTCAAATGGGTGTGTTCGTGAGCGCAAGCAGACCGCTGCAAGCGATTCGAACAGCCGAGATTGTGGAGCGAGGATTACTGGCCGACGTTAAGGAACGTCAATGCCGAGAGCGCATGGCAATTGCTGGAGATGTTGATGAGCGGAGAAAAAAACGGACGGCGAGTTTGATCGAGAAGCTCGCCGGTTTGACGCCAGGATCTAGTGTTAAATTCCTGCCGAGATAAGAAAATTCTTAGCTAGATCGGCGCTCTTCCTTATTGTCCGCGGCAGACTCCCTACTTAATTCAAGCAATGCACTGGCTTGCGCCACGCGTACGCAATTACGCCCCTCATGCTTGGCCTCGTACAGGGCCAGGTCGGCCGCATGCACCAGCGTCTGCGTGTTGTGGCCATGCACCGGATACGAGGCGACCCCGATCGACGCGGTGGCACCGATGCGCTGGCCGTTGTGCAACACATCGCCGGCGGCAATCACCAGGCGTAGCGCATCGGCGCGCTTGATCGCGTTCTCGGTATCGCACTCGGGCAGCAGTACGATCATTTCTTCGCCGCCCATGCGGCAGGCGACATCGCCCGAGCGGATGTTCTCGCGCAGCGCTTGCGCCACTTTGCGCAGGATGGCGTCGCCGCCCTCGTGGCCATAGGTATCGTTGATGCGCTTGAAGTGGTCCAGGTCGAGCACCAGCACGCTCAGCGGTGTGCCGCTGCGGCTGGAACGGGCCAGCTCGCGCTTGAGCACTTCGTCCAGGTAGCGGCGGTTGTAGAGCTGGGTGAGCGGGTCGATGATCGACTGCTGGCGCAGCGACACGCGCAACTTGACGTTGCTCAGCGCCAGGCCCAGCTGCTCGGCCACCTGGCCGATCCAGGCGCGCTGGTTTTCTTCTTTCCTGGCCAATTCCTGCCCGGTGACGGTGATGCAGCCGATCACGTCGCCCTGCGTCACCAGCGGCAGGCACAGGCGGTCGAACTGGGCATCGGCCGCATGCCGGCAAGCCAGTCCGTCGCCGCCGGCGAACAGGTGCGGACTGCCGCGCCGCAGCGCCCAGCAGTCGAGCGCCTCGATGATGTCCGGTTCGCCCTCGAAACCGCCCCAGCCGGCCTTGCGTTCGAGGATGTCGCGCGAGTTGTTGTACAAGTACAGGCTGCCCGACAGCTGGGGCAGCAGGCGCGGCAGGTAGCTGGCGATGATGCCGGCCGACTCGTCGACCGATTCCGCCAGCTCCAGCGAATGCATCAGCTCGGCGCTGCGGAAGAGCAGGTCATTCTGCGACGCGATGCGTTGCGCCGTGATGCGCGCCTGCTCGGCGGCGTCCCGGGCCTTGTTTTCCGCCTCGTTACGCTGGCGCAGCACGCGCTGGCCGGCGACCAGCATCGTGGCGAAGAACAGGATGGTCGTCAGGGTGGCCACCAGGGTGGTGTTGGCCGCCGCGTTCGAGGTGGCGCGCAATTGGCTGCTGAGGTCGCTCCGCCGCTTCGCGTACAAGGCCAGCTCGTTGCCGATGAGTTTGCGCAGCACGTCCATCTGCACCTTGCCGCGGCCAGAGGCGATCAGCGCCGCCGCCGCATCGAAGCCGGGGTCGCGCCGTAGGCTGATCGTTTCCGCCACCGTGCGCAGCTTGGCGGCGGTGGCTTGTTCGATGGCCTCGGCGCGCGCGATTTCCGCACTGCTCGTCAGTTCCCGGCGCAGCGCGGCCTGGGTGGTGGGAATGCTGTTGATTGCCGAATAGTAGGGCTCGAGGAAGCGTTCGTTGCCGGTGATAACGAAGCCACGCTGCGCAGTCTCAGTGTTCAGCAGCATCTCCAACAAGGTGAGCTGCAGTCGTTCGACATTCGCGGCGCTGTCGAGTTCCTCCATCACGAGCGTGACCTGGCGGTTCACGATCATCGGCAGGATGGCGACGGTCGACATCACAAGGATGATGGCGGCCGCCGCGGCTTTGATCTTGGTTTCGAATTTCATCAGGTAATGCAAGCCCTCGTAACGAACACAATGCGCGGGCTCCCTGCCGTGCCTGGCGTGCACCGGATGCGTGCACGGTCGCGCGTCTGCGGAGGGTACCACAATGCAATACACCCCTTGCCCGTTTACTGGCAACAGTATTGCAAGCTCAGCTATGGGGACGACACAACATTGCCAGCTCGGCTATCATGACCGCCGGCCGGCAGTATCGACAGCATGCTTGCTTGGGTTACGTCGAGCGGATTTGTTGAAGGTAAGCGGTGGAGTGTTTATGCATGGAGCAGTGGCAGCAGCGTCGGGTTCGTCCGGGGCGCAAGATAAACAGTATGTACTGATTAATGTACTGAAGGCCGTGGCGGCGCAGCTGATCGTGCTGCATCACCTGGCGTTCTATGGGCCGATGGCGGATCATGCGCGGGTGCTGGCGCCGGCGGTGTTCGATTGGCTGGCCGATGATGCGCGGATTGCTGTGCAGGTCTTCCTGGTGATTGGCGGGTTCCTGGCGGCGAAATCGCTGTCGCCGAACGGTCTGCCTGGCATGGCGCATCCGCTGCGAACCATATACCGGCGCTACCTGAAATTGGCGCCCCCATTCCTGGTAGCGATGCTGCTGGCGATCGGCGCGTCTGCGCTGGCCAGCATGTGGATGACGCATTCATCGATCTCTGCCCCACCAAGCTTTGCGCAATTCTGTGCCCACGTCCTGCTGCTGCACGATGTACTGGGTTACGAAGCCTTGTCCGCCGGTGCCTGGTATGTGGCCATTGATTTCCAGTTGTATGCGTTGATGACCGTGCTGCTGTGGGCCGGTGGGCGGTTTGCCGCTGGTCGACTGCAAGGCTGGGTGATGCCTGTTGCGGTGGTCGTTGCAGTCAGCAGTTCGCTGTTCTTCTTCAACCGGGAATCCAGCTGGGATATCTCAGCGTTTTATTTTTTCGGTAGCTATGGGCTCGGTGTCTTGGCATGGTGGGCGAGCGATACGCAGCGGCCATCGCAGGCGGTGACGATTTTGCTGGGCATGCTGCTGATCCCGACGCTGGCAACGCTTGCAGTCGACTTTCGAGTACGCATTGCGCTGGCTTTGGTCGTTGCGTGCCTGCTGGTGATGTTTGGGCGCGCGACACTGTCCGGAGCACGCTCGCGTGCGGTGTCTTTCCTGCAGTCTGCCGCGAATGTCTCATACTCCGTTTTCCTGGTTCACTTCCCAATCTGCCTGATCATGAACGCCGCTTTTGCCAGCTTCATCGATCGACAACCCGGGATGCAAGCAATGGGAGTGTGTGCCGCCTGGGCACTCAGCATGGTCGCCGGCGCATTCTTTCATCGATGGGTAGAGCGTCCTTTAGGACGATGGCTTGCATCTGGCACGACAAGCGTTGCCGGGCTGCGCCGCGCAAGTCCGTCCGCTGCTGCCGAGCTGGGACGCAGATAGATCAAGCGCGTGCGGATTCAGCAAACCACGCCGAGCATTTGCTTGCCTGGCGTGGTCCAAACGTGTTTGTCGGCTGACGTTTCCGCTCAGCTAGTCGGCAGTGGTCGTAGCTCATGCTAACCTGTGTCACTAGCTCATCCTCGTCTTTTACTGCGCATAACTCGAAGGGATTAGCGATGTCTTCCATCCTGACATTCTCGATCACGTGTATCTCCGGTTCGTATCTTGCTGAGGACTATCGCTTCGTGCTTGCTTTGCCGGCTGACTCCACGCTAGATGTGCTCGAGGGATCCATCCTCGACGTCCTCGAATTCGATGGTGATCACCTGTCCTACTTTTACGTGGCGAATACCCCGCACGGCAAGCAGGTCTGGTCGACGTACCTGGGCGAGGAGGAAGGGGATGCCGACCTTTCGACAATCCGGCTATGCGATCTCTATCCGCTTGAACGCAACAAGAAACTGTTCTACCGCTACGATCTCGGCGCAGGATGGGGATTTGAAATTGTGAAGAAAGGCCGGGAGGCGGAGGCGCTGGATGGACAAGCCTATCCCTTGCTGGTGTTGGAGGAGGGCGTGAAGCCGCTGGAAAATGGTGGGGAAGATGATGGATTTTGGTGAGGCGTGGGCGCTTGTGTTGGCTCTGTTGCGAAGCCGGCCAGGACGCTGGCCTGCTTTAACCGAGCATCGTCTGATTGCAGAATTACTTTTTCAAGACGTAAGCGCGGTGATACGCAAGAAATGCAGCTTGGCTTTGAACTGAGCCGACGTTGAGTACATCAGGAATTCCCCAACGTTGAAGGATAGAACGGTCCAGCTTGGGGGAGACGATTAGATCGCCGTTATCGGCGAAAGAAATAAAACCACGATCGAATAAATGGTCAATGTGTGGCGCTAACATAAACCCGTTACACCCATTGAGCTTTTCTGTGTCCGAACAGTCTTTCCATGGCTTGATGTGACTAGCGCGAAGGTTGCGTGGGTCTGTCACGCCCGTAACGCGGCAAGCTCTTTCGTTGCGGCGTACATTGATCTTAAAGAGGCCCTGACCACGGCGTGACTTGACTAGTTGCTCCTTCATCGTCGCACCGATATCGGTCCGTCCGATGATGCCTTCTTCTACAACAGCACACGCAACTTGTTGCTGCAAGTCGTTGGCACGATCAGTAATGACAAGGTATTCCTTCCCCATGAGCGCAATGAGCGCCTCTGCCATTTGACGTGGCACATGCGCGAGGTAGACCGATTGCAGCCCGTCGCCATTTACCTGAAGAGGCGAGTATTTCGAAGGCAGAAGTGGGCGAAGGATGTCCATATGGTCCTTCGGACGAATGGTATTGCTCAGTTCTGTGTAATCCACTGGCACCAGCCAACCGTCGTTCGACCAATTACTACCTGCTTGGCCGAAATCCGGCTTCGGAGCGCTTTCCGCAGGGCCTATAGCAATTCCAACAGCTTTGATCCGCGTAGCGCAGTACGAGAAGATAAGGTCTCCAGGACGTACTTCTTTCATGAACGCATAAAACTGGTTTTGCTTAGCGAAGGTCTTTTATTGCTCATGGCGCTCGTTATGTCAAAAGGACGCTGGTAAACGACAAGGGCCAGCCCGAAGGCTGGCCCTTGTTACAGTGTAGGCAAATTATTCATTGCCAACGAGTTCTATCAAACGTCAATATTCCCCGCCTGCAGCGCATTCGACTCAATGAAGTTCCTGCGCGGCTCGACCTCATCTCCCATCAGCGTCGTGAAGATCTGATCCGCCGCAATCGCATCCTCGATCTGCACCTTCAGCAAGCGACGCACGGTCGGATCCATGGTCGTCTCCCACAGCTGCTCCGGATTCATCTCACCCAGACCTTTGTAGCGCTGCTTCGACACGCCGCGTTCCGCCTCTTCACGCAGCCAGATCATCGCCTCGTGGAATTCACGCACCGCGAATTCCTTCATCTTCTCGCCTTCGCCGCGGCGCACGATGGCGCCTTCGCCCATCAGGCCCTGGAAGGTGGCGGCGGCATTCGCCAGCACGCCGTAGTCGTTGCTGACAACGAAATCGGCATCGATCGAGGTCACGTTCACGTTACCGTGGCGCATGCGCTCGATGCGCAGGGCGTGCTTCTCGCTCAGCTCGTCCGAACGCACGACCACGCGTACGGCCGGGTCGTTGATCGCGGCTTCCAGCGCCTTGGCCGAGGCCGAGGCCGCTTCCAGCGTCATCATGTCCAGCGTCACGCCGCTCATGATCGCGGTCAGCGCCGCGCGGTCGATCACGCGGGTCAGCCGCATCATGATGGCGTTGGCCAGGTTGTACTGGCGCACCAGTTCCGACAGCGCTTCGCCGCTGATCGGGTCGGCGCCTTCGCGTGGCAGCAGCGAGGCGCTGTTCAGCGCCACCATCATCATGTAGCTGGCTTCCTCGATGTCGTCCTTCAGGTAGCGCTCGTCGCGGCCGGCCTTGACCTTGTACAGCGGTGGCTGGGCAATGTAGATGTGGCCACGTTCGACCAGCTGCGGCATCTGGCGGTAGAACAGCGTCAGCAGCAGGGTGCGGATGTGGGCGCCGTCGACGTCCGCATCGGTCATGATGATGATGCGGTGGTAGCGCAGCTTGTCGACGTTGAATTCGTCCGGGCCGATCGAGGTGCCGAGGGTCGCGATCAGGGTGGTGATCTGCTCCGACGACAGCATCTTTTCGAAACGCGCCTTTTCCACGTTCAGCACCTTGCCGCGCAGCGGCAAGATCGCCTGGAACTTGCGGTCGCGGCCCTGCTTGGCGGAGCCGCCTGCCGAGTCACCCTCGACGATGTACAGCTCGGCCAGCGCCGGGTCGCGTTCCTGGCAGTCGGCCAGTTTCGACGACAGGCCCAGGCCATCCATCACGCCCTTGCGGCGGGTCAGGTCGCGCGCCTTGCGGGCGGCTTCGCGCGCACGGGCGGCTTCCACGATCTTGCCGCAGATGATCTTGGCGTCGTTCGGCTTTTCGTTCAGGAAGTCGGTGAGCGTTTTCGCCACGATTTCCTCGACCGGGCCGCGCACTTCCGACGACACGAGCTTGTCCTTGGTCTGCGACGAGAACTTCGGTTCCGGCACTTTAACGGACAGCACGCAGGTCAGGCCTTCGCGCATGTCGTCGCCCGAGATTTCCACTTTCGCTTTCTTGGCGAAGTCGTTCTCGTCGATGTATTTGTTGATCACGCGCGTCATCGCCGCACGCAAGCCGGTCAGGTGGGTGCCGCCGTCGCGCTGCGGGATGTTGTTCGTGAAGCACAGCACCTGCTCATTGTAAGAGTCGTTCCACTGCATCGACACGTCCACCGAGATATTCGTGTTTTGATCCGACAGGCGGTCGCCGGTGGCCTGGAACACGGTTGGGTGCAATACCGTCTTGGCCTTGTTGATGTATTCCACAAAGCCGCGGGTGCCGCCTTCGAAGGCGAAGATTTCTTCCTTGCCGTTGCGCTGGTCGCTCAGCTTGATGTTCACGCCGTTGTTCAGGAACGAGAGTTCGCGAATCCGCTTCGACAGGATCTCGTAGTGGAATTCAACGTGCGTGAAGATTTCTTCGTCGGCCCAGAAATGCACTTCGGTACCGCGCTTGTCGGTCTCGCCGACGACTTTCATCGGGGAGGTTTCGAAACCGTCGACGATTTCGATTTCGCGGTTCTGCGGCACGCCGCGCACGAATTCCAGCTGGTGGACCTTGCCCTTTTGGCGCACGGTCACGCGCAGCAGTTTCGACAGTGCGTTCACGCAGGACACGCCCACGCCGTGCAGGCCGCCCGAGACTTTGTACGAGTTCTGGTTGAACTTGCCGCCGGCGTGCAGTTCCGTCAGGGCGATTTCGGTCGCCGAGCGCTTAGGCTCGTGCTTGTCGTCCATTTTCACGCCGGTCGGAATGCCGCGGCCGTTGTCGGTAATCGAGATCGAGTTATCCGAATGGATGGTGACGTGGATTTCGGTGCAATAGCCGGCCAGCGCTTCGTCGATCGAGTTATCCAGCACTTCGAACACCAGGTGGTGCAGGCCGGTTCCGTCCGAGGTATCGCCAATGTACATGCCCGGGCGCTTGCGGACAGCTTCCAGGCCTTCCAGAATTTGAATCGAGGCGGCGCCGTATTCGTCCGCATTCTTCGGCGCTTCGGGCATTGGATTAGTGTTCTCGGACATGGACTGCTTTCTCAAAAAACGGTGTATTCAGACTGCTCAGTTCGGGCCGCAACCTCGATAAAACAAGGCGCGGCCCCGATGCGTTTAGATACGCATCGGCATGACGACGTACTTGAAGTCGCCATTGTCGGGAATCGAGATCAGGGCCGACGAATTCGAATCGCCCAGGGCGATGTTTACCTGGTCGCATTTCAAGTTGTTCAGCACGTCGAGCAGGTAGGTGACGTTGAAACCGATGTCGATCGCATCGCCGCCGTAGTCGATTTCCAGTTCTTCCACCGCTTCTTCCTGGTCGGCGTTGGTCGAGCTGATCTTCATGCTGCCCGGGGTGATGATGCAGCGCACGCCCTTGAACTTGTCACTGGTCATGATGGCGGCGCGCTGCAGCGAGCGCAGCAGTTCTTCGCGGCCGATCGTGAAGTCGTTCTTGTAGCCCTTCGGGATTACGCGAGTGTAGTCAGGGAACTTGCCCTCAACCAGCTTCGAGACCAGTTCGATGTCGGCAAAGGTGAGTTTCACCTGCGAGGCGGCGATGTCCAGCTGGACGGTTTCGTCGCTTTCTTCCAGCAAGCGCTGCAGTTCGATGATGGTCTTGCGCGGGATGATGACTTCCTGGCGCTCGAAGGTCTGCTCGGCCTCGACCTGGCAGAACGCGAGGCGGTGGCCGTCGGTGGCGACGGCGATGACCTTGTTACCGTCCAGCACCAGCAGCAGGCCGTTCAGGTAATAGCGGATGTCTTGCTGGGCCATCGCGAAGTGCACCATGTTGAACAGGTGCTTCAGCGTTTTTTGCGGCAGGACGACCGAGGCGTTATGGCTTTCCGCGACCGAGACGGTCGGGAATTCTTCGGCGGCCAGGGTCTGCAGGGCAAAGCGCGATTTGCCGCTTTGTACGGCCAGGCGCTTGTTGGCCAGGGTCATGGTCACGTCGCCGGATTCCGGCAAGGCGCGCAAAATATCCAGTAGTTTGCGCGCGGCCACGGTGGTGCCGGTGACGTCCGGGCCGGAACCGATGTTGGCGTGCGTGGTGATCTGCACTTCGGTATCGGTCGACAGGAACGAGACGCTTTCGCCGTCCTTGCGGATGAGGATATTGGCCAGAATCGGCATGGTGTGCCGACGCTCGACAATACCACTCACGATTTGCAGTGGCCGGAGAAGCGTGTCTCGGGTGGTTTTGACCAGTTGCATAGTTATCCTCAGGTGAGTGTTAATACAGTGAAATTGTTGCTACAGCACTATTTTGCCGGTTGTGGGGGGCAAACACAAATTCGGCGGGATCATGTGTTATCGACATGCATGAAACACGTGGGCACGTACGTCATTGATGCCCCGGCATCAATGACTCTACCTACGATATCCAACTGAATTGGCCATGACGCGCCCAACGTTGTCCGCCCCGTAGACTTGCACCCGCAGGGTGGGCAGGACGACCACGTCCAATCAACCCTTCAACGTCTGTTCCAGCACGTGCAATTCATGATTGCACTCGGCATTCTTCTGCCGGTCCCCGGCGATCTTGCGTACCGCATGCAGCACGGTGGTGTGATCCCGGCCGCCGAACAGTTCGCCGATCTCCGGCAAGCTCTTCTGCGTCAATTCCTTCGCCAGGTACATTGCAATCTGGCGCGGGCGGGCGATGTTCGCCGGGCGGCGCTTCGAATACATGTCGGCGACCTTGATGTTGAAGAAGTCGGCCACCGTCTTCTGAATGTTTTCCACCGAAATCTGGCGATTCTGCACCGACAGCAAGTCCTTCAGCGCTTCCTTCACGATGTCGATCGTGATGTCCTTGCCGTGGAAGCGCGAGTACGCCAGGATCTTGCGCAACGCGCCTTCCAGCTCGCGCACGTTCGAGCGCAGGTGCTTGGCCACGAAGAAAGCGACGTCGTCCGACAGGACCACGCCCTCGGATTGCGCCTTCTTCAGCAGGATCGCCACGCGCATTTCCAGCTCCGGCGGCTCGATCGCCACCGTCAGGCCGGAGTCGAAGCGCGAGATCAGGCGGTCGTCCATGCCGGTGATCTCTTTCGGATAGGTATCCGAGGTGATGATGATCTGTTTCTTTGCCGCGATCAGGGCCTCGAATGCATAGAAGAACTCTTCCTGCGTCCGGCTCTTGCCGCCAAAGAACTGGATATCATCGATCAGCAGCATGTCCAGCGAATGGTAGTAATGCTTGAAGTCATCAAAACCCTTGCGCTGGTAGGCGGTGACGACGTCGCGCACGTACTGCTCGGCGTGGATGTAGCGGATGCGGGCGCCCGGGTTGTCGACCATCACCTGGTTGCCGATCGCGTGGATCAAGTGGGTTTTACCGAGGCCGACGCCGCCGTAGAAGAACAGCGGGTTGTACGACACGCCCGGATTGTTCGCCACCTGGATCGCGGCGGCGCGCGCCAGCTGGTTGGCCTTACCGGTGACAAAACTGTCGAAGGTCAGGTCGGGGTTGATGCGGCTCTGCTCGCGCTTCGGCGAGTTGGCGATGTTCAGGTTCGGCTGCGGGTCGATGCTGTGCACCGGCGCGGACGGACGCAGTTCGCCCGGCATGGGCGAGCTGTCCGGCGCCGGGCGCACTTCGGCCGGCTTTTTCGGGGCATTGTTCGGGTCGAGCACGAACTGCACTTCGACCGGCGCTTCCCAGAACTGGCAGGCGAGGGCGGTGATGCGGTTGGCGAACTGCGTCTTGACCCAGTCGAGCTTGAAGCGGTTCGGCGCCGCAATGCGCAGCTTGCCGTCTTCGTAATCGAGCACGACGAGCGGTTTGATCCATGCGCTATATTGTTGTGGCGTCAGCTCGAGCTCCAGCTGTGCGGAGGCGGTCTGCCAAAAGTTATCCATTGTGTGCGGCCTGGTGATACGTAACACGCTATTTTACCCGTCTTCGGCGAGGTTATCCACAGGTGGGCCGCAGATTTTCATGAAAGGCTGGGGATAAAAGCAAAGTTATCACCACCGCCAAAAACAACAGGCTCCTTGACAGCAGGTTGTCAAGTAGGGTCTAATTCAGGGTTCCCTGTCCGGCCGCCTGCTCAGCCCTCGTTTGATGGTCGAGAAATGCACGGACTAGCTGTGGCGTGACGCTGGCTGAACGAAGCGAACTGTCATTGGCGCCGATTCCTGACGAACAGACGTCAGACCCGATTTTGCATACTATTTTGCTTTAAGCGAGACCACCATGAAACGTACTTACCAACCTTCCGTCGTTCGTCGCAAGCGCACGCACGGCTTCCGCGCACGTATGGCTACCCGTGGTGGCCGCCAGGTTCTGAACGCACGCCGCGCCAAGGGCCGCAAGCGTCTGGCTGTCTAAGCCAGCCGCACCAGCTGACCGCGGTCACATGACAGGCGAAGGTTCGCACGACTTCGCGCGCGCTCGGCGCATTCTGAAAACGGATGAATTTTCATCCGTTTTTCGTTTGCGGCCCACGCAAAAATCCGCGCATTTCGTGCTCTATACCCGCCCCAGCCCGCTGCCGCATGCGCGGCTGGGCATTGTTGCGGCCAAGCGCTTCGCGCCGCGCGCGGTGACCCGGAACACCATCAAGCGCATCACGCGCGAGCTGTTCCGCACCAGCCAGATCCAGTCTGTCGACTGCATCGTGCGCCTGGCGCGTCCGGTGAACACCAAGCAAGGCCCCGCGACCAACAGCGCGCTCAAGCGCCTGCTGCACGCGGAATTGTCGCGCCTGCTCGCATCGCAGCGGCCACGCAAGCCGGCACCGGCCAAGGCTGCGGCTGCGGTAGCCGAAGCGCCGCCATCCTCATCATGAAAACCCTGCTCATCTGGATCGTGCGCGCCTACCGGCTCGTGCTGTCCCCGATGCTCGGGCAGAATTGCCGTTTCTATCCCTCCTGTTCCTGCTATGCCATCGAGGCGCTCCAGACCCATGGGGCGCTGCGCGGCAGCTGGCTGACAGTGCGCCGCCTCGGCCGCTGCCATCCCTGGAACGCGGGGGGACATGACCCCGTACCGCCCAAGCGGCACCAGCATTCCTCATCAGCCGCTTGCGGTTGCAACCACTCCTGACGAATACCTCAATGGAAATCAACAAACGTACCATTCTGTGGATTGTCTTCGCCGTCTCGCTAGTCGTCCTCTGGAACAACTGGATGGTGTCGAACGGTAAGCAGTCGATGTTCTCGCCCACGCCGCCCGCCAAGGTCGCGCAGGCGCCTGCGGCCAATGCCAGCGGCACCACCGGCGTGCCCGGCGCCCCGGTCCAGGCGGGCGCCCCGGCCGTGCCTGGCCAGCCAGCGGCTCCGGCCCCTGCGCGCGCCGAGCGCATCACCATCACCACCGACGTGGTGAAGGCCGAGATCGACACCCAGGGCGGCGTGATCCGCCGCCTCGAGCTGCTGCACTACCCGGACCACTTCGATAAAACGAAGAACCAGGTCCTGTTCGACGTGGCCGGCAACAACACCTACCTGGGCCAGACCGGCCTGATCGGTGCCACCCCGGCCGGCGTGCTGCCGAACCACAACACGGTCTTCACGGCCCGTCCTGGCGTGCGCACCATCGAGGGTAACAATGAGGTGCAAGTGGTGCTCGACACCGAGCAGGGCGGCGTGAAGCTGACCAAGACCTTCACCTTCAAGCGCGGCGACTATGTGATCGACGTGCGCCACGACGTGACCAACCTGACGGCCGCGCCGGTCCAGCCAGCCCTGTACTTGCAGCTCCAGCACGACGGCAACAAGCCGCCTGGCGATTCCTGGTTCACCCCGAGCTTCACCGGCCCGACCCTGTGGACGCCGGAAGACAAGTACCAGAAGCTGAGCTTCGAGAACATCGAGAAGAACAAGGCCGACCACGCCAGCAAGTCGAACGGCGGCTGGGTGGCGATTTCGCAGCACTTCTTCGTGTCGGCCTTCATTCCGACCGAGAACACCGCGCGCGACATCTACACCAAGAAGCTGGCGACCAACATGTACGCCATCGGCACCACCCAGTCGCTGGGCACCGTGGCGCCGGGCGCGACCGTGTCGAACACCGCGCGCCTGTACTCGGGTCCGCAGGATGAGAAAAAGCTCGAGCACATCACCCCGGGCCTGGAGCTGGTGAAGGACTACGGCATGTTCGCGATCATCGCCAAGCCGCTGTTCTGGATCATGGACCATATCCACCAGCTGCTGGGCAACTGGGGCTGGACCATCATCGCCTTTACCATCCTGATCAAGCTGGCCTTCTTCCCGCTGTCGGCCGCCGGCTACCGCAGCATGGCGAAGATGCGCGTGGTCACGCCGAAGATGCAGGCGATCCGCGAACGCTACAAGGCTGACCCGGTCAAGATGCAGCAGGCGACCATGGAGCTGTACAAGGCCGAGAAGATCAACCCGCTGGGCGGCTGCCTGCCGATCCTGATCCAGATGCCGGTCTTCCTGGCGCTGTACTACGTGCTGCAGGCCTCGGTCGAGATGCGCGGCGCGCCATGGGTGGGCTGGATCACCGACCTGACCCAGCCGGATCCGTTCTTCATCCTGCCGGTGCTGTACGCGATCTCGATGTTCATCACCGCCAAGCTGAACCCGCAGCCGGCCGATCCGATGCAGGCGAAGATGATGCTGTTCATGCCGCTGGCGTTCTCGGTCATGTTCGTGTTCTTCCCGTCGGGCCTGGTGCTGTACTGGGTGGTCAATAACCTGGTGTCGATTGCGCAGCAGTGGGTGATCACCAAGAAGCTGGCGCCGGCGACGATGAAATAAGTTTTCGTTGCTCTTCCAAAAAGCCCGTGCACGTCACGGGCTTTTTTTATCCATTACAATTTCCGCATGAAGCTAAGCATGAAGCTGGATTCCTCTCCCATCGCCGCCATCGCCACCGCACCAGGACGCGGCGGCATCGGCGTGGTCCGCGCCTCGGGCAAGTCGCTCGCGCCGCTGATCGAATCGCTGTTCCCGGGCACGACGCTGGTCCCGCGCAACGCCACCTATATTCCCTTCAAGTCCCTCGATGGCGCCGTGCTCGACCAGGGCCTGGCCCTGTACTTCAAGGCGCCGCATTCCTACACCGGCGAAGACGTGCTGGAACTGCAGGGCCATGGCGGCCCGGTGGTGCTGCAGATGCTGCTGGCGCGCATCCTGGAAGCCGGCGCCGAGCACGGCCTGCGCCTGGCCGAACCCGGCGAATTCACGCGCCGCGCCTACCTCAACGACAAGCTCGACCTGGCCCAGGCCGAAGCCGTGGCCGACCTGATCGACGCCTCCACCGAAGCGGCGGCGAAATCCGCTTCGCAGTCGCTGTCGGGCGCCTTTTCCCAGGTCGTGCACCGGCTGGTGGAGCAGACCATCAACCTGCGCATGCTGGTCGAGGCCACGCTGGACTTTCCGGAAGAAGAAATCGACTTCCTGGAAAAATCGAATGCGCGCGGGCAGCTGGCCGGCATCGTCGAGTCGCTCGAGCACGTGTTCCGCCAGGCGGCGCAGGGTGCGCTGCTGCGCGAGGGCCTGAACGTGGTGCTGGTCGGGCAGCCGAACGTGGGTAAATCCTCGCTGCTGAATGCGCTGGCCGGGGCGGAAGTGGCGATCGTCACGCCGATCGCCGGCACCACCCGCGATAAAGTCAGCGAGACCATCCAGATCGAGGGCATTCCGCTGAACATCATCGATACCGCAGGGATTCGCGCCATCGACGAGGGGATCGACGTGGTCGAGCGCATCGGCATCGAGCGCACCTGGGGCGAGGTCGGCAAGGCGGATGTGATCCTGCATTTGCTGGACGCCAACCTGGGGCCGAGCGCGGCGGACGAGGCGATTGTCGCGGCGTTTCCGGCGGGTGTGCCGGTGCTGCGCATCTGGAACAAGATCGACTTGTCCGGGCATCGCGCGACGGTGGAAGGGGCGGCCGATGCGACCCACATCTATTTGTCGGCCAACGAAAAAACCGGCATCGACCTGCTGCGCGCCGAGCTGCTGCGCATCGCCGGCTGGCAGCAGACCGGCGAGTCGCTGTACCTGGCGCGCGAGCGGCACCTGATCGCCCTGCGCGCGGCGCGTTCGCACCTGGACGTGGCGGGCCAGCACGCGGCGCAGGATGACCAGTCGCTGGATTTGTTTGCCGAGGAATTGCGGCTTGCTCAGGACCAGTTGTCGAGCATTACCGGGGAGTTTACGCCGGATGATTTGCTGGGGGTGATTTTCAGCAGGTTCTGTATCGGCAAATAATCGATCGACGGTGGCGGGTTTCGTAGGGTGGGCGCGGGGCGCCCACCCTACGTCCGCGATCGCAGCAAGTGACGCGCATCGGCCATCATGTGCAACAAGCCGTCCAACAAGAACACAGGAGTTTGCATGAACATCACCCGCCGCCAATTGCTGACCAGCTTCGCCGCCGCATCGGCCGCAGTCCTCCTCAGCTCCTGCGCCACTATCCTCGGCCCGCGCGAAGTCGACCTGCCGCTCTCCAGGCTCCAGGCCAGCCTCGATCGCCGCTTCCCGATGGACAACCGCCTACTGGAACTGTTCGACGTGCGCCTCACGCGCCCGCAGCTGGCCGTCCACGAAGGCGACCGCGTCTCACTGGCCGTGGACGCCAGCGTCGCCCAGTCCTTCCTGCGCCATCCGCTGGCCGGCAGCCTGGCCTTTTCCGGGCGCTTGTACATCGACCAGGCGCGCAGCGGCGTGTACATGGCCGAGCCGCGCATCGAGCGTTTCGAGATCAAGGGCCTGGACGCCTCGCTGCAGCGCCAGTTGGCGCGTGCCGCCAATGGCCTGATGGACAAGCTGGTGCTCGACATTCCCGTCCATACCTTCCGCAGCGAAGACCTGCGCTACGCCGGCGTGCAATACGTCCCGACCCGCATCGTCACCACGGCGGGCGGGCTGCGCGTGTCGCTCGAACCGCAACGGCAGCCTTGAACCCGGTTACAAAATTCCATGCAGGATGGCAGTGCGCACGATTGAATTACGGCTGGATTTGTTGTCAATACTGCTAAGATTTCTGCAATTGAAAACGCTGGCGCAGGCTTTGTTCACACAGTTCGACGAGGTGTTGTTCTGTTGCCGCAACAATGACTGACGCGCATCGACGGCATTGCAGGCGCGCCAAGTTCGGCGCAAACTGGATTGGTGAACGGCTGTGACAGCGTCCTGATGCGGCTCTCCGGATTGCGTTTTCTCAAGCCTGGAATGTTCCGCTAAAGTAATCTTGCTCTACGGATTGACGTGCTGCTGGTTGGGGGTGATCTTGGAAACGATACAAGAAAATTTGCCGGTCGAGAGTCTCATGGCCGAACCGATGGCGGCCGCGGCCGTGCAATCCAGGCCAACTCGCCTGAGCCTGCCGCCCAAGGGTTCGTGCTGGTATTGCGAGAAGCCGCTCGACAGCGTACGCCGCTTCTGCGGCAAGATGTGTACCGACGCGTTCGACGAAGAAGCCGAATACACCAGGTAAGACGCGGCTAGGCGTTTTGCTGCTCAGCCGCCGGCGCCCGCTCTTCCGGTCCGCCCTGTCCGCTCAAGCAGCGCGAGGGCACGCTCGAAGTCGAAGTCCGCCACCGCGGCGCTGAGTCTGCCGTAGTCCCGCTCTCCCAACTGTTCGACCAGCTCGGCCTGTGCGTCTTCGACCAGGTCGACCGCCACGCCGTCGCCGATGTCGAGCAGGGTGCGCAGGCGTTCCAGCAGGTCGCCCGAGCGCACCGGGCGCGGCGTGGGAATGCTGGCCTCGGCCAGCCCGGTCATGCCGTCGAGTTCGCGCACCACGTGGTCCAGTTCGGCATCCAGGCGCACGAACAGCGCCTCCACCTGCGCCGCCGCCGCCGCGCCTGTCCGCAACGCCGTTTCCAGCGCCAGCGCGGACGTGTACAGCGAACGTGCCTCGATCATCCCGGCCGCCCCCTTGAGCGTGTGCACCAGACGCTGGGCCAGCAGCGGGTTGCCGGTTTCGAGCGCGGTGCCGATGGCGGCGCCGGCATTGCGGTAGTCGTGGCGGAAGCGCGCCAGCGCGCGCAGGTAGACTGCGCGGTTGCCCATCAGGCGCTCGACCCCGGCCTCGACATCCACCAAAGGCGCGGCCAGGGGCGAAGCCGCCACCGGCGCAGTTTCAGCCGGGTCCGGCTTGTCCATCGCGCTCAGCGGGTCGTGAACGACCAGCTGCGGCTGACTGCCGCACCGTCGGCCGTGCCCGTGAAGCTGACGTCGTAGGTGGTGCCGGCCGCCAGCGGCGACAGGGGCACGATAGCGGCCGAAGAGCGGCCGGTGTGGGCGTCGCCGGCACTGCTCAGCAGGCGCGTGGGGAGGTCGGCGCCGCCGCGCGGACGCACCGTGAAACTCGTCACCGTGACCGGCACGTTGATGTTGGCATGCACGCTGATCGGGTAGCCGACTTCGTTGCGGCCCGGGACCGGGTCCGGCGACTCGGTGTCACTGAAGAAGTTGCGCTGCACGCCGGTCTGGGCATCGAAGGGCCAGACCGCGACCGCGCTGTTCGCCAGGCCCGCGCCATAGCCATTGTTGGCGGTGAAATTGGCCGTGAAATAGCTGCGTCCGCTGGTGGAGGTGGCGGCGCCGGTGCCGATTTCCTTGAATACCGGCTCGAAGATGACGAAGCGGTGATAGATCGCGGTGATCAGCTCCTCGGCCATGTACTGGCCGGTGCCGGTCGAGGTGGCCGAGATCACTTCGCCAAAGGCGCGCGCGGCGCTGGTATTGAACACGTAGCCGGCGGAGGTCAGGCGGTCGCTCACGCTGACGCCGGTAAAGCCCTGGCGGCCCGCCACCTGGTCGTGGGTGATGGTGTTGTTCAGGCGCTGGTAGTCGGAGTGGCCCTGGGCGGCCACGTCGATCACGGTGTTCTGGTTCAGCGTGGACAGGCCGACCTGGGTGCGCCGGAAGTTCAGCCATTCGCGGCCGTCGACGGCGATGTTGCCGGTCACCGCAGGGGCGCCGGGCACCGACGGCATGGTGGTGACGGGCGGACTCGGGGTGAGCGGGTTCGGGATGACGGGCTGGTCGGGGTTGTTGCTGACCGGCGGGCTGCTCGGCGCCGGGCTGTCATTGCCGCCGCCCCCGCCGCCACAGGCAGCCAGAGCCAGGGCGGTGACGCAACCCGCCAGAATTGTCCTCGCGCGAAGCATGTCGCTCATCCGTCACTCCCAATGTCAATCTAGTCTGTGGGTGCCCATTTTAGGGCAAATCGAAAAACCTGACCGCCGGGCCGTGCGCGACCGTGCGCGGGCAGCCACGGTAGAATACGTTCCATCACCTCTCCAGCGGACACCAATTGAACCAGCCCCGACCCAAGCGCCTGGCGCGCGCCAAGTTTGCCCTGCCGAGTTTCGTCACCCTGCTGTCGATCGCCTGCGGTTTCGGCAGCATCGTCATCTCGGTCGACAATGCCCAGGTCGGCGCGCCGGGCGACTTCAGGCTGGCCGCCATCCTGCTGGTGCTGGCCGGCGTGTTCGACGCCCTCGACGGCTTCGTTGCCCGCGCCACCAACACCCAGTCCAGCTTCGGCGTCCAGCTCGATTCGATCGCCGACGTCATGAACTTCGGCTGCGCACCGGGTTTGCTGCTGTATTGCTACGGTTTCGCCCAGCTGGGTGCGGCGCACCCCACCATCGTACGCATGGGGGGGCTGGCCTGCTTCATCTTCGTTGCCTGCGGCGCCCTGCGCCTGGCGCGTTTCAATGTGTCGGTCGGCAAGACCGATCCGCAGTACTTCGTCGGCATGCCGATTACGGCGGGCGCGGCTTGCGTTGCAGCAGTGGTGGTGGCCTGGCCCGATCCAGTGGTCAACATGGCCCAGGCATTTGCCGTGATGGCCTTGATGGTGGCCGTCGGCACACTGATGGTCTCGACCGTACGGTTTCCTAGCAGCAAGCAAAAGTTGACCAAAGGAATGTACATCGTGCTGGCGGTGGCGGTCCTGTTGCTGGTCATAGTGCAGACGCGTTTCTTTGTGCTGTTCTTCTTGCTGTATATCTGCGCGACCTTGTTGCTGAATATTGCCTGGCACAGTGGCTGGCGCGGCATTGCGCTGCCGAAGGTGTATGACGAGGAAGAGCCGGCCGAGGTGTTGTAACAGAGCCGAATCATCGATGGCGCCGATACATCCGGCGCCGTATATCAACCGGTGAGACAGCGTGGGCTCGAGAGCCTTGCGCGGCCCACCCTACAATGGCGGTCACGCGAACTTGTCGAGTAATGCGGCGAGTCTGGCCGCAGTGGCGCGCGCCTCTTCAACATCACCGGCCTGCTCGCTGCCGGTCACCACGGTCGCCATCAACAATTGCACAAACGACCGGTCCAGCGCCTTGCGCGCCGCCGACATCTGCTGGGCCACCGCGTCGCAATCCGCGGGCTCGGCGGCCAGTGCGATCAGTTTCTGCACGCCGCGCAATTGCCCCTCGACACGCGCCAGGCGGTTCAGCAAGTCCTTCTTCTGCTGGGCCGTGAGCGCGCTGCCCGCGACGATTTTCACCCCTTCGGCCATGGCTTCACGCTACCTCGTGTCCGCGCGCGGCGCGCAGGATCGCGAACCAGTCGCTGCGCTCCAGCTGGAAGCCGGTGGCGGCCACCGCGGCGGCGATCGACTCGATGCGGCCGCTGCCGGTGAGCGGCATTGGACGGCTCGGCAGCGCCATGATCCAGGCGAAGACCACGCTGGCGAACGACTGGCCGAGGCGGTCGGCCACATCCTGGATCACCGCGCGCAGTTGCACCACTTGCGGTTCGGCCGAGGTGAACAGGCGCCCGCCGCCCAGCGGCGACCAGATCATCGGCGCCACGCCCAGGTCTTGCAGGCCGTCGAAGGTTTCGTCGAACAGCGGCGCCACGTGCAACGGCGAGAATTCCACCTGGTTCGTCGCCAGCGGCACGCGCCGGTTCAGCGACTCGAACTGGTGGCGCGTGAAGTTCGACACGCCCACATGGCGCACCTTGCCGTCCTGCTGCAGGCGGGTAAAGGCCTCGGCGACTTCGTCGAAATTCATCAACGGGTCGGGGCGGTGGATCAGCAGCAGGTCGAGGCGGTCGGTGCCGAGCTGGCGCAGCGAGGCCTCGGCCGAGGCGACGATGTGCTCGAAGCTGGTGTCGTAATGCTGGATCGTGTGCGTGGGGCGCTTGCTGGATAACAGCTTGATGCCGCACTTGCTGACGATCTCGATGCGCTCGCGCAGGCCCGGCGCGGCGCGCAGGGCTTCGCCGAACAGGGTCTCGACGCCGTAGTCGCCGTAGATGTCGGCGTGGTCGAAGGTGGTCACGCCGAGGGCGATGCATTCCTCGATGAAGGCGACCCGCGCGGCCACCGGCATGTTCCATTCGCCCAGGCGCCACATGCCGGCGATGATGCGCGACAGGGGCAAACCATGGCCATCCTGGCGGGTGGCGGTGCGAGGGCAGGCGAGGGCGGGCTGGGTCATGGGGGGCTTTCTTGCATTAACGGTAACAAGCAATTATAGCGGTGGTGTTGCTTTCGTAGGGTGGGCGCTTGAGCCCACCCTACGAACGACATCGCCAACATAAAAATGCCCGCCGGGCACAAACCGGGCGGGCATCTGATCAACGCATCGAAATGCTTACTTCATCCACAAGCGCATCGAATCCCAGGTGCGGCCAAAGATGCTGGCTTCCGGCACTTCTTCCAGCGCCACCACCGGCAGCGTCAGCAGCGGCTTGTTGTCGACCATCATCTTCAGGGTGCCGACGCGGCTGCCGCGTGCGAGCGGGGCGACCAGCGGGTCCTTGCGTTCCAGCACGGGTTTCAGCTTGCCGGCGACGCCTTTCGGCACCGTCACCAGCACGTCGTTGGTGAAGCCGAGCTTTACCGTGGCTTGCGCGCCCTTCCACACTTCCGGCGTTGCCACGGCCTGGCCCTTCGAGTACAGCTTGACCGTGTCGAAGTTCTGGAAGCCCCAGTTCAGCAGCTTCTGGCTTTCCTGGGTACGCACGCCATCCGAGCTGGCGCCGGACAGCACCGAGATCAGACGGCGCTCGCCGCTGTTGCCGTTCGGGCGGCGCGCCGAGGCGATCATGCTGTAGCCCGAGGATTCGGTGTGGCCGGTCTTCATGCCGTCGACGGTCGGGTCCAGCCACAGCAGGCGGTTGCGGTTCTGCTGGGTGATCTTGTTGTAGGTAAATTGCTTGACCGAGTCGATCTTGTAGAACTCGGGGAAGTCGCGGATCACGTGCGTGGCCAGGCTGGCCAGGTCTTGCGCGGTCGAGTAGTTGTCCGGGCTCGGCAGGCCATGCGGGTTGGCGAACTTGGTGTTCTTCAGGCCCATGCGCTGGGCCGAGCGGTTCATCAGGGTCACAAAAGTGCCTTCGTCGCCAGCCACGGCTTCGGCCAGGGCGACGGCGGCGTCGTTACCCGACTGCACCATCAGGCCGTGCAGCAGGTCGTTCACGCTGACCGGGGTCGCCGGGTCGATGAACATCTTCGAGCTGCTCGAGTCGACTTTCCAGGCGCGGGTCGAGACGTTGACCATGGTGTTCAGGGCCAGCTTCTTGTCGCGGATGGCCTCGAAGGTCACGTAGGCCGTCATGATCTTGGTCAGCGATGCCGGTTCGATACGCAGGCTCGGGTCCTGGGCCGCGATGACCTGGCCGCTGGTGGCGTCGAGCAGCAGCCACGATTTCGCTGCAATCTGGGGCGCCGGAACGGTTTGCGCACTGGCCGATACCACCAGCAGGCTGGCGGCAATTGCCGCAATCAGTTTTTTCATGGGAGCGTAAGTCTGTTCAGTGGGTGGGTGAAGCGCGGGCACTGTTTGCAAAGACATTGCCCGGAGAAAAAGAAGCGATTCATTATAGGCCAGTGTCGGCGTCGACAGCGCAGTCTTAAGCCAGCGTTAACGCAGGTTCTCAGCCTGCGCCGTCGCGCCGCCACATCTGGGTGACCAGGGTCTTGATCGGATTCAGGCGGCGGTGGAAGAAGTGGTCGGCGCCCGGAATCACGATCACCGGAATTTCCAGCGGCCGCGCCCAGTCGAACACCATCTGCAGGGTGATGGTGTCGTCCTGCTCGCCATGGATCAGGATCGTGTCCTCGGGCACCGCCGGCATCGGCCACTTGCCGGCCGCGGTGCCAACCAGCACCATGCGCTCGATGGCCTCGCCCTTGCCCTCGGCCGCCAGGCGCGCATGCAGCTGGGCTTGGACAAAGGTGCCGAAGGAAAAGCCGGACAGCGCCACCGGCAAGCCCGGATACTGTTCCTGCATGTGGTGCAGCATCACCTGCATGTCGTCGACCTCGCCGTGGCCACGGTCGTGTTCGCCTTCGGACTCGCCGACGCCGCGGAAGTTGAAGCGCGCCGTGGCATAGCCGAGCGAGACGAAGGTCCGCGCCAGCGTTTGCGCGACCTTGTTTTCCATGGTGCCGCCGTACAGCGGGTGCGGGTGGGCCACCAGGGCGATGCCGCGCGGCGTATCCTCGGGCAAGTCGAGCAGGCATTCCATCTTGCCTGCCAGTCCGGTCAGGTAAAACTTCTTCGAAAACTTGTTCATGTAGCGAGTGGATTCAGATCTTCAGGCGCTCGACGACCTGGCCGCCGAGGATGTGGGTGTCGATGATGTCGTCGATGTCGCTGGTGTCGACATAGGTGTACCAGGTGCCTTGCGGGTAGACCACCAGCACCGGGCCTTCCTCGCAGCGCTCCAGGCAGCCGGCCTGGTTGATGCGCACCTTGCCCGGCTGGTTCAGGCCGAGGTGCTTGATGCGTTTCTTGGCGTGCTTTTGCGCGACCTCGGCGCCGGCCTTGCCGCAGCTCTGGCGGCAATTCTCGCCCTCGCGCACGTTCATGCAAAAAAAGACGTGGTGTTCGTAGAAGGGTTTTTCGTCGTTCATATCGTGTCCAATGCAGAGGCGATGCGCCATGATACGCGCTCTTGATCTTGCGCCGGTTTCCGCTTGGTGCCGATTCAAGGTTTGGGAAGGCAGACCGTAGGGTAGGCGGGCACTCCGTGCCCACCCTACGTTGCTAATATGCCGTTCTAATGCCGATTGAGTTTGTGCGACGGCAGCAGCAAGAACCACAGCGCAAAAAACGGCCAGGTAATCGAGAGGAACTGGGCCGCCCCGTTAAAGTTCAGGAATTTACCCTGTACCCAGCCCTGCAGCGTGGACGTGAAGTAGGGGTTCGCCGGAATCGTGTTCACCACGATCAAGCTCAGCACCAGCGTCACCACCGCCAGGCGTCGCTGGGCGATCTGCGGCGCAAAGGCGAGGCCGGCCAGCATGATCAAACCGATCAGGAAGCCCCCTTCGGCGCCTGGCGTCACCCACACGAAGGCATTATCCGGCCGGAACAGCAGCGAGCTGGCCAGGGTTTTCAGGACCAGGGCCGCCGCCAGCATCAGCATCACCAGCGTATAGCGCGGCGCGCCGCGGCGCAGCAGGCACAGCAGGGTCAGCGCGGCGCCGGTCATGCCGCAGGCGGTGATGATGGTTTCCGACAGCCAGTACTGCTCCACGCCCATGGCCGGGCCGGGGCGCAGCATGGCGACCAGGTCGATGTCCTCGTCGAACCAGCTCGACAGCCAGTCCGACACCATGGGCAGCACCTGGCCATGGCCGAACAGGAAGCTTTGCGGATAGATCTGAGCCAGCGGCCACAGGGCGAGCAGCACCAGGCCCTGGCTGGCATGCGGGGCGAACCAGCGCCGCCGCACGCGGTTCAGGCGGCCTTCGTCGAGCAGGCCGCGGGCCAGGAAAGGGCCGATGCAGGCGCCGACCAGGCAGCCGACGCTGTTGGTCAGCAGGTCGAGGTTCGAGGGCACGCGGCTGGGCAGGAAATTCTGCACCGCCTCCATGCCGCCCGAGACCAGCACGCCGAGGATGGCGGCCAGCAGCGCGGCCCAGACCCCGCGCACGAAAGGATACAGGGCCAGCACCAGCAGCACGCCGAGAGGCACGTAGCCGACCACGTTGACCATCACGTCGAAGCCGGTCCAGTAGCGCTGCCGCACCAGGTTCAGGAAGGAAAACACCGGCAAGCCGTTGTTGCGCCAACCTGTGAACGGATACCAGCTGGCGTAGACGATCAGCAGGAAGTAGGCGAGCAGGGCCGCGCGCGCCACCGGCGAACCACGGCGCGGCAGGGCGCCCGGCGCCTCGGAACCGGAAACCTCTTCCTGTCCTTCCCGCTTCGTCATTTTGCCCGGGTATCGATTCCGGCCAGCCAGGCGGCGATGTCGGCCGACGCGGCGTCGGTGCTGGCGGCCAGGGCGCGCACGCCGCCGGCGGCATCCGCGCTTGGCGCCGGGGTGGCGCGGCTGATGGTCTTCTGGTCGAGCAGGGCGTGGCCGCGGAACACCGAGGCGCGCAGCACGACCTGGCCTTCGCTCTGGCTGGCGCTGGCAAAGGCATGGGTGAAGTCGTCGACCTCGATGCGCAGCACCGGCACGTTGTTCGTGGTGTCGGTGGCCGACAAGACCTTGACGCCGGCCTGGGCCAGGCGCGCCTTGATGCGCTGGGTGACCAGGATCAGCGGGTTCGCACTCCAGCGGCTGTTGGCATAAGTGCGCGCCTGCAGCGGGTCGGCATAGTTCAGGCGGTACAGCATGCGTTCGTTTTCGAGCGCGGGCGAGCCGGTGGCGTCCATCACGACGATGGCGGCCAGCGGCGCCTGGGCCGCCTGCGTGACCGGCGCCCCAAGGGGGCCGAAGTCGAACTGGGCGTTGTTGGCCGGCTTGCTGGAGGAAGCGCAGCCGGCCAGGGCGAGGGCGGCGAGGAGGGCGGCGGCGCCGGATAGACGGGGCGAAATCATGGTGGTCCTCATTTGGTCGGGGCGGCGAAGCCCGGTTCGCCGGGGCCGGGTTGGGCGTCGGGTGCGCCGAACAGGATGCTTTGCGGACGATCCGAGATCGAATCGGCGGTGCGGCGTACCGAGCGCAGGGCGGTACGGGCCTCGTCGGTCATGCGCACCACGTGCGGCAGGGTTTCCGCCTCCAGGTCGGCGGTGACGCCGCTGAGCGAATCGATGGCGCCGTTCAGGCGGTTCAGCGGGCCGTCCGGCGCCTGCAGGCCGGTGGCCAGGCGGTCGAAGTTGTCGGCAGTGGCCTTGGCGCTGTCGGAGAAGGCGCCAAAGGAATCGGCGCTGCGGTCGATCTTGTCGGCCAGGGCCGGCAGGCGGTCGATGGTCGGGCCGAGCTTTTGCGGAATCTCGCCATACGCGGCGGCTGCCTTGCTGATGTTGTCGAACGCGCCGATGATGGTCTTCTGGTTGTCTTCGCTCATCAGGTTGTTGATGCGCGCCGTGATTTCCTCGGTGCGGTCGAGGATGGCCAGGCCGCGCTTTTCCAGCTGGTCCAGCAGGCCCGGGCGCAGCGGGATGCGGCCCACGTGTTCCTTTTCCGTCTTCAGCAGCGGCGAGCCGGTGCGTTCGTCGTCGAGCTGGATGAAGGCGATGCCGGTCACGCCCTGGTAGCCCAGCGAAGCGAAGGTGGTGGTGGTGATCGGCGAGCCGTCTTCCACCGACAGGCGGATCAGGATCTGGCCGGTGACCTTCGGGTCGAACACGATCTCGTCGACGCGGCCCACTTCCAGGCCGCGGTAGCGCACCGTCGCCTGCGGGTTCAGGCCCGGGATCGACTGGGTGGTGACGATCTCGTAGGGCGAGAGTTCGGTTTTGTCGCGGTTCAGCCAGAGGCCCACCAGCACGGTGGCCACCAGCAGGGCAATCGTGAATACGCCTGTCATCAGGGCATAAGATCGGTTTTCCATGTCACTCCTTCGCTTCGTCTTCGGCGGCTTCGTCGCGTTCGTCGAGCACTTCGAGTGCACGGCGGCCGCGCGGGCCGAGGAAGAAATGTTTGATGAACGGATGGTCGACCCGCAGCACGTCGCGCGACGGTCCCACCGCCAGCACGTGCTTCTCGGCCAGGACCGCGATGCGCGAGGAAAGCGCGAACAGCGTGTCGAGGTCGTGGGTCACCATCACCACGGTGAGTTTCAGTTCCCGGTGCAGGGCCTGGATCAGGGACACGAAGGCATCCGACAGGTCCGGGTCGAGGCCGGCGGTCGGCTCGTCGAGGAACAGCAGGCGCGGCTCCAGCGCCAGGGCGCGCGCCAGTGCGGCGCGCTTGATCATCCCGCCCGACAGATCCGACGGCATCTTGTTGGCATGTTCGGCGCCGAGGCCGACCATGTCCATCTTCAGCAGCACGGCGTCGCGGATCACGTCCTCGGGCAGGGCGCGCAGCTCGCGCATCGGCTGGGCGATGTTGTCGAACACCGTCAGCGCCGAATATAGCGCACCTTGCTGGAACAGCATGCCCCAGTGGCTGCGCATGCGCTGCAGCTGCTCGGGGCCGGCCTCGCTGATGTCTTCGCCGAACACGCGCACGCAGCCGCGCGTCGGCCGTTCCAGGCCCAGCATCTGGCGCAGCAGCACGGTCTTGCCGGTGCCCGAGCCGCCGACGATGGACAGGATTTCGCCCGAATAGATTTCCAGGTTCAGGTCCTGGTGCACCACGGTCTTGCCGAACTTGGTCCACAAATTGCGGATGTCGACCACCGGCGGGCCGACGTCTTCTTCCGGCTTGCGGTTCAGGCGCTGCTGGCGCGGCTGGTCTTGCATCTTCTCGTCGGCCATCAGAAACCCACCCCGCTGAAGATGATGGCGAACACGGCGTCGGCCAGGATGACGACGGTGATCGAGGTGACCACCGAGGTGGTGGTGCCGCGCCCCAGGCTTTCGGTATTCGGCTTGATGCGCAGGCCGAAGTGGCAGGACACCAGGGCGATCAGCATGCCGAAGGTCATCCCTTTTAATAAGCCGATCGTGTAGTTCACCAGCGGCACCGCGTCCGGCAGCTTTTGCAGGAAGTAGCGGAACGACAGGCCCAGCTCGATCTTGGCCGAGGCCGCGCCGCCGAGCAGGGCCATGGCGTCGGTCCAGACCACCAGCAGCGGCATGGCGATGCCGAGCGCGATCACCTTCGGCATGATCAGGCGGTAGCCGTGCGAGATGCCCATCACCAGCATGGCGTCGAGTTCCTCGTTCACCCGCATCACGCCCAGCTGGGCCGTGATCGAGGAGCCGGAGCGGCCGGCCACCAGGATCGCCGCCAGCAGCGGGCCGAGTTCGCGGATCACGGCCATGCCGAGGATGTCGACCAGGTAGACGTCGCCGCCGAACTGGCGCAGCTGCTGCGCCGACAGGTAGGAAAGCACCACGCCGATCAGGAAGCCGACCAGGGCCGTGATGCCCAGGGCCTGGAAGCCGGAGTGGTAGATGTTGGCCGAGATTTCGCGCCAGGGCCCGGTGTTCGGGCGGCGCACCAGGCGGCCCAGGTCTTGCACCAGGCGCCCGATCAGTTCAATGAAGCTGTGCAGGTGTTCGAAGAAGGTCAGCAAGCCCTGGCCCAGCACGATGATCCAGTTCAGCGCGCTTGTGCGCTGGCGCGGCATGGTCTTCTGGCTCGCTTGTTCGATGCGCGCAAACAGTTCTTCCTGGCGCGGGTCGAGCTTCAGCTGGGCGGGGCGCTTCTTGCCCCAGGCATTCCAGAACATCTGGGCGCCGATGTGGTCGATGCTGTCGACTTCGGTCAAGTCCCATTCCAGCGTGCCCGCCTTTTTCAGGGCGGCCAGGGAACGGTTGATCCCCTTCAGCTTGCCGCTGGCGGTGAGGGCGTGCACCTGCCAGACGCCGCTCGCCATGACAGATTGCCCCGCGCCGGAGGCGGATTTCTGGATAGTTAATATTGGCGCATTATCAATCTGCATTGTTGCAGTGTAAAAGGAATCGGCCAATTTTGCTGAGACGCGCTCCTGTAGAGTGTTCAGGCTGCCAGATGGCGTACCTGGCGCGCCGGGGCGGCAACCTGCTGCGGCGCGGTATGTGCCCTGGCGTCGACCTTGCCGGCGTAGTCGCTGGCCAGCAGGCGCGTGGCCTCCTCGCGCGCCATGCCGCTCTCCACCAGCCACTCGCCCACCAGCTTCGCCAGCTTGTCGAGGGCGATGCGGTGGGTGGCGTCGGTGCGGCCGTAGATCCAGTCCGAGAAGGCCATGAAGTTCACAAAAGGCTGGGCTCCCAGCAGCGCCTTGATCGTGTGCGCGAAGCGGCCCGAGTTCGCCACCAGGTCCCAGTAGCGTGCAAAGCGCACCAGGCGCTGCATGGTCGTGAAATCGACCGTGCTGGTGGCCAGCACCGTGTAGGGCGGGTAGGGGTCGTAGACCATGGCAAACGGCCCGGTGTGGCGGATGATCGGCGTGCCGCGCAGGCGCTTCAGAATGCCGAACTGGATCTCGTGTGCGCCCAGGCCCACCAGTTGGTCGAAGCCGCGCGCGAAGCTGGCCATGTCTTCGCCGGGCAGGCCGGCGATCAAATCGACGTGCAGGTGGGCCTGCGACTGTTCGCACAGCCAGCGGATGTTGTCGGCCGCCTTCTCGTTGTTCTGGCGCCGGCTGACCAGGGCCTGCACTTCCGGGTTGAAGCTCTGGATGCCGATCTCGAACTGCAGGGCGCCGGCCGGGAATTTCGCAATCGTCTCCTTCAGCGCTTCCGGCAGGTGGTCGGGCACCAGCTCGAAGTGGGCATACACCGGGTCGTCCGGGTTGGCTTCCAGCTTGTCGAGGAAGAACTGCATGATGCGAAGGCTGGTCTTCACATTCAAATTGAAGGTGCGGTCGACGAACTTGAACAAGCGCGCGCCGCGGGCATGCAGGTCTTCCATCTGCGCCAGGAAATCGTCCAGCGGGAAAGGCCAGGCCGTCTTGTCCAGCGAGGACAGGCAGAATTCGCATTTAAAAGGGCAGCCGCGCGAGGCTTCCACGTAGATGGTGCGGTGGGCAATGTCCTGCTCACTATATAAAGCGTAGGGCAGGGCGATGTCCGCCATCGGCGGCTGCACGCCGGCGTGCACCTTCATCAGCGGCTTGGGGCCGTGCAGGATCTCGCCGCACAGCTTGGGAAACGTGACATCGCCCCAGCCGGTGACGACGTAGTCGGCCAGCTTGCAAATCTCCTGCTCGTTCGTCTCGAACGAGACTTCCGGGCCGCCCAGCACGACCGTCACTTCAGGCGCCACGCGTTTCAGCATGGCGACGATCTTCGTTGTCTCTTCCACGTTCCAGATGTAGACGCCGAAGCCGACGATGCGCGGCTTGCGCGCCAGCAGGCGCTCGACCACCTCGGTGGTCTTGGCGCCGATCACGAATTCCATCAACTGAGTCTGGTCCTGCAGCGGCCCCATGTTCGCCAGCAGGTAGCGCAGGCCCAGCGATGCGTGGGCGTAGCGGGCGTTCAGGGTGGCGAGCAGGATGGTCATGGCGGCGGGCGTTCCGGGCAAAATAGCCATTTTACGCGCTGGCGCCTGCCGCGCTACTAGCGTTTTTAGAAATGACCTGTTAGAATGCGCCTCGGAATTCAGGAAGCCTGTTGCCCAGTTGTGGAACAGTTTTCCAGCAAGTTATGCCTGATGACCATAGCAAGTCGGTCCCACCCCTTCCCATCCCGAACAGGACCGTGAAACGACTTTGCGCCGATGATAGTGCTGCAACCAGTGTGAAAGTAGGTTATCGTCAGGCTAGTTATAAGAAGAACCCCGCCAAGTGATCTTGGCGGGGTTTTTTGTTTTCCGGGCGTTTCGGCGCATGCATAGGGATGGCCATCATGTGGCTACCGGCACATGAAAGCGAGGGTGGGCGCTCCTGTGCCCACGCGTGACGTATGAGTATTGTTGGCATCAAGCCCGGCTCACAATGCTCATAGTCGTTAGGACGGGCCGGGCCACGAAAGACGGATCCACCGTCCACGCGTCCAGCGCATGCAACCACGTCTCGGCAGCACGCTGCGTCCCCAGCACATCGCCCGCGACATCATGGCTGGCCTGAAGAGCACGCACCCGCCACATAAAAGCGACAGCCACTCGGCTGGCGAATCCGTCAGCTTGACGGGTTCCTCAGGAGCGTGCCAGCATGCAAATAGATTCTTCGCATCAAATTGAGGCCGACGCGCCCCAATCCAGTTCACTTTCCCTGTCCGGTTACGCGGCCGCAGCCGCAGAAAGCGTCCTCATGAAGCGTAGTCACAGCGCGATCCACCCATCGTGCCGCCTCTTCCTTGCAGCATCCCTGGCCCTGACCCTCGGCGCCTGCCACCGCAGCGACAGCGACGAGCAGCCGGCGCCGGCCCCGCCACCGCCTGCCACCGCCTCGCGCGTCACCGTCGAGCTGGCCCGCACCACCCACGGCGTGCCCCACGTGCAGGCTGACAATTTCCTCAGCCTCGGTTACGGCCTGGCTTATGCCTATGCCCAGGACAATGTCTGCATGTTCGCCGACTCGCTGCTCACCGTGCGCGGAGAACGCTCGGCCTTCTTCGGCGGCGAAGCACGCGCACCGAAACGCAGCGCCGACGAGTACGGCGCCGCCAGCGGCTTCATGGACCTGAAGAACGAGGACAGCGACTTCTTCTTCAAGGGCTACCTCGACCTCGATCAATTGCGCGCCAACTATGCCGCGGGTGGCCAGGAAACCCGCGATCTGCTCGCAGGCTATGTCGAAGGCTACAACCGCTACCTCAAGGATTACGCCGGCAAGCTGCCCGCTCCCTGCGCCACCGCGCGTTGGGTACGGCCGATGACGGTCGACGACATGATCCTGGTGGTCGCCGAAAAGGCCCTGCACGCGTCCGGCCAGGCATTCTCCAAGGAATTCGTCGCCGCAGGGCGTACGCCGGCCGCCGCGGTCAGCCTGGCCAGGCAAGCGCCGCGCAAGGTCGACCCTTCATTCCTGGTGGCGCGGCTGGAGAAGTTGAACCGGCAGGGCTTCGGCAGCAATGCGCTGGCGGTCGGCAAGGACCTGTCCGCCAGCGGCCGTGGCCTGCTGCTCGGCAACCCGCACTACCCCTGGACCACCACCGACCGCTTCTACCAGGCCCACCTGACGGTGCCGAACCGCTACGACGCCATGGGCGTGATCATTGGCGGCGTGCCGGTGATTGTCATCGGCTTCAATAAAGATATTGCCTGGAGCCATACCGTCACCACGGCGATGCACTTCACCACCTTCCGGCTGGCGCTGGACGCCGGCGACGCCAGCGGCACGACCTATATGGTCGATGGCGCACGCGAGAAGATGACGTCGAAGACGGTGACGGTGGACCTGCTGCAGGCCGACGGCGCCATCCAGAAGCGCAGCAAGACCTTTTATTTTTCCAGGCAGGGCGCCGTCATCGTCAAGCCGGAAGCGGGCCTGACCTGGACCGCCAATGCCGCCTATGTGCTGGCCGATCCGAACCGCAACAACACGCGCCTGATCGAACAATGGCTGGGCATTGGCACCGCGACCAGCGTGCAGGGGCTGAAAACCTCGCTCGATCGCGCGGTGGGCCTGCCCTGGGTGAATACGGTGGCCGCCGATCGCGCCGGCAACGCCCTGTATGCCGACGCCAGCGTGGTGCCGCACATGAACGCCGACAAGTTCGCCAACGGTTGCCTGCTGCTGCAGGCGGCGCTGCTGTTCGACGGCTCGCGCAGCAACTGCGGCTGGGGCCAGGATGCGGGCGCGCCGCCGGGCATCTACTCGCCGGCGAATGCCCCATGGCTGCTGCGCACCGACTACGTCGGGAATTCGAACGACAGCTATTGGCTGAGCAATCCCAAGGCCTTGCTGACCGGGGCGCCGCCGCTGGGCTACTCGCCGCTGTATGGCCGCGTGGGCGTCGAGCAAAGCCTGCGTACCCGCATCGGCTTCCTGCAATTCGAGGAAATGGTCGCCCAGCGCGGCAAGCTCACGCTCACCGATATCCAGGAGCTGGCCTTTGCCAACCGCCTGTACGCCGCCGAACTGGTGCTGCCCGAGCTGTTGCCGGCCTGTGCCGGGAATGCCGACACCGTCCTGGTCCAGGCCTGCAACGTCCTGGGCGCCTGGGACCGCCGCGTGAACGTGGACAGCCGCGGCGCCGTCCTGTTCCGCGAGTTCTGGAATACGGCGGTGGCGATTCCGAACAAGTGGGCGGTGCCATTCAATCCGGCCGATCCCGTGCATACCCCTTCAGGGGTGGCGCCGGCGGCCGTGCCGGCCATGCTGGCCGCGCTGAAGAATGCCGCAGTGAAGTTGCAGGGCTTCGGTATTCCGCTGGACGGTCGCCTCGGCGACTACCAGGTCGAACCCCGCAACGGCGTGCGGATTCCGCTGCACGGCGGCATTGGCAACCTCGACGGCTCCTACAACTCGCTGACCATGCGCAACCCGCTGGGCGCGGGCGGCTATGAAGGCGTGCACTGGGGCCAAAGCTATATCCAGACCGTCACGTTCGACGACGCCGGCCCGGTGGCGCAAGCCATGCTGACCTACGGCCAGTCGACCGATCCCAAGTCGCCCTGGTACGCCGACCAGACGCAGGTCTTCTCGCGCAAGGAGTGGCCGGTGCTGCCCTTCACCGCGGCAAAGATCAAGGCCGACCCCAACTACACCACAGTCACCCTGAAGGAGTAGGGCGGGTTCTCGAACCCAC
>Ga0265780_10000243_pt1 | contig 86402 bp, 98 predicted proteins | sample P1T30metagenome_FD_192432 | JGI IMG/M metagenome (GOLD analysis project Ga0265780, IMG submission 192432) | Plant litter microbial communities from East Loma Ridge, Irvine, California - P1 T30 | ecosystem: Environmental > Terrestrial > Plant litter > Unclassified | place: USA: California...
TTATCTTCTTTACAGCCTGTGCACAGCCCTGTTTGCAAGCCTTATCCCGTGCAATACGAGCAATGCGACCACTAGCCTCGAGCCTCAGCCGAGAAAGGCTGTAAATCTTCAGTAATATATAATGCAGCCTGATTGCCTTGAAAATATTGAATTCCAGACTCTCCGGCCTCTCGTCACGCATCCAAAAGGTGCTTCTCCTTCATTAAGCTAGCCATGGGTCTTACTACCATCTTCAAGTCGTGCTTTAGCAACAAGCCAAAGCCCACTGGAGTAACCCCTTCACGAGACGAGCCTGTCCGATCAAAGGCTCCTGAACCACCAGCGCCAAAGCCCGTAGTAGCCAACTCCCCAACTACACCGGCCTCCGTCACGGAACTCACAATGGCTACCAAGCCCCGCGCTCAAGCGCACAAAACCGACGAAATTGAGCCTCGAGAGACACCTCAAAAGACCGTGGTGCTCAGTAACACTACAAGTAGTACCCACGTGCGTGGCAAGGAAACCACGGTCGGAGGCAGTGCTACGTATATAGGAAGCCATGGGTATGGCGGGGACGGGGGTGGGGACGGTGGATATGGGGGAGATGGTGGAGGAGACTATGGGGGTGGTGATTATGGAGATTGAGATCGTGATGGTTTAATTTCGGTATTTCGGCTTTGTCACAGGCGCAATAGCCCATGGCCCCATACACACGCTAGGAAGGTTGGTCATTGTCCATGGGCTTCTAATGCGTTCGGTACTGCAGCAATTGATAAAGATTTTCGGAATAGTGTGGACCCAAGCCAGCCACGGTGCGCTGATTCATGTAATGGTCATCGGTGCGGGACCAGCTTCCAATCTTGTCCTTGAACGGCATCCTGAGTTGTGCGAAGTGGTATTACATTGAGGAGTTTCTCTCCCAATCAACGATAATCGGGTGGCTTTCCATAGAGAACCTTGGCCGACCCGGGGTAGACGTACCCAACCGGATCTCCGTGGCCATTGACGACGATTTCCAAGTCATCAGTTCCTTGCAAGCCCCAATCTTCATCGAGCAGCCTCAGCAAAACGCGCTCAACTTTGAGATTCATTTCCCGGAAAGAGAAATAGCCTTCGGTTGATAGATCTTCGCAACCACCCGCCAGATTCGAGGTGGTTCGTACATGAATGCCGACGGAAGTGGGGATATGGCTGAGTTGGTAACACTGGCGTCTGAGCACTGCTGCGTTGATCCTGATATCAGGCAATGTCAACAGCCCCGGAGCACGCGATGAATCCACATCAAGGATGATGCTTTGCACGTTCTGTCCTTTTCGGCCCAGCGCGTGCTGCCTTCTGCTGAAGTCGCCACTAGACATCCATGAATCCAGGGCATTGAGGTTGATGAGTTCGGGGCCACTAACTTCAACCTTCATACGAAGACTGAAATGGTTGGCGGCATAGTACCTACAGAACGCTTGGTAGTGCAAACCTCGCGTCAGATAGATCACTCCAGGGAGTTGGGCCTTAATGTCATCCAGGTCCACTGAGATAACCTGAGGGGTGAACAAACAATGGCGGAATATCTGCCAACGTATCTCACTCGGGAGATTCAGCAGCTCGGATACTGGCGGCTTGGTATAAGTAGCGCCACTGTTTGAGTGATGGCCGAACTCCAAACGATGCTGGAGGCATGGGCAGATGTGAAGGCCAATGTAGTCATCAATCAACTCATGCTCCTGTGATTGATACTTGTGTGTTACGTTCGGACAAGGACCTGGGCAAGTCGAGCGAAAGATCGCAAACCCATAAAGGGATTTCCGAGATATGGCAACATGGCTCATCGTTCTTTCAAATTTCCGAATGCCGAATTCATCTTGTCGTAGGCTTTCTAACATTTTGGTCAAGTTTTCGGCGTCGAGCTCACCGCTCTCTGGACTTGTGATATGATTCCTCTGACAAAGAGGACGGTTTTGTGCAAGACCAGTAGCAAAGCACAACTCGACTTTTCCATTCCAGGCCCGATTCCAAAGAACTCGTAGAAGAGGCAACAGTTCGAGGAAAGCCTCAGTTCCCATGTACCGCCTTTCCGGTGTGCAGAGCGCGCTGATATCGATTGCCAATCTTTGGAGCTTGGGCAGTTGGGAGCCTATGCCATGAACCAGCCAATCTGCGCTCTCCGCAAAAATTTGCCCGTGGCCGTCATGACGATGATTCGCTTCTAAATAGGGGAGATCTTTGATATGTTCACAGCTAGGCCGGCTGATGGTGAACTTGCAATTCGAGAGGAAGATAGATGATGCTTCGTGGTAGATTTGTCGGCACGTGGCGAGCAACGCGAGTCCCGGAAGAGCCACACGTACGAGCTTTGAGGTCTCACCATCACGTTTGAGTCGCCAATCTAATCGTAAGATGTCAGAGGAAAAGAATTGCGGAACCGCTCTACACTCACCAAGTAACTCTGGAGTGGCAACCAAACCTGGATTGCCATCGCTAAGTTGACGATACGAATGACCCCAAACAATCAGTATAGGATCAGGGACCACCAGAGAATACGTGTAGATCGCGTTCCTAAGCTCAGCGGGTAGGCCGAGAAGGGAGAGGGGCGTAGGGGCTGCAGTTGGCGACGCTCGAATTGCAATCGCAGATGGCGCCGGATCGATGGGTTCAGACACTAGAGGGTTGGCCTCTAGGTCTTCTGATGAAGAGCATGACATGGCGTCTGTTCGGGCATCACAGGTTTGGAGACAAAAAAGAAGGAGGAGTGCGGAGGCAGAAGCGACCGGGATCAGGTCCGGAATATTTAGCGTGCATGTCGCGTGCCACAGCCGTTATTCAGCTGTCGGACCGCCATTTCTCAATCGACGGGTGCACAACATCTACAATACATGGTTGCAAGGTCATAGGGGGTGTGCGAATGCAAATGTATGATGGAGACAATGCGAGATGATTGCAGCTCGTCATAGTTTTGAACTTCTTAGCGTCTTAGTGCTCTTGGTGGTGCGGGTATGTCACTACCCCGCTATGATTGGCTACAAAGCTTCGATGGGCAAAGTATAAAACAAACCAGAAGCCAGCGCAATGGGCCATCAACACCAAGATTCTCCGATATGAATACCATAGAGCGCGGCGCCACGAGCGACGAGAAACAAGGTCACAAAAGCAACTATGATCCCGAAGCAGGAAGCAGGAGAGATGTTGGAATTGCTCCAACCAGTACGTACGTCCAAAAACCTTCGACAAGCAACAACTAAATCTGCATGCAGACCAGCATGATACGCCTCCGGACCTGCCACCATTAAAAGGGCTCTCTTTTCTCGACCGTTTCCTTGTCCTATGGATACTCATAGCGATGGGCGTCGGCATTGCCCTCGGCAACACGATAGACTCAGTCGGCCCAGCGCTGCAACAGGGTGAATTCGTAGGTGTCAGTATACCAATAGGTACTTTACCCTTGCAAACTCTCGACTCTTGCAATTCACGCTCATATGTCTCTAGCGATCGGTCTCTTGGTGATGAGTAAGAGAGTTCCATGAACGAACTGCATGTGAGACATGTACTGACTTCGTACATCTATGTCTAGTGTACCCAATCCTGTGCAAAGTGCGTTACGAAACGCTGCACCTCTTACTACGCTCCAAAGACCTTTGGATACAGATCGCCGTATCCTTCGTACTGAACTGGATCATCGCGCCTTTATTCATGGTCGGTCTGGCATGGGCATTTCTTCCGGACCGGCAAGACTTGCGCGAGGGCTTGATCTTTGTCGGCATTGCACGCTGCATTGCCATGGTGCTTATTTGGACGGATCTCGCAGGCGGCGACGGTGACTACTGTGCTGTTCTCGTGGCATTCAACTCGATCTTGCAGATTGTTCTGTTTGCGCCATTCGCCATATTCTACGTGCAGATTGTTAGTCACGGCGACAAAACGAGCGTGAGCTACGATGGCGTGGCGAAAAGTGTCGGCGTCTTTCTGGGAATACCGCTGGGCGCAGCCGTGCTAACGCGCCTGGTCCTGAGGAAGCTCCTCGGAGAAGCACGATATCAACGACGGTTCATACGGTACATTGCGCCATTCTCGCTCATCGGTCTTCTGTACACCATCATCGTGCTGTTCGCTAGTCAAGGCGCACATGTGGTGCGGCAGATCACCGACGTTTTACGAGTGTGCGCACCGCTGCTGGTGTATTTCTTGGTCATCTTCAGCAGCACGGTGTATTTCTGCTGGAAGATGGGTTTCAGCTACAAGCTCAGCTGCACACAGAGCTTTACAGCCGCAAGCAATAACTTCGAGCTTGCAATTGCCGTCGTGGTAGCAGTGTATGGTGCGGGGAGCGGACAGGCGCTAGCAAGTACCGTGGGCCCACTCATAGAGGTGCCGGTTCTGGTTGCTCTGGTGTATGTTCTGAAGTGGCTGAGAAAGAGATGGCAGTGGGCCTAGATGAGAACGCGACAAATTTCGATCAACGGACGAGCAAGATCCGAGCATTGTAAAGCTGCTTGAGGCAAGTCAGGCGATTTGGAAGATTACTGGTCGCAAAGGAAATAAGATCATGCAGTACTGTACCGAGGACATGGACTCGGATGTAGTCCGTCGAGAAGAAATTTAAGAGACGATCGACGTTGTTGGTATTTGGAAAGTACCACCGGTGATACGATCACAAGTCAAATTAAGCACGCGCGGCTCGAAAGCCTCGTGCCCTTGACCATGCTTCCAGTGATCTGCTCCTTTTCTAGCAGATCATCACTGTTCAGATCAGCACTCTCGAAGTTCGGAACTCTAGCGTGGAAGCGGCTCGCCCACGCTAGCTGATGACGGACCGTAGACCGTCGAACTTTATACGGCTTTTGTCAAGATTTAGTATGCACGATGACTCGAGGCAAACGAGGGTTTCGTACGAGCATGCGTGCTTACTTTGTCATTATTTATCCAAATCCAAGCTGGGCATGTGATCCAAGTTTTGTATGGAGCGGTCGATGAAAACACTAGCAACAGTTGCGGAGAGCTGTTTAGAGTGTGCGTTTGCTCTATGTCATCGTGAGTAGAATCTGTGGGTATAGACGATGTGCACTGTTCATTCCACAGGGTAGTTAGTTGCGAGAGAGTGACAAGATCTCCATGCCTCTAAAACCCTGAAGAAGCTTTCATTTCGACATCATGTTGTAAGAAGTGTACCTAGCGACTACAGTACCCGACTGAATGTAATAGTTAGGTTCAATCCACATTCCAGGAGACGAAGCATGGAATCGCGTGTGTCGTGCTGAGTAGCGTTGCGCCGTGGAATCGAAGTGGGATAACCAGGAGAATGCTAGCTGAGGTCATCATATGCGGCGGCCACGTTCAATGATAATATCTAGCAGTATGATTGAGAGTATTCGATCAGTGAAGTTTGATGTCGCTCTGCCAGCTGCCGTGTCAGACGGTGATGTGTCCAAAGTGGGACAAGGCCGTCTTAGACGCAGCAATGCCTTCACGTCAATCACTAATCGCTGATCTCGCCTGGTACTCACATCGTACCTCGAGAAATCCTCATGGGCCAGGTAACACGCCGTTTTCAGTCCCCTAGCACGGACTGCACAGTTGTTCCCGTTTTCTCAGACAATGTCCCACTTCGAAACATGCCAGTCCACCAACACACCATGGGGTAGCGTTGCCCATCGCACAGGCGTCTTAGCCACGTAGCTTTCTGTATAGCGTTTGGTGTTGCAAGAGTGACCCGTGCTACAATGTCCGGTGAGTTGGTTGCAAGGTCATGCCATAGCGGTTGGTTAGCTTTGCGCAACGGCACCAACCCCAATCACGCCGCGAGAGTCTCTGCAGGCGTTGGAGAATTTGCTCCGTTTGGCTTTCTACCCGATATCTAGCATCGCTGTACCTTGTCTGTACGAAAGCAGAGAAAGAAAGCATCCCGAGAATCTCTTTAGAGTCAGCCTATGCTTAGTGAGACCTTCATTCCGGAAGTGTACTGAACCACCAGACCGGAACACTGGATTCTTTCTAGAAGCCAATGGCTTTCAGTGGCGTCCAATTGCCTTAATGACAAGGCAGACAAGAAGGGCTCGCATCAGAACGTGCTCAGCTGCTTTCTTGCCGTCATACGGCTTGGCCATCGAGGGCCTAAGGCGAAGCGCGGTATGCTCAGCGTTCTTGCTTGGTCGGCTTCTAAATTATTTTTGACATCAGTGTTGTGCGGAGTAAGATCTTCCATGAAACCTCTAACGTCAACAATCTGATTGACAGCTAGTAGCCTTGAGCAGAACAAATACACTGAAGCATAAGGGATGTTTGCATGTTGGAAGCAGGTTGTGGTGTGGTTTGAGAGGCAACGGGTTGCATAGGGAAGGAGCATTCGGCAACTCCGCAGTAGCATGGATATCTCACTCAGCACTTACCGCACGATCGCCGAATATATTCGAGGGGGGCGAATGAGAGGCCATTAATTCCTGTCATTTTGTTGTCATTTTCCCGGGCGAGCGGGTCGGACAAGCGAGGTGTTTCGCGATCAGGCAACGCATCGCCTTAACAAGCCTCATATACGACAGGGTGTTTTCTTGCGCTAGTTTATTAGCAAGGACCAGCAGGCCAGAAAGGTGTCTCACGGCCGTTAACGCTGGCATCTGCACCTTTTTCATGGCAACACCGTTGCCTACTTGCCGTCTGCGACCCACCAACGTGTCATCTCAGGCTGCATCGGGTATCGTAGGGAGCTTGCTGCCGTGCCTCAAAGGTCAGAATACACTGGTTGTATACCAGTCAGATAGGCTTGTGCGTCGCAAACTTTGTTCAGGGCGAGTGTATGCATTTCGAGGATAAGATCCGCGTTGCCTTAGATCGGTAAGGTGGTTTCCTTTCTTTTTCTACACAGGACCCAGTGGTGTGGTTTGCCCTAGTGGCATTTCTCAAGCGAACGTCGACATCCCCGCACTCGCCCTGCACCATGTCCTTGTTAGTAGCGTGATCCGTAACCTAATTCTGCTTGACTCACGCTACCTAACCAGTTGCGGTAGTATTCGTACTCAAACGGTACTTGATCGTCGCAAAGTGCTGAGCACGCCGTCGTCTTTTGTTACTTCGATCGTGAACAGATGCGGAGTGGTTCCAAAAACTTGATGCTGATGATATGAAGGGTCCGCGCGGGTGTGATGCACGAGGAGACATTCGAACTGGCTACCTAGGTATATTCTGTAATTTTCTGCTCAGACCATGGAATTCTTTCACAAGGTTCCGAGATATGCAGATGCCTTCAGAACCTCTGAGAATTCAGGATGTTAGGATAGAGGATTTTTGATGAGCGCATTTTTGTGAGCGTATACCATTACCTTGCCGGACTGGTCGGCACTTCTTCGGGCGCTAAACTAGTCTACAACAACTCTCTCTGGCAACATTTTGAAATTAATTCGCGACTGTCACGACTTCGAGCTGCCACCCACGATCAAACCGTGCTTTGAGCACTGTTTGCGACTATGGCCTTGTTGTATCTGCATGTCAGCCACGCATCGCCTCATGCCCAGTGGGGCACACATTCGTCAATACCCAGGTAAAGCTTGAGGACGCTGTTTCGAGCGTGTCAGCACCTGGCACCTTACGAGCTACCTGGAAGCACTCAGATCACATCTACTCACATGCAAACAGCCCTGCACGACCAAAGGATTGTGATTTGCGCAAGTGTTTCTCCGGTTCCCTTCCCGGTTGCGACAGCACCGGCAAATTGACCTTGTCTGCCGTCCTGCCACCATTACAGACATAAAAGAGTCAGCCGACTACCACAATCTTGCCTTTTATCACACCGTTCAGCTCGCGTCGGCTGATTGTATAATCGCCACGTTCTTGGTGCTGGCACTTGAGCCAGATGTACTTCTCTATGAACCTGCAACCTCCTTGCACAGCGTTCGTTGCCGACGATGTGAATCGGTGGCGGGACGGCGCGCTGCAACGACAGCAGCAATTTACAGATGCAGCCGCGGGCGGGATTGCACTGCATGGATAGAACCTGGAACCTGGAGTCTGGAAGGACAATCAGACTTCCGTCCAGAATCTATAATAGTCGTGGGCGCCTGCAGTGGTTTCTTTTCCTGCAACCTTAGCACGCGTAGTTGCATGAGCGCGTGGATAGGGCCTGCGACTTTGACGCCCCTCGACGCTCGTCGTATGCATGAGAATTGCTCCGTGCCGACGAGCTGATCCAGCGTCTCGCGTAAGCAAGACCATGATTGATCGATATGCTGCATCTGCGGAAATTACTATGTCTTGCCGGTACCAGGTACGGATCATCATCTCGGGTCACGTACGCTAAAAGGGTCGCGAGTCCCGACTGCTACATGAAGCACGAGATAGGCGATGCTAAGAGCGACGTCGTTCGATAGCCGAACCCATGTTCTCTGGCGTCAAGACTCAACACCACGCTGTCTCAGCAACGTTCCATCAGTTGACACGCCCTGGGCTCAGAAACGAGTGTTCGCGGCATGTGTTAGCGAAACCACCCAGTCGGTGGTTGGACGAAGAGGCCACAGGGCGGTCAGTTCAGCGCCTCACGCACTTGGGAAGGCCTACGATGTTGTAGGCTTCTTGGATGCATCGCCAGCCATTCAGATGGCACTGGACAGCATCAATCGTGCGCATGACGGGCTCGCACTAGGTTTCCGTGCGTCCCACACAGGCTCCAAGCGGTGAGGACTCAGGACGCATGAAAGCAGCACCACTGGGCCCTGGGTGGCTCGGTTCCATTTTTCTAGACGTGGGCGGCCTGTGCCCTTCCACTCATTCTCCGGCACGCCGCAAGTGATCCGAGAGACTGGATGCTCGAATACCGATGGCATGGGAAGTGGGACTGCTAACCCGTCTGGGCCCAAGGCCGTCTCGTGCAAGTGCAAGGACAGGCCGAGAGATTAATAGAGGCGCTGCTAAGTGCGCCGTTCCCAGAGAAGCAGAGCCTGAGCAGCGTCAGCGCCCGTCCGTTTCGTCTTGCTGCAGCCAGGGGGCTCGCACTTTAAATATCAAGTTCCCGCGCCGCTCTTGCCCTGGCCTGATGACTGAGATCCCGGCCTGCTGCTCCTGCCCGCCTAAGTGACCCAGCGCTCCGTCTCGACTGTCGACTATTAACTTGACCCGCGGCCGCACTCCACCCTCCACACAGTACCGGCACCAGCACACAGCACCGTTCCTGCTCTGCGCCCGCACAGCTGCAGCTCGCCGTCCTCGGTGACGTCCCATGACCTCGAGCTCTCAAGACGCAGCAGCAGCTTATTAGGCGACGGTCCCCCGCCCACGAGGCTTCCTGGTGAAGTCCGGACGCTCCAATGGTTACGATGGCATCGAATGGGTGAGTGCAGCCCTGCGAGCCCCCGCTCTGTGCGACGCCACTTGCACCCGCACCAGCACAGCGGCCAGCAGCAGCAGCAACGCCGTCCAATGGTCGCTAACAGTGCCAGTTTGCCCGTGCCTGCTACCAACAGCAACTACCTCGAAAACGGCCGCTGGTATCATGGCTTCCGGCGCGGAATCTACATGTTCCCGTGCGACGAGCCGGAAAAAGACCGCATGGACATCTACCACAAGCTCTTCACTGTCGCACGGCGGGAGCAGCTGCACCAGGCGCCGATTCCGCAGCACGGGGAGCCTCCCCGCATCCTCGACATTGGGTGCGGGACCGGCATCTGGGCGATAGACATGGCCGAGTAAGTCGCCTTGCAGCGCAATCAAATAAAGTCGCGCGAGGCTAACCGCTCCGGCACACAGCAAATATCTAAACGCCGAGGTGCGCTGACCCAAATGAACGTGCTGCATTGCGGCCAGACGGCTGACGGTGGTGCTGCAGGTATTAGGCGTGGAGCTCGTCAACATCCAGCCCGAGAAGTGAGCAGCCCCTGCGCCCTTGCATCCGCTGCCAGACGTTAATCTAGTCCGTGCAGGATTCCCCCAAATCTGCGGTTCCGTGTGCCACGCGACTACGAGAGCCCGTGGACCTTTGGCCAGGACTCGTGGGACCTGATCCATCTGCGCATGGCCTGTGGGAGCGTCTCGAGCTGGCCAGAGCTGTACCAGAAGGTCTTCACGTATGTATTTTTGGGTTGTGGCATCTGTTAGGTCCCGTAGCAGCTAACAGATGCAGACACCTCAAACCTGGCACCGGCTGGATTGAGCACGTCGAAATCGACATGGAGCCGCGCTGCGACGACTACACCCTCCCGTCCGACTCGTATCTAAACAAGTGGTACGGCTGGCTCGCAGACGCCACCTTCCGCGTCGCGCGCCCAATCGCATACGAGCACCGCACGCGCCAGCTGCTGCAGCAGGCCGGCTTCATCGACATCCAGGAGACGGTCATCCGCGTCCCCTACAATTCATGGCCTAATGACCCACACCAGAAAGACATTGGCCGGTGGTACAACCTGGGCATCACCGAGGGCCTCGAAGCACTCAGCATTGCGGCCCTCACCAGAGTCTATTCGTGGAACCTCAACGAGAACATCAGGCCAATGCTGGACCAGGTGCGCAGAGAAATATGTAACCGCAAAATTCATGCGTACAACAACATGTAAGTCAATGCCTTATTGCGGGGTACCACCAATTGTTTGATGTCACAGTCCAATGCTGACCCCTTGCGCAATAGCCACATCTGGACTGCTCGACGCCCGCAACAGTAGCAGAACGTTGGCAGGACCTCCAGCCACGTCTGCATTCCACAACCAAGACCACGACCACGACCGGTCTCACACACCGGCATCACACTGAGCGATCCACCCCGTTGGCCTCTTATCCATACTACTAGCAGGCTCGTATCCCTGCCCGTCTCACATAGCTGGACGTCCCTCGACATTTTGGGCCCGAGGCCGCACACGAACCACCGCGTTCTGCTGTACCCCGCCGCCCATCACCCCCCGAGCAGCAACTACCATGTACATGACTTGGCTTCGCCGGTGCAGAACGCATTCCGGATAAAATTACTGGAGTAAATCGGTGGATGACACCATACAAACCGGCGTTTGAGCATATTGGGAAATGATACCTTGATCTTGTCCCGCGTCGCAGTCTTTCCTAAAAGAGGGGAACGCTTCGCGCGCTGTACTGTGCTGTCTGGTGGTATGGTGTTCCGCTTCATGGCGGCTTTTATTTCGAGCGCACGTTTAGCGATCATGTTATTGCATTGGGTCAGAAGAGATCCATTTTCATGTTCTTGGCGGTTCGATCCAACTATACGTAGGAAAGCATTTTGTTTTAGCGACACGTCAGCACCCGCATTTCCGTCTCTGCCGATGTTTCTCGGACTGCCATCGTCGTTCGGCAAATTTGCAGATATATAATAGTCGGAGGAATATACCCCCACTTCCACACGTAGAGGTTGCCTTTCGCCAAAGTTGCCTAATCTACACACTCCCAACACGTGTCGAATAATGTCCTTCGATCAGTCTCTCGAGAAGCTGATCTTTACAGTTTCGCTCTGAGGCTATCGCCGCCACGCGTCATGCCCACTGTATGCATCCACGTTGTCGGAACTTATTGCCACTGTAATCCCGGACTAAGTTCTGAGCAATTGTGTCGATCAGAGAAGCATGGATGAACCAGCACATTGATCAGCCGTCGTTGCAAGATCATGCTTGCGGGCGACTGTTCTGAATCACCCCAGAACCTCGAGGCACCATACGCGTTCGATCAGCTCGGACGCAGAACCAGTTGTGTGCAGAACAGATATCCGCCGACTTGTCTGCATATGACGCGTAAAACAATCATTCTTATTATGTCGCAGTGACCGAGACGCTGGAATCACCATGCAGCCACGTAGCCATGTTACGATCCTCAACTGCACATGCGTGTGAAGCAAGAGCAAGGATAAATTCAGGGCATGACTCGCGGCGGGGAAAGGCAAAAGTGCGACCCGACCTTGTGGAACCGCCGAGTCAGTGACCGAACAGGCACAAGATCCTTTTCTTTCTTGCTCAAGCCTCACAACGCAGACTTCGCTTCGCCCTGCTCACGCTCACCGTTCACGTTGTTTGCGAATCCCATGCATTCTGCGCCCTCGGTTTCATAACCTCGGTTTCATAACATACGAGATACGGTAGACTGAGATGCCTGGTAGTTGATGTGCCGTTCTTGAGGGCTAACCACCTCGGTATTGGAGCGTTTTCGTTTCACTTTCCTTCCTTCCTGTTCAGCGACAGCGCGGTGACCATCGGCGACTTCGTTTCAGCGGCACTGTGCACCCATTCGTCGGTTTGCACGTCCGATCGGCATACGTAGTGTGCGACGTCTGCCTGCCAGTCCGCCTTCACGCACGCCTCTTTTGACTCACGATCAACACGACAATATCCAGCGAATGTCTCGAACAAAATCAGCATCTACATGGAGGTCCTGATGCGGACATCATTATTACTGCCCGCGAACCGCGATAGCCTTCAAGCAATGGCGGCCACAATCTATGTACGACACCATTTCGCGTGCGTACCGACCGCGAGGTCCAGCCGCCATCAGAGCAATTAAAGTTCAGACCGAATGCGCCACTGCAAGCCTCTTTTTTCTACACATAGAGTGCGTCCGCGGCGGATCCGGATCGGACGCCGATTGTCTGTGGACACATCTCACTCATATATTGCAGCCTCGCAGCGAATACGGTAGGGCTTCATTTCCCGTACTCCGAAGTGAAGCATTTCCACCAGTGCGGCTTCGCCTTATCTCGAGTGCAACACAGATGAGGGTGCAGCAGAAGCGAACACTGCTGCGGTCGTCAGCACACCACTACTCGATGCTGGCCGACTTCATCAAGACTAAAGTACTTCGAGCCTCGTCCATCGGAAGAGCGCAACGCTACGCCCAAGCATGCACCCCAAGCAAACCCGAGATTCCGGAACAGGTGAGTAAAGCTCTCTCCTCTCTTCACTCTCTTTCCCTGATGAACAAGCTGGGGCCATATGAGTTTCTCCTCGACACCACGTCGAGTCGCAGGAACCATGCTTTCACAACCAGCAACCTTACATCTTCTCAACATGCCTGACAGGAAAACAACCACGCTAGCGCTTTTCTAGCTCATTTGTATGGTGTGTGTAACAGAGGCTGACGACTGGCCAGGCTGATTTCTCCGGTGATCCGCTGCTGGTACTTGCGACACCTTCGATCGTTGTGACGCGGCTCAAATCTTTCATATCGCTTTGCGGCTAGAACCGCAGGCTTGGGTAAAAGTTAGGGCGCCTTGACTGGTGTATTGGATTTTCAAGTGCCGGAGCGCTCCGTCATTGGCTGGGGATTTTGACCGTCGATGATGCGTGCTCTATGCTTGTAAGTGTACGGGCGGAGGACGGAGATGCATCGGAACGTGCCATTTCAAGGGTCACATATCGATCGGTTTTGACAAATTCTTAGATCCGGCGCTAAGTATTTGTGCCGCCTCGTGCGAAGAGCATGGTCTTGACAGATGCCAGTATATATACAAACAGCGCTGGATACCACTTCACACGCGGATCATTCTCGGGCGGCTCCGACTGCCTCGCGTGGATCTTGTATTATTCGTTGTTAACCGAGTAGTTACACGTTGCGGCTCTCAAGCGCTGTTCTTGACTTCTCTGAGGACGAATGAAGCTTGGAGTGGTTTGGTGCGGATTTGATGACGGTGGATTCCGTGAGAGTGAGGTAGGAGTTCACGACAAGATTGACTAGTTTGCGACTTGTGGTAAGTAGGCTGGACAATCTTATATCATCACATGTCTCTCACGATCTTTTCGTCGCTTCAGCTTCACTGTCTTACCATCTTGTCTTACACGTCCTTCTTTGACTAACGTCAGGTATAGGGATACGGGAAATATATGGGAGTGAGATGCACGGGCGTCGTGAGCCGATAGTATTCTCTGCATAGCTCGAGCCTCCGCTCCAGCTACATACCTTGAGCCTCCGCTCCAGCTACATACCTTGAGCCACGTATTACCACCGCTCGGCCTTAAATTCGGCGTGCAAGTCATGTGTCTCACTTCCCTATAGCTCCCGTTACCCTATAGCTAACGTTACTGTTACACGCGTCGCTAGTGTCTGTTTCAACATTTTCACCTCTCACACCGCTTTGTCTATTCCACCGAGGAGCTTCCAGGGCATGCACACAGGCGGCCGAAAACTGCTTCAAGTTATCGACAATGACCTTGCTCCATTTTCCTTTGAACATTTGTTGCTTTGGACGGCTATTTGAAGGAGTAGTCTTTTGGTCGTTGCGCTGCGTTGAATCAAGCCGCCTCGCAAACTCCACGTTTCAGTCGTCTCAGCAGCACAAGATCAAGTCACATCCTGTTCATGGCGCTGTGTATTGTCCATCTCTTCCCTGGATGTCATTGTGTCAATGACTTGTTGCACCCACTCGATGCCGAGGACCTTCAAAAAGTCAGTAACGACGCCTACTAAACAATTGTCTTGTAGGCCAGCGGAGTGGTCAGATGTGTTAGAGCGGTGTGTCATCCTCACATTAGAGCTGGACGTGCAGCATCGACTGGATCAGATTCTCTCGCTGTTGCTGGCAGCAGTTGTCATAGTCGGTAAATTCTCGCCACACTTTCCCCATGGTCAATACCAGAATCACGCATCAACCTTCTTTACTTGTCAGAGTTTCGCTGTTGTTTTGCATCATCGCGACGTTGCCAGCACATTTCTCCCTTGCATGGTTTCACGCCAAGGAAACCTGTCATGCGCGGCTTGCCTCTTCCCTGTATGCACGAATGGGGAGGCGCAGATCGCCCTGGCAGCCCCTGCATTTTTGTTTCGACAACTTCCAGGCCCGACTGAAACATCGTCGCGCTCAGCAAACTGTGATGCGCAGCAAAATCTGACTGGTGATGCGAGCGGGAGACAGGGATCATTAGCATTTTCCTTTGACCTCAGACGTAGATCAAGGTGGATGCGACGGAAAGAGCCCTGCGCTACAACCAACCTTGTTTGTACAACCGTGTACGTCAGGTTGATGGAACTGAGAAGGCGCGTTTGTTGTGATTGCTGCTGCCCGCATAAAAGGGCTGGCTACTCTTTCCACTTCTGTATTTCCATTCCCATTACTTCGATAAGCCAACTTCCATCTCCCATCAAACCATACCATACCATCTTCACAAACCGCATCGTCACCAATACAACTAGCAAATATGAACACCACCACCCCAAACACCGCGACCGACTACGGCACAACTGCTCCCCGCAAGAACAAGGCCTTCCGCCCGCTCATCGCTGGGAACCATGCTCTGCACTTCATCAGCACTGTCATCGTTATGAGCATCGCCGCTTACTTCATTGCCAACTACGCCCACAATACGCATCTCGTCTACTGGGTGTCTGTCGTACGTTATCATCAAACCACCCTGTCCAGCCACGAGCATTACTAACATTTGTCGCCAGGGCGCCGTCGACACCTTCATCACTCTTGCCGCTCTCGCCCTCCCCTTCGTCAAGTCGTACAAGGGCTACCTCGCTCCCCTCCACCTTGCCTTCTCGTACCTCTGGCTCACAGCCTTCATCTTCGCGGCTCAAGATTATGAGTACGGCTCGTGCGAACTCCTCTCGCCCTTGTCGTTCGGAAAGTGCTCGATGAAGAGGACCCTCGAGGCATTTGCGTTCATCGCCTTGTATGTACCCTGTTACCAGTACTGTTGGGAACGTGTGCTAATGATTTCGACAGCTTCACCAACCTCGTCGGCGCAATCCTCGAGGCCCGCCTATTCGACACTCACCGTGTTCGCGGAACGTCAGCGGTTCACCACGAGACCAAGCACATTGCGGTGCCAGCCACCACGGGCGCGACTCACGACAACGCTGTTGTCTAAGCACTGCGCTTGAGTGTTTGGAGAGACTAGGTTTCTTGGAAAGTTGTTACGGTGTTGCACTATACCATTGGTTTCCATTTGTGTTTCGGATGGGTGGCTAGTTGGGGCATGACTCAGTAATGTTTAATTGGGAGGCATAAGGTTTTACGCGCTTTCATACATGTGTACTGGGTCAATAGAGTTTAAACGTATTCATCGCCCAGCCAATACTTGCCGTTCTTTCTCTTGTGGTGTGCTTTGGGGTATGGACAATGTGCGATGTGGTTTTGATGCCGTGTAGGTGCCGAGATCGTGAAGGATTATCAATTAATGTTGCAGAGAAATGGGCGCCAGCCATATACACGCAGCGAAGCAAACGGGTTGCGTCGAAAGGTCTCGAACTACATTCAACATCCTCCACAAAGAAAGTACGCGCATCTTGGTACCCGTACTCCTGAACGCAAGGACGTGCTTGAATAGATAATTTGAGCACAAAGAAATATGGTCGACCTTCGCGACGCCTACCAGCCTCCCATCATGGCTTCGCTTCATCAATCTTCAAGTCCATAACATCCATTGATAGTGCATCGAATCGCAATGATCACACATGACCAGCGCCCTTTAGCGCCTTGATCTTCAACTTCAAATACTATTTTTCATCCGCCACATTCCTCCGCTCTTTTTCTTGCTGCTTCATGTACGCTGTAAAATGACAGCCTTGCTGGGCCTCAAAGGTGTGGGCAGATCCTGTATATCAGCGTCGTGGCACGCTCCTTAGGTTTCTCGCAGGGATGGTACTAGGCGCCGTAGAGACTCGAGCTGTGTGTTGACGGACTCATTTTGTTTCTGGTAGGTCGTCTGGTGTTTCGCTTTTTGTTGGTTGCGTGTTGTTGATGGGCTATTCGGTGTTGTTGCTGCTGTCGCAATGCCAACCTGTTTGCCTTCGGTCGCGGCTGAGTCTCTACCGTTTCATTTGCGGCGATTGCTTCGTGGGCCTCGGCGAGAAGATTAGTCTTGACGGGGAGGTTGTCATTGTTGGCGAAGAGGAATGGTGCGCAGCAGCCGCCGCACGTCAATGAATTCGGTGGTGATCTATTGATGTCACACAATCCAGCTGGTGCCGGCAAAATACGAGAGCTCAAAGACACGACTTCAAAGGAATTCTGCGATGGGCTGCACGAGAAAAGCAGTAATTCATCGTAGCTCGAAGATATTGCCTTGGTTGCCTAAGAAGCCGCCAAACGCTGAGGGTGATGTGGACCTGGGTTTGCCTTTCAGCGCATTGCGTGATTGATGCTGCGTCCACGCTACTGAGAGACTCCAGATTTCAGACCATGAACATTCCCGGGAGTGCTTCAGGTCTTTCTATCATTTTCTTCGTTGCGACTCGTCGTCCTGGAACAATTTGTCTGTGGCAAAGCGGGCAGTATTCGTTGAATCTCGAAAACCACTCGTCTAGGCAATGCGCGTGGAAGGCATGCGAGCATCGAAGACCACGAATTTGCGCATCTTCAATGAAATCGTCCAAGCATATAGCGCTGTTGTTGCATTAGCTGAGGCTGAATGGGTACAAGGCTGTGAGCGCCACCATAATGGATCTGCAGTAGCTTGCGATCTCGAGTTTTGTTCTTTTTGTTCCGCGAGCCAGTCGTAGTAGTTCTGTGTTTTGATGATGCTGTTGATTTCTTCAAGTCGGTGCTTCATGCGCTGTTCCTTGATGATGGTGAAATCATCGCGGCCGTGGTCCAGTCGGGGCAGAACGAAAGCGCTGTCTGGGTTCAGCTTGCTTGTTGTGTTTAACATGTTTTTCTACCTACACGAGTATAAGGATGACGAGCACGATAATGAAGACCGAAGGTACGACGATGGCGATCACAGTGGTGTTCGCCTGTCCCTTTGCCTCCGCTTCTGTGTCGCCGGCCATGGAGGCGTGTTGCTAGATATGGTGATAATCTCTTGCTCAATCAAATATAGGTCTACGCTCTGACAGTAGCTGAACACCTCAAAGATGTACCTCTACCGCGACCGGGTCCCCAATATCGACGTTCTGAGCCTCATGCATACACGTCGTTTCGCAGTTATCAGTGGATTGCATGCGGTGACCAGCACGATAGGGTTTGCGGACGAAGTGACTCTATGCAAAAGGACGGCATGCTGTGCGCGTGCTGCGCATTTCTTATCTTCGGGTGGGTATGAGGGGACACGGGCGGAACAGCCTCCGATTGCCACGACTCCTCATCTGATCTCTACCATACGATACCAAGAACTCAAGACTTTGCGCGTACATGGTGATACGATCAGCATAGCTTTGCCAAGCTACGAAGCCTCCGCAACCTTTCAGCGCACAGCTGTGTGCCAAGCCGTGGCTTTTGAGGTTTAGCCTGCCCGTTTCCTGGGGTTGGGTGCATGTGATGCGGGGTCGGGAGCTGAAAGGGTCTGCTGCAGTTGCATCAGTTTGCTTGTGTGCTCTGGAAACATGATCTGTGAGGCTTTCGTTCTTGGAACAGAGCTCAAGGCAAATGTCGCGCTTTCCATTGATGAAACATGTATTTGAGGTCGTGCAAGGGGAATAAAGTGGGGAGCTGACGAGAACTAATTTGGGCCAACCCATTGCCGCACGCCCCACACATCAATCTAGGCCACTGAAGTTGGACCCAAAAGTGAACCCTGAAAACTAAAAGACATGGACTGTGTGTTATCTCGATTCGACATATCTATATGTACTGACGTGTGAACTGCTCTGTGTCCTCACGTCCTCGCACCCAATAGCGTATCCCATTCCAGCATAGCACCACGCGCTCCACCATCGGCGTTCCATCTCAAAGGCTTTCCATACGCCAGCAAACTTGTTCACTGTCCTACGCCTAGATCTCTAGATACTTGCGATACACATGACCCAAGAGATAAGCAAAAGTGTGGTCACGAGCATCATCTTTCCACTTCTCGCGGAAGAGAGTACGAACGTGGTCTTCCCGAAGCCTCTGCAACCGTCCTTGAGCCATGCCATGCACTTGCGCAGGTGTGAGATGTATCCGCGTGTTTTGGACCGAAGATGAAGTATGCGCCTTGCCAGAGACTGTCGCGTGAACAGGAGTGCCATGGCCGTCGATGTACACCTCGATGGAATCATCAGCTCTTGCTTTCGATGGCGAGTGAAAGTGTATGTCCGAAAGGAACAAGAATAAACGTTCTAGGATCTTCTTAAAGATGGTAACATGTTCTTCCTTGTTTTCTTTAAGCTGGCTGCCGTGGAGCTCGAAAATGATGGGTGTTTTTGCGCCAACTGATGACATCTGGCGAAAGAAACCGACTGAGCTGATTGTCAAGCGTGTCAAACTGGTCTTTTCTGTGGTAACAAGCTTGATCACATACGTTGGCGGCCTGTCACTCCTGATTTGGTAGCTGAAAAACCATCTGTAGGGAATTTTAATGCTGTCCACAAGAGGGCGGCTTTTGAGTTCGTTGAAGTCGGTAAAATTCGCAGCAGTAGATTCGTTGCGTAGAACTAGGAACATGGCGCTTTGCGTGAGATAGCCGTAGAACCATGTATTGCGAAGAAACGATTGAACTTGTAGAATCGGAGGAAGGTTCCCAATGAGGACGTTGTGTAGGATTTCGTACTTGAGATAACAAAAAGGGAAAACCAGTAGAAAAATCCAGTCTCCAAGCCCTTGAAAGACACTGAGGAGTGTCGCGGGCTCCTTGGGTGCGAACACGTACGACGGGAATTCGTCATCATCTGTGGTAGAGACGAATTCGCGAGTGACGTACTTCAGCGTATCTGTCGCCTTATAGACGATTCGGCCGCTGACAGCAGTCTGATGAACAAGCATCTGGCCAATCAGAACCCTATATCTCTTCAAGTCGAGGATGTCATCGGTTCCCAACATTCGTACGGCTTGGTTCAACGCCAGTATATTGTGGTCTGACGGTAAACCATTGTTGTTGATCGCGGTGATGTCTTGCGTTTCATTCAGCTCCAAACTAACGTTCAGCTTGCTCGAGCCATCCGACCAAAGGATTCTGATCAGAGGCAAAAGATCGAGGTGCATCAAATTGGGTAGTAAGCCTGGTAAACCGCGACATTCAAAGTCAAGATTATCCAGAGCAACGATGGTCTTCTGCACCCGTGGCAAGGCAGAGCCTATACTCTCTAACCACGCCTCACAGCCTTGCACGATGGGGTTACGTAGCCCGTCAGCGGTGGACGTTGGACGCCTAGCAATATGGAAGGTGTTTTTGCTGTACAGCACTCCGACAGCCTCATGGTATATCTGCCGGCAGGTCCCAAGGATCGCAACGCCTACCGTGATGCTGTCCGTACTCGAGAATGATTTGCGTATTCCTGTACCTGCTATGGCACTTTTGTATCGAATGGGTATCGGGCTGGTAGATTGGAGCAATTCTGTTGCGGATCTCGGGGATCAGAGAGAGGAAGGGCCTAGCACCGGGCTCCGCGGGCTGAGAGTAGACGCTCAGTATCTCAATCGCTGTGCGAGAGATGTGCATTGTGAGCTAGAGAGCTGTATGATGGTATCAGCAGGTGTTCAATTTGGTATGCGCAGAAATACACACGCTCACCAACCCGCCGGTGTGCGCTAAGAAATCTGTTAAGCTGTCGCGAGGCGGAGTGATGCCGCTATTCGTGTTGCCGATACCCCTGTGGGCAGAACGACTGTTGCAGAAGTATTATACGTGGTTGCTAGCGCGTCGCGAAGGCGCGATTTTGTCCGCACGTGAGTGGCAAACGGATTCACCTTCACCTCTGATCAAGGAGAGCGGCCAAGACTGTAGACACGGCAAATGGGGAGAGAGCACGGAACATTGAGAAAGAACTGAATTGCGGCGATGAGGGATGATAGAGCTAAATACGTCCCCGATCCAAGAACTTCTTCGGCAAGTCCACAGTCTTCGCACGCAAATACTCCATCGCATCTATAAATCTGTTAGCGTTCATGGCGTCATCGAGTCTAATCGATACTTACTCTTCCCCAATGTATCATATGTTGAGCACGCATTGTACCCTCGGTCCAAATGATCATGCAGCAAGAAGTGCACCGCGCGCAGATGCGGCATTTCAAATCGATCAATCGGCTTCGACCCCTTGCCCTCGTACTCCTCTCGACCAAGCAGCTGCTTCACGCGGTTAATCGTCATAAACGACCTTAGCCAATCCCACTCATCGTCATTTCGGACGAAGAAGCCGCAATTGCAGTCTGAGGCCTTGTCGCCTGAGCGGCCGGCGACGATGTAACCCAGTGGTGCGCGGACAGTCTCGCCAAATGTGGAAAGGTCAACAGGCGAAGCTGTCTCGTACGAATTCTGCTGGCGTGGGTACTCCTTCGTGACCTTGGGCGCAGCGAGGTCGGTGATTGCCTTCTTGCCCCAAAGATTGTGTACTCGCAGCGAGAGCTGGTCTTGTGGCAACAGGGATGGCCAATACTCGTAGTAAGGCTTGGGAACAGTTTGTCGTAGGTCGTTCGAAAGCGAGAGACCGGGCGCGGACTGTAGGAACACCTCGACACACCAGCGATTGAATCCGTTGGGAATATCTGGGCGGACGAGCTCTGGATCCGAGGTCTGCGCGAAGCAGCGGAAGTCGACTGTGGATACGTCTTGATTGCGCGCATCGATTGGTGATGAACCGTTTTGGTGGAACTTGAGCGTGGTGAAGCGCTTGACGTTGTCGCCCATTGTATGGCGGATCTGATCTTCCGTGATCTTGCACTTCTCTTCGATATCGAGACCGCACATGAAGAAATGCCATTCGCACTGGTAGCCAGCGGGAGCAGTGATGCCGACTTTAGTCGTCGGTGGCGGTGGTAAGCCTTTAACACCTGTAACGCGAACCTGATCGTCGCCAACTTGATCCATTTTGACGTTGGTGATATCTGCCGTGACGTCGCAGTTGTAGTAAAGCGGCCCTTGAATCTCATACAGCAGCTGCGATGTACATGTGCCCACAGTAACGCATCCTGTTCGTGTTAGCAACCTTTCTTCGTAGTAGTGTGACCAAGCTCGCTTTTGACATACCGCCCGTGTTCTTCTCCTTCGTTACTACCACCGTACCGTCGTGCTCGACTTCAGCGATGGGAAAGCCCATGTTGAGATGCTTGCCTGCCTTGATCAAATCCTTAAACATAGAGTAGTAACCGCCAGTTACGTATGTGGAGCATTCGATCAGATGACCAGCTACCAAAGCCGCAGCAAGCTCGTCAAGCTGGTCGTCCTTCCAATCGTGCCACCATCTGCAATTGTCAGTCTTGTCACAGGAGTAAAAGTCTATTGGTACTTACGCTGCAGCACCAATGACCGGAGCAGCATCAGCTACGCGTCCAGCGATCACAATATCGGCTCCTTGTCTCAACGCCTCTGCCATGCACAGTCCGCCGAGATATGCTTGTGCGCATATCGGGTCCATGCCCCATTGCTCCAGCTTCTTGCCATGCATGAGACTCTCGAACTTCTCTCCCTTCTTGATCAAGCTATTGACTTGGCCAGTAACATCGTCACCTTCGATCCATGCAACCTGAACGGTGGACATTAGTGTTTATCTCACAAGAGGTCCATATAAGAAGCTCTTACCTTGAGATGGCCAGCACCTTGCTTCTCCAGCAGATCAACAACAACCTCAGCCAAGAGTTCCGTATCGGAAGCTCCAGCGTTGACTGCAAGCTTGGTGCCATTCTTGACTAGGTTGGGAATGGCAGGCTCAAAGCAGGAGATGAACGTCTCCGCATACATAGCCTTCTTCTTGCGTTCTTCGAGGCTGGGCTGGCCATTGCCATTTACACTTGAGCCGTTCTTCACCTTGCCGCTACCGTGGACGGTCATTGTCATCTCGGAGAGCCAGTCGCCTTCAAAGTTCAGTTTTATGCGGAGAATGAAGTATAGATCGATTCTCACCCATAACGACATCGACTTCAGGATCCCCAGCCATGCGTGTTATCGCATCTGCGCGGTCGAGGAAGCCGCCAGAGCATCCTGCAATGCGAATAGCGCGTTTTCGGTCTGTGGATGGGGACATCTTAACGCGCTTCGAGGTTCGAGCAGGGGACATGGGATTGTGTGAGATCTACTAATGAATCTGAAGATAATACAGGTCGGATCCGAGCATTTCCCCAGAGTGTCGTTGGCTCAGACGCTATATAGTCTCCATGTCGAACTCCACGCTCGGACTTACCTAAGTCGAGCTTCGTGGGCACCTTCTTTCGGGCCATCATCCAATAGGAATGTGGATTTCTACTCGCGTCAGGGTTGAAAATGGTCTTGAGACCTCGCTGCGGGTAATTGTTCACGGTCGCATATGCGTTGGCGCGGAAAATGCTTTCCAGGTCATGACATCGCGGCGTCGCGGGGAAGCGGGGAAGACTCGGTCGGTCGCATTGCCTTCATCGTGGACTGGTTTTCCTTCGGAATATGCTTGTGAGACGTTGAAATCATATTTCAATACGAGGAAACGTGCCCGCACAGTATAGATAGACAGGACCGATATGCGCTCATTAGACCAGACGCGGCGGAAGCAAAATGAAGCGCGTCGCGACACGTGAAGTTTGTCAGGCGACGCACGAGTCATTTCTTCCGCATCTGGGCACTAGCATGACTCTGCTGAGATCTGCACTTCCATCTTCTGACGGAAGGCAGTCTCCTGAGGCACGCTCCTCCACCACTAGGTCATTTCTCATCTTTCGGTTTCTTCTAGCTCCAGCTGTCCGGTTTACTATGGCTTCACGATGGACCCAACTTGTCTCCATTTCAAGAACTCATGTCGCACAGGAAAATCGCGTGGGCACTTTCTCAACAGTTCATGGACGACCCGTTTCTCTTTGCGTATTGAAATGTCCCAGTCAAGGCTTTCAAGCTTCAATGGTTTCTAGTCTGGATATCAGATATGCGGCTCAACTAGGAGAAAATAATCAGTACACTTTTGCTTTCGCAGATATGATCGGAGAAGTCGCGGGTAAAAACTGGGTACATATTCAGGGCAGCAATCGTGAACCATCCAGAGCAGAACATCCACTACCACACCATAACAATCGCACCCAGCAACGCCATACCCAAAACTCCAACCGTCGACTGCTGCCACACTGTTGCTGCCGCTCCTTCCTCCTCTACGAACAGATCCTTCGTCGGTTTCTCGACGATGCGGCACAGCACCATCGGGCTCTCGCCCTCTCTCTTCTCAAACCTCGAGTCGCTGTAATCAAAAGCCATGGTCACGATGTGGACAGCGGCTTTTGCACGTTCCCACGCAATCAAACCGTCGGTAGCATTGTACGCAATACCCTCATGATGAAGCAGCGTGTCACCACGCTCCAAAGTCGCATTGTCAAAACGGTTCCACGTGGAATTGACCTCTGTCGCCAACGTTAGCTGACACCATCTCATTCATCGACTGCAACCAATCACCTTGATTGTAATTAAAGTCCCCAGCCCTAGCAATGTACGATCCGTCAATGTTGCAGCCTTGAAGCATGTCGGCGGGAAGAGCAGACGGAAGATCCGCCCCTTCCCCAGCGTTCCTGCGTGTGGCCACCTCACACGATGGACCAAGTACAGACTCGCAACTCGGGTCGTTTGCATCATACAGCTGCGTGCGATTGAACCTCAGATGCAGCACACGCGCCGTGATCTTCACACTGACGTTGCGCTCGCGTAGAAACTCTTGCCACGTGTCCGCCTCACCCGGCCATTGGAGCTCATACTGCGTGTTTGGTAAACGCAGCGGGGAACCGGCAGAGTACTCGTAGATGTATTCAAAATGCCCGGATGTTGATAATTCAGAATTCTTGTTTATCTGCTTGAAGGGCAGCTCGGTTAGGTTGAGGCGTAGGGCCCATTGTTCGCTCGTGCCGTTGGAGAAGCCAGAGGTGCGGCTGAAGGAAACCGTGTCAGTGTAGTTGGGCGTGCGGCCGGCTTCTTCGCTGAGCTGGAGGGATTCTGGTGTCTCTCCTGGGCCTTGGTGTAGAACTCTGGGAGTTAACTGAAAGTGCGAACAGCGCGGCGTGGATGAGGAGGTATTTCATGGTTCGAGAAGTAGACGTGGCGTGTAGTTTCAATTTTGCGCAACAAGGATAGAAGAGGGCAGTAGTTTGCGATGATTCATGACGAGCATCACATGGCATCAACAGGCCTCAAATACAACGACGAGAAATGGTACGCCTTACCATCGTAGATCGTAGATAGCAAAGCAGGGCTGTACAGTGTACATCACGTGCTGGAAATAAAAGGCATGGCACCTTGGCCATTTTCCGAGATGGGAGGCCCAATTGTTGTTGTGCGCTTTGTTTGGCTACCAATTCTCCCGATCCTATCGTGGGATCCGTGGCTATTCCATGTCGGGGCGAAGAGATGCAGCCAAAAAATTGCGGTTGTGGCTGTCAACATTGGCAGTAGACTAAATGCGAGGCGACATCCGAGTTGCCGGTCAAGCGCACACAATTAGAAACCAGGGGAAATGATGTCATTGCTATGTAGTTCGTTCCTGGCTGAGATGGGAAATGTACGGTGGAGGATACTGCGATTCTTGTCCGTTATTCATTAATCGGCCACTTACCAAACAAGGACACTTGAGTGATGGCATGATTCACAGCGCGCGGGTGCTTTTGAGCACCTCAAAGTCAGAATGGTGTAGACTAAGCCGTTCTATTTGCTTCTGATATGCATCCATTGATCGTCAATCCACCTCTGCACACCTCTGCACTTCCAACTAAGTGTCTGGAGGCAACGCAAGTAAGTACTGTGACAAGGTCGACTCAGATCCGGACTTTGCTGTAATGGTCTGCGATAACTCACCCTTCTCTGCCACTCTGGTAACGTCGCGTAGAACAGATAATTGTGCTGCTCGTCGGGACTTCTGCCTTGGCCCGTCTGGTCCACCAAGAATGAACTCCTGCTGTTTGAACAACACTCTATCCCAACGATCAACCTGCGCCATAGTGCAAGTATCGTACGACCCTCCAGGCACATCTTTGTTGTATCTGTCACGCCCCGCTTGCACCTCAGGAAGTAGATCCTCGGCTGAGATGCGTTCCAGTGGATTCTCTTCGATGCACCATTTGACCAAGTCGTCCAAAGGTTTCGAGTAGATGTTGTCCCAGCCTAACCGCCGCTCTTTCTCAGCTAGTGCCTGTTGCATGTCGAGCCGTCCCTTGTGCCTCTTTTGAACTTAATGCCGCCGTCTGGATTCATCCGGCGCATCAGACAATAGATAGTCCAGCCCACAAGGAAAACGTCCGTGTGAAGCGGTGTATATGGGTATGGGCCGTATTGCTCAGGGGCCATGAAGCCAAGGGTGCCGGAGCCCCGAGTAATGTTACTGATGCCGAGGATCTTATACAAGCCAAAGTCGCCAAGTACTGGATGTTTGAACGCAGGCCTTTCATTCTCTACGCCTTCCTTGATGAATATATTGTACGGTTTAATGTCTATTCATATATTGTTAGTACAGTAGGGTTACGCGAGAAAAGAGGCTTACCGTAATGGATGTATTTGCGACCCAAGTGATGCAGGGAGTTTAAGGCTGACACAAGATTGCAGAAGACGTGCCAGACGAAGACTTCGGGGGGGTATAACGCTCTTTTGTCAGTGCTGTCGTCATCCTCGATTTCTGGGTCCTCAGACAAATCATCGTTGCCGTATTCCGCGGGATGGGTCCAGCCATTGACTCGGACTACGTCGACTAGTGTAAGGTACTCTGCATACTCGGAATCTAGATCAATGCTACGTCAGCGAGTTATTCCAGACTTGCGAAGATAGGCAGCGCATACATAGCTTCCATGGGCGTATTGTGTCCGAGTGTTTGAAAAAGACCGAGTCCATTTGGAGGATGCAATTGGTGTAAGGGTTGGCCTTTATCTTCTGATTTAGATATACTTCGCACGGTTCGTCGTCAAGATCCTTCGGGTCACATCGCTCTTCGCCAGGCATGACTTCAACATCTTTGGCCACTATCTTTCCGTGTTGATTGCCAGCCCGGTCTTGGCATACCATGAACTTTACGTGTTCAAGGCCTTTGACTGTACCCCCAAAAACCCATTTTTGATCGTTTGGGGTCAATTTGGCGAACTTGAGATGCTTCGCCGCGAGCTCTGAGAACGTCATTGGTTCCCTAAGCACATACCATTGTTTCTGCTCGGTATCTTCGTAGAGAACGCCAGGCCATGTAGGAATGCGCCTATCTGTAGCGAGGCCGCCTCGCGTTTGACTGCGAGTGACCACATGTGGCCTGACTACCCTACGACACGTGTGGTAAAGAACTTGTGGGTTCTGCAGCACAGGCAGATTGCCTCGCAAAAATTCTATCTGTGTCCATATGATCTGTTGATCTAGCCTGTTCCATGTTTCCTGGTACGTTTGCCGCAAGGTTGTAACTATGGTGTCATCGCACGCATGTGTTGCCCTCACGGTGTCCATACGAGTTGTACGAGACTGACTGCCCACTGTATCCCGATGATACTCGGACAGCTCAATATCGGCCCAATGATGTCTCGTGCAAGAATTAGGGAATGACGGTTCGTTCCCAATGGGTACTAGGTCGGACCTATGGTGTAGAAGCCGGAGATACGTTTTGAGAGCGTCGTCACAGGTGTATAATTGCCCTTGTGACCAGGGCTCTTCTTTGGTCGCTCTCCAGTGTCCAAAATATTTTCGTCCATCATTCTCGTCCACGATGGGATATGTAGGACCACGGGTTTCCTGCGTCCACAGCTGTAATTCAATAGGCTCACCGGCGGACGGACTCAGATCGGAAGGCCATCAATGAAGGAATCTCATCGAACTTGAGGAGTTGATCCGAATCCGAATCCGGTTTGAACGCAGCGAAAGGAGTTCCGGGCTCTACTTCTTTTCCGATGCGTGGGAAACAACAGGTCTTCCAAGTTCCTTTGGCGCGCCTATGCACGCCGGTAGCTGTCCCTATCCTCACAGTCGCAAGCTGTCGAAGTTCCCTGCGGTCGGACTGCGGCAGTTCGTAACATCGTTCGCGTAAGAAAGCCAAAGCTAGTTTCTTGATGGGTGCTAAGTCGCGAGGCGTAAAATTCAGGCTGCCCGGCGGCAGCTTATATTCTGGGTCCGGGTCTTCGTGATCAGCCATCTGGGAGGTTATGTGATACTTTTGGTGAGTCTACATTATAGAAGGGTGATAGGATTCATCGTGCTTGTACGGGTATGCTGAGCCGAATGCCGCAAACGGTGTTGGTAGACAAAGCATTGCAACAAAGGCATGGCGACATGCAACAGATAATGAGGAGGCGAACGCGACACGTCGCCCAACTCTTTTTGGATGAAGCAATGATGGCTTGCGATCGAGCTTTGTGATGCGTGGAGGGCACGAGGGTTAGTCAAAAAGGGCTGCACTGCAGGCGATACTGGTAGTCTCCGACTGGCCACTTGGCGTGTTTACGATGTGGAACCATTCAGCTTCTTCTGATCACACAACAGAAATTTACGAATCTCTGCATACAGCAATCAATCAAACGAAGGCGTGCATGCTCGAAAACGAACCTGAGGTGGTGGTTCACGGTTGTCAACATTTCCATTACTATCTTCTGAAGGTGCCTCTTTCTTCTCCGTCCCTTCGATCCAACTATCGCATCTAGTACGCAACCATCGCGTTCAGCCCAGCCAACTCCCTCTCGAAGTTCTTGTGCTGCGAAATCGCAAATGTGTACGCACCCAAAAAGCCCGTCGAGCCCTTCACCATCTCGACCGCAGCCTTCCATCCTTCAGCCTGCACCTTACTCGCCGTGACAACACCATACGACTCCACCACATCGCCCGTAGTCGAGAACTCCATGCCCGGGAGATCGACCGCCATGCGCACAAAGTCAACGGCCTCGCCTGTCGCGCCAATAGCTTTGAGATGACCGAACGCCTCGCGCACCCAGTGCACAGCACGTCCGTTCTTGCGCAGCGCCTCGACGGACTTTGCGCCGCCGGGAACGAAGACGCTGTCGTACATGGTCGAGCGCTGACCTTCGAGGTGGTGGTCGGCGACGACGCCAGAAGATGAGTTCTTGTCCTCGCCCTCAGCGAAAATCTTGTTCCTACGAGGGCTGATGGTGAATGGTAGTGCGCCCTGGGCGGTGAGTGCTGCCTTGATTCCGTTGTATGCAACCTGATCGTAGCCGTCTGCGATGAGTATGGCGACCATGCGGGTAGCGATAGTAGGGGTTGGTGGTGCAAAGTCGAGCTGTGAGAGGCCCTTTGCCTTCTTGTTGTGCTTGGGCCGAGTCTGCTTTGTGGGCGCCTCGCCGCCTACCATTTCTGCGACACTCTGCGCCAGCTCGAGGTCGATTTCGCAGATTCGCTCGCACATGCGATTATACACGACGGGATCGTCGCAGTGGTCGAGCTCGAATGCGAATGCATTCATGGCGTGCATCTTCTCCGGCTCGGACAGCGAATTGTAGAAGAGTTCGGCTTGGTCTTTGTGCTCCCTGAACTTCTTCGATTGAGTCCTCGCCTTGATACCAGCCACTTTGGCCGCAAAATCAACATATCCGCCTTCTTCTTTCTTCGCTGGCGGCGCCGCCTCGAAGCGGTTAGGCCAGTAGTTTGCCTTGCCCTTGGTGATAGTGTGCCTCATGGCACCGTCGCGGTTGTGGTTCATCACCGGGCAAACGGGGCGGTTGATGGGTAGCTCTTGCCAATTGACACCAAGACGAGAGAGTTGTGTATCGGAGTACGAAAAGTTACGGCCTTGGAGCAGCGGGTCATCGCTGAAGCCAATGCCAGGTACCACGTGGCCGGTGCAGAACGCCACCTGTTCGGTCTGCGTGAAATACTCATCCGGGTTCCTGTCTAACTCCAACTTGCCAATATACCTGATCGGTACCAGCTCTTCCGGCCAGACCTTGGTCGCGTCGAGGATATCAAACTCGAAGTCGTGCTCCTTGGCCTCTGGGATGACCTGGATGCCGAACTTCCACGCTGGGTACGCGCCATTTTCGATAGCCTGCCACAGATCCTTGCGATGAAAGTCGGGATCCTGTCCAGCAATCTTGAGTGCCTCATCCCAGACCAAGCTGTGCACACCCAGCTCAGGCGTGAAGTGGAACTTGACGAAGTGGCGCTCGCCTTTGTCGTTGGTGAGCGTGAAGGTGTTGACACCGAAGCCTTGCATCATGCGGTAGGAACGAGGGATTGTGCGGTCGGACATAGCCCAGAAGAACATGTGAGTCGCTTCAGGATGCTGTTTCGGACGTCAGGTCCACCCAGCAAATGACGCAATGAAGCTTGACCCACCATGTACTGGAAGTCCCAGAAGTTGTTGTGCGCTGTCTGCGCCTGTGGCATCTCGCTGTCCGGCTCCGGCTTGCCCGCATGTATAACGTCCGGGAATCTGGAAAAATTAGTGTATGTCTCACGTGCAATTTGTACATGAAATCTGCTCACTTCATCGCGTCCTGAATGAAGAAAACGGGAATGTTGTTTCCAACAATGTCCCAGTTGCCCTCATCCGTGTAGAACTTGACAGCAAAGCCGCGCACATCGCGCACAGTATCTGCAGATCCACGGCTACCCAGCACGGTCGAGAATCTCAAGAATACAGGCGTCGTGCGGGAAGTGTCAGTGAGGACGCCAGCAGAAGTGACGTCCACGGCGGACTCGAAGAGGGTGAACTTTCCAAAGGCGCCGGCACCACGGGCGTGGACAACGCGCTCGGGGATTCTCTCGTGGTCGAAGCGGTGGATCTGGACAAATCAGTGACTTGTCATTATTGTGTGGAGCACAATCGGCACCTTCTCGCGGGCAAAGTGGTCCTCAAGTAGCATGGGGCCCTGCTTGTCCTCAGTTGCCACCTTGAGCCAGTCATCGGTATTGGTCTGCTTGACGCCAAAGTCGCTCGTGATCCTGTAGCTAGGATCGTGAACGTCCTTGGTGTCAGCGGCGAGTTGTGCAATCTTCTTCGACTCTGCGCCCGTCACGTTCTTGGCTTTTTCTGCGGCGTTGCCGACATTTGAAAGGATTTGAGAGGCCATATTCAGGATCTGGTCACTGGTGAACTGTGAACTTCGAGTCGTTGTTGAATTGGCACCGCTCTTTGTAGTTTATAGCGGCGAGTCGCGGTTAAGCAAATTCGTCGCGATGTTTACAATTCGACGTCATTTCGACGTGTTTGCGCTGCAACACCGCTTCGGTCTCCACAAATCCTTGCGAGTCACTCCTCTTTCAGTCTGACATCCGCAGTTCCGCTGGCGTGCACCGAGGCGAATACGCCGTAGATGCCCAATCAAGCAGAAGAAGTTGATAATACTGTGGGCACCTGGGTGTCGTCCGAGTGACGAAGCATCGCCGCGCTGCTGGCTAGGTACGCGAGTCGGACACTGTATCGGCAAAATGAAATGCCTTGCTGAACCCCATGCTCTTTCCATTGCCGTGAGTTTCAAGCTCCCTCGCCATAGTTGCCATTGCAGTCGTCGCGACCGCCTTGTCTGGTTGTGATACGCCTCTTCGTTCTTGAGGCTGTGACGTCAATCGTGATTGCGGGGTTCGTATTGGAAAATGTTCGATGTTTGCACCGCCGTCGTCCACTCGTGAAGAAACGATGGGTGAGACAGATACAGCTTGAAGGATCGATCGTGACGGAAGAGGGCGTGATTAGAGTTCCGGAAGTTGTTTGCCAAAGGTTGAGAAAAAAGCATACCGTTGCGAAGAACTAGTTCACGTCACGCGACTATCCTCCTATGCCAAAACAATTCACGATGACCGTTAGACATTCGTTACACGTGTGCTCGCTGGCGCCCTTTCGCGCAAACCAATCACAACCCATAGGAGGCGAGGTCCAGAACCGCTCGGAAGCCACACCGCGAAGTTACGGAGAACTCTCCGTTATGTAAAGCTTAAGTATAGGCGATGCGGCTGTTCCTCGAGCTAGCTTCAACTACTCATGATCGTCGAAAGGTAATCGGTGATAGGAAAAGCTTTGGGCGGTGTGCTGTTTGAATGTCAGCATGTAAGATCTTGACATGTATCCGTGACCTTTTTATCAGCCGCAGCGGCTGGCGTCAGACGTTGAGCCTCTGCACCCAAGTAGCCAATGAGCGGAGGAAACTTCGAATATGGTCAGTACGGTTGTGTTGGAAAAGCCGGATAATGTACTACCAGTGCTTGCTTTTGTAGCGTACGTTAAAACTACAAACATGCGATCACCGTGCTGCATGTTTCAAAGCAACTACGTTCCTTAGGCAGGCTGATGAGGTTAGAGTCAAAGTAGTACGTACCCTTCATGCGACCTTTCAACGAAACCGTAGATCTAGAGTCGCTGCGGAATTCAGTCCTCTACTTTGTATCTGCCGCTAGTGTCTGTGTGCCGTTCAGCCACATTGTTCGCTGACAGCAAGCGCTGAGATGCTCCTGTGTGGCTGCATGAGGCATCGTCCGTCAGCTGCGGGCCGAACAAGCAACTTGCCGCTGGAGATGTCTCGCCTCGGAGGCAGAAGAGCTGCACTGCGCACTATCATGATTGGGCTGTTGTCAGCATCTGAAGATCAGCTGTGCGTCTGGCGTGGGGGGTTCAAAGCTGCATCAGCTAGGGTAGGCGAGCGTCGCTTCGCGCAGATTACCGCAAAGCAAGACAGCAACAAGTGTCTTTGAGTCTACTACTCAAGTTCACTAGTCTACACGACTGGTGGACTGGTTGCTGTTGACGGGCGAGAACCCCACTATTAGGCCTCCCAGCGGATTCTTGGGATCCAGATGTTGCAGAATTGTGAGATGATGGTTCAATACTATACGACATGTCGAGCCGATGATAGCTAGTGTAGGAAGTAACGACCTCGGTAAATAGATACACGAATTGACAAGGCATTTCCCTACCAACATCACGCCATAGCTGTCGAAAGGTTCCGTCCAGGGTCAATCAAGCGTCGAGCAAGTGGGACTGTGGCCTCGCTTGAGTGTCCTACTCAAGGATCAGCCTGTTCACTTGCAAGATTTTGGAGATCGCCTACTTGACAATAGGTCCAAGTGGATGTATATGTATCAAAAGGTCCGTATCTTAGAGCTCATCGCAGGCATTGGCTACCCTCAGAACCATCGAGGTAATCAAAGGTCCGGAGTGCCCGGCTTAAGGCAATTTAGGGATCTTCCGCCTCGCTGCTAACGTCGCTGGCGGATGTGGAGTTTTCGCATGGATGAAGGCTTGTGGATCTGTTCGTGGCGTTGAAGGGTTGAAATGCACCGACATCACTCCGTCCCCGCATGACGCGATACGCGAATAGGTACCTCAATTTAAAGCAAGCTTAACCGAGCTTAGGTTCGTCATTTGCACCGGCGCCGGCACTCAGCTCCGCGTTGGCCCTGGTCAGATACTAAAATTGTCCTCTGTGTGCGATTGAGTTTGGCAGGTTGGAAAGCGTTTGCAACTTTGCGCAAGATCCACTGTGAACGACACCTGATGATCGCATCTTTAGTTGCCCATCTCGACGACGCTGAGACGGCCCTGCGAGGCCGTAGCACCTGGACCAGCGTGGTCGTTTGGCTAATTGCTTGGGTGTGTTGGTAGGCCCAGCGATAACATTGAATGTCAAGAAGTAGGTTTGATCAATATGTCCTTTGGGAAAGCGAGAACGACGTGGGTTTGGGCGTCTGAATGAAACAAAACAATAGCATCGACCGGAGAGGTTTCCAATCAGAATGCTGCTGGGAGTCGTGGACACCGCTCGTCTGCGACATATAGTTTCGAGGTTATGTATGTCTTTCCGCCGCGCAATAGAATTTGCGACTGTCTTCGCTGACGGAGCTCCAGACGCTGTGCAGGTGTTGGTCGCACAAGGCGATCTTTTGCGCGGGCCGATGAGCTAGGACTTTTTGGTGACAGTCTTCTGTGCCAACCCTGCAGCCGTTAGAGCAACGTGAAACAGATTTTTGACAGGTTGGGAACACAGAGAAGAGACACGGCATGTGTCGGGCGCCCGTTCGTACCAGAGTCTCTGGCCTCACGACAGCGCGTATGACCGTCAAGATCTGCTCTAGAAGTCATCGAGGATGGAAAATTGGGTAGTCGGCTGCAACGTCAGTCGTGTGAATGCAACGACACCGATCGTTTCGACGAGGCCTCGAACTCCGCAGTTTTGGCCGGCACTTGACGATCCTCTTGAAACGCAAAGCGCTAGTAGCTTTGTCACAAAGTACACATACTTTGCGATGCGCAAACAGTCGCGGCGGCTTTGTTTCGAAACTTGGTCTAAGTGGACGACGAGGTGCCGCCAGTGATAATTGGGACTCCCGTTGCGCTTCACTCCCTTAGCCGTGTGGGTTCGCAATCATGAAAGCTGTTGATTCAATGTTCCACCCGCAGCCGTTGGAGACGTGGGAAGACATGATCCAGCGCCGCATGACATGTTCAATTATTGGCTGCCCTGTATGTCCAGGGTGCCATGTGTGAAATTGAATGCTGTACAGTTGTAGCAACAGCAAGGGTGCATTCCTACAGCAGCTCAACAGGAAGCGTTTCCAGAAAGGTGTCATGTTAGTGAGATGCGCCTGTTCACTCCTAAGCGTCGCGGCATGGTTCCGGGATGCAGGAACAGACTTGGCTCGTTGTCGCCAGCCATAAGAGGGAAGAAGAAGACTGGTTAGGGACAGAAAGCTGCGGTTGACCTTTGTGCTGCAGGCAGCCTCGGGCCAGCCTTTCAATACAGCAAACTTCGTGCGCCAGAGAGCGCATCATCAGCCTTGCCGTAGTGATGTGTGAGTGTGCGTGACTTGAGTGGGTAGCTAAGGCGCGGCAGAGCGTTTCGAGCCGGCTAATGTAGGGGTGATGAAGGTCACTACCAGGGCTAATGAGCTAGCCATGTGATGGACGGAGAAATGTATCAGCGCGTTAAAGCCAAATATTGATGCCCCAACCGGTCCTGGTTGAGGATTGGCGCGCCGACTGTGCCATGAGGGGAAAGGAGGCACAACTTGGGCAGCTAACTTAAACAAAGGCCGCCAGGAGAGCGACAAAGACGCCTGGCAGCGACCTACTGCAGTCTGCATGTAGACGCACCATAGGCCAGGGGTCATCCCAGTCACGATCACCCTGTCTGCATTGTGGCCCATGCCTATCCGGAGCCAACGTCTTTCTAAACGGCAGCGGGCACAATAATCTAACACATCGTCGAGAGGGTACCGTCTGCCCGGCACGCTGCAATGGATACATTATAAAACACTTGCGCTCCTCATTCATCCCTTCTCGACGCTCCGACCACTTCCCCTCCACACCTCTGCTTGCTTGCTGTGCTTAGTAGCTTCGCGGTACCTTGCGTTGCTTGCTGCTGCTGATACCACTGCCACTGCTACCCTCTACCTACCCTGCCCTTCCAACTCTCCCCTCGGCGACCAGACACCAGAGAGACGTGGACTTTCACCCTCACCACAGCGCCCCTCGCACCTTGCCCACGCAGAAACCGGACCTTATCTCGTTGCTCACCGTCTCGCACCTGCCCTCATTGTTCGTTCTGCATTGAGAAGCAGCTCCCCCCGCCGATCTGCCAATCAGCGCGTCCAGGCCCCACCCCGCCTTCCTCGCGCCGCGACGCCTGCACCTGCACCTGCACCCTCACACGGCAGGCGCTCCCCGCCGTGCAACCTGCAACCGCCGCCCTCGCTCGCCTACACGCCCTACTCGCCAACATGTGCGTGAAGGTGGTGCACAAATACGGCTGCGGCCACGAACACATAGAGAAGGCTGCATGCGCAACGTCAAGAACAACAAACTGCAACGTAAACACCGTCAAGACCGTCAAGCACGACGAGAAGTGTGATTCATGCGACCGTTAATGAGTATGCCTTCCTCGCCTCGAACCCTCACTGCGTAACACGTGTCTGACACCTAGATGTAGTGTGCCACAGAAGACTTTATCCGGACGATACCCCACAATGGCCGACGGCACTCTGCGTGTGCTCACCTTGCCCGCACAAGTCATACCTCAGCGCATCGGTCGCGAGTAGTCTACATTCTGGGCGCAATGAGCTCCCTCGCAGGAGCTTTAGCCAACTGTTGCATTTCACGGCGTCATGGGAAACAAAAGTACTGGCGTTCAATTGGCATTGGGGCTCATCAGGGCGTGGACACCGCGAGTCCGGCGTTTTGAGTACAGGCCGGCGTCAGGCCATTTCTTATCTTGTATTACTCCACATCTGTCTGTCCGCATGGGATCAGATTCTCTTTCTAATTGTGTCGATCGCACCATAAGCCGATATGGCCTTACGAGACCATTTGTTACGCTTCGTTACTTCTATTATGATATCACTTTGAGCGGCCTTGCACTACGCAGCGGCAGGACACGGAGAAGCTTGAGTAAGCTACGAGTTGATTAATGTAACAGGCATCCGAAAGAGCGCTCTTGCTCTTAGCGGACTGCCGTGGTTGAAAGCTAAGCTGTACGTGATTGTGCCGTTTGCGAATGGAAGCCACTAAACATAGTACCAATATGGTGAGGCTGATTCGCCTACAGTGATCAGTAGCGCCATACATGCACGACCGTTTCTCGCCAATATCACCCGCACACGGCTGCAGATGTTACAAGGTGGTGGCGAGTGCGGACTACTCAAAACGGACCCATGTGACCGCAAGTCACAAATCAACTCATCCCCGTGGGATATTGTCATATAATGTATCGCAATACAGCCTTACCGTCGGAACCAGGCAAATTTTGTCACGACTTTACAGCCGCTCCCTCATAGGTCGGGATAGAGCACATTTCCAAACACCAACTTGAACACGCCAGGCCTGGCGCAAGGCGGACCCAGTGATCTGGGAACGCTTGCTATGAGGACTTGATCCTGCAAACGTGACTGCATTGCAATCCTTCCGCTTCAGCAGAGGACCGGGCCGTGGCATGTTCGTTGGCGAGTACAGTCAGCTCTGCCTTTTAGGAGACTTGATCAAAGAGCCACATGCATGTCCGATCGCGATACTCAATCTCAAAGCTAGACTGAACGGTGAAAATTACATGCTGGCAGGTTGTGATGAAGCCGAGCTGTGATTTGTGGACTCCACTGCCATGATCGCCAAATAGCCGAAGTCCAAGATATATGTGAAAGCACTATGCGTCAACGTCCCGCACTGACATGGCTGCAGCCAACCGGGAAAAATGGTCTTCTAGAAGCAGTTCAGCCTGACATGTGCAATTGGTTGGACCTAGGGTTGAGCCACCGCAATCAATGCACCGAACATGACTGTCTTCCACTCTCGCCTACCGCCACACTCTCACTCTTGGTTGGACGGAGCCTGTCCATAGTGGTTCTGCGTATCATAGTGACCGGGTAGCCCTTGAGCATGTTCGAGAGACTTGTGGATTGCTTAGTTTGGTCAGTCCAATCTATCTCGCGCAGACATGGTCACGATGCTGGCTGTCAACCTGGTCTTGTGCCTGTCTCGTGTGGCTTCTCTTTCCAAAGACACAACACCCCGGAATACCCCCGGGGCGATCTACGAACTGGAGACGCCACGGCGTGTGCCTGCAGCGATGGCTTGCGGCTCTTTTTCGATACGCCAAACATAGATTGAGACTGCCGTCGTACTGCGATGGCAACGTCTTTGCAGATTGCGTGTAAGTTTTTCAAACACCAAAAGGAGAGCTACACCCTGTAAGAATGTACACCCTCAAATGCAGTACTTGCAATGCAAATGCAAGTACGATGAAAGCTCAAGATAAAGTGAGTCTTGCTTACGATGCCAAGTGTTGGGGCTCGGGCAGCCGTTTCCCCATTCGGAACCGCCAGCCACAATCTGCAACCTGCCCTCATCAAACCTCATACTCACCCCAAGCAATGTCCATTGATATCAACTGGGATACGCTCACCAGCGGAGCAGATGGAGCTGCTCGCGCAGAGAGCATACGCGCTTTCATACACGAAAAGTTCCAGCAGGTGACATTGCCACGCTTTATTCGTTCAGTCCACGTCCACTCTTTTGATTTCGGCAACACATCTCCGGAGATCGAGATCAAAGACATTTGCGATCCTCTGCCGGATTTTTACGAGGAGGACGAAGATTATCCAGACGACGACGAGGGTGACGAGGACGCAGCAGGGCTCGATAGTGACCCCCGCAATCATGGCGATTCTACCACTAAGCATTCGCAAGAGCAAGGCGCCAGAGATAATGGTAGAGATACGGCGCATCCTAAAGGACACACCTCACATCACTCACAATCATCGTCTCGTACCTACGACCAGAAGCCTGTCGGTCGAACCTCTCTGACGGCCCACCAGCAGCTGGCCAGCCCCGGCCTGTCTAGGGGCTTGACCCCGGGTATACCTGGTGGCACTTCCAATATCAACTACTTTCATCTTCCACTGAGTGCAGGTTTATCGGGTGCCACAACTCCCCTGGCTGCTGTGGCTGGTGCACAACTGCAGGGCTGGCTGGACAATCCCTATGGCCGGCCATCAACGCCAACCAACATGCGTCTTCGCCATGCAGCATCATTCAACTCCCTCACACTAACACCGCAGTCTCATCCAGACCCTGGCTCGCGTCCTTCTTCGCGACACCAGCAGGATGTTGAGAGAAGAAGGTCCTCGGCCAATTCAGATGACCAATCGTCCCACGACAGGACCCCATCATCCTCACCCCACCGCATGCTGGAGAAGAGCCCCGAAGACATCCAAGTTGTGGCTCACGTGCAATATAATGGAGACATCAAGATGTCACTCACTGCAGAAATCCTCCTTGACTATCCGATGGAGAGTTTCGTTGGCATCCCATTAAAGCTGAACATTACTGGACTTACATTCGATGGCGTGGCCCTTTTGGCCTACATCAAGAAGCGAGCCCACTTCTGCTTTTTGTCGCCCGACGATGCTGAAGCGTTGGTGGGAAGTGAGACTGGGTTTGCCGGTCTCCAAACTGATGCCCAGGGTCACAACGCCCATCCTATTGAGCGACCCAGCATCGGAGGTCTACTTGAGAACATCAGAGTCGAAAGCGAGATTGGAGGGCAAGGATCTGGCAAGCAAGTACTCAAGAATGTAGGCAAAGTGGAGTCGTTTGTTCTGGAGCAGGTCAGGCGCATCTTCGAGGACGAGTTCGTCTACCCGAGCTTCTGGACATTCCTCGTTTGAGTAGTCTACTCTTATCTCAACACGAGGTCTCGAAAGTGGCACTCGCCGCATGAACTAGCAGCGATACACTACTGCACTTTCATATTCCCACTACGCGCAACTTGCGGTCACGCGTAGTGGGGCGCGCATCGAGGGTAACACAGGCACATGTCTCCACTTTCGAGCTACCGTTGTAGCGCAGGGCTCACACAAGCAATACTGTACCATTGCAGTAAGTGAGTCCCCATGGTTGACGCAAGGGATGCATCAGAAACGTGGGTTGGCGCTCTGCCAAACGCGGCTGCGTACAGAAACGGGTCACGGTGTTTTGACAGGTCCGTTACCTGACAGCGGGAGTGACAGAATCAGGCCATGCCAGTGCGACCCCACAGGGAATACGATGCTCAACCGACCTGCGGTGCGACGGTCACGTAGCTGTCAATTTTACCTTAGCTGCGTTGCTTTGGACGGAAGCCTTGTCGCTTGTGCACCATCGCCCAGCGCGCTTGACTCAATCAACACCTCCTATCACGTTCGGAGCTGGGGAACGTCCGCTTTCGATGTGGTGCGTCCTGCCCAACATTTCCCGCAATTCCCGTCCTCAATTCGGAGTTCAAGTTAAGGGCACGACACTCCCTTGCCGCTAGAGTCTGTGCATTCTTCACGTCGGCTGCCAGCATCGACGTGATCGACGATTCGACGGCTACTACTCCCGCACACCGACGGGCAAGCCTCACGGAGAACAGCATGTTACATGCACCCGATACATGCAACACTCAGTCTGCTCGAAAGAGCGGGATCACCAAGGATCCTGGCCGGAGATCATTGGTATGTTGCATCCGCAGGTCTTGATTGCGCAATGAAGATATATTTCGTTGAGGGCAGGATGGAGCTGGAAGGACCTCCGGATATATGATTTGCAAGGCAGGTGCTTCTATTCTCAGACGAGCCGAGAGATGGCGTTCGGCTTGCCTGATGACACGCATGTTTGCGATGGTCTCGGGCAATATCAGAACGTTTGGGTTGATTGAGGGGTATATGTGCGCTGGTATAGGGTGTAGAGGGGTCTGTATGTCTTGCAGGATATAGACAGGGTTGAGTGGCTAGGCACGTGTCGCTACCACGATTGCATCGGGAGTTGTCTTGGTGGTCAATCTTGGAGTATTTCTGATCAAGCTTTTACACGAGATGATGGTGATTGGCACGCGTGGGGGGTCCAATCCTTTAGACGCGTCGAGCTGCATTGCATGACTTTCGTACATGTTCCATGAGAAATCTTTTTCGGCGTAGAGCAGTGAAGCCCAATTCTCTACTGAGATTGTTTGTCAGATGTCCGAGACGAAATCAAGCAATGGAGTTCGCTCGCTTCGAACGCCACGCAGATGCGACAGACACGAGCCAAACAGGCCAGTTCGAGTGGCTGGTGCGACGTCATAGGAGGAGCTCGAAGTACCCCGCCAACCTGTGGCAGCTGAAACATGCGCTAGACAGCAAGACAGCACTCAACACACAGCCATTTTCTCCTCCACGACACCTACAACACCTAAAGTACACTATATCGATACACCTTTGATAATTATATCACATCAAAGCTAGCACGATGCCACCCAAGCTCGAGCTCAGCTCGCTGTGGCTGCCATGCCTGGTCCTGCTCGTCTTCTGGGCCCGCCCCGCAGCAGCCTTCGGTGCAGGAAACATTGCCAGCCTGAGTGCGATTGAGGGCCAGAATTGGCGCCATGGCGACATTGAAGACACGCTGCTTACACTGCTCATCTCGAGCCGGACGGGCAAGAAGTTCAGCAAGATGGACGTGAAGCGCGTCTACTTCGGCAACTGGCTGCGCGACTACTCGCAGGCGGTGGACGTGGGCACCGTCAAGATGGTGTCCTCGGAGGCGATCCGCATTCTACTGTGGGTGCTGGGCTTCATGTCGTTTGGGTACGGCACCAAGGAGTTCGAGGTGACGCGCGATCGCCTGGGCTGCTACAGGCCCGAGGAGCACATCGACAACCCGAAGGTGGCCACTCCAACCCTCTGCCTACCAATGCATATACTGAGTTCGTGACTAGGACTACGCCGACAACCTCGATGCCCGCGACTACGACCGCCGCCTGCGCGCCCCCGTCGACGAGCGCCGCGAGCTCAGCGTCGACGAGCGCACCGGCCTCAAGGCCTACATCGCCAGCGAGGACAAGGGCATCATGACGTCGGCGTCGATGGTGCGCGACCTGCTGCGCCGCTGCATCGACCTTGGCCGCCGCTCTGGGGGCAGGGGCCCCGACTTCCACGAGGCGCTGCGGCTGCTCGGCACCGCCACGCACTGCCTCGAGGACTACTCCGCGCACTCCAACTACACCGAGCTGGTGCTGATCGAGCTGGGCGAGCGCGACATCTTCCCGCACGTGGGCCGCAGCGCTGTCTTTCAGGTCCAGGAGGCCCGCAAGCAGGTCTTCCCCATCGTGACGGGCACGTTTGGCGGCGTCGACTTCCTGCACTCTGTGTGCGGCGAGATCTCGGACAAGGCCACGCAGTCGGAGCTACAGGAGCTCGAGGGCACCATCACCAACGCCGACCGTAGCAAGAACAAGAGCAAGATCAAGGACCTGCTGAGCCAGCTGCCCGACGGCATCTTCGGCGGCAAGGACCAGGCGGGCAAGGCCGACGAGCTCGAGAACAGCGCCAATGCCGCGTCCATGGGCAACGTGCGCATCTCGCCCAAGGAGCCTGAGGAGTTTACGCAGCAGCTGGGCGAGCTCGTCAAGCAAATCTACCCCATTATGGAATTCCACGACGAGATCATGCAGTCCATCTCCGCCTTCATCGAGAACATCCCCATCCTGCCCGAGCTGATCGAGCAGCTGCAGGAGCAGGTTACCGTCTTCGTCTTCAGCCTGCTGGCGCCCTTCGTCTTGCCTATCCTTTCCCAGGTCAAGACCGAGCTCGAGACCGGCTCTAGTGAAGTCATTGCCAGCTCGCGTGAGAAGCAGCACATCGTCTTCAACGACGACTACTGCACCGACCCCACCCACAGCATGCTGTCCAAGGACCACTTCTCCAATGTGCTGAACGAACCTGCCGGTCGCGTCGCCTCTGCCGTGCTGTCGTGGGCCGTCCCTCAGATCGTCCAGTGCTGGGACGGCGAGGCAGACCCCGAAGAGACCATCAGCCGTATCATCGACGGCGTCTTCCATCACCCCGCCTGTCGCCAAGGCCGCGTCCGTGGCTCCGAGCAGTGCCGCTCCATCATGTTCCAGACCGTGGAGAAGTGGTGGAGGGCGCAGCCAGACCAGGACGACCTCCGTCGCAAGCTCAGCCGCCGCGGTGTCCAGAACGGCGAAAACCACAAGCCCGGCGTACACGACAAGGGCCACGGCTGCGGCAAGCCCCTCGGGATGGCGAACGATTTCTCTGGTGGTATGGTAGGAGGCGGTGGCAGCAAGCAAGCCCAGAAAGTTACTCAGCAAGCCGGCAAATTCGCAAGCGAGGCTGTCGGTGGTGGTGCTCTTGGGGGACTCCTGGGAGGTCTCGTCGGCGGCGTCGGCGCCTCTCTGCTCGGCGACTCGTTTGGCGGTGACGAGAAAAAGTCCAAGAAGAAGGAAAAGTACGGCGATGACGGCTCGTACACCCAGTCTTACCAGGAGTCTGGCCACCACCAGGCTTCCGGCTATGGCGACAGCGACCGCCGCGGCCAGGCGTCCTACCAACAAACCCAGTACCCTGGCGGCGGACGTCGCGAGGAGTACTCTCGCCAGGAACAAGACGAGCGTGGAGGCTCTTACGGCTACCAGCAAAAGGTCGAGACGTCCAATTACTCGGGCTCCGGCGGGTATGAGCGTCGTGAGGAGCGCACCATCCAGAGCGGAAACGAGTGGCGCACCGAGGAGAAGCGCGAAGGCTTTGACCGTGGCGGCGAGTACTACTCGGAAAACAAAGAGTGAGTTACCTGGATTCTGTTGATGAACTCTACTGACTATGATGCGACAGACGCCACGGTAAGTCCAAGTCCTCCAAGCACAAATCCGACACCGAAGACGACGACTCCAATGACGATGACTCGTACGAGAAGCGTGCCAAGAAGGAGCGCAAGAAGCGCGAGAAGGAGGAAAAGAAACGTATGAAGAAATATGGCGGTGGTGGTTCTGACGATGATGACGACGATGCTAATCGCCGTCGTGCAGGGAGCCGCGATAGGAAGAAGAGCCGCTCCAGATCCCGCGAGAGGCAGCAGCGCAAGAAGAGCAGGAGCCCGAGCCCGAAGCGAGGTGGAGGGTATGGGCAGGAGAGGAGCTATGAGCAACAGCACTCTTCTGGGTATGGAAGCGGAAGGCAGCAGGAGTCGTCAGGTTATGGCCGCCAACAAGAGTCATCCGGTTACGGAAACGACTCTTACTCCTCTGGTCGCCAACAAGAATCGTCTGGCTATGGCCGTCAAGAGACCTCAGGATATGGCCGCCAGCAGGAATCCTCCGCCTACGGACGTCAAGAGACCTCCGGATATGGCCGCCAACAAGAGCCATCCGGTTACGGTGGTGATTCCACTGGCTACGGCGGCCAAGAGTCCTCGGGATATGGCCGTCAGCAAGAATCGTCAGGCTACGGCGAGCGAGAGACTATGCCCGGTGGCTTTGAAGAGGAGCCCCAGCAGCCATCTTACGGCAGTCGTCGCAATGACGAGGACGAGTATGGTGGGAGGAGGGAGGAGTATGGTGGCGGAGGTGGAGGGTATGGGAGTAGGTACTAAACTGCCCAGATTGGGGACCTTGATGGTTTTTGGTAACGTGACTTGATGAACTCGATGAGAACCAGATGAGTATGCACGTATTCTTAGAAACGAATCTGAATATTATCAAGGATGAGAGTATCGCCGGTATACTTTCATTGAGTGTTACATACAGCCCAGAATGTGCGTGTCATACCGCTTGAAAGTAAAGTAACGACAAACTCACGGTGAACACGACAGTGACAGCTACCTTTCGTTATGGAACGCAATTCGACGGGAAAAGGTAACCTTTCATCTTCTCCTCCGAATAAGTGAGAGAATGTTTCATGTGTGCACGTATCTACCTGCTGCCGTCATGAGGGCGCTAGTTACATAAGCGACTTGTGCGCCCCACAATCGCGTCGCGTCGCGACAGTCTTTGTGTCGAATTGTACTCGTCCGCTCTCACCGTTTTGCACTCTCGTCGTTCGATACATACCTCCCGGCCGTAATCAAGGCCCTCGCGTACGTGGAGGAGGTCGAGGCCATGCTGCTCAACAGCGCTCTTCAACTGCCCGGTGACTTCACCCGACCCGACTACGTTCCGACTCTGCAAGAAGCGACCGAACTTTTCGACGTTGTAGCTGATTACATCCGGGATACGCTGCAAGTCGCACCTCGGGTCTACAGTAGCGCGATGAGGAGCATGTAGCTCCAAGTCTATTCAAAAGTATGGTGCTAAGCCACATACTTGTCGGTCGCTTGAAGAACCCAAACAACGCGCACCCTTTGTTTTTGCGACGCTGTCCAAGGAGAATGTGGTAATGATGAAGATCTGGAACGGAAGGGAAGGATCCAGATAGACAGAGGTTACGCTCTTCCGCAACTCGACAGCGCCATCAAAGATGAAGTGATGATCCTTCGGGATTTCATCAATGTACGTGCTACGATTTGTCTAGTAATGTTGATCCTTCTCGCTGACTTTTTTTTGACGCATAAGGTGCTAGACTGACATATCTACACGGCCACATCCTCTACGATGAAGCTGAGATTATGAGCAATTGCATCGCGTCCAATCGCGCAGCCTTGGATATTGGACAAGAGTTTGGGTATGCGGGCGACATCAACGAGGTTACCGCAACAGCGAACCGTATGGCTTGGGACAACAACCGGGTTGCTCTTCAGCCGCACCTCAACCAGTTCTATACGGCAGCGCGCTGGACGATGAGCGTGTCCCGGAGACGACTTTTGCCCGCAGAGCAGCTGACTTCCTTGCATGGTGTAACACCATGCAAGGTGGAGACACCGACGACAATGTCGACCTGTTCTTATTCGATTACTGTATGCACATTGGCGTAACAGTACCTGGAAGGCCGAGATCAAGGTGAACAAGGACACTGACCCTTCGACATTCCCTTGCCGTTGGTCACCCCGTAGCCATGGACGGCATAACTACCCATTCGCCCAGCGTCCCGCTGGTCAGCGGATCTTCTCTATGTGAGTACAACATACCGCCAACACTTCATTTAGAACACCGACTGATTGTGTTCTACTTTAGTGCCGACTTGAGAAACCTCACGCAGCTTCGTCGCGTGGCGTCCGCGAACGTAACGACCGTATCCGTGAGGCCAGACTTGGCCCAGCCAGAAACTGCATAAGCTTACTACGGTAACGTCATCGAAGACCTTCAGTTGAATCATCTCCCAACCGATCTTGTCCACATCGTAGAGCCGGTAGTCACCACGCAGTTCAGGGATGCCATGGCTCAGCTGTATCCCAACGCTTTGCTACCTCCTGCCCCCCATAGCTACGCGTGGCCGAAAACCCGTGCACACCCAGCCAACAAACCTGCTCGTGCCATCCTCCATGACCGTTACGAGTCATTCATCGTTGGAATCCAAGGAGGTGGACTTGAAGCCTACAACGCCATCACGGTCCAGGAACTCACCCTACTACGTGATCTCATCATCTCGCCACAGCCGGACGTCCTTGAGACACAGCGTGCCATCAACCTCCTTCGCACCTGGTTTGAAGATGCAAACGACCATACCCTCGATATCACACCAGATAATTGCTGGCGTGGTCCGCTTGCTTTGCAGGAGATCCGCGATGCAGATAACAACCCACGCCGACAGCTACCACCTAACGATCCAAACCACATCGGCCCAGGCAAACTAGGTGAGAGAATGGGTACAGGGAAAGAGGGAATGTGGATGGGACTGGGAGAGATTAGATGGTATTGATGACTTGCTGGATTGAGATGGGGCGGGAATGCAACCCAAGAAGCCTGAGCGTTGCTACCATCGTAACGAAACACCATAACAAGACAAACCCTTCATTTCCAAACATCGCCCAAGAACTCGTCCATGCTTGTCAACTGTAGATTCAACAATTTGCCCCAATCATCAGACACACACCACTCCCCATTGGCCATGCTCAGCAAATATTCCCGAAGCGTATACTTCGATATAGCCTCCCGCATCTCGACCGGAACACCAGGATGATCAATCATCGGACACCACGGCGTCTCAAACTGCCCATCTCGGACGCTCTTCGCGTCGACACGCGTCACTTCAAAGTGCCCACGCAGCCTCTCTCCCAAAGCCAGGATCTCCCGTACAGTAGTTTGTGACCCACAAATACCGCCAACCTCCGGCCAAGGCTCAGGATAATCCAGGGCTGCAGCGACTGTCACTGCCATGTCCGAGAGGCTTGTGATCGTTACCGGCGCATCTTCTGATCCAGACACGATAATGGCCCTTCGATTGTCGAAGTCGATCATCATCTGCATACTGTGGAAGTGAGGATAAGTGCGGCGTGGATGCGCGAAATAGTCTGCGAAGAAGCCGGGCTGGAATAGACAGTATTGAATGACCTGCACGGGGTGTGTTAATGGACCAAACGCGAGCGCAGTAGTCGTGCAGTTCCAAGCATACCTTAGTTGTGGAATTGACTTCTGCCAGGTACTCTCCTACCCTGTTCTTCCACTGGTAGTGAGCGATGTTGTTCTTGCTATTACTGCTCCAAACACGATAGTTAGCTGAAAGAATCGAACGCAGTCACGCGTATGTAACACTCGCGGGGTGAATAGTTACACGTACGCAGCCCATTGAGAAGGCGCAAATCTACCAACGCCAGCCTCGATAGCCGCGTCAATGATGCGTTTCTCAAGTGTGACATTCTGTTCGAAGTCCATTGCCACCAGAAAGGATATGACCGTGTCAATGCCACGGAGAGCCGAAACGATCGAAGAGTGGCTGTCGTAGTCTACTTGAGTCATTTGGACCGTGGATGGTAGATCGGTCGGACGTTCGGCCTGGCTAGCTTTTTAGCTCGTTGGAAATGCTCAGGTATTTAAGCTTATATACCCTTCGACTGAGAATGGTCACTTCATAATTGCCTCTTTTGACAATGGCATCGATAACCTCGCGTGCTACGTCTGTGGCACTTGGTGTAAGTGCTCTGCTAAAGCTTCGTTTTGAACACATGTCGCTGGGAAACTTACTGGCAGTGCCTCCGACGACAGCGACTTTACCCATTGTGAATCGAAATTGAGGGATTGATGTGTGTTGCCCGCTTCAAAGCCGTTTGGATCTATTTGTTGAACGATCATAGTCACACAGGATGCGTCTACTACTTATGTGTAAATGTATATTAGCTGTGTTGGAAGCCGTGCCGTAGTTGTGACTAAAGTGCTTGGACAGACCCACTTCGGTCCGCCGCAATCGACTATAAACGTATCGACGTATTGATATTGTAGCTTGCATACGCATGTACAAGCGCTTGATTGGCTATGAATGCTGATAGAACCGAGTCTCCAATCATACAGTTCAATCTACACACGACCTGAACTTGCGTCTTCTCTGAATCCGTCCCCGTCTAAAAGGGCCTTCTTGTCTTAGCTTTATGGTAGTTGGACTTCTGGAACTACAGACGTTACACTTGTAGCTCGGACGACTATTTTCGGATCAACTAGCCGGAACTTCGACGTAGCAGTTCGGACGAAATGCCGAAAACGCACGGAACAAATCCTCTAACGCAGAGGAACCATGGTGGTACTGATTAGCAGTATCGTATGAATGTATTTCGCTCATAGTTCGCTCGTGCAAACTCAACGCACACGAAACATAGGATAAGGAAGCGATGAAATAGCACTTGCAGTAAGTGTCGGAGGAAGTCTCTTTCGATGTACACAGTCACACAGGGTCGAAGAACACGTCTTGCCTTTTCCGGTTTCAATTTTTCCATTTCAAGCAGACTTTTCAACTGTATCCAAAGTCATCATCAATTCAATTGCGTGGCCCTGGAGGTTAAATTGCCCGCCCAAAACCACACGAGGAATGAAGAAGCTGGAGTCTCGCTCTAGACGAACTTCTGCCTAAGCGACCAGCCAAGGCGTTGCGAAAGTTACCTTAAAGACATTGACGATCTGCAGCGAGAGTTCAGAAAGGCGTATCAAAATGCACTCACTGAAGCTGCGGACATTCTCAACACGGTTGCGGACAGAATCTCGCGTGGAGGAACGCAAAAGAAAGCGATCACTGGAAAGCAACGTGCGCGCGCAACGACTTCACGTCCTCTATACACACGTCTGGGCAAAGATGGCTTTCCTCGTCTTTACTCTGCAGGTCTCCCCTAGAACCAGCGTAGCTGAGATCAACGACGCCAAATCTTGCTACCTTACATCCAGACAATAACAGGAGCGCTTCGACTTCTGGTATAGCAATTTCGGTACTGGCGTCTTGGTCACCATGTTCCGTCTCGCGAGGGGCCACGTCGAAGTGCGCTCGTGGATGGGCATCAAGTTGTATGCAAAGATGTTTGTCGTTATGGTCAAGACGCGCTGGAAGTAAGGGGAGCTGTCACTCGGCAAGATAAGGTTGACGATGGCGTAAGATTCGTGTCCGAATTATCGATTTTGCTGCGGCGTCGATGTGCGTCAGCAGAGTCGCGAGCTTAGTCGCCGCGTGATCACTTTTCCCGTATCTCGTGCGGATCATCACGGATGCGATGCCTGATAACTTCCAGTAAACTATCGATTCGATCTTGGTGGGCTGATGGTGTGCTGAGGATGATCGGGCTGCCACATGTGAACAGCATTTGCGATCTTCAGTGCCCTGGGGACAGACTATGGCTGTGACGTTCGAGTCTCGCAATCCGCATCACGAGGCAGTGAAGAAGGCATTTGATTTGGACATGATTTGATTCGTCTATAGTCCATTCCATCACAGTCATTATTTACCAGATACCGCCATAATCTATATACCAAGCAACGACCTCAAAAAGCAAAATTAAATCCCAATTCTGAACGCCGCGGCTATGCAAGTCTAAGGAATGGATTGCTCCTCAACGAGAGCATACAGCGACCGAAGTGCTGCTGGCATTAGATGCAACCTGCCCCGCTTGTGTATACAGACCGCTACAGTGACGGTCTATGGATGAAAATCGTATATCTTTGTGAATGGAAAGGGTGAAGCATGATGCTTAGTACTGGTGGCTGGGGTAACCGGTCGGCGAAGGTGTTGGCTTCGACGAAGGTGTCCATGCGGGATATCCGACGACGGAAGACGAGGGCGTGGCCGAAGGCTTGACAGACGAAGACGACCAGATAGGGTACTCCGGGCCAACAGAGGATGATGATGCGGCGGAAGGCTTGATGGAAGAAGGCGACCACGTTGGGTAAACAACGGAGCTCGGCTTACTGCCCGTAGGGTAAGGGACGACGGAGGAGGCAGAGGGAGCCGGGTGCGAGTAGCCACCTGTGGGGTAAGGAGGATATTGCGGGGTCTGCTCGGGCTTGCCGGAAGGCTTAGGGCCCTCGGGATAGCTACCTCCAGGAGTCTGAGTCGGCTTCACTGGCGCAGTGACGGTGTATGTCTCGGGAATGCCAGACTCAGTGACGGTGATCGTCTTTGTCGTGTATCCAGGAGCGGGGGTGTCGGGGGTTCCGGGATGTCCAACATATTGAGTGACAGTGACCGTAGCCGCGGCGGGACAGCTCGAGCCTGCAGGGACGGGAACAGCGGGTGTGTAAGCAGGAGGAGCTGGGCTTCCCGCAGGAGGCTGAGGAACGGGGCTGCCGGCAGGATAAACGGGAGCGTTGCTTGAAGGCACGACAGGAAGAGCCGGGGTTGGGGTCGCTCCGTGGATGGTGGAAGTCAACGTCTGCGTGATGTACGATGGCGTCAAATAAGTGCTGTAGATTGTGCTGTGTCCGCTGATGCCGACGGGAGTAGAGCAAGGCACCCATGAGTATGTTGTATGGATGATGGTCGTAGTGACATCATGGGGCGGCTGAGACGCTGAAGGAGTGGGTGTAACGACAACAACGGGAGTACTCGCTGGGTAGTTGCAGTGCTTGCACTCAGTGATGGTAAGAGTCTTGGTGGTGCTGGTGGTGACGACCTGAGTACCGGAAGTGTAGGTCACTGGGTAGCAAGTCGTGGTCGTAATTGTGGTGGTGGACTCAGAAGGCTGCGGCTTCGACGAGTAGCCAGTTCCGTAGGAAACAGGTGTGGAGGCACTGTACGGCTTGCTGCTGGGCGTGTTCTGCGCATAGCTAGAAGGAGTATAGCCGGTGCCATAAGGCTTGCTGCTGTGAGGAGCAGGCGTAGATGCGCTGTACGGCTTGCTGCTGGGCGTGTGTACAGAGTATCCAGAAGGCGTGTAAACAGGCTTCGTGTACCCGGGCTTCGAGCTAGAGCTGCTCGACGCGACCCACGAAGACGAGCTTGGCGTGTTGACGGGGTATCCGTGGTCTTTGCTCGAGGAAGAGCTGGGAAGGGAAGAGCTGTACCCGATGGAGCTGTGTTCATATCCTTTGCTGCTCTCGCTCGGAAGGGGCGTGGAGGCGCTGTAAACAGGGACGGAGCTCGCGCTGTAGACACTGCTAGAGGCGATCGGCGTGGAGGCACCGTATCCAGGAATTGAGCTGGATGCAGCGGGAGATGGCGTGGAAGCACTGTAGATCGGGACTGAGCTGGCAGGGTAAACTACCGAGGATGAAGACTGTGAGTGGACTTCATAGCCAGCGCTCGAGCTCGACGGAGTAGGTGTATGGGCTTCATAACCATTTCCGGGCGTCGAGCTGGGCGTCGGGACGACCCCAGTGGGATACGCATTGTAGAGCGGAGTGGCTACTGTGACGCTAGCTAAGGTGGCAGCGACGAAAGAGTAACGCATCTTGATCTGCTCGCTGGTGCTACTTGTTCGATTATGTGATGTTGATTGGGTGTATTAAAAAGTACTGGTACTGAAGATGGCAGTCAAGCGAATGACAACTGTAGAGGTAACAAGAAAAGCGAAGGTGGGTAACGAATAGTCGTTGACGATGATGGTGATGAGAATGAAGGGGGAGACGGAAGAAAAGTTATATACTCCAAAGCTTCTGCGCATCTACCATCTTCCATGACTGCTGATGTGGATCTCTACCAGTGCTTTGTCACTTACGATGTGACATCTCGCCGTCCGTGGGAGAAAACCTGCCGTACGAGAGCCATCTTGGGTGGGATACGGTGAGTCGATAGCTTCAGTTCCCACAATTATCCACATTGGGCAGCTTTAGCAGCGGATGACAAGGAACGTGAGAGAGGCACGCACAGCCCTATTAATTTTTGCGCAAGATGGTGTCAAGAGCCGGCCGGCCTGCGCGCGGCTGATGCTAATTTTGGCGCCGCCTTTCCACTCAAGGACTAATGAAAGACACCTCGTAACACAACCCACATGGGCAGCCATCAGCGACAACGACACCACGTTACCCTTCCACGCCATCGCCCATCAAGTCCCTCATCAAGGCGCGTCCACGACGCTACGTGCTCGGAGTTGCTCCGACAAAGATAATGACGAATGTCTCGCGCCTGAGGCTCCGCAACGGCCGTTCACTCGGCCAGTCTGGCCCACTCGTCTCTATTGGTATCTCGTGATTGTTCTTGGGTCGTCGCCATGTATCTCAAAGCGGTGGGTGATAACAACGGCCACTCGGTATCTCTCTCTTAGAGTCCTGTTTTGCCGAGCTCGTTTTCTCAAATATTGGAATTCTCAAATGTGCATGCGCCGCTTGCTGACCGGCATTTACGACATCTCCTCTTGTCCATTTCTGGTCATATAAGCGAGGAACAAGCAATACGCCATACCGGCACGGTGACGAAGGGCCGTTTTGACAGGACCGTTGCACGATTCGAAGCCGGGATCTTGCCAGTTCGACGTTCGTTTCTCAACAACAACGGAGCAGCCTCGGTAGGTGCGGCGAATACATCGGCATGCCCCGGATCTGCAATGGGGAAAATCGATACTGGCGAATTCAGTCGTCAGTCGTCTCTTCCATCCTACATTATTTGGCATACATGCGGCGAGTATTGATTTGCTGCAAAATCTCGTAAAGGCCCACAGCTCTCGTAAAGAGAGGCTGGCGCATTCATCCACCCACGTTTGGCCAAAGTTCTCGGGGAAGACCCTCCGCTTCACGAGTCACCAACTAGAGTGAGATCAGTATCCACAGGCATCATTCCACTCCACATTCTCATGCTTGAGCGGCCGTTTTGGCCGCTTTCTATACACTGACATGGCTGGCGAAAGTGGTGGGCAGAAGCTTAGTAGCTGTAAGCTTTTGACGCACGCTCACGGCCATATCACAGCCTAACATGGCGAGTAGTAAGCAGGATCGCATGTGTGTCAGTGATTTTACATGCGTCGTGACATGTACATCCAATTCCTGTTTTCGAGGGCGTGTAGATGTATATGGCTTTGTCACCATATTGCTCCACTCTGCCATACCTGGTGGATCATGCAAGTACTTCCGCCATCGCACATTCAAAAGAGCCAGGAACTGCTTACAATATTCAGGTCAGTCCACTACATCTCCACGACGAGCGTGGTAGAGTCTGTGCTGTGTTTGAACGACTCTTCAGTAATACCACGTGGAATGCCACTCGAAGGTATGGCGCGTAACTATTGGGATCAATTGGAAATGCCTCCAAGACGCCGGATAAATTGTTACCTCTGCCCCGTTGCAATTCGTTTTTGGCGCGGGCTATTGAGCTCACAGTTTACCTACGACAGGCAAATCCTCCAAGAAGATGTGGAGCGAGAAATACGCAATGCGACTAACTACTACGATCCCTTTCATGTCAGCCACAGACCAAACACACCCTTCCGCCAGTTGAGTGGCCGGAGTTTTTTCGCACAGCCATCGACGCCGCTGGCGTTGTGCGCCACTGATTAGCCATTAATAGCTCTCGGGAGTGGCTTGACTAGAGCGGCGACGGCGCCGAAATCAAATCACGTGGTCGCATCAGCAAGCCTCTCAACAACTGCAATACGGGACGATCTTCATCACGCTTGTCTCGGGCCACAGAGATGGTGAATCCACTCTCGCAAGAATCATATGGAAGAAGAATGGCAAACATTTTGGACTGAGCTCATGTTTGTTCACATCCACTTGTCCGCAATTATTTGCATACATTGTGTCAATGTTCAGGGCGCACTGAACGCCGAAATTGGTAAATCGCGAAATATGAACATTTTCGTGATACGAGTCTGCAGGACAATATGAGACCGTAACTCACGAAAGGACACGCTCTAACAAGGATTTACGAGAGTTCAAGAAGAGTGCTCGATGAGTACGATCACTTACCATTCTAGCTAACACGAACTACGAAAACATTAGCCAAGATTAGCTGGTGCCCAAGGCTACTGCCCGCGCCAAAAGGAGTTCAACAACTCCATCCATTCCCTCAAGCAAGCTCAAGGTAGGGAAGTTGCGGGCAATAGCGCTTGTTGCCCAGTGAAAATCGCTTCCAAGCTCAGTGAGCTCATCGAAGCGACCAGTAGTGATGCAATCTAACATGTAAGTTATGAGACCATTGATCTCAGTTTCCAGAGCATCCAGGATGTCTGCATCTGGGAAGACGTCACTTGATGACAGTAGAGAATCTATTGGGTACGTGAGCTGCAAGCTTGGCTCGTAGTGCCAGATCGAGGCATCGAAGAACCCATGAAGACTTTTGACAATTGTGGGCACTGGCATGGTGTAGAGCGAGTCAGAGTCGGAAGACTCCGAGGAGGCAGGCGAAGACGGCGTCTCCTCATCATCTTCCGAATCCTCATCCTCCAAGAAGTTGGCACGACGAGATGATATTGGCTGCACGAAAGCTGGCTGATCGACAAAGTCAACCGACCCTTCGAATGGAGAAGAGCTTAAGGGGAGCATCTTCTTCAGCTGATGGGTCGGAGTCCTCGTCATCCAGGAAGTTTGCGCGACGAGTTGGCAGAGGCTGCACGAAAACTGGCTGATCCTGCTCGGAAGACTCCTCCATGAGGGTACTAAGTGGCGTGAGGAGCAGGTACTTGGTCCAACCATAATTCCTGCTAATGCGCCGTAAGCCCATTTCAAGTGAAGAGCGAGATTCGCAAGCGTGAGCTTGGATGTCCTCGATGAGGGTAGAGAGCATAGTCGCCTCAGCGGAAGGTAGCGCAGCGCTGGGTTCATCGTGCTGGGAAATTGGCGAGTCGCCAATTTCGACGACTCCATCGACGAGATCTATGTCCTCGTAGTCGAAGTCGTCTTCAGAACGATGAATGCGCGGCGCAACCTCTGCGTCATCGACGTCCTCCAAAAATTGGCTGAAGGCGCTGAACCCAATAAATACCTGGGTGTCAGCGTCCAAATAATGTAGAGGAAGAAGTTTAGTTGCGGAGGGGTACTCAATACTCTCGTCCGAGGAATCAGAGTCGTCAGCAACGGCAGAGTTGTGAAACTCAGAAAAGCCAGAGAAAGAAGGCAATACCTGGTTGGCACTGAAGGCGTCATCCTCAGTGGGGAAGAAGACGCTGGATGCATCAGCAACTTCGCTTTTGACGACTGAGTCGTCGTCCACAAGGTCATCGATGACATCAAGCATTGATTGCGCCGCGGCGGAAGACGAGACGCTTTCGGTGATATCACCCTTGTAGACAAGGCAAGAACAAGCACCAGTACGACAATCATGAGGAATAGACTCAAGAACTGGCGCTGCTGTTGCGTGCGCACTTGATGCTTCCTGAGCCTGAACATCCTTGTTGTACGTGATGAAAGCGGAGCGAGACTCAATGCTGGTCAAGTGGTCGAGACCAGGAAGGAAAGTGTCGCTGGTACCGGGGAGTACAGGAGAAAGCGTATGAGGGAAGATTGGCTTGGCTGGGCGCATGAAGAGTGCCGGGTACTCGCTGGGGTTGAAGACGGAGCGCAGTGCCAACTCCTTAGCGGTATCTTCCTGTGTAGAGCTGTTGAAGAGGACATCGGCTGTGGCAGTCTTAACGCAGCGGGCATTGTAGACTGGTGCAGGAGTAGCCAGAGCTTCGTAAGTGACGAAGGGGACCTGCACGGAGAAGACAAGACCAGCGGCAACAATACGATCGGGGTGACGGCGCGCAACTATTGCGTCGCATTCCTGGGAAATTTGGTCGGCGAAGTCGTCCTCAGCAGTAACTTGTGCCTCAATGAAGAATTCCTCGTTGTAGACATGGAGGAGTTCATCATCGGACAATGATCTGGACAGAACTGACTGGTGCTGAAGGATGACCATGGGTTCGATAACCAAGACTTCCTTCATCGCTGAGAAGGTGAGAGGCGAAGACGGGCGCGCTGTGAAAGGCATAACCTGGCGAGCTACGACCGGCGCTTTTTTCGAGAAGGAACCCATAGTCACTGACTTATAAATTACTGGGAGAGGGGGACCAGATGCTTCAGGCTACTGAATTATAGCTTCAACTGTGGGATTGATCGCCAGGATCAATACACACGAGGAAAATGAGGCAGCTTCAGAAGACTGAGCACACTGGGACCTCACAATGTGAGATGTGAGACGAAGAGCAAAAGTTAGCGAGGGTTGTGAGTTGACTTATAAGATCTCTCCACATTGTGTACGCACATGCCGTTGTGAGGATCGGAAGCGAAGAAGCATTGTGACATTGTGAGATTTAACGGATGAATGAGAGCGAAGACACTGTGGTCACGGGTCAAAATTACAACGAAGGCCTGAGCAGCATTGCATAACTCGCAAAGAAGTTGTAGTGCGACGATATGTGTCCGGAAATGTGCTGGCAGACAAACTCCTACAAATCAACATTGAGCCATCACGAGCATGAAAAGTAAAAGCGATAGTTCGCATCATGCCCAAAGCACTCTCATCCTGTAGACCTCCCATGAGATCGTGGCTCTTCAGCTTTCCTACACCACGTGCCTTTTATGAAACATTGCAAGTATGTTTCACACCTTATCGTCACCGCCTCTTCGCTTTTCTTTAGCTGCCACACTCTCTTATCTCGAACAATCTAGGCCGGCCGACATAATTCACTGAGTCAATCTGGACACGTGTAGGCTGTACATTCTCGCAATCGTTATTTCGACCTACTTCCCTCCATGCAAAATCCCAACATCTCCAGTCATCCACAACATCTGCACCTTCCACGTCTTAATCCTCCACACCCCCTCTTCACCCTCATCCCTCACAATATCCATATCATACAAGTTTCCAGCCGTAAACGACGTATCCTCCTGCTTCATCGCGTCCTCAGGTCTCATGTGATAAGCAATAGCCTGGCAAGTCACTTTGGCCACATCTGCACCCTCCTCGACTTCAACGCGAACATCTGCGATACGCAAGTCAGTGACATAGTGTATTCATTTGAGACATCAGTTTTACTGCTGGTCATGTGCATGGTTACACGTTCGAATAGTACGGCAGCAAAGTTGTCAACAGCGCTCCAGCCTTTGAGCGTGCGGCCGGCCCCGATGAAGGTCATGTCGGGGCTTTGGAGACATGCGGAGGCGAAGAGGGAGTGGTCGTTGGTGTCGACGCCGAGGAGGCAGCGGTGGAGGGCGTCGGCGATGGCTTCGCGGGGCGTTAGGGTGGGCATTGTGTATGATGTAGATCTTCAGGCTCTTTTTGCTGTGGTGTGGTTCCGATGGTCTGGACTGGACTACATTCACTCGTCAACGGCTGAAGCTCCTACTTAAGGCTCAAGAGTATCACGGCACAGCTCGCGGACCTGGCGGACCTGGCGGACATCATGTCGCTCATGGAGATATCGGAAATAAGCATTGTGAAGTGGAAGGAATTCCGGCGATACGACGCAGGCGGACGAGCTCTTCATCTCTGTAGCGAGAAGCGAGAAGTCTTGCGTAGGAGACGGAGAGTCTATAGGAGAAGGAGACGGAGAGTTTACAGGCGTAGGGTAGAAATAGGCCCCGCTTCCGTGACTGTGGTTTGCTTTGAAGCGATGACCTGTGAAGGCACCACCACAATCTGCGCACTAATCCCATCGTGAAGCAGTAAATTCGGGTGATCATGGTCAACTCTGCGCCACACGTCTGTCCGCCTTTTTACCCAGCCCATCGCATCTTCTCAATCCACCCTCCTAACCCCAACAACCCTCCCCAACCTCCCCTCCATCGCCCTAATCCCCTCCCACACATCCTCCAAATCCCTCCCAATATCCCCCACCATACTCAACACCTGCCCAACCTCATGCGCCGTCCTCCTCGTCTCAACACGACTCAGCACACTAGCGAGATTCTGCACATCTGCTTTCCGGCGCACCCACAGCCAACGCTCCTTGAAGCCGCAATTGCGGTACTCGTGACCGAGGCGGTTGGTGGATTGCATGTGTGAGACGTGGGGGGAGTCGTCATCTGAAGGGGGGTAGTTGTGGGAGGGCTTTTCGGGGTAATGTGGGTCTTGTTGTTGTTGCTGGTGTTCTGGTTTTAAGAAGGGTTGCTCAATGGCGCGGAAGGATTTTATTAGGTCGCGAATTGTGACGCGCATTACTCTCAGCACTTCTTCTTCACCAGACGAGCGCATGGATTGGATGTCGCGATCGAAATGCATTGGAGTTTTTCTTCCGCTTCTTCTCCGTCTCTTGCCGCCGTGGCTGGCATATCCCCGTTCATAATCATCGTCACTTGTACTTCTGGCGCCAGGACCATGGCTCGGATCTCTCCTGACATTTTTCAGCCGTCGTCGCAAGCGTCTGAGGTGTCGCCGCTGCTCTAATAGCCCTTGTTTGAGACTCGAAAGATAGTCGGTGATCTCGTGGGGCGCGGCGCCGAAAGTTCCGAGGTTGTTCCAGAAGACTTTGATGAATGTGCCGAGTGTGAAGGTGAACGAGACGAAGCCAATACAGGTTGATATCAAGGAAATTGGTGCGAAATTGGTGTGTGATATTGTGATGCCCATGGCGGATTGGTGAGCGTCGCCCGGTGGCTGTCTAGTGCTGGTAGCCGCGCAAGCGCCCCTCAAACGTCATCAACAAAAGATACGATGTCGCAGGAGAAAGAACGCGAAACTGACTATCATGATCGTGTAAACAGAGGGCGGGACTAGCAAATGTTAATTGCACGTCATGATGGTCCTAATATGGGCTGCTCGCCTCGGAGTGCCGAGCCAATCGTTGGTCAGCAGCGGGCGGATGCTCAACGCCTTAATCAGCGATAACAGTGGTAGATCTTACCACACTACACTTTGCGCGATTATATCTGTACAAGTGCTCACTGGCACAACCTCTGATGTTGATGAATCCTGGTGGTCGGCACATTAGGTAGACCGCTTTACCTTGCACGTCTTCGCTACGGGTAGTGTGCTGTTATTGCTCGTTGTATGAGATCTAGTGTAGGAGGGTATATCGTACAACCACTTTTGATCCGTCTATAGCTTGTAAACCTGGTCTTTGCTGTATCCTAACTCCTTTAGAATTCCATCGAGCTCACCCTGGTCACTCGGGCTCTTCTTGCCACCGCTGATGGCTTTGTACATGCCGGGAGGACCTGAAGGAAGTTAGTGGCCGTCTCACATGCACTTCGCAGATTTAGAATTACCGCAGACTAGGATCTTAATCTTCTCGCCCTCCTTGGCTTCAGGAAGTACGGTCTTCAGGAGCTCCTTGTCGATGTAGCCCTTGCCGCCCTGCCACTCAGCTGTCGGCGAATCCAAGACGTAGAACGCCCTGAAGCGCCGTGGGTATGTGTTCTCCAGCTCCTCAAACTCCTTCTTCATCAGGATATCCTCCTCCTTGACGTTGCCAAATACGAGGGTGACCTTGGTCTTGTCCTGGGGATTCTTGAAGATGTGGCGTGCGACCTGCCACATGGGAGTGATGCCAGTTCCACCTGCGATCATAGCGATGTGCTCGTGCTTGTTCTCTGAGAGCTGGTATTTCGGGATGGGGCCCTTGATGTCGAGGCTCTGACCAGGCGACATGTTGTGCATGTGGCTCGACATGGCGCCCTTGTCGTACTTCTTGATGAGGAAGTCGACGGTGCCTTTCTGATCAACGTCGCTAATCGGCGTGTATGGGCGGATGACAGGCTTCTCCATCTCGGGGCCCTTGTACTTTGTGATGACGGCAGCTGCTCCCATTAGCGCTTGAGTGCGATGTGCCTAATTGAACATACATTGAACAGGCAGTCCACTCTCCATGTCGGCCTCCGGAAGCTTGAAGGTAAGCTTCTTGGTGTTGTGGTTCAGGTTCTCAGACTTCTCCAGCACGAGTGAGATGAAGCCCTGCTCGCCGCCAGTGAAGGCCTTCTTCGCGACTGCGCCTGTTGCAGCGGCAATCTTGTTCGCGTCCTCGGTGGCCGCATTGCCCGTAGGCGAACCGCCTCTCATGTAGAAGTAGGCTCCCGTGAGACCAGCAGCGCCGATGCCACCATAGAGAACCATGTTGTTGCCGCCAGACTGGGGCGCCTCAGATGCATAGCGGCGGACTTGCTACAGTCAAAAGTTAGATAACCTCAGAAAAAGCTCACATGTAACAATTGAGTGGGACGGATGTGTGACATACCTGATGCAGCGTCCTGGCAGGACGAAGTACTTGTCTAGCAAACATTGTGATGTGGTGGTGGTTGCAATTGCTGGAATTCGAAAACGATGCGTACATAGACAGCTCCAAGCTCAATTCGTGTCGCTAGCGCCAAGGATAACGTCATCGAGTCTTTTGAAGCCTGCCATCAACACCAGAAACACGTCGCCGTCCGGATACCACTCCACGGCAACCTTGTAGAGCTTACGCTATAACATCACGCATTCTTGGTTCTGAATGCCATCCAGCGCCTTACGCCTTGCTGCGGTGCCACGTCTGGATATTCAGCTCACTCAACACCATCCCTGGACAAGTGCAGATGGCCTCCGTCGGCACCTGGAAGGATGAGTATCCCAAGCATGTCAATTTGTCCATATTTTCGAAATTTGTACATGTATTTTGGCATAGATTGGTCGAGGAAGACCCATATAGGTATACTGCCTACAAAACTGCCACTGCCCTTCTAGTTCGCCCAAGTCTATGACGGTCTTCTCACAATGCATCTTCTTCTATCTCTGAGCTTTCTCGCGCTGACAAGCGCTGTTACCTTTCCTGTTCACAATGTCAGACGCGCAATATGCACCGTCACATCCCACAACGATCCGTTGAAAGACGACGTCCCAAACATCTAAGTCGCCCTCAAAACCTGCGGTGACACCGGTACGATCATCTTCCCAGCGAACACAACCTTCAACATTGGCACTCCACTCAAACTGTCTTTATGCAAACGATTCCAGATCCAGATCGACGGTACCCTGCGCTTCTCCAACGACTGGACTTACTGGCAGACGCAGACTGTCGGCATCATTATCCCCAACGTCTCGAACGCAGTGATTACTAGCTCTTCAATCGGCGTCATTGATGCCAATGGCTTTGGCTGGCGTCCCAACCCTGCTCCCAACGTGCCGCGCAAGATGCCGACTCTGCTCAGCATCGAGAAAGGCAGTTCTCAGATCTACATCAGCAATCTCCTAGTGCGCGATGCGCCTGGAACGGTCATTCACGTCAGCTCGGACTCTTCGGCTATACATTTCTCCAACATTGAGAACGACAGAGTGGCGAAAATCGGATATCAGATACAGAATGCGCAGCACGTGTACATCAACAACAGCGCTATTCGCGCGAGCGACTCGTGCTTCTCTATACATCCGAACACGACGAACGTGAAGATGATGGGCTTGCAATGTAGCACGTATGAGGAGACAAATCGGCCTGAGGACGGACCTAATGCGATTGAGATGAGGCTTTCGAGTGATGAGAGTGAGAACTGGATACGTAATGTGTTGATTAAGAATGTTGAAACGACGGGCTGGATGAATGTCATTGGCTTCACAGATTTTGTAGCAACTGTTTCTGGAGGACAATGGGTGAGAGCATCATTCTCTACAAGGCACCGAAAGCATACGCTAACTTTGTGCCTACACATCATAGACCAACATCACGAACGCGAATTTCTCAGATATCGCTTTCGGAGACGACGCGCGAAGTCTAGTATGGATCGGCAACCACCGTGAGACTCTTTCGATCGAGGACGTTACGTTAGGCAGCCTCAACTCGAGACTAGCTTGGTTTGCGGAAACGCGTTGGACACCTGCGAGTTCAGGCAAGAGAACTGGACGATTTGGCCGAGAATCACAGACTAGGCTGATGTATTTGTCGGGTCGTTGTGAGCAAACACCGTTTCGGTTTGTGGCTTTGTATAAGAATGTGACATTCACCTTGTCTGGCTCTACCTTGTGTCTTTTTATACCTTCCGCGCCGCAGATATAATCTCAGTCACTACAGTTACTACCTTTCTTTTCCTCACCTTCTTCTTGCCACATTCACCTGCGTCAAGCACTACTGGCAACCCTGCGCGCACGCTACCGAGACGTCAACAAAAGTACCCTTCTCACTGACGAAACAACACGGTCTCACTCAATCAACGCGGCACAACCTCATCCTCAACCATCGTCTCCGTACTTACCCAAAAATCATCTCCTGACATGTCTTTCCCGACTTGCACCCACCCCATTCCCGAAGCCCTCCGCCTCAAACTCATCGACGTGTGCAACAAATGCCCCACATGCATTGTCCGCTCGCACATCGCCGAAGTCAAGGACATTCAGAATGTTCTATCTGAGAGCGGAGGCGTGAAAAAGTCACGCGCCAACAAGTTGGTTCGCACCAAGGGTATGAACCACAAGGAATGGACGGACAAGTGGCGACAAGCCAAGGCCCAGTTTCAGCGCGAACTCGACTTGCTCGAGGATTTCAAGGAGCAGGACCACTTGGCCGCAGAAGGTTGTGGAATTTACCATGCTTTGCAGGTTTGGGAGTCGGAGTTCGAGGTGTGTGCGGTTTTGCCGGGCTGGAATGATCCTGTGGAGAACGCAGTTGTTCCCGCAAAGAAGACGAACGTGAATGCGGACAGCGAGCTTGAAGAGACGGAATTGTCCGAGAAAGAGAAGCAGGACTTTTTCCCCAAGAACCGAAGCTGGAGCGTCAAGCCAATGCGCAAGCCTCGACGACGCCGGGTCGCCATCGAGGCCAAGCCGCTACGTGAGGAAATCCAAGCATCATCAACTAGCTCTTCTTCGGACGACACTACTTGTCCCGATGAACAGGCTCTCAAAGAGATGGAAGCCGTCACCAACCGACTGGACCAAGGCCTGAAGATGGGTAGCTGGAACCTCTTCGAGGCCGTTGCCGAAGTTGAGCTGGGCTCAATGGCGGAGCCCGAAACCAGCACCACACCATCCCCACCGCCTTCGCCAGTCTTGTCCAAGACGGACCCTCACAACACGCCTTCTCTGCCTTTCCCATCTGCATTTAAAGGCTCCCGCCCACCGCCACCCGACCAGAAGCCTTCCGTCTCCTTCGACGAAATGGCAACCATCTTCTCCGAGCACGAACCTCCCACCTCCGCGCCACACAATCAAACCACCCTCGCGGAACTCGCTCGAAGTAACCACTCCTTCTACCGCTTTGGGGCCATGTATTCGCCTGCCACGTGGGCCAGCCCAGCTGGCTCCGAGAAGGCGAATAACAGCTTCAAGTTGATGAGCTGGGATGTGCGGGAGCGCATGATTGAGCGGAACGATGGTGAAGAGGATGATTCTCGCAAGAACGATGAAGAAACGGCGGGCTTAAAGTTCACGTATACTGAGGAGGATGACTGGGTGGATGCGCAGATTGAGGAAGAGGAGCCGATCGCTGCGACTGATGGTGTTGAGCCTGAGGGAACTAAGTTAAAGATTGATCGACCTGTGCCGGAGGAAGACGCACCGAAAATCAACGCCCACCAGATACAGCTCGCCTTCCGACCGGCACCAGTCGGCTCACTCTCCAAGCACGAGGCTGAATCTGACACGAGCTGGGAGATGGTCGAACGTCCAACCGTCGAGATAGATGCTGAGTCAACTCCAGTTCCGCCATGGCTCGAGCTCTCTACGATAAATGGTGTCGCGAAAAATACTGCGCCACGTCGGACCGGTGGCGCGTCGTACCGAAACACGTATGGCGTGGGAGAGCGGGAGAGCGAGCGTTAAGGAATAGTGTTGCGGAGTAGAAGAGACGTTCGGCGATGTAACAGGATCGCACGTACAGCGGAAGAGCATAGATGGAAGATAGACATAGCATGAAGAAAAGTATGTTGCACGATCAGACCAACTTTGAAATACTGTTGCCTTATATTTTGTGACCGTGACAGACTGAATGAACACGACCGGTGTATGCAAGCCTAGCCTTCTTTTTGTGTATTACAACGCGTTGGTAGACAGGCCACCCGCTTCCTTTCTTATGCTGTCGTCTTGTGACTTTGTTTTCAGACCAGAGCGTCAGCCGTAGAGCGCTTCAGTCATTGTGCGAATGTTTCTCGTCTCCTGTTCCTTCGTCAATTCGATCATCCTGACCTTCAGCCCTCGTATCCTCTTCCTCGGCTCCAGCATATAGCTCATTCGGCCATATTTTCATTACATCTTCTGCGCTCAGCCCCGCATGGCGAAACGGCTTGTCCTCCGGGTGGCCCAAATCACCCCACTGCACCCCGTTGTCCGGAAAGTCGTCCAGTACACTCGTCGACGCCATGATGACTCGAATACTGCCAAACATCTGCGGTATGAAGCCCTCTCTTTTGTACGTGAACGCCCACCAACACACGGCGGTCATCAACAAGATGAGGAAAGTTGCGATCCACAGAGGATAGGCGGCGTACGTGATAATGTATTTGGAATGCTCAATATGTCGGCCGTTCCTGTCTTCGAGCCAAATTGCTTCTTGCGTCTGTAGAGCCTCGCCGAGCATCCAATGCGTGAGGATGCTGTAGATCATGATAGGAAAGAGGATTTTCTTGGGCAATTGAAGGAGGTAGTCCTGGTTGAACGATGTTCCAGAAACGAGTGTGGTGCGGATGCGCTTGCGTCGATACTCAAGCTTGCCCCAATCGTACTCTTGTGAGATGAGCGTGATATTATAGATCATCATGAGGTATAACAAGGAATAGATGAACTGGGCACCGTTAGAGCTGTATGCTGTCAGCAAGGTATCGGGCGCGGGCGTGACTGACTTACACGCTGAAGGCAATGAACTCGTTTGTCAAGCTGTCAGGCGGTAAGGCTGCCAGTTCCAGGGATCGATTGAAGCCTCCGAAACCTCCTGAGATCACTGAGAAGCGATCCAAGTCGTTCATTTTGCACCAATATCCTTCAGGGTCATCGGGGCCATAACCATATCTATCACAGTCTCGTTCTCTGTAGTGGTTTTCTGCGCCCATGCTTTGGAGATGCCGTCAGTGATAGACTTTCCTTCATAGCTGACAGTTGCACGACTTACAAGACAGCCATTGTGATCGACGCGCCCAGAAGCGCGAGACTACAGAACATCATTATTAGCATTTGATGTAACGCGGTGTTACCGAGGTTGCTGATTAGGCTCTTTTTGATCTTTGTAGCGATGGTTGGTTGCGGCAGCTGTGAGTATTTGTCGTTTGAGTTGAACTTCTTGCACTTCTGACAATGTCCGATCTCATCTAAAAAGTGTGAGTTTAAGACTACGGAGTGTCCAGTCTGATGTGAGTTACCTCCAGTGGACGAGGCATCGCGGTTGATACAGTGTTTATGACACTGGTGCGTATTGAGTCTGCGGAAGCTGTCTCCAGCGTTTACCATACACTCTCTACATCTGTCGTCAGCGCTCGATATCGTGAACTTCTAGATCATACGTACCCTTGTACTCTGAGCTCAGGATGCGAAGCTGAAGCTACGATGACGTCGCCGAAAGTGAGACAATGCTCTTTGAGCTTGCCGCGGGCCAGGAGGTTGAACGCACACATGTAGATCGCTTTGATGACTAGACAACCCATAAGAACGAACGCCGCACTCATGCGCACGTTGAGACGACACTTTGACGGCATAGGGTCATGTAGGGAGCATATGACGGTGGTACCCATCTTGCAAGCCCCGTCGTCTGAGCGGTAGGTAAGGGAGTAGCGAGAAACCCTCACGTAGGACCGTTCGAGACTGTCGATGTTGGCGTCGGCGGCAGTTTTCATGAATCGAGTGCAATTATTCTTGTTGTAGTGGACTTTCATGGTCCGCCAAGTCGTATCGAACTTACTCTGTAGACCGCCAAAATCTCCTTCATCTTCCATCAAAACATTGGTGGAACGCGGGTAGTGAGCCACACCTGTGCCTAAGAGACAAGAGTCAGTGGAGCAGGAACACAGTGTTGATCATGTAGCTCATACGGAAAGCCGACCAGCATGGGAAAGACATCGACGATGTGACTGTTTGCTGCCCTGCTGCGTCGGCAGAAGCATAGCCCCTGTCATAAGATTGGTACTCTATCTTTGTTGGGAGCTCCTGCGCGTAGGACGGACCGATTAGCGAGTTGGCCAGGAAGTGAACCGGCATCGAGGTAAGGATCAGAATCAGCCAAGCAGCCCAAGCTTTCTTCTTCCCGTGCTGCTTGTGCTGAATATTGAAAGGTGAATTCGTGCCAACTCTCGAATCGCCGTACTTCGACAACATGTACTTCAGATCGCTGATCTTGAGAGATGTAACAATCTGTTGAAAAGTATTGGACATGCCCAACACCATAGTTGCGCACACGTCTGCGAGAAGGGTAGACCCGTGTTAGTATGTACCTGACGCACACATTACCCATGGTGGCTTACTGATAAGCAACAGAAGTGCTGTGTTGGTTCGCGTGACGTTCTTGCAAGATAGTGTCTTTCCTCCTACCTGACGAAAACAGGTTAGGTCTGAAATGATCACAAACTGGAGTGCGCAAGCTTACAGATGTTGTATTGACATTGGCACGATCGGTGATGTTTTTCATGAAACATGCCACCAGAATGATCATTGCGATGGCGAAAGCCAACATCGTGATAGCCATGGTGCGAAAAGATCGATCGCTTAGGAGCTGATCATTCCATAATCCACGACCGACGCGAGCGGGCTCAATGTCGGCGGCGGCATGTCTTATGATTGACCCTTTGAGATATCTTGGTAAGGGTCGTCTGCGGATGAAGTTCTTGATTTTGCTGATGCTGCGTCCACTGGTGGTGGTATCAAATGTTTCGAAGCTCTTTACGCTCGCACGATCACCGCGGTCCTGTTGATTCGGTACTCTGTAGTCCGAGAACGATAGTGGACGCAAAGGGATCTCTGAGTCAAGTGGCCGGAGGAGAGCACGTGTATCAGAATAATTCTCGTTCGCGCTGTGATAGTGTTAGTACCTACAGCTGCATTGGATTGTCAGGCAACCTGCGTCGCGTCTGTTATATCTTGATCCCGCCAGTCGTGAATGGATGGGAGTCTTGCATAAGGACCGGACATGGCTTCAAATGGCTTTTAGGCGTACTCTAGATTTGTTCAGCCAAGCATGACTTTCGGGGACGTGTGACTCTGGAGCTCAACAGCCCAGGACTGGTTCGCAGGATGCGATACTTGCGCGCTTAAGAAAGAGTAAGAAAGTTTTGGGACACACGGAGGCAAGGTCAGATTGGCGGTGCAGATCTGCAGCCCCCAACTGAGACGAGGCGAGATTAGGGCCACTTGAAACTCCAACGGTGCAGCCACACGCGACATCTGGACAGAGACCGCACTGTCTCTTTAAGGCCTTTAAGGCTTCGTTGAACGACAGTGTCTTATTGGTAGCACCAATCCTGCATGCTTCCAATGCCTGCTGTTCATAATGTCGCACCGTGTCTACATGTATGTTGGCAGGCATGGAATCACCGTGCCGAGCTCGCAAGGTGTGCGACGATAATAGGCACAATCAGGCGTCGCCTTGCTGCAGGACGCCTGACGCCTCTGCCTCCAGCCTCAGAGCCGCCACTGCCTCCCAAACATCGAACAGCAACGACTGCCGCAATGTTGACAGTTTTCTGGGTAAAATACTGGAAGTGAAATGTGCATTTTGCCGAGAAAAAGAGTAGAATGGAGCGTAGAGAGATCAGTGGACATGGTGTTACTATCATGGTACCAACTTTTTGGTGAGGATAGTCGGAAAAGGTCGTGCTGTTGTGCGGGTGCAGAGCCGCCGGTGGCTGGAGTCTCCTAACCCCCTGCAACATCACTGCCTATTAGGCTACTCCAAGGTTCAGCCGCACGAAGACGCGTCGTTCTGAATTCCATTATTTCGATACCACATACAACGGTGCTCCTTCCAGATACTAAAACACCAACTTCGATAGGAACCCGGCCTCTTGCGGTGCACGAAACCCCGAAACCAAGCAACCGATACATCTCCGATTGGTGATCTTTTCGAGCCGCCTCACAATGAAGCCTGCGCTCTACACAAGCCGCTGCAATAAGGACTTTCACTCTTAGTACATCCTGGATAGCTTCAAAGTACTTGTAGGTCTTCGCGAAAGTCAATTCGTGCTCGATACGTTGTGGTTTGTTTCCAAACTTGCGTCCACCGCGAGAGCTGTCGTTGCCAGCCCTGGAGGTCATACCTCCATATCTGCTGATCACAACTACGCCTTCTCCTTCATCTTGATATGCCCCGCGGCGTATGCGATTGCGGCCTCATATCCGTACGTCCCGAGGCCACATATCACCGCTTCCGCCTTATCGCTCAAGTAGCTATGGTGCCGAAAGGCTTCGCGCTTGTGGATGTTGCTGATGTGCACTTCGACGAACGGAATGTCCACACCCACCAGCGCATCTCTCAGTCCAACACTGGTGTGCGTTAATGCCCCGGGATTTATGACAATGGCATCGACGTTGCCTCTCGCCTCGTGGATTCGGTCAATCAGAACGCCTTCATGGTTGGATTGGACATGTGAAAAGGTGATCGAGAGCTCCGAGCATTGTGATGATGCTGCATCAACGACTTGTGGCAGAGTAGTGCTTCCATATATCGTAGGTTCGCGCGTGCCTAAGAGGTTCAAATTGGGTCCGTTGATCAGAAGAAGTGATTTTGCCATCGTTGTCGAGTGTGGTGCTTGAATGCGCGTCACGGCACAGCGAACTTCGACTTGTAAGGAAGCGAAAAAGTTATCGAGGAATCTTTGTGGCAGCAGGCATGTCAAGCTTCATCCTGACATATCTTAACGTCCCTTTTAACTCGGCGAGGTGACGAACAAGACGGAAAAGGGCTAAAGCCTCTTCCATGGACGATCTTCGGGAACTCTCCGCGACTAGCCGCATCCTTCGATCTCCGGCTTGACTAAGCTCCAGCTAGTACATGCTCCATGTGCAGTGTCAAGCTTCATCATCTCGAATCGAAGCAGCTGCACATCAAACCACGACGGCCTCCCATCGACCTTCGATACAATGACGACAATTTCTCAAGATGAGCTGGATGGCATCTATGCTTTCGCCGTAGATTTGGGAAAGAAAGCAGGGCAAATGCTAACGGATGCCGCTCAAATGCGAATCGATGGTGGAAACGCGACAGCAGAACAGAAAGAGCATGTGCAAAAAGAAAATGCGGTGGACTTAGTCACAGAAACGGACGAAGACGTCGAAGCCTTCATCAAGCGCCAAATCAATGAGAAGTACCCCTTACACAAGTACGCTATGAACTCTTGTGAGGTCGGACCATCACTGATTTACTCTTAGATTTGTAGGCGAAGAGTCTTACAGCAAAGGTGCATCACGAGATTACCTCATCGATGATAACCCGACATGGTGCATCGATCCGCTTGATGGTCAATCTCATTATCCTCCGTCGACGCAGTTTGCTGACCTTCCTGGCAGGAACTGTGAACTACATCCACCTCTTTCCCATGTTTTGCGTTTCAATTGGCTTCATACATAACGGCAAGCCCCTGGTCGGTGTGATCAATGCCCCATTCTTGAAGCAATTCTTCTCCTCATGTGCTGGCCGAGGAGCTTTCCTGAACGAGACACAACGCCTACCATTAGTCCGCAATCCAATTCCACCAATGCCAGAGAAGGCCCCGAGCGGATGTGTGTTCTCATGTGAATGGGGTAAGGACAGAAGGGACTCGCCAGACAGCAATCTGCATCGAAAGATCGAAAGCTTCGTCAACATGGCTGCAGAGCTTGGTGGGCGGCAAGGAAGGGGAGGAATGGTCCATGGCGTAAGGTCGCTTGGATCCGCGACGTTAGACTTGGCCTACGTTGCAATGGGAGGCTTTGATATATGGTGGGAGGGAGGATGTTGGGAGTGGGATGTCGCGGCAGGCATTGCTATATTACAGGAGGCTGGAGGCTTGATCACGACTGCGAATCCGCCAGAAGACTATGTCGGGGCACCCATCGAAGAAGTCCGATTGGGTAGCCGACTCTATCTTGCCATCCGACCAGCAGGCCCTTCACAAAGCGAGACTGGTCGTCAAAGCCAAGAAAGGACTGTAAGGGAGGTCTGGCGAAGAGTGCGGAACCTAGACTACAGCCGACCGGGTGCTTGAAGTAGCATTTTTGAGACCTCAGAAGAAGAATGTTTAAAATAAGCACCAACAAGAACACTGAAACTCACATAAGTTATGGGACATATTTCTAACAAGACCAACGCAGCAAGTGTTGAACTCGTCCGGGCACGGGCAATATACTCACATCGTGCACGCGTTGTGGAGATCGCAGAACTAGGTGGTAAGGATATCATTATGCGCGCCAACTACATGTTCACAATCGTGCCTGCCCGTACTCAACACCACTGTCCCTTTTCACCTCGACCTTTCCACTCCTCGAACGGTCTTGCGACGTATCAATTTCGAGATGCAGGTCTTGTACCATTTTCTCCCACGACACCGCAGCTCTCGCAGCCAGCTCCTCCACCACTTCGTAGTCTTTCCTCTCCATGACACGATTGAACAGCTCCATGCTGACCCAACCATCGTAGCCGATCTCGTTGATGATGGCATGTGCAACGTCCTTGACAGGCAAGTATGCGCCATGTGCACTCTCGCCATAGAATAACCTGCAGTTCCTACTCCATGACATTCGTGCCGGCTGCTCGGCGTTGTAGAATGCATGTCCAGGGAGAAGCGGCTTCGCTAATCGTTCGGCATCTACTATCTGAATGAAGAATATCTTCTCTTTGTGTGGTCCGATTTGCCCGATAAGTCTTCGTATTGACTGCCGCACTTCTTCCTCAGAGTTGTCTAATCGTCCTGATGCTGCCGTAGGGTCCGCGTATATTCTTCCAAGTATATTGAAGCTATCCAGGCACACCCCAAAGTTTGGACGATCGACTTTTTGCACAACGTCCCAACATAATTCCCATTTGTCGACGTACGTACTCCAGCATAAGCTCTCGTATGCGAATCGTATGATTGGTGTTTGTTGCAATCCCATATCGGCAATCTCGCGGAGGTCGGACACCATGAGGTCTTCAGAAATCTGATCGCGCGAGAGGAACGAAGCCGGTACTTGTATGATGTCTGTTTCCAAAATGTGAGCGAGCTCCATCCACACTTTCATCTCCTCTATCCGCTCGTCGTGTCGTTTGCGATCCTTCAATCCTTCACTGTAAGGAACAAAGTTAGCTTTGGCCTTACATGCAATTCGTACTCATATACTTACTAGTGCATGAAAGGCTGTAGGCATATGATCTCAAGTCCGAGGTTCGAGCACATCTCACGTACGGAAGCTGCCGCTAGGCGTAGATCCGAAGGGGATGAAGACCCGGCAAGATCGACAAGGTCTTCATAGAAAAGCTCAATGCCTTCGAGCCCATATTTCGCAGCCATGGAGAGCTTGTGTGTGAACTCATGGCCAGCATAACATCGCCCCAGTGACATGGAGGAGATACCTGGACGGCAAGGCATGGTCGTGTTTGATGCAGGTTATAGCCAAACGAGATGTGATAGAGAATGGCGCTTCGTAATTTGTAGTATGTAGGTGGTAGTATGGGGTTCTTCTTGAGTTCTAGCACAAAGATGAAAGCTCACCTAAGGACGGTGGAATGCTTGGTGTCGGTATATACAAAAAGCTCTCTTGACATCAGATTCGCCTTCCTGATCAATGGCCAGTCAGGTCCTTGCGCATCGGCACGGCCCAATTTCCCATCCAGGCCTCATCACACTCCAGCACCAGTCTCATCGGAAAAGCACAGTCAGAGGCGAGATGCCTCCTCCAGCAGCCGCGTGTGACCGCGCCAAAGCTGTGGTACGCGCCCAAGGAATCGAGCATCGCGACGAAGGTCGAGCGCTCTTCCACCGGAGAAAGGCTTTTTCGACGGGTTAGCGCGAGTTGGCGCCGCCCCGGCCGTCGGCTGAAGCGAGTCAACAACCTGACGTCAGTGAACACAAGTGAGATGAGGTGTGAATAGATCGTGATTGCCTAGTGGCTGGGTGCGAGGAACGTGGGACTGTTGATATGCGGAGAACGTGGTATCGGTACCAGAAGAACGTTTGCTGCCACGTGATGCAGCGGCTTCGCACTCAATGTAAGTACGCTTGCACGTGAGATAGCTAGCTTGCACAGCAAGTCCTCTTTACGATAGTGGCCTATTTTCACATTATCCCAATCTTCACAAAGAACCCGCATACTGTGCATTGCGACTTGAGTTGACGAACGACCACGGGGTGTTGATTGGGTCTCTACGACGTCGGATCGACCATAAGCAAGCACACATAGAAACAATAGCTAATGACCATGCGCAGCTATGCTGAAAAAAAAGAGCAATCGCAAGGGTGGGAAGCTGGTGACGAGTAGTTTTGTGTGGTTTCGCAATACTCTTATGCGATCTCTTATCAGTCTTGCAGTCGCTGTCAATTGCACTTGTGGCGGCAATGTAATATCGCATGCCCACGGCGTATACAAGGAAAACATCACACAAACAAATACTCGTTTGCTGTCTCTTCGAGTTGCAACTAATGTCCATGACATTGCCATCGAAGCACGAAATACCATAGTAAGATAGACTTGCGGCAGCGCAGTGCCGCGACTTCCTCACTCCAGTCTAAATTACAGTCTAAACGCTTTCCATGCGCTCATCCTCCTTTGGCTTCTCGGCTCTATAGTTCATATCCTCATGGTCGACCTCAGCGAGCCTTTGCACCATGGTCTTGTGCGCCTTGAAAGCAGGCTTGATTGAGAACAACTCGTCCATCTTCTCTAAAGGAAGTCCCTTCGTTTCAGGGACTAAGAAGAAGACGAATGGAATGGACATCATCATGAGGATCGCGAAGAACATGTAGACGCCATAGTCCATCTTGAGGAACATCTGTGGTGTGAAGCGCGAGATAATGAAGTTCCAGAACCTGAGAGGTCGTTAGCACTTATTCTCATTTTCACTGCGCAATCGGAGCTTCTTACCAGTTGTTTGAGGCGGCGAAAGCTTGTCCAAGGGATCGGGTCTGTTGCGAGTACATTTCGGAGTTGATGACCCATGGAGTACCATTCCATGAGGGCGTGTAGAAAGCTGTCCAAAGGTAGAAGAAGAACATGGCGCTGATGCCACCTCCCGAGAGCTGTCCGGTCGAACTCGCATTGTTCTGAGGGTCGGCAATCTTGATGTACGCGGCGATGTACCACATGCAGAGGGAACCACCAGCTGCTCCGATCATGAGAAGCTTCGTGCGGCCGAGATGGTCGATAAGGTATAAAAGCCAGACGAATGTGAGTACAGTCTTCACCACGCCAAAGATGCCTGTGGTGAGAAATCCGGTGTTCGTGCCGGTAACGCCGATGCTCTTGAAAACAGTAGGCGAGTAGTAATTTATAGCATTGATTCCTGAACCATTTTGCCTAACAAGGTCAGTAAATGATGCACAAGTAGTTTCTACAGCCGCCACTTACCACAAGAACAACATGCCACCCAAAAAGAAGCGGTAAGCGACCTTCTTCTGCTTGAGCGCAAGGAACGGTTTCCAGAAGCCAGCACCGACGTGGATGCGATCATGCTCGACCTGTCTCTCGATGGCCTCGACTTCCTCCAGGAGGTATGGATGGTCTGCCGGCAAGTTGCGAATCCAGCACAAATTCTGCATGGCCTTCTCGCGCTTGTGGTTGGCGAACAACCATCGTGGAGACTCCTTCAACCAGAATGCACCGATCAAGAGACAGCCACCAGGAATAAGTTGAACGGCAAACGGAATGAGCCACGAATTGTTGGATGTCGGCATCGTCTCTACGATGCCATAGTTGATCCAAAAGCCAACTAGACCGCCCATTTGCCAACCCAGTTCGTAGATACCGACGAGACGACCGCGGATCGCAGGAGGACTGAGCTCGGAGATGTAGATCGGGACCATGTTGGAGCAACCACCCACACCGAGTCCAGCCAGCACGCGGCCACCGATGATGAGACCGAGACCTCGTCCTCCATTAGCGCCCAGCATGATACCAGCGCCAATCATGAAAATGGTCGTCCAGAAGATAAGCGACAGCCTGCGGCCGATGTAGTGGCTGGAGACGTATGCACCGAGCGCACCAAAAAATGCACCAGCTTGATATACGGAGACAATGTTGGCCTTTTGGAGGGCAAGTGCAGATGCGGAGATCTGCGAAGGAGACTTCAGACGGAATTCGTTAACGAATGAAGGAAGCGCCAGCGTCGTGCCAATGACTATCAAGGTGTAAGTATGATAATGGAAACATCGCAGTCAACATCAAACTTACAAGCTGAGTCGTATCCGATCATGCATGCCGCCCACGAAGCAACACATGCTGCTGTGTAGACACGCCAGTTGTAGACAGCCTTGGGCGTTGGCCTATCCTCAACAAGGTGAAGAAGACCCATGATGATGTGCTCGTCTTGCTCGTGAGTGGATGTGGTTACTTCCACTCAATGAAGAGAGGTGTGATGAAGATGCTTCGTGGTGAAGAGTTGGATGACTCCCAAAGTGGCAGCCGGCAGGGGCAATATATCTCCTCAGATTACCTACCAAGATGGTGCCTCTGGTCTGAGTCTGGAGTAGCAAGCCACAAACCCCATGGGGGCTTGATTACCATTCGAATTTCGCCTGCCATGTGGTTCCGGCCAAGACTCGCTTCATCCGGATGCGTGCGACAGCGCCGTGGACATGGCTTCGGCATCTGCAGCAGCGCGGGGAAGACCTCCAGATTCTTCAATCAGCGACACCGCCATCCTGAAAATGGAAATTTTGCGTTCTTCCAACGGAGCAGGGGCGGAAGAAGGACTTTACGCGAGAAGCGGAGATGACGCCGATCGCTGTCATTGGATTATGTCAGACGACGTCGGACCGAATTCTCGGCTGGAACGCGTTCTGAGTCGCGCGTCTTCCCCAGTTTTCAAGATGAGCTTTTCCAGCTTTCAGACGGGGTCTTGGGTGTGAAGGAAGGCGCTTGTGATCAAGAGCACGCTGAATGGTGGATCTGGTGTTGAAGTAACCATTGTAGTAAACTTGTTCTCCCACCACTGCTCTGAAAAGCAATCCAAGTCCAACTAGTCGAACATACACACTCAGGCTTCTATCCACGATTGTGCGAATTTACCAATCCAAACTACGATCATACAATGTCTCTCGAAACCACAGCACCAGACGTTACACATGTCGAGCGCCATGGCTATCTCTTCGGCCATCCAATCGCACACTCAATGTCGCCATTATTGCACCAGACCGTGTACGACAATCTCGGGTTGAACTGGTCGCAAATACCTTTAGACTCAACAGACATGAGCCTATTCCTGAATCTGATAAGACACCCACAATTCTATGGTACGCGGGACCTCCAAAGTGACAGCTGCGAAGGTTGTGCTAACATAGCACAGGAGCATCCGTGACCATGCCACACAAGGTCGCCATACTCAAGCATCTCGATGGCCTCACGCCAGAGGGCAGAGACGTCGGTGCAGTGAACACATTGTTCATAAGAGAGGATCCAGAGACAGGAAAGCGATTGTTCATGGGCACCAACACCGACGTCATTGGCATTCGAGAATCATTCCTCCGCAACGCTGCGCCAAAAAGCTTTCAGAACCGACCAGCGTTGGTCATTGGCGGAGGCGGTGCAGCAAGAAGCGCAGTGTATGCGCTGAGAACCTGGTTGAACGTCGGAACGATCTACCTCGTAAGTAGTGACTGAGAATTTGTCGCTTGTCCGAGAAGCTAAGTTTTCCCAGGTGAATCGAGATGCGAGCGAAGTCCAAGCAGTATTAGACGAATGCACAGCGCGAGGCTACGGCGACTCATTAATACACGTAGCCACCGAAGCACAAGCCCAACAACTAGAAGGCGTCGGCGCAATCGTCGCTTGCGTGCCAAACTTTACACCAAAGACACCCGAGGAGCAAGAAGCGCGGAAAGTCCTCGAGGTTTTCCTAAGCCAAAAGTCGCATAAAGGTGCCATCCTCGAGATGTGCTATCATCCCACACCATATACGGAGATTGCTGAGATCAGTCGGTTAGCGGGCTGGCAGGTGATACTGGGCACGGAGGCGTTGATCTACCAAGGGCTGGAGCAAGATCGATACTGGACGGGCAAGGAGGCGGATGAGTTACCGGTCACGCAGGTCCAGAGCGTCATTGCTGGGCAGCTGAGCGAAGCGAAACTATGAATATGTTGTTTTTAGCAAGCGAATTGATTTCAGAATGAACAGATTTCTGGGCGTTTCTATTGATCACCTATGCAAGACAACCTCAGGCAGTCGACTCCGCCTCCTCCTATGTTCCCCTGGACTTCTCCTCCAATCCCCGGTGCACACGTATAAACTGCCACTCTCGACCAAGCTGCTAGTCGAGTGAGCCAGTCCTTTGATGACCAAGCGACCTCGTGTCTAACGACCAACGGTTTTCCAGTGGGGTTGACGTGCTCGACTCCTTGTCGTAAGAGGAGCCCATATCCACTGCCTCAACCTTCAGGACACACTGAACGCGAAAGCCGGTGACCAAAAGAGTCCGGGCACCTCCACATTGCCAATCAAACTCAGCACGCGATGAGTTCGTACAAAGATACAGAAGATACATGATTAGTTGCCTCAGGACCATGGGCGCATGAAGTATAACGGTGATTCGTGTCTTGTGCAGTGAGCCCTCTTGTGTACTCCTTTAGAGCCTTGAGTCCAGCGCTGGCATCTCTATTACCCGCGCAAAAACTCAAGGTTCCTGCCCCTCCATAGCTTGCAGCCTCGTCTGCACCATATCCGGATGTGACTGGCCTTGCTCGTCCGTCCAGGAGCGAAGTACTTCTTCACGCATAATCCTTCTTGGCGCCCTGCGACCAGTGAAGAGCTCGAATTGCGCAAACGCCTGCTCGGGAAGGAGGTCGAGACCATCCATGCAGATCCAGTGAGCAGACGCAACTTCGCGCACCTGCCTCATGAGCGGCGTGTCGAGCGTTCGGTACGTGAGTTCGATTACGACGCCGCCGGTTGATGACTGCATCCATTGTGGGGGCAAGGTGAATTGCGGCGAAGGGTCATCGCCTACAGGATCGGTGGGTATGCATGACACGATTATGGTTGGGGCACGCAGGTGTTCTGGCCAGGCGTCTTCTCTGGACTGAACAATCTGGAAAGTTGGTTGCGATGCTTGGACGAAAGACGGGAACAGTTTTGCTGCGGATGGATTCGACGTCAGCTGTGTGAAGTGCGCGATCATCTTCTCTGCATTCTCGCGTGTGCGGTTGAAGATCACAATGTTCTTGACACCAAGCTGCAACAGAGCGTACACAGCCGCTCTCGCCATTCCGCCAGCGCCAATGACAAGTCCACATGTCGTCGGTCTGACTGCATTCGCAGGGGAAAGACCTCGTCTGATGCATGACCGTATGCCAATCCAGTCTGTGTTGTCGCCGTAAAGCGCTTTGATGGGTCCAGCCTGATTGCGCTCTTGGAAGAGCTCGATGTCATCGGCATCTGGAACGCTGCCGTCGTCGTTGAGGTGGCGCACTGGTATCAGAGTGTTGATTGCCCCAATTGCACGCGCGTGCCGACTCATCGAGTTTGCCAAGGGCACAGCCTGGATCTTGAACGGCTGACTGATGGCAGTCCCTCCAAAGTTCGACTTCTTCAGAAGGTCAGCCAAGCTGCCTTCCAGTGTCGCTGTTTGCTTTCGATCAAAGGAATGGGGCATGCCGCATGTTCGATACGCCGCGTTGTGCATGACTGGTGAGAGACTGTAGCCGGCCTTGGCACCGAGGATGTAGAACTCCATCGGGTCGTAGGTAAAGGACGCGTAGAGAATGTGAGTCGCCTCCTGTATGGTGAGCCATGAGGTTTCAGGGTTGTGCCGCACTCGTTCTTCGAACTCTGACTTGTCCTTCATGAATGCTTCTGGTATGACTGGTGTAAGGACCTGGTTGAAGCAGGCAGACCTGCGCCCCGCTCGCCCCGTGTTGTAGCAGATGAGTGGGATCCTTCGTGACTTCGCGAATATGGTGTTCCTGAAACTCTGAATCGCGGCATTGTCGTCCATGAACTTTGCCGGGCGTGTGAAGCGAACGGCGCTGCATCCTAGTTGCATAGCTATATTGTACTTCTCGATCCAGAAAGGATGGTACCAGTCCTTATCAGAGTGTAGGTGTCCAATGATCTTGGTCGAGCCTCGCGATAACACGATTGATAGGATGACTTCCTCGTCCAAATGCAGATCAATCGTTGCAAATTCAGGCGCCATGCGCAGGCCGTGGCGCACGCTAGCAAGGTAAAAAGCCATAGTGTTCTCTGAACTTGATAGCACCGGCATGACGTGATGTATGATGGGAATCACAGTGCTTCTCCGGACTTTGAAGATGCTTTTGGTGATATCCTCGGCTCTGTCGAGTGTGAGCTGCTCTGGTTCCACAACCAGCTCGAATGCATCGCAGCCAAATTCTAGCTCTTCAATGTCGACTTCTTCGGTGACAACGTCCGACAGTAGCACTTGGACTGCACAAGTGTAAGCCCTCTTTTCTGTTGCGAGGTACGATAGTGGAAAATGGCCAGGTTCGATTGGCGGTGTTGCGCTCTGAATCTTTCCGTGTGTATTTTGACTCGATAACACCATAGACAGATACTTGAAGAAGGTTCTTTCGGCTCTCTTTAGGGTCAAGAAGGCTGGGGCCGAAGCTTGATGCGCAGGGGTTACCGAGTGGTGTTGGGCTCGTATCTCGTCCAGGTTATAGAATTCGTAGTTTGAACAACGTCGGAAAAGAGGTGTGGTCAGAGCAAGTACATGTTGCAATTTTGACTCCTCTGCGGTATCCAAATATTGGTGAACGCTTCGAGAGTCTCGCAAAACATGAATCACGGGATGTGTCTTGGAGAATTCATGTAGGTGGGCCTGGCTCTTTGCGTCCAACCGGTAGCCACTGTTACAAACGATGATTGCACCCTTTTCGAAAGTCTGGAGAGCGTTCTGTAGCACTTCAGCATGCCGTAAATTGCGGTTTGATCCTCCAAATTGCTTCTGGAACTCTATCATTGAGCATCCTGTCGCTTGCTGAAAGAGGTTCTCGATGTCAACGATGCGCCGTTGGCATGCAGCAGCAGCCATCAAGGATAGCGTCGACTTGCCAGCCCCTGGAATACCCACAAGCACAATTGACGCACGTGAGTCGAAAATCCGACGGTGCTCTGTGGGTGAGGCAGGCGCAGCTGGAGTCACCGCTCGTGATCGCGGCGAGGAACGGGCGCTTGACGGCGCCGACTCGTCGTGCATCGTCGCAAACGTGCGTTTCGAGCCGACAGTAGCGGAAGGCATGGCTGTGTGGCGTTTTGGTGTTCGTCCATTCTCTGTAGACATTTTGACAACATGATCCAGTTCCTAGGTAAAGTAGTTCGACCGGAAAGCGCCGCCAGCGTTGGGGAAGAAAGAAGAGCCGGACACGCCTACCTAGCGCCTTGAGTTCCGAGGCCTCTCCCACGTCCAGCAGCTGGAGACCCCACGGGGTAAACCACACCAACACAGCGCCGGAAGATGTGTTGAGATGCCTCTACAAAGCCAGGGCAAACGGCGCTCTGCAGCCCAAGACGCGCCTGTCAAGAGGTTCCGCGTCAGCCGGGCATGCGATCAATGCCGCACGGAACGATCGAAGTGCGATGGCAACCAGCCACAGTGTGCGCCCTGTTTTGAGAGTACGTCGGATTGCAGGATTGAAATTACACCATGAGCGATTTCCTTTGGTATTAATTTTCCTGTGAAAGACGCCATACTCGACCAACATGAGCTGATTGTTGTAAACCCTTAGGCAATAGAGCTTGCACATACACCTCCAATCCACGGAAACGTGGACTGCCACCTGGCTATATCCGGACCATTGAATTGGCGCTGGCACTGTTGTTCCAACAAAATCCTGACATCGAGAACTCATTGATCTCTAAACTAGGGTAAGTCAAGTTACAGTTGGTTGAGGCAACGGGACCAAGACTTTGCCTTCGCCTGCTCCTGAAGGACTTCACCCTAGAGTCAGCATTAGAGCTGACTGTTGCCTCACTAGGGAAGAAAACACCGTTCTTCTAGAGAGGGACACTAAAGTTTCAAACCGGCTCCACAAGCATTGGAGGAAAGGCAAGTTCTGCAAAGAGCTCAACAGGACCCTGACAGGAGGACAAGAGGAAGACAAAGTATTGAGTGCAGAAGAGGATAGCGATGACGCTGAGGCCCCGGAGCCGAATGCTTCTTTCGTCGTAAGAAACCCACCAGCCCATTTCAACCCAGCAGAGCGGCCGCGAGAACCACTCCCAATGGCGCTGCATCCAGCTGCCATGAGTCGTCCATCGCTGCTTGACCAACCTACGCCTCTACCCCCAGACTGCTTCCGCCTCCTCGAGAACTACCTCTCGTACATTCAGAGCTGGCTTCCGATTTGCGAGAAGCTCGATATTCTCAAGCTGTCCTACTCTTATCCCAACCAAGGTCTTCTCTTGTCTCCAGACATGCCGGAAGCCGGAAGCCATGCTGAGATGTGGAGTATGCTAGCCCTTGGCTCATGTTTCTCGGATGGCGGCAACAGTCGGGGCAGTTCTGAATCGATGATTTTATACACGACGGCTCAGGCCCTCATTCCACAGGAACGCGGACTGTTCGCACTGAGTCACGTGAAGGCCCTTATCAACATGGCTCTATTCAACATTCGAGATTCGCGTGATGACGCAGCATGGCTACTTGTAGGCGCTGCTTCTCGTATTCTATCTTCCTTGAAGCCGAGCTCAGGAGATTCTGGATCTCGACTAGCTCATGTAGTGACAAGTTGCTACGTGCTTGATCACCTACTAGCTTTGTCCTTGCAAAGACGCCCATACTTGGATATGGCAGACCTGGAAGCGGCAGGGAAGATTGAAGAGGACGGTCTTGAAGAGTGGTAAGCACTGTTCGCTATGTCGATCCCAACATCTATGAAAAACACCACAAACCCATTGGCGAAATGCGAAGGGGCTTGTGATATTGCAGTCACCGACTTTGGCTTTCAATATGTCCTGAAGGTTGACGCAATCAATACAAGCACCACTGGACTGCAATCTCAATACTGCTGCAGAAAGCTTCATAAGTCAAACTAGTCCAGAGTCATCACTTGAAATCCTTCAATTCTTCTAGTTCTCAATACTGTACTTTGCTAACGAAATACCTCACTTCAGGCAACCATGGGATGGCGACACCAACACCGGACCACCCCACCGCTCACGCCTACCAAGCCTCACCCTAAGCACCTTCAACACCCTCGTAAAACTGCTCCCCATCCTCACAACACCCAGCAGCCCAACCCCACCAAACAACACCCAACCCTCCGCCGCACTAAGCCGCCTTACACACTGGAAATCCGCCCTCTCCCCAAAGTTCGAATACGTCAACGTAGACTCCACATCCATACCCCTCACCCCGCCCGCTATCCTCCTCCAAATAACACACTTCACCGCAGCACTAGCATCGTCGCCGTCTCCGGTTCGGCTGCAGCGCGTTCTCGAGCTGATGGACGTATGTCATGGTCAATACGGTTTGGCGCGCTTACCTCCTGTCATTATATGCTTGCTTTGGAGTGTTCGGAAAAGCGCTCAGAGCTTGCCGCTTGACCAGGCGACGCAGACGAGAATCAGCACGACTATAGATAATTTGAGGAGGAGCCAGAGTCCGACTGCGTACACCCCGGATACTCCGAATGATCTGGCGAGCACGTATGCTAGAGAGCAATTCTCACGCCATGGATACCAGCACACATCGCCGCAAATTAATCCTCCTCCTACCAACAATACCTTGCCAGGCCCAGCATACCAACAACAACAACCAGCCGACCCATCCCTCCTCAACCCCCTCCTCCCCACCCAACTCCACCTCCCCCAATCCCAATCCTTCAGCCCCCACACCGCCGAAACAGACTTTACATCCCCAGACTTCACGTCCCCCGCCTACGACCCCAACGACCTCGATTCCTTCTTCGATGAACTAGCCTCCCTACACGGCGCCAAGAAACTGCAGAACCAGCCGCAGTTTATGCAGAATTTGGGGTTTGCGCCCGAGATTAGCATGGCGGATTTGTTGGCAACGCAGGCGGGGCAGTATCCGGCGGGGATGGGGATGGGGGAGGGGGAGGGATTTGGGATGGGGGGCGGTGGGTATTATGGGGGTGGGTAGGAAGAGGGAAGGGGGGAAAAGGGGGAAAGGGGGAGTTTGGTATTGTTTGCTGTAGGTGGTGTGAGATGAGAGTATTAGATGCTTGAGACTTGTAAGCCTTTACGAAAGTTCTTGAACACATCCCGGGTTTGTACCTCAAAACATCCAATGCACGTGTTTTCTGACGTAGGGGAGACAAGAGCTACGGACAGACGCTGCGAGCAATTTCGAACTGATCACGTTCCTTCGCGTATGATAGAACTTGTGTTCATACTGAAAGCTCTCGGAGGATTTAGTCGTCATGGTAAAAGAAGTGTTTGTAGTCGGCGTTGCTAGGCGATTCATTGTGTGCGATGCTTTCAATGTTTGATGCTGACTAAGAAACGTGACTGGCGGGCCGACTCGCAACCCTGAACATCGAACCTCCCAAAACATTCTCGGCCCACATCCATCACCTCCCATCACGCCCACGCGCAGTCAACTCCACCCTCGACACCATCGCCATGTCGGGCAAACGCGCCAACATCTTCGGCCAGGGCAAGCCCGAGCGGCCCTATGAGGAGCGCGAAGAGGCAGAGGCCGACGTGCCGCAGCGGGCGACGGCAGCGCAGATGGCCGCGCGAAAGTAGGTTCCCATGCCATGTCATGCCATGCAGCATGCGCTGTCCCCTTCACCTCCCTTCACCTTCACCTCACCTCCCCTCGCACAACACGAGGACCCGACACAAGGCGCATTGTTATTGTAATTGTCCCATTCACCTGCTGACTCTTTGTTCCAGAATCAGGACCGCGAAACCCCGACGCACCGGCGGAGGAGCCACAGTGAGTCCACCCAACAACCGCATCCCGCGCCGTCAACCCCAGCGCGCAGCATGTCGAAGAACTACAACACGCCCGCGGGGCGCGCCCAGATTCGCAAGCTGCAGATTGCGCGGCAGCAGGCTAACACGTACGCGCAGACACCCTCACTCGGAGGAGCAGGCTTCGGCGCATCACCACAGACGGGCGGCTTTGGCTTTGGGGCATCGTCACCTGCACCCGCAGTCGGCGGCGACACCAGCAATAACAACAACACGAACGGGGGCATGTTCGGTGCCAGCAGCAATGCTTTCGGAGCCACCAACAGCTTCCCGCCCACGCAGCAGCCCGCGCCCACCAACGCCTTCTCGAACGGCTCATTTCCATCGTTCGGCGCAGGCAACAACAGCCAAAGCAGCGGCTTCAACCCCCAGCCGCCCTCGGCGAACGCCTTCAACTTCGGCGCCGGCAACAGCGCCCCCACATTCAGCGCCGGCGGTAGTGCCTCGACCTTCAATGGCGGCATGTTCGGCCAGAATGGCGCGTCGTCGATGAATGGCAATGCATCGCAACAACCTCAAGGCGGCAATCTGTTCGGCACGAACCCCACTACCAACATATTCGGTGGCCAGTCGCAGAACAACGGCACCAGCGCGGCGAGCACAGGCGCAGGCTTTGGATCGACCAATGCGACTTCAGGTACCTTTGGCAATGGCAGCAGCGGAAATCTGTTTGGGTCCGTCAATGCGACACCAGACACACCCAGCCAGCCCACCCCAGCCTTCAGCTTTGGAGCCAACAGCACGCCTGCGCAGAACACGGCGACCACCTCGGCGGGCGGCAATGCGTTTGGCGGATTTGGGTCGGGGCAGAACGCGACCGCGCCGGCACAGAACAGCTTCGGTGGCTTTGGGAGCAATGCGCAGAACGGAGCAGCAAGCCAGCAAGAGACGCCCAAGCAGAACTTGTTCGGCACCAGCAACGCCACGGCCACCGCAACTCCTACCACGCAGTTCAGCTTCGGCGCGAACAGCACCACGACTACACCGCCAACCCAGAATCTGTTTGGAGCGTCCAATGCGCCTTCATCGACAACCGCCGCACCCGCCTCGAACCTCTTTGGCGCGTCGGTCACTCCCTCTTCAGCGCCTGCGAGCAACCTCTTCTCTGGACTGCCTACATCAGGCGCATCCACGCCAGCTTTCACATTTGGACAGCAGACACCAAAAGCAGCAAGCACTGCCGCGAACCCCTTCGCCGCCCTCAAGGTGCCCGAGCAGCAGGCCTCGACGCCCAAGCCTCTGTTCGGCAGTGTCCAAGCTCCGGAGCAGAGCGCGAGCACACCAAGCCAGGAAACGCCCAAGCCAAATCTGTTCGCATCTCTAGCAAAGGCACCGCCAGCCAGCAGCCCAAGCTCAGGGTTCAACTTCCTCGGAGCAGGACAGCAGAACGACTCGAGCACACCGGCAGCGGAGAAGCCATCGGAAGCGGCGCCTGCGGCACCCAAGAACTTCTTCCCAGGCTTCAGCACCCCACAACCTGCGAAGACGGACTTCTCGAAGCCCCAGCCAGGTGCATTCAGCGCGCAGCCGAAGCAGGGCAATGGCCTGTTCGCACAAGATCCCTCCCAGACATCTACGTTTTCTGGGTTCGGCTCAAAAGCTACGCCTGCAACAGAGGCACCCAAAGACTCTACCCCGCAGCCTGCGAAGGAAGCGTCGACTCCGTTCAACTCACAACCTACTCCCTCCACCAACCGACCGAACCTGTTCGCCCAGCCCAAGCAGCAGGCGCCTGCCCCGTCGCCCTCGATGCACACGCTCACAGGCACATCGGAATCGAACGAGACGGCAAAGCCCGAGCTTCCGAAGATCTCGAAAGCACAAATTCCCAAGGAGTGGAGCGCTGCTCCTGCACCGACCAACCAGAACCAGGACAGCCTCTACAATGTCATCACAGCGATGACCATACAGCTGCAACAACTCAACGAGAACTACCGGGCCAAGATCATGACCCTGTCGCCCACAGCAGATTGGTCAGCGCTATCTTCCTGGCATCATCGGAAAAGCTCTGCTATTAAGACAAGGATCGATATTGCGAAGAAGCAGCGCGCGGCAGCAAACGGCGTTACCGGCACGGAGTCGTCGTTGTCTGTCAAGCGTAAAGTCAACGATGGTAGCCCAGAAGAGCGCCACGCTTCGCCGGCCAAGCGGGCACGTCCTGCTGATCCACCCGCAACTCCAACTCCCCAGCCCGCGACCCAAACCCAGAAGGCCAACCCTCCAGCAACAGCGACTTCGAACCTGTTTGCTCAGGCTATCAACAACAAGCCACAGTCACCCTCCACATCGACATCGAGCAACCTGTTCTCTCCCAAGGCCGCGGCGACACCGGCTCCCGAGCCATCGAAACCAGCCGCACCATCGACGGGCTTCCAATTCACCCCAAGCAAGGAGATCAGCACATCACAGAGCACGTTCTCAGCGAATGCTTTCAAGCCGACCACAAGCACATCCAGTGCGAGCGGTGGCTTCAAGCCAACCACAAGCACGACTAGCGCCAGCGGTGGCTTCAAGCCGACGACGACAGGCGGTAGCGGTGGATTTGCTAGCCAATTTGCTGCAAAGGCAAAGACGTATGAGCAACTCGCGGCTGAGCGGAAGAAGAAGGCCATGGAGGAGGACTACGACTCTGAAGATGAGACGGAGGCAGAGTGGTCTGCGAAGTACGACAAGAAGGAGGCTGAGCGCATTGCCAAAGAAAAGGAGGCGGCAGCGGTAGTCACCGGTTTCTCGATGCCCGTGACCAAGCCCGCAGCTACGAAGGCCCTAGAGGCTCCGACACCAGCGCCCAAGTCTGCTGCGCCAGCGGTCACCACTTCCACACCTGCAGCCAACCCTTTCGCTAAGCTCGCGAAGTCAGGAAGCAGCTCGACGCCGGCCTCTAATACCTTCAGCGGTCTTTCGAAGCCAGCGAGTGGTGCATCGACACCGGGCCTTTTCGGCTCACGAGCAGCAAGCCCGGCGTTGTCATCTGGTGGATCTGTGTTCAACGCTGGCAGTGCAGCGCCGTCTCCCGCCGGCAATCCTTTTAGCCACCTTTCATCAGCGTCTTCCAACAACCAAGATGATGAGTCTGACGAGGAGCGCGAGACGTTACAGAACGACCAGGCATCAGGTTCTGTAGAGCCTACCACGCCACCTAAGCGAAAGTTTGGCGCATCGGAGACGGACGCCGACGAGTCCAACGATGACACGTCGCGGTACAAGAAGCAGGACACCGCACCAAAGGGAAGCCTGCTCTCGCGCATGACACGAGATGAGGGTGCCGACTCCGAGAAGGAGAACAGCAACTCTGGTCCTATGTTCGGACAGACCAACGGCACATCAACACCACCGACGAAGCCTTTCAAGCACTTCGATTTTGGTGCCGCCGCTGGGACAAAGTCGTCGCCTCTGAAATCAGGTGCTGGCGACCAGTCATACAAAGAGGGCACGCCGATTAAATTCGGCAGTGACGCATCCGCTGAGAAGGCTACTGCACCATCATTCAACTTCACATCCGCAACACCGTCCACGACACCCTCAAAGCCACCGCCCTCATTTCTCTTCAACATCTCAGGCTCAACTACACCCAGCGCCTCCCACCTCGCACCTGCCACCACCTTCTCGAACCTCGCGTCCGGCCCCTCCTCTGTCTTCTCCTCGCGCGCCGCAACCCCGACCGACGCCGAAACCTCCGCGGCCTCCGAAGACGACGAAGCTCCCGAGCAAGTGGACCTCTCACGCCTCACCGCCGAAGAACGCGACTCCTTCACCATCGTCTTCGAATCCGAGCAAGCGCTCGCGAAGCGCCGAACCGAAGAGAAGTGGGAGAACTTCGCGCGGGGACCGATATACATCCTCAAGGATAAGGTCACTGGAAAATGCTTCGTGCGCATCCGCATAGCAAGCGGTGCCACTCCGCTGAATTACAGCATCCTGCCGAAACTGGAGACGAGCGTTACGGGATCGAGCGGCAAGATGGTCATGGCTACGATGCCGAAGCGCGAGGGCGGATTTGATCAGATTTACGTCACGTTCAAGACTAGTGATGAAGCGAAGGAGTTTTCGGAAAGCTACAATGCTAGCTTGCCTTAGTCGGGCGGTGGGCGGCGGGACTCGAAAGGGTATGAGAGTTGTGCTGAGGATGAGGATGAAATTGAGGATGGAGAGATTGCGGGTGAGGAAGAAGAGAGTGGAGATTGTGCGGATCGTGTGCTTTTCGCGGTGTTGCATCGATCGGACACGTGAGTGGTTTGACCGACTTAGTTTTGCATTTTGTTTCATCTTGCATGGCATGGCGTTTCCTTTTTTGGGGGGGAGCATTCATACATACAAAGATGTATTGATGGGATTGGCAAACGCTGTTGAACAGCCTA